>ERZ650309.231-NODE-231-length-28162-cov-8.725157_pt1 | contig 28162 bp, 37 predicted proteins | sample MGYA00376245_ERZ650309 | MGnify/ENA primary metagenome ERZ650309 (study PRJEB26733, sample SAMN07839294) | wastewater metagenome | biome: urban; feature: wastewater treatment plant; material: waste water | place: USA: North Carolina | collected 2016-04-26 ...
GACCGCTACCGAAGCGACCCGCGAGGAAGACTACGGCCGCATCGATCTCTGCGCAGGCGCACACTGCAAGCAGACCTCCTCGGCGAGCCGCAAGGAGCTGGTGACGCTGCTGTTCGAGGCAGCCGGCAAGACGCTGCCCGACTGGACGCAGCCCGAGTATCCCGGCCATCCGCTGGTCGTCGAAGGGCGCCGACGCATCGTGGTGCTGTGGCTGTCCTACGCGGTCGTGCCGGGCGCGCTCGCAGGACTCGGCTTGTGGGTGACGCGGCGGCGGCGACGGCGGTAGAGTCCGCGCATGCCCGATGCCGCGCGCTGGCTGCTGCTCATCCACCAGATCCCGCCCAAGCCGAACTACTTCCGCGTGAAGGTGTGGCGGCGGCTGCAGCGCATCGGCGCGGTGGCGCTCAAGAACTCGGTCTATGTGCTGCCGCGCAGCGACACCTCGCAGGAGGATCTGGCGTGGGTGCTGCGCGAGATCATCGAGGGTGGCGCCGACGCGACGCTGTGCGAGGCGCGCATGGTCGACGGCATCACCGATGATCAGATCGAGGCGCTGTTCCAGGCCGCGCGCGACGCGGACTACGCGCAGATCGCCGAGGAGCTGCGCCGGCTGCTCGGTGAGCCGCACGGCACCGAGGAGGCGCGCGCGACCCTGCGCACGGAGCTGGCGCGGGTGCAGCGCCGTCTTGGTGAAGTGGCCGCGATCGACTTCTTCGGGGCAACGGGCCGCGTCGCGGTGGAGGGGCTCCTGGGCAGCCTGGAAGCGCGCCTCAGGCCCGCCAAACTGCCCGTCGAGGCGCCGGTTGACCCGCGCGCTGCGTATCAGGGTCGCCTGTGGGTGACGCGCAAGGGCGTGTTCGTCGACCGCATCGCCTGCGCGTGGCTGATCCGGCGCTTCATCGACGCCGCGCCGCGCTTCAAGTTCGTGCCGGTGTGGGCAGGCTACACGGTCTTCCGCGAGTTTCACAAATACTCCGGCCGCGTGATGGTCGCGACGCCGTCCGGGTTGCCGTGAAAGAGCTCGTGCCCCGTGTCGGCGACGCTCCGCCCGCCGAGCGCGACCTGGTGCAGCGGTTGGCGGATGCGTTGAACTGCTTCGACTACGACGGCCACGGGAAGTTCTTGGCGACGTTCGGCCTGCGCAAGGTCGAAGGAAGGTGGGTGAAGGTCAATGGTTGAACCAATCAAAGCGATTTGCCGTGTGACGCTCACCATCGAAGTGACGCCGACGGACACATGGGGCGCTGACTGTCAAATAGCGCAAGCAAACGACCAAGGTAGGCGTTCGGCCGTCGCGATGATTCAGAAGATCGCCGACGAAAGCGATGGGCGCATCGTGATTAGGAGCGTTGATCGCGCGGACGTGGTGACGTTCAGAGATGAAAAGAGGGTGTAATGGTTGAATTGAAACCGTGCCCATTTTGCGGGGGCAAAGCCGAAGTCGTCCAAGTCGGAAGCGCGAGGCAATCGACGATCTACGGATGCACCGATTGCCATTGCCAACTTGAGACGGGAGAAGTTTTCAACATCGGAGTCCAATGGAACACCCGCGCCGATTCCCTCGCCATTGCCGCCGCCGTGCAGGCGGAGCGGGAGGCGATTTGCGGAATCATCAGCGATCACGTTGCCGAGGACGCTCGTGGTGATCTACTGCACTTCATCCGCTCCCGCCCCGCCCCCGCCGTCGATGTGCTCGGCGTCGTGCGGGAGTTCGTGGCCGTGATTCGTGCGCGCAGTGACGCCAAGTTTACGCGGGACGAGTGGAACAAGTTCGACGCGCTTGCTGCCCTCGTGCCTGGCGCGGCGGCGAAGGGCGAAGGAGGCGAGTGATGCCGTTCTTTCGAAAGAAACCCGTGGTCGTCGAGGCGTGCCAGCTATGCGAAACCAACGGCATCATCCTCGCCATCTGGTGCGGCGGCAAATGCGGCGAGAACACTGGATGCGTGTTCATCCCGACACTCGAAGGCACGATGCGCGCCGACATCGGCGACTGGGTCATCCGGGGCGTCAAGGGCGAGTTCTACGCGTGCAAGCCGGACATTTTCGCGGCGACGTATGAGGCGGCGGCGAAGGGGGGCGAGTGATGCGATTTTGCAGACGGCACGGGATCAAGACGTTCTCGGTGTGCCTGCTGTGCCTGGAGGACCGACGCAAGGCGAGGGAGGGGCGATGATCTGTCGGTGCAGAATGTGCGCGTGCATCATCGCCCGAAGCAACGACACGGGACTTTGTCGTCGATGCCGTGAGATGGTCGAGGCGGTGAGCGAATATTACAGAGCAAAGGAGGGGCGATGAGCCGAGAGCACTGGGATTACATCGTCAGCCACGCCATCGGATGCGCCGCCACGGTCGCCTTGATGGCCACGATAATCGTGGCGCTCGTTTGGAGCTTGATGCGATGAGCATCTACGGTCCAGACATCAGCGGCCTACTCCGCCTGCTCGGTTGCGCGTTGTTCATCATCGCCGTGTTGATCGTGGCGCTCGTTTGGAGCTTGATGCGATGACCACCTACGACGCCATCGCCCGCGGCGACCTGCGCGCCGTGCCGATCATCGGACCGAGCGGCGCGGTCGCAACGTGGGCCATACGAGCTGAGGATGCTCGCGCGTGGGTGCCAAGAGCGTATCCGCGCTGATCGTGGTATCATCCGCCCATGATTACCACCGCCGACATCGCCGAAGTCGAAGACGAAATCCGTGGCGTCACGATCCCGGTTCATGCCCATTGGCGCACCAAGTCACGCGCCGCCGTCCGCGAGTTCGTGGACGCGATCGAGGAAGATGAGCGCCAAGGGCGGCCCAGAGATGCCCGCTATCTGCTGCTCCTCCTGCTGCTCCTACTCCGGCGCCGCACCGATGAGCCGATGCCGGCGCAAACCGCCAGGCGGATCGCTGCCTCATCTCGCCGGCTGCTCGCGTTCGGGGCCGCGCAGATTCCCGCCGGCCGCCGCCTCTCGCTCGGCCAGACGTTCACCACCGGCGGCACCACTGGTTTTCTCGAGCTGCAATTCATCTCGGCCGCCCGCATGGACTCGCCGAGGATGCGCGGACGCCTGGACGAGGTGCTGAGAGTTTGGTCGCAGAGGCCGCCCACGATCGCGCCCACGGCGCCCGGTGTCATGCCCCGCGCGATCCCCGCTGGAAGTGCCGATCGTTCAATGGGCGCAAATCCTGCGCAAACGCCGCCCCGTTTGCCGCCTCCGTCCCCGAGCGGCGGGCCTCCGCTGCTTCCGGCCCCCGCGGATCTTCCGCCGGTGCCGCGATCGAACGACATGATCGAACTCGAAAAGGACCTGCAAACGGTCGTCTCGGACCCCGGCGCGGCGCTCTCGCAATTGATCGTCGATGCGTGGGCATACCGTCAATTCAATATCGGTATCTTCGAGGCGGCCAAGGCCGCAGGTGTGCGCGCGCTCGTGGCTGTAAATCCGATGGACGAGCGCACGACGCCGTTCTGCAGGTGGGTGAACGGCAAGGTCATCCGCATGGAACGGATCGAGCGGCAGCTCGGCCGGTTCCGCCGTGCCGTCGCCGATCAGTCACGAGAGGCCGTGATCGAGGCGTGGCCGTTCATTTCGATGTCGAAGAAGGCGATGAAGGCCGCGAAGGAGAACATCGCTCAGGATCGTTCACCAGGCGCCCGGGTGACGGACGCCGAGGTCTTCCGGCGGTTCTTCGTCTCGGTCGGCCTGCCGCCGTATCACTGGCGCTGCCGGACGCGCACGCGGCCAATCTAACGGCGAATCTTGTTCTCACGCCACGCGACCCACCCGCAGATCCGGACGCCGAGCCACATGAGGATCCGTCGCCACTTCGGTTCCGGAGGGATGCCGCATGCAGACGCTTCAAAGAGTACGCCGTCGGCGGTCGCGCGCGAAAACTGCTGTCGCCGATAAAGCCAGTCATGGATCACCGCGGCCTCCTTGGCGCAGTCGCCGGTGAGCCAGAACGCCACTGGGACACGCGGCACGCTCGCGAAATCCGTGTCGAATCCGGCCGGCACAGTGATCAGTCCGACGAGCTGCGAAAAGTAGGCGAGCGGATGCGTGAGCACCCATCGGCCGTCCGTCCGCAGCTCCACGGTGAGTTTCGAGAGGAATCGAGGAGTCATTGCGTTCAGTCCTTCGTCGGCTGAGACGTCGGCGGCGACTGCGACCTGGCCGCGCCGATGATTCCCTGAATCTCCGCGGCCGCCTTCGCGTCCTCCGGTGAGATCGGGGGCGGCGTCACGCCCGTGTTCGAGGGCGCGACGACGACCATCGTGTTACCGGTGACTGTGATTTGCGGCGCCGCTTTTCCGGCCTGGTCGGCGATGGAATTGATGCGGGCAACGAGTTCTCCGCGCAGGGTCGCGAGCCTTTCGGACGAGGCCCTCTCGCCGAGCGCCTTTTCGGCGTCGATCGCGGCCTTGATCTCGATCACCACGGGGTCGGCGGCGATTGCCTTCTGCATCGCCTCGGCGCCGCTGCCGGCGGCCACCGTCCCGATCGAGTACGACGAACCCGCCGCGCTCGCCGTCGTGTTGCGCTGGGCCTTCACGTCCCACGAATCGATGTCGCCCGGCATGTAGCCGCCGACGAGCTTCGAGTCGATGCCGCCGGACTTTCCCGAGGCATCGCCCCCCGTCGCGCGGTTCGCCGCGGTGCCCATGCCGCCCATGCCGTCGTCCGAGGCGCAGCCGGTGAAGATCGCCATGAGGACGATCAGCAGGATTCCGAGCGTCGCGCGGATCGCCGCGGCCGCCGTTTGGCCGCTCTGGCCTTGCAGGATGTTCGGGCCGCTCGTGACGTCCGCGGCCGTGACGTGCGCCGTGTCGCCGAGAAGCAAAAGCCGCAAGGGCGATCCGCCGCCGTCCGGCGTCAATTGGATGACGGGCGCGCCGTCTTCGAGAACGATCTGGTAGGTGCCTTCGCTCATTTCGATCCTCCGTGCAAAACGACCTGGAACAGGAAATTGATCATGTAGATGCTGATCGCCGTGGCCACGCCGTAGACGACCCGTTTGATCTGCGTCACGTTCTCGTCCACGCGAGCGCCCATGATGCGCAGCTCCTGAATCTCTTCAGCCTGCGCGCGCTGAACCTCTTCGGAATCGCGATTCCGCCGCCACTGCTCGTTCCACTGGCTTTCGGATTTCTTCGATTCGCCTTCGACTTTCAGCTCGAGCATTCGAAGTCTCTCTTCACGGTCTTCGGCCGTCATTGGATTCCCCAGGGTCCGGTCGCCCACGACGTGCGGGTGCGATTGAAATAGTCCGTCGTGAACGTCGCCGACAAATCGACGCCCGCCACGATCGCGGCACTCGGCATTGCCGAGAGATCCGCAACAAACGACGACGTCGCCGACGTCTCGCTTTCGATCGACGTGTTCGTGCTGCTCGAGTCCATCGAGCCCGTGCGACTCGTCAGAGCCTTCCACGCCGGAATCGTCTTCAGGTTCGACAAGATCGCCGCATAGCTCGCGCCGTAAGCGCAAAGCAGGGCATCCGATGCCGCATTCAGGAACACGTTGTTCGTCGCGGTTCCGATGTTTCCGGATCCTCCGACCGCATCGACCAGGATGTACGGGTTCGTCAGGACAAGCACGCGATCGAACACGCAGTTTCGATAGTTCGTGATGCCGGATCCGAGAGACCGAATCGAGTAGCCGAGGTTTCCGTTGACGGCGGCGTTGAAGAAAAAGACGTTGTAGAGGTTCGCCGTACCGCCGTCGCAATAGCTCGCGCCGTGGAACGTCGTGAGGTTGCCGGTGTTGTTCGCCGGAGGCGCCGCGACCATCGCGAGCTTCGCGTTCTTGACCGTGGTCGTTCCGCCGTTCGTCCAGATGCCGCGCTTCGCGTTCTCGTAGACGTGTGATCTGTCGTCCGTGAACGTCGCGCCCGTCGCAACCCGGACGCCGTGATCGTTGCCGTGGATCGTGCAACGCTTCGTCGTCACCGTTCCGCCGCTGATCTCGATGCCGTTCGACGTGTTGCCGTAGATGTCCGAAAACTCGATCAAAACGGTGCCGCCCGAGATGGAGAACCCGTGCGTTCCGCTGCCGTGAACCTTGCAATGCGACAAGGTAATTCCGGTGCCCGTCGTGATCGTCACCATGCCCTGAACGTCGATCCCGCGAATCCGCACGTTCGATTTCGAGTTCGTGGCGATCGCCGTCGCGATCGGCGCCGCACCCGATCCGACGGCGAAAATCGTCTTCGGCAGTCCGACCGTGCCGGACGCGCCGAGGCTGATCGATCCCATGTTCGAGCCTCGGAATACGCCGAGCCGCGTCCAGGACGTGCCCGTCCCGGCGAAGGTCTTCTTCGGCGCCGCGAACGTGCCCGCGTTCGAGTCGTTGCCGTTCACGGTGTCGAGATAGACCGTACCCATGGCCGCGTCGAACCAGGTGTTGAACGTCGGGCCGATCGCCGCCGCGACCGCGGCGTGCTTCGTCGCGCCAAGATGCAGCGCGCCGAGGTTGAGCGTCGTCGAGAGGCCGAGCTGCGCCGCGTAGTCGGCGAGCGAGATGAAAAGGCCCGTCGTGCCTTCGGCTCCCGCGGTATTGTTGTTCTGGAACGTCCGCCCGGTGCCGCCGCCGGCCGTGAATGCGTTCTTGATCCGCGTCATCGTGTCCACGATGCCGCCGGCGCCCGCGTCGGTCTGCCACGACTGAACGACGAACATCTTCGCGTTCGTGAACGTCGTCAGGATGTAGTCGCAAAGCGCCTTCGCGTTCGCCTGGACCGTCGCCCCGCGGAAATAGCTCTCGCCCGCCGCGCCGAACGATCCAGAATACTCGTAGATCGCGCGGAGAAGGTCGTTCGAGAACGACGAGGGCATGACGAGATCCGGCGACCATCCGGGGAGGTGATAGGCGCCGCCGGTGATTGCATCGCCGTCCTGGAACGGCGTGAAGATTCGATCGATTCCGTCCTTGTAGAAGCCCGGCCAGAAGCCCTGGATGTTCGCGCGCGTGTTAGGGCCGCAGACAGTCTGATAGGCGCCGCCGTGGTTGTTCGTGCCGACGTCGAGCGCGACGCCGCGCGCCGAGGCGTAGGACTCGAGGAGCGCCGTGAACCATTGAACATTCGTGCCGCGCGGGTCCCACGACGAAACGCCCGTGCCTTGACCGATGAGCGCATAACGCGGCGATTCCAGCTCGTATGAGTCGCTCCCGGTCTCCGGGTCGGTGTTTCCGGCGCCGTTCGAGTCGGAGAACGTGAGCACCTTGATCGGCTGCTGCTCGATCGAGATCAGGTCGAACTCGCATTCCTCGTTGACATAGAAGCCTTCGACCTCCCACCACATGCCGCGATCGGCGATCGCGCCTTCTTCGCTCGTCCGCATCGATTCGAGCGCCGTGGAAGCGCCTTCGGCGTCGCACGGCCCGACTGGCCGGATCTCGACCATGCAATCGCCGTCGAAATCGTGGACGAACAGACCGCCGCCCGGGGAGTACGTCGGCCGGATGTACGTCCAGTCGCCCGGCGCCGTCGGGTCGGTGTAAGTTCGGACGGCCACCCATCCCATGCGCGGGCGGTGCCGATCGCCGTCGATGTTCGTGTCCGTGAGTTCGTTCGTCGCGAACTTGACCGCAAACCGGGTCGGAGAATGCAGATTCAGCCTGAGCGAGTTGCCCGGGCTGTTCGTGATGATCGTCGCGTTCGCCGTTTCCTTCCACATGACGGACATGCCGACTTGCGCGTCCTCGAAGGTCGAGCGCGAAAGTGATCCGATCGGCACGAACTTCGTCGCGGATGGCGCGTCCGAAGGTGCCTTGATCCGAGATCGTTGGCGGCGCGGAGTGATGATCATGACGTGATGCGCTCCACGAACGTCAGGTAGCCGGAAGCGACGCAGAACTGGAACGGTCCGGACTTGAGGAAGATGTCGAAGACGATCACCTTCCCGCCGAGATCGAGCGTCACGGCGCTCGTAAGCGTCGCGGTGAAGTTTCCAGAGGAATCGATCGTGCCGGTGAACGTCACGCGCGAGGTTGTGTCCGTGATGTCGGCGCCGTTCCCGATCACCTCGTAAAGCGATCCGTCGAACGGCGTGATGCCGTCGGAATCGTAAACCGTGTCCGTGATCGTGACCTCATGACCGGCGATGTATGTGCCGTTGATTTCGCGCATCACTTGTATTCCAGTTCGACGATGATCTCATTCGCCGCGACACGGTTTGCGTCGCTGTCCGCCGCTCCCGTCGTGAGCGCGAACGCGATGCCCGTCGTCATCTCGAGCCCGACGGGGAAAACGATGTCCCGTTCGGAGTTGCCGGCGACCTTGATCCGGCGGACCGGCGTTCCGGCGCCGAGCGTCGGAGCCGTCGCGGAGTTGTAGATCTTCAGATAGCGCGCCGAGGCGTTCGTGTTCGAAACACGGATGCCGTAGAGCTGGCCCGGCGTCGCCTTCACCGAGACTTCGTCGGCCGACGTGCCCGCGGAGAGCTTCGAATAGCTCGAGCAACCGCCGGACGTCGCCGGGCCGGGCTTCACCTCCGGCACGATGTGGATTCGGCCGTTCGCGTCCACTTGGAGCCACGTGTAGTCGCCGTTCGCGGGCGTCAACGCCGCCGGCGTATCGACGCGCTTCGCGAGAATAGCCACACCCGTGTCCGTGCCGCCGACCGCGCTGTCAACGGCCTTTCCGAGATTGGTCGCGCCGGTTCCCGGGATCACGGCATCGACGTTCTGATGCGACGTATGGACGCCCGCGTTGTCGGTCGTCTTCATCGTGATCGTGGCCGCGCTTGCGTCCTTGACGCTGATGTTGCTCGCCATGTTTTACCCCGCCATGAGATAGCGCGCGGTGTCTTCCGCATCCGCGCCGCCGATTTGGTTGCCGTCGTTTGAACTGCCGCCGATGCGCCGCTTCATCGAAAGGCGAACGGCGATGATCTGAACCGTGCCCGTGTAGGTGTCGCCCGCGCCATTCGCATCGCGATAGACGACGCCGTGGACGAGCGTGCCCGCGAGTCCAGTCGGTGAGGAGAAGACAGCGCCGATGTCGTGGAAGCAGATTTCGCCACTCACGACGCCGAGCGTGTCCAGGTTCTGCACGAGCTTCACCGACGACGATGTCCCGACGTTCGGCGCCGATCCGTGAGGAGTCGCGTAGCCGTCGAATCCGATTTCGACGTTCGGTGTCCCACCGACTGCGCCGGAGATGCGATAGACCGCCGTCATGTAGATCGGTGACGACTCGTCCAGGTCTTTCGGCAGAACGCACTGGATCTGGTTTCCGCGCTTGCTCGCGTCCGTCCAGTTGTAGATCGAAAGATTCTGGTTGTACGTCGTCGCCGCGGTCTGGCTCGGATTCGCCGCCGCGATCGTTCCAGTGCCGCCGTCGATCGACGGGTTAGCCGAACAATCGATCGAGATCTCGTGATCGATCACGATGCCGTCGAAAGCCTTCTTCGTGACGACCCCGAGGTCCGGCGCCGTGGCACTCGACGCCTTCGAAAGCGTCGTTCCGGCAAGCGTCGCCGGCACGAGCTGCCCGGCAGTCGCCACGAACCACGAACCGGCGCGGTCCTTGAACATCCGACCGCCCGCCGGAAAGTCGGTCGGGTTCAGCGTCGGGAGGCGTGGCGCCCAAAGCGTCGCGGATGCGCCCGAGCCGGGCGCCGCTTCGCTCATGGCGCCAGTGAGAGTGACGGAGTGCGCCGTGTGCGATGCGATGGTGTAGGGCGGCCGCGCGATCGTGCCGCCGCGGAACTCGATCGTTCCTCCGACATACCGCCCGTCGTCCGCGATCGTCGTCGCAAGCTGAATCACCGTCGTGGTCGATCCGGATGCCGTCTCGATCGATGTCGAAGGCTTCGGCGTCTGAAGATCGATGCCGAGAACCGCGAGCGCGATCTCCTGAATTCCGTCGGCCGTGTGCTGCGGCAGCCCGGCTGCATCGCCCGGGATCGAGGGATTCGGGATGAATCGTTTCCCGCTCTCCACGCCTCCGACGATCGCGCCGGACGGCACAATGACTCCGAACGCCTTGCCGAGATAGTTCCGTTCAACGACGAGCGCCGGATTGAATGCAAACGACCCCGCGATATTGCCGGGGTTCGTCGAGACCGATCCGCCGCTCATCTCGGGAGCGCCGAGCGCCGTTTCGCCGAGGCCCGTGACGAGTTGCTTCGGGTCGATCGTCGTGACCTTGCGCGTCATCGATTGCGATTGATGCGAGACGTTGCAGCCGCTGATCGTCTGCGCGGGCTTCGGCGGATCTCGGTGCGTGAGGCAGTTCACCTGCTGTTGCAGACGTTTGAGGTTCGCCGCCACAGCCTTCATCTCGGCCGTCTCGGAGACGAACTGCCGTTCGAAGAGGTCCTTGTTCAGAGTCTCGGCGAAACTTGAGGATTCGAACGACAGCGACGTCAGGCCACTCTTCAGGTCGTAGCGGATGGTCTCGACCAGACCCCAGAATCTGCGCTGCTCCGTCACGACGCCGCCGACGACACCAGTGTCGCCGCCGCCGAACGTCACGCGGAATCCGAGATCGATCAGCGGCAGCCAGTCCGTGACGCCGACGAGCGAGAGCGAGCCGAAGTAATGCGGCTCGCACACGCGCGAACGGATCGCTTCGGCGATCAGGCCGAATTGCTCCGTCTGCGAAACGTCGATGAACTTGTCCGACACGATCTGAAGGACTTCGGCGTGCTTGTGCCAGAGCCACGCCGTACCCATGAACCCCGCGGCCGGCGAACGCGCCTCAAAAACCTCGTGTTTGAAGTGCTTCTGGCTCATCGTGAAGCTGCGCACCTGGAAATCAGGAGGCGGCATCTTCGCGCAAAGCTGCTCGAAGGTCGGAGGCGGATCCGGAGGCTTGATGAACCAGAGGCGCGGCATTCCATCGATGCCAGGCGTGGTGATTCCGGCGGCCTTTGCGACCTCAGAGAACGATCCGCGCGGCTCGAGGACGCGCTCAATCGGCGCCGCCGCGGTCGTAACGAACTGGTTGTTCTGGCCGAGCGAAGTGACTTCGGGCGGGCACCCATTTGAATCGAGCCACCTGGCATCGTCGGCCGGAGTCGTGCTTTCGATCTTCCACGCCTTACCGACCAGCCAACGTTTGTTGGGATTGGCGGGTTTGAAGACCTCGCTCGAAGTCATCTCGAAGCGATCGCCGGTCGTCGAATCGGTCTGTTCGCCCTTGATTCCGGGCACCGTCGCGCGCAGGTCGCGGTCGAGATCGACGCGGAATCGGCGAATGAGGCCGGCCGAGTCGATGTTTCCAGAGCGCGCGAAGTGCGTGATCGTCGCGGAGATGTTCTGCGCCTCGCAGTTCGTCGCCGTCGCGCCGTAGGTCAGAAGATGGAACGCCGTGCCAGTCCACTCGGATTCTCCGAGGGTGTTGTCCGTGACATCGTGACCGTCGCCGTATTGGCTCGTGTCCTCGCTGAAATAGATGCGAGTGAATGCGTCCGCACCGCTGCCGATGGTCTCGATCTGATAGATGACGATGCCGTTGCCGTCGGCCCCGCGATCGGTCCGGCGAAACTCGTGTTGCGACGGTCGATAGTTCGATTCGAACGCCGTGTTCCAAGCCTTCGCCGATCGGAACGCATAGAGCGCATCGACCGTCTGCGAGACTTGAACCATCTCGGTTTTCTGCTGCCTCCCGACGATCTGGACCGCCGTGTAGACGCCGCGCAGGTCGAGTGAGAGATCGTTCGAATTGCAATCGGCCTCGAGATCGATCTCGACCGCGGGCGGCCGGTTCGACCAGTCGTGCATTGGGATGATCAGGTCGTCTTTGACGTAGGTCCACGCCGTCGGGCCGTTCAGCGTGAGCTGCTTGGTTCCAGTGTCGATGTTGACGACGTCGAGCACTTCCGACGCCCGCGGGTCGGTCGAAGACTGGATCCGCGCCGTCGAACCCGGGCCGGAAAGCGCGAACATGGTGATGTCGTCAACCGTCCATTTGCTGCCCGGCGTGATCACGCTCGTAATCGTCGCATAGCTGCCGGCGACGATGTCGCGGGCCGTCGGGACGAAACGCCACTTACGCGTCCGAGGATCCACAAAGACGTCGAAGTCCGGCGCGTTCGCCTGGATCAGTTGACGGACGGCCGTGCCGAACCCGGTCGCCTCGAAGACCGTCTTCGGCGGATAGACCAAAGTGAACTGCGAAAGGTCCGTCGCGTCGAACAGGTCGTCCGATGCACCCGTAATGATCCCGCGCGCGAACAGTTCGGACTGATATGCCGATTGAAGGTACTCGAGGATTTCCGCGAGCGTCATGCGCGCGGCGGTCGTGTCCTTGGGCCACCCGTATCCGTACTTATCGGCAGGAGTCGCTCCTGCGGCGTCGTACTTCTTGACCGCGATGAACCAGTCCGCATCGTCGGTCTGATCGACGTTGAAGATCAGCCACGGAATAGAGACGTCGTTCGGCTTCGACTGCTGCAGCTTGATGACGTTCGCGCGCTCGATCGAATCCTTGCACGTCACCTGAAACATCGCGTAACCGTTCGCGCGTTCGATGCGCTTCACGTCCACGATGAAGCCGAAGAAGATCTGAGCCTTTCCGGCGCCGAGCGCCGCGGCGTGCCACGCCGGGAACGTGCCGCCGAACGTCGTCGGAGCCGCGCCGATGTCACACCAAAACTCGACCATGTCGCCTGGTGAAAGCGCGAAGGTGTTCCGGTTCAGGTAGTCCTGGACGGAGAAGACAAGCTCCTTACCCGCGCGCGACGACTCGATCGACTCAAGATCGAACACGCATCGAAGGGACGATCCCGCCGTGACGAGCGAAGACGTGTAGCCGTCCACGAACCCGTCGTCGATCTGAATCGTGGCCGTCGCGTCCACGGTGTTCCCGTCCTGGACGACGACGATTTGACCAGGGACGGCCTTCGACGTGATGCGCAGTTTCTTGGATTCGAGCGAGTCCAGAGGCATCAGGTGAGCCCTCCGTTCGTCGGATCCTTTACGCCCTCAAACTGCAACGTGACGCCCGTCACAAGGCTCGTCGAGTAGGCGCCGCTCGTCGGCAGCTTCACTCCAGATGCGAGCCAGCATTCCGTCCAGAGCCACTCGAGTCGGCAGATGTCCACGATGCCGGAATATGATTTCGTGAGATCGAGCGTGACCGTGGACGCGCCGACGTTCGATGAGTCGAGCGCGATGATCTCGTAGTTCGTCGGGTCCGTCGTGTCAGCGACAAGAACCCACGGATGCCCGGACCAATTCACGGCCGGATTGACGGGTACGACGACGTTCGAACCGGCCGAGATTGCGCCCGTGGACTGCGTCGCATCCTTCGACGGATCGCGCACGACAGAGAGCACGCCTTGCCGCGGGTTGATGACGGTTTTCAGGCTCTTGAGGAACGTGCGAAGGCGGTCCCAGAACTGCGACGACGTCTCGGCCGACGGAGTACCGGCTCTGAACGCGATCTCGACCTCGCATGCATAACGGGCATTCGCACCGGACTTCCAGGCGAACGCTTCGTTTCCGGAGATCGACGAATTGAAGTTCACGCGGTCGATCGCGAGTTCCAGTGATTCCGGCTTGAGGCGGTAGTCGCCGAGCCGGAGCCCTTTGAAATAGACGCGAGCGGAGATGTCCGTCATTTGAGGGACCTCACGGCCTGCGCGGTCTTCTCGTTCTCGCGCTTGATCGATGCGATGGTCGCGGCGTTCGCCTGCACGGCCCGCGAGAGATCGGCGTATTCGGTCGCCGACGCCTTGAGGAGTTCGGTGATCTCGTTTTGCAGCCTCTTCTGCTCGGCGTGCGCCGCCGCCTGCTCTCGCAACTGTTCGCCTTGCTTCTCGCGCGCCTTCTTCAGCTCATCGAGGTGCTCACGAACAGTCTCGGAAACGCGTTCCTGGATGACCTCGAGTTGCGTTGTCCCGTCGTTCTGCTTCATGCGCAGAAGCGCCTGCTCGAGCGCCGGGAATCGCTGTCCGAGGACGCGCGGCGTTCGCTCGGTGCCTTGCGATCCAAATCCGCCGAGATCGCCGCCGAACGCCTCGAATGAAGGCGAGCGGAACGCATCGTTCACGAGATCCGAGTTGTATCGGCGCTGCTCCTTTTGCGCGCGGCGCTTGAGCGCACGCACGCGGACGGATTCTCCGTCCTGCGGGCCTTCCTGAAGAAATGCGTTCGCCTGAAGGCGGATGTTCCTGTTCAGGTCTGCGAGAGTGCGCTGGAACTCTTCGTCCCACGACTTCATCGCATCCGTCATGGACTTCGAGTTTTCGTCGATCTTCTCGCCGATGCGCTTGAATCGCTCCGGGTATTCCCGCAGCTCGTCCGACAGATCGCCGAGCCGCGCCGCGATCGTCTTCGGCGCGTCCTGGCCGAGGAGCGCCGCCGACGCGTCCGTGATCGACGAGCCGAGCGCCGCGCGCTTCGCTTCGTTCGCGCGGTTCTCGCGCTCGAGGGTGCGAACGACGCTTTCACGCAGGCGGATCTCCGATTGGAGCCCGCGGCGCATCGATTCGCGCTGATCCTTCTCGGCACGCGCTGCCGACTCTTCGGCCTCACGCCGAGCGGTTGCCGCAGCGGCTTCGGCTTCGCGCGGTGCGGCCGCGCCGGTGCTCTTGCTCGCGAGGACGCCGTTCCAGGCGTAGGGATTCGAAGATGAAGCGTTCATCGCCGCAGAAACCGCACTCGCGGCGTTCTTGCGATCGAGAAGCACCTTTATCTGCTCTTCGAGCTTGCTGTTTTTTCCGGCCGCTTCTTTCTCAGGCGCCGCGATCGCATCCTCGATCGCCTGCATATTTCGTTCGAATCGCTTCCCGACAGAATCCGCACCGGGAAGGCCCGACATCGCGTACAGACCTTGCCCCATCGTGGCAAGTTTGTTTCCGGTCTGCTTGAATGAGATCCAAAGGGATTCGAGCCATCCCTTCATCTTGTTGATCATCTGCTCGAATCGCAGTTCAATCAACTTGAAGGCATCCACCGACGGGTTCGTGAACGCATCCCAGACGGACCCGAACAGATTGCTCAAGGTGCCCGATGTGTTCTTCACGACATCGTTCACGCCCGTGGACGCTGCCGAAAACGCCTTCTCGATCTCCGCGGGCTTCAGGTTGTCGATGAACGCCGCCCACCGATTCGCGACCTCGCCGAGCGCCGGCAAGAAGCGCTTCCCGAAGTGCTCCGAGAGGTTTTCGAACGCCGCGACCGCTCGCGCGACGCCCATGTTCGCGGTTTCCTGCTCGTCGCCTTGGTCCTCGAGGTGCTTCTTCAGCGCCGCATAAGCCGCCGAGACATACGCGACCTGCTTTTCTTCTTCCGACAGATGCCCGACGGTCGTCTTCACCGACCGCGCGTAATTCTCGTAGACCTCCGACGCCTTGAGCTTGATGCCCAGGTCATCCAGGATCTTCGCGCTCTGCCGGCCGATACCAGTCGCGAGGCGTTCAAAGCCTTCCGTCGCGTCGAGACCCATCGTCGCGCCGAGCCGACGGCCGCCCTCGATCAGGAGCTTCAGCTCGTCGGTCGTCTTCGCCGCGCCGAGCATGAGCGCTTTGTTCGCACTCTGCATCAGGTCGAGATCGGAAACGGTCCCTCGCGCCGCGTTCCGCAGCTCCGAGATCACCGCCGCTTCGTTTCCGAGATCGTTTGCCGAGACGAGATTCTTGAACCCGATTTCAATCGGAGCGGCCTTCATCGCAAGCCGGATCGAGTTGACGAACAGCCCGGCCGTCGTCGCGAGCGCGACCTTTCCGGCCGTCTCAAACTCGCGCCAGGCGAAACGGAGGCCGCGGCCGACCACCGACTGCGCCATGTCCGCGATCGACGAGATCGAGGCCGCAGCGGCCTTGCCGATCCCGAGATCGATGCCGCCGAGTCCTGCGCCATATGTCGAGCGGTTGCGATCGAAGAATCCGCCGGATCCGCCGGTCGTGCCGGCCGCGCTCGGCGCGCTCGGCACCGTTGTCGTCGGCGGCGAGATCGTGAACCCGGGGACGTTGCCGCCGCTGAACGTGAACGACGATGTTGACGGCGCCGCGGACGGCGCGCGCGTGGCGTTGATGATCCGCGCGGTGTTCGCCGCCTCGGTGCGCGCCCGGGCAAGCTCCTGCGAGAGCTTTTGTGCTGCCGCGACAGACGCCTCAAACCCGGCGTGAACGTACCGCGACGATCCGGCCACGGTCTGCGTGACCGTCGCGATCGCGTCGAGCTGCCGCTTCAATCCGGTGAGATCGTTGCCGATGTCGCGCCAGTGCTGCCGCAGCGTGACGGTGATCGCCGCGAGGCGTTCGTTCGCCTTCACGCACGCCTCGACCATGTCGCGGATACCAGTGAGCGCGGAGAGCGCCCCGGTGGCATCGGACCGGATTTCGAGGTTTGCCGTCATCGCGTCATCGATCCGATCATCTTCGTCATCTCGAAGAACACCTTCGTGTTCATCCGAGCCTGAAACGCGGTCGCCAGATGCGCCGCACCCACAAGCGCCCCGAATGTCCCAGGCTGGTCATTCAGGCATTCACCGTCCGGCGTCTGCCCGGTGCGCGCGCAATGCAGGACCGCGCACACCATCTCCGCATCACCCGGACGCTCCGCGCCGCTCGGTCCGACCTCCGATGAAGACTCCGCATAGGCGTCATCACCGAGGATCGCGACCATCACGGCGCGGGTTAGGCGTTTCCCTCCGCGCCTTGATCCTCCGCGAACGCCGAGATGCACTTGATCAGGCGGTTCACCACCTTGATCCGCACGTCGGCGACCCACTTGCCCCAGGTCGGCAGGTCGGCCTTCGGTGCGGGCAGCTCGGTGTTGAAGACCTCCGCACGCTTCTCGCCGGCGATCGCCTTGACGTAGGCGCGCGCGAACGCCGCCGAGATTTCGACCTCGGAGGCGTTCGGCTTTTTCATGGCCGCCGTCATCTCGGCGATCTGCGCCGCCGTCGGATCCTCGATGGCGCACGAGACGCCGTCGGCGAAGTCCGAAAAGTCGATCGTCGCCTTCGTGATGCCTTCGCGCTTCAGGAACTTCTGCGCGACGCCCTTGTCCTTCTCTTCCATCTCTTGTCACCTCTCAGGAAATGCGCGAGTTGGCGTGGTCGTACGACAGCCACTCGAGCGGGAACGTCGAGCCCGCGAGGAGCTTGACCTTGTACTTCAGTTCGACGACCTGGAACGCGCCGTCGCGCCGCGTCGAGCCGCGAGACACGAAATCCATGCGGTCGATCGTGAGACCGAACGCCATGTTCCGGATCGTCAGCGGGCCGCCCGAAGCGCCGTTCAGCGTCACGCGCGTGTCGTAGCCGCTGATCGTTAGCGAGACGCCTGCGTTGATCGCCGTGACCTTCGACACGCAGAATCCCGTCGTCGGATGCGTGATCAGGACCATGTCGCCGACGGTGAAACCCGTAGTGGACGAGACGAGGAGAACCTGATTCGACGTCGTGGCGCTCGTCACCGTGCTCGTCGAAGTGATGGACGTGCATTTCGGATGGACGCAGCCGACGCGGAGTTTGCCCTTCGGCAGAACCGTGTATTCCGAGATGTTCAGGTACTTGTGGTCGTTGATGCGCACCGCGACCGTGACGTCCATCACCGGATTGCCGGGCGCATGGACGAGCCACGAACGATGCAGCGGCGCGTCCGAGAGGTTGTCCACGCAGCCGTCGAGCGTCACTTCATTCGAGAAGTTCAGCGTGACCGATCGGACGTCCTGATCGTCGGCGCCGTAGCTGTCAACCGACGCGTCATGCACGAAGTCCAGGAGCACGCCGGACGAGCCGAACGGGAAACCCTTCGAGTGGTCGTAGGTCGGTGCCGTCTCGGCCGTGAGGATGCGGCGCCGCGCGTTGATGAAGATGCCGGTGTCCACGACGATTTCGGCGTTCCGCGCGTTGCGCGCGAACGTGACGCCGAATTTGTTGAAGATGCACCCGTAATACCGCTCGCCCTTGTCGAACGAGCCGCCGAGCGCCGATTTCCACCACCGTTCGAGCGTGTGGTAATAGAGATCGCCGCCGCTCGTGCGCTTGAAGATCGCATCGAACAGCGTGCCCGCGATCGTCGGATAAAGCGGCACCTTGCCCGCGATCTCCTGGCGGTTCTGCGCCGCGAGATCCGAGTACATTTCGCCGACGATGCCGTGGTCGGTGTTGAGCTCGACCAGGTCCTGCGACGGCGCAAGCGGCACGTCGTCCGCCAGCGGCGCGAAGTCGAGAAGCGACGCGGCGACCGTCGTGCGGTCGGACTGGACGCCGAAACGATAGCTGATGTCCTGCGCTTTGATGCCCATTTCGGGTTCTCCTTACGCCGCCGCGAAGCGAATCTGCTTCGCGATCACCACTTTGAACCGACTCACCCAGTAGAGGACGAGCCGGTTGTTTGACATCGACGGCACCGGTTCGGTGTCGCCAGGAATGAACTCCGCGTCGTCGATGTACGGCGAGCCCACGAGGCCGCCGAGCCGCGCCGACTCGGAACAACAGAGGTCTTGCGCCGTCATGCCCGCGATGATCGCGCGATATGACTCCGGCGCTTGTCCGGCCGCACCGGCGGCGAACACAAAGAAGCAATCGATCACAAGCCGCACCGTGCGCGTCGTCGCGCCGTCGTCACGAGCTGCGCCAGACGAGGCGTTCGACACGCGCTCGAGAACGAACGCCGGGAGCGACGGAGCCTCGATCGAGCCGTCCGCGCCCACGGGGAGCATCTTCCCTTCGAGCTGGTTGAACGACTTCACGCCGAGTTCGCTGAACTCCGGCGCGGTCGTCAGGTACTCGAAGAACCCGCGGATCATGTTTTCGATGGTCTTGGCGTTCGGCGTCACGCGGCGACCCTCAGCGAGTGTTCAACGGGCTTCAGGTCGAAGATGCGCTGCCATCGGCGTTCGGTGATCGTCTCGAGCGCTGTCTCGATCGCGCGGAGATCCCACCACGATGAAATCACCCACCATCGCTTGAGATCGTGACTGATGGACGCCATGCCCGCCGCAATGCGCACGCGGCCCATGATGCCCGTCGTATGGTTCAGCGTGTCGCCGGTCCACTTGCCGAACGGCGCGGGCGCCGTGACGCCAGGCGCGGGCGCGAACTTGTAATAGCCCCATCCCCGGGCGCGGGCTTTGATGGTCTTCGGCGCGAGTTGCCGGCCGCCGCTCGGGCCGCCGGACACGAACCATGCGTCCTGAATCGCCGGCAGGGCGCGCACGACCTCGGCCAGGGCCGAGACGAACGACGTCTCGAGCGAGACCGCATCACGCACCGTGACGAGTTGTAGGACGCCGAATCGGATCATCCGCGCACCATCCTCACCGAGCGGCCCGCGGGCATCGAATAGATCGGGTAGAGGAGGAGCGTCGGGTTCGACGGGTCGATGATTCCGCCAGCGTCCAGGACGCGCACGATCGCCTCTTCGCCGCCGCGGAGTAGGACGCGCGAGAGCGAGTTCGGATCGACGACCGGGTTTCCTACCGAGAAGACGAGCTCGAGGTACTTGCCGACGGTGAGCTTTTCGGCGATGTCGGCGATCTGAGTCGGGAGGGTTGCGCCAGACCAGTTTGATCGGTCGTAGGCGAAGAACGCCTCATCGATGCGCAACGTGGCCCACGCCTCGGCCTTGGACTTGGCCGTCGGGTCGGGATTCATGACCCCGATGAGGTATCCCTGGTTAGGCGTGAGCGTGAAGTACGACATCGTCGATCACTTTCCCTGGGTCGTGGACCAGCCGGAACGCTTCCACTGTTCGATTTCGTGCTCGTTGATGATCGCGACTTCAGCGCCCTTGAAGACCTTGATGGTCGCGTAGTGCACGAACTCCGGGACCGCCGTCCGCTCCATGTCGCGGACGAACTCTTGATCTTCGCGGATCTGTTCGGCGGAGAGATCGAGGGACGCTTCAATCGACTTGTTGCGAGCCATGCTTTTCCTTTGAGAGAAGAAGGGCGGCCCCAGAGATCACCAAGAATGGCGGGGCCGCCCTAAGCGGAGAGGGAAAGACGAGAGATCAGCCCATGAGGCGGACGGCGTATTCCGGGAAGATGCACGCCGCGCCGTACAGGAGGTCGAACTCGTACGCCTCCTGCTTGTACTGGTTCATCTGCTCGAGGCGCAGCGAGATGCCCGACTTATCGTCGGTGATCAGCGCGAACCGCGACGGGTCCGGGTTGCCCAACGAACGCTGCGCGTAGTAGAAGGCGCGCCGGTTGAACACGAGGTTCACGCGGTGGGACGCCTTCAGCGTGATCGCGGCGTTGTCGGCGACCACGGCCTTCAGCGGCGGCTGAATCGACAGCGTCGCCTGGCCGGATCCGTTGGCCGTGACCGACGCCTGGACGGCGTAGGTCTGCGAGTGACCCGCGAACGAGATGATGTCGCCGGCAACGTACGTTCCCGTGTTGATCGTCATGCCGTCCATCGGAATCGACGTCGCGCCGATCGATGCCGAGCCGTTCGTGAGCGGGGTGCCGCCCGGGACGCCCGCGGTGTGGAAGATCACCTGTTGATCTTCGAGCCAGCGGACGCCGTAGCGTTCGCCCATGATGCCGGTGATCTTCAGGCCCTGATCGCCGACCTTGTCGGCGTCGCTGAACTGCGACAGCTGCTTGAAGTAGTTCGCCGCCGCCGGATCGAGGACGCCGAAGAGTTGACCGCGGGTCATCTTCGTCTTGAACTCGATCAGCTTCTGAATCGAGTCCGTGGCGCCGGCGACCGAGCTTTGGAAGGGCGTCGTCGCCGGGGTGCCGACGACGTTGTAGACCTTCTTGTAGAGGCCGAGGAGATAGAGGTTCGTCTCCTCCGCGAGTTCGGCCGCTGCCTGCGCCACCTGCGACTGGATGAAACGGCCGCCGTTTTGGAAGAGTTCCTGCTTTTCCTTGTGCGTGATGCCGAACGGATTCGAGCCGCGCCACTGGTCGAGATTGAGGGGCCGCGCCTTGGTCGTGAGCGCGGTCGGAGCCGGCTGCGTGTTCGACGGCGTGATCAACTTGGTTCCGACGACGATCGGTTCGTTGAAGTTGATCGTGTCGCCGGGTTTCGCCAGTTCTTCGGAGAGATCGGTGTTGACCGCGCCGAGCATCTGGACATTGCCGAGGAAGGAGTCGAGGCCACGACCGAGAATTGCAAGTTTCTCGGTCGTGGTGTCGGTATTCGGGAGGGGCATTTCGGGCTCCTATCAGCCCTGTTGCACGACCCGCACCTTTCCCGCCATGATGTCGCGCCAGTTGGCGTTAATCGCGGCCTGATCGGTTGCGAGAATTGTGCGTTCGGGCTGGTGTTTGTGAGTGCCGCCTGCCGCTTCCGGTCGCCCGGTTCCCTGCTTGCCCGTCGGAGCGCGGAATTGATCGTCTTCCGCGTAAGCCTTGACGTAGTCTTTCAGGGAAACGTGCTTTCCGTCCACGAGCGCGACGACTTCGTTCGCCGAGTTCAAGTCGAGGTCGGGGGCGATCAGCTTTTCGAGGTGCTTGCGACCGACGATTTGGTCGCCGTAGGCGTCGAGTGCGTCCTTGAGGGCCAGGCGCTTTCGGTCTGCGATGCGTTCCTTGCGAAGCGTTTCCACTTCGTCGCGCAACGCTGCGACCTCGGGTTCCTTGGGCTCCTTGGCCTTCCCGTCCTTTTGGGCGGGCTCGCCTTCGGACGCTCGCCGCCGTTCGGCTGCGAGACCATTCACCGTCTTCGCGAGGCTCGAGAAACTTTCGAGAACCGGCGCGAGCGCCGCATTCACCGTGTCGCTCACGAGCTTCGACACATCGACCGTTTTGCCCGGGTCAGGGGTAGTTTCGGCGTTTTTGCCCGCGCCAAGGGTAGGGTCGTTGTTCACGACGGGCTCCTTTTAGAGGATCACAAGTTTTGACGCAACTTTTCCCCTCTCGACTTCAGTTGCCGAACCCTTGCGTCTGCGGGTCCGGCTGATCCGGGATCGACTGCTCGTCGATCTCCTTCTGCATTGTTGCGCGCTCTTCTTCGGTCGCGTCCGGGCTCGTCTCGATCGCCATTTTCTTCAGTTGATGGCGATGCCACGCCTCCGACCCGATCGCATATTGAAGTTTCAGGTAGGTGTTCGAGCGGTCCGAGGGATCCATTGCATCGAACGACGTGAAGAACGAAACGCTCGAGCTGCCAGGCTCAACATTCGCCGTGATCCACTTCTCGACAATCGAAAGGATGCGCTCGATCGCGAGCGAGATCGAACGAGCATGGCGTTTGATCACACGCTGCTCGGTGTGCGTGAAGCGGACACGCTGCGCGATGCCGCTTTCACCGGTTGTCGAGCCCGGCGCATCGGACGTCGCTGCCGGGTTCGATCCGCTCTGAGTGATGGCGTCCTGCTTCAGCCGCGCGATCGCCTTCTCCTGCGCGTCGAACGCGACGGAAGTCGGCGAAACATACTTGATGTCCTCATCCTTGAAGACGCGGAAAATCGGACCCTTGTGCATCTCTTTCAGATCGCGATCCGATTGAAGAACAAGGAGCTGATTCGCGTGACGATAGCGGTCGAGTGCGGACCATGTCTCCTCGTTGAGCCGCGCGATGTCGGCCTTCATTGTTCCCTTGTGAACCGACGATCCGCGCATGGTGCCGATGAAGATGCCGTAGACCGGCACAAGCGGAACGACGCCGACGTTGTGAGGTACGGCAACTGCGAGCATCCACTTCGGATCTTTGCCGACCGGTTCGCCGTTCTCATCGACCTCTTTGATCCAAATCGCAAGAGTGGTCTTCGTGATGACGCGGCGCTCGGCGTATCGCTTCACGTCGTCCGTGATGGTCGGTTGCCGTTCGATGATTCGGCCGATCACCACGCTTTCGAGGTTCCCGCGTTCGTCGAGCGACCAATTCAGGACTTCTTCAGCGCGGTAGAGCGTCGCATAACATCGGAGATTCTGAGTCATCGCTTCATGCGCGGCGGTCGGCGGATCGACGATGTCCGAAATCTCGCGATCGATGCCGACGAACGCGATGCCCATGCCCTGCGACTCGCGCGACACGTTCTCGCAGAAATCCACAAGACTCGTTCCGGCTCCATCGCAGTCCTTGATGAAGTCGCCGACGAGTTTGTTCTTCGATTCAATGCGCGCCGGAGTCGTGAACACCGCCGCCGTCACTCGTTCGATCGCCGACTCCGTGATTCCAAGGAACTCGGCGATCTCGATGCGGAACTTGTAGTCCGCATCGAGTTCAACGTCCGTCCTCGGAAGGAACTTCTTCTTGATGTCTGCGGTGTCGAATCCGTCGAGGACAGCACGCCAACGGTGCCATCGTTCCGGCCTGTTCATCTCGCGATACCACGCGTGCGTCGTGTCCAGCCAGGCGTTCGGATCCGCACTCGCGATCGTCAGTGATTCGCTCATCTGCCACTCCAAAGGTTCTTGTCGCTCGCCGCGAGACGAGCCGTGTCCATGTAGATCCGCTTCCGGTGGTAGGCGACGACGTAGTAGCCGGCGGCGTCGGTGAGGTGCGTGCGCTCCGGGTCGCGGTCCTTGTTCGGCTCCGGGTTCTTCTCGTGCCAAACGACGCCTTCGCAGTCCGCGATGAAGGCTTCGCAGCTCGGATGCACCAGGAAATCACGGTTGCCCGCGCCGTCGCAGAAATGCGCGTTCATCGCGATGATGCGGTCCATGACGTCGCCGTTCGCGCTCGGCACGCGGAGCGTGCATTCGACGTCATCCGTCCAAAGCGCGTAGTGCGATCGGCTGCCGTTCGAGTTGCGATTCTGCCCTGATGCGTCGCCGACGATCGTGATGCCGCCAGACGTTCGGAAACGTCCATCGCCGCGCCGTCGGCCGAATCGGCGCTTGAATGCGTCGATGACCCCGGGGGTGCCTTGACCGTCCTTCACGACGATTTCGCCGACGACGATCGAGCGCATGCGACCATCGATCACGCGCTGCTGAATGAGCACGGCGACGCAGTATGCGACGTTGAAGTCGAGCGCGATCCAAAGCGGTTCGGATTCGACAAACGAGGCGAGCGCTGAAACGTTGTGGTCGCGCGCGAATGCGTCGTAAACGAGGTTGCCGCGCGGGGTGAATGCGCCGCCGCGTTCCTGCGAAAGCGTCCGCGGGTCGAATGCGGTCTCGAGGAGAGAAGGGTAATCGTCGCGAAGCCGCGCATTCACGCGCGTGTCGCAGTTGATGAGGGCTTCGCCGGTCGGAGTCTCGTAGACGTCGATCGAGAACTTCCCGAATCTGTTCGCCGTCTCGACCTTCTGCTTCAGCGTCGCGCGCTTCCGGTGCCGGCCGTAGATTTCGGCGTCGTAGCCGACGGGGGTCGTTGTCCAGAGGTACTTCGGCTGATCGACCTTCCGGCAGCGCAGACGCGCAATGACCACCGGAACGGCTCCGCGCTTCGCGTCGCGGATCTCGTCGGCCCACCACGATCCGTACTCGGGGCCGCGGAGCCGGTCGTATTTCTCGGTCGAGCGCACGCGCACTTCGGCCTGGACGTCGCCGAGATCGATCACGAGCGTCGGCAGGTTGCGGCCGCCGCGCCACTCGAAATCGAGCCCCATCTCCTCGGCAGCGGACGTGAGCGCCGGGATGACGAGGTCCTGAGCTTGGGAGTAGGAGTTTACGGTGGCGAGGTGAATCGAGTCTGGGAAGCGAAGGGCGCGGCCGATGATCCACCGGGCGCCCGTCCACGTTTTGCCGCCGCCGAGTCCGGTGACGAGAGCGACCCGCGGGCTCGCGGAGTTGACCGCGAGCCATTGGTGCGCCTGGAAACGAACGCGAACCTCATTCGGCTCGAGTGTCGTTGTCGTCATCGTCTCGTTCGAAGATCACCTTTCGTTGTCCGATCGTCCCATCGCGGATCTCGATCGATTTCGCGCTCGGGACGAGCTTGTCCAGGATCTTCATCAGCACTGCGTCGTTCTTCAGCGCGCGCGCCATCGCGTGCGCCAGGAGATCGACACCTTGCTCTTCCGCAGCCGCGAGAAGAGCCTTCAGACCGGAGCCAGAGCCCTTCGGCCGACCGGCCGGGTTCGCTCTATTCCCAGGTAGGAACCGGCCGGTTCGCGGATCTTGATGCTCCGATTTTCCGCCGCTTTTATGCGGAGGCTTGGGCGGCGACTTCGTCCTTCGTTTCGCCACTCTTCGCCTCCTGCGAGCGCATGACGAGTTCCGTCAGATGCCCGACGTGATTCGCGACACGCGTGAGGAACATCATCATCGCCGCGTGTGATGCGGCGTGTTGAGCGGTGATCGTCTCGAGCAACTGCTGCGGCGATTGGTGCGGCACCGGAATCGCTTTGTCTCGGCGATGCGCGAGCAGCTCTTCGACGAGTGCCTTTGCGCGATCACGTCCGACCTTCACGTTCACGACGTGCGGGTGAGTTTCGAAAACGTGCATGATCTCGGCGATGGCGTCGCCGGCGAGATCTTCCTTCGGTGCTTCGGTTGTCTGATCGGTCATTTGGACATCCTGAAAAATCGGCCCGTGGTGCTGTTCACGATCTCGATGCGAAATCCTTCGACCTTTGGCGGTCCGAGTCCGATGCCGAGGATGATGCCGTCGGGCGCGAGCCGCGAGATCGCGAGGGCGAGGGGAGCGCCTTCTCCGCAGACGACCACGTCGAGTCCGAGATCGGTGCGGCGGTCGGCGAGCCATTCGCTCCACGATGCGACGCGCGCGATGACGATCGCGTCGCGCGGGTGAAGCGAACCGCAGAATCCGACCGATCCCCGCGTGCGATCGCAGGCATAGCACCACCGTCCGAAGTCGGTAAAAGGTTCGACCGGCTTGGACGGTAGCAGGGCGAAGAGTTCCAGTCGAAATTTCCCCTCTCGACATGCCCGGCGCAGCCAGTCGTAGTTGGCACCGACCCGCAAAAGTGCGACGGTGACGGCGGCGCCGCGCTTGATCTCTTCGAGGAAATTGTGGGCGGTCTGGGCGTGTCGGATGCGGATGTTTTCCATGCGCCGTTCGAACTCGTCTTCGGTGAGTCGTTGCCGCCACTCGGCGTCAGAGATGATGCGTTCGTGCTTCATCGGAAGATTGCTCCGAGGATGGTGACGGTGATGATTGCGCCGAGGATGATCGTGAGTGCGACATCGATCGTGCGCGAGCGAGGAAGCCGTGAATCGTGCGCATCGATCATCGGCGGATCGCCGTTGAAGAGATCGAAGCCGAGGGGATCGTCGTCGTCGTCATTTCGCATGTGACGGGTCTCCGAAAAGGGTCGGCTCGGTGGACGGGCATTCGTGGACGTAGGTCACGCAATCGGAGCAGAGCTTCGCGCCGCACGCGCAGGTGACGCACGAGTACGCTTCGTTGCACGAGTCACATCGCGGCATTGGTTTTCGCTTCCTTGAATTCGCCGCACCAGTTCGCTTCGTCAACTATGGGGAATTCACACTTGGTCGAATCGTGCTGTGGCAGCCCGGTTTCATCGTCGATCGACCTCGGCAGCGACGGCGGATATCGATGACAGGAACTCATCAGGGGTCCTGCCTGGACGAAGAACTCGCAGAAACGACATGCTCTATTTCGGCGTGGCATTAACGTGCTCCATGATGGTCTCGAGGCATTTCATTGGTCGGCGTTTGATTTCTTCGCCGGTGAAGGCGATGCAGCGCCATCCGGCGGCGACGAGTGCGCGTTCCTTTTCGAGATCGGACTGCATTCCGGCGTGTCTCGAATGGCGGCCTTGGGCGTAGGTGGCGCCGTGGATCTCGATGGCGACCTTTCGAGAGAGGTCGGCGAGATCGATTTTCCATCGGCGTCCTTCGATGGCCTGGTGATCACGGACGAATGACGTGACGCCGTGCGCATCGAGGAATGCGGCGAATGCGTCGGCGAGATCGCGGGAACGTGTGACGCGGCGCTTCATGCCATGCCTTTCGAGGCTCTGAAGTTCGCGAGGTTATCCACGTCTTCGCGGGTGCCGCGGACGACGACCAGGCCGCGGAGTCGGACTTCGTGTTGATCGGGTGGGGGATCGCCGTTCCGGCGGCGCACGTCGGCCTCGCACCATCCGCCGAAGCCGGAGTGCGATTCCATCTCGGTCGTTCGGACGCGCATGCCGCATCCGGAGCAGCAAAAGAAGGTGTCGGTGGCGGGCTCGGTGGCGCCGATCACCACGCTGGCCGCGGCGGCGCCGGTATTGGCGGAGGCGGCCCAGCTGAATTCTCCCGGGCAGGGCAGCACGCGGACGCGGCCGTCCGGGTTGGCGGCCAGCAGCCGGTCCATGTAGCGCAGGGTGTCGGGGTCACTGCTGTCGTTGTCGACGATGAGTACTTCGTAGTTCGGGTAGCGGGTCCGCTCCTGCAGGCTTTCGACCAGGGGGCGCAGGTATTCCTCCCGATCCCGGGTCGGGATGACGATGCTGACCAGGGGCGCGCCATGCCAGCGGTAGCTCACCCGGCGGGTGCCGAACAGGGCGCCGTCGAGAACTTCCGCATCGAGGCCGATGCGCCCGAGCACTTGCGCGTGGTGCTCGCCGCGCCGACCGGGCCGCTCTCGACCACCGACTACCGCATGGTCTTCGAGGCCGTGCCGCTCGACGAACCCGCGTGCGCGCGCCCGCCGCTGACCCAGGTAGTCGAGCTCGCCGGTGAGGTAGCGGTGGTAGTGCTCCTCCTCCAGCGCGTTCCAGTGCTCCGCGGCGGAGCGTGCGTCGATCGCGGCGAGCACCTGCGTGGTCTGGCCGCGGATGTCCTGGCTGCCATCGGGCGCCACCTGCCCGGCCAGGTAGCACACACCGCCGTGCACCGCCATCTCCGACAGGCGCGTGCCCACGTCAAAGCGCTGGATCGTCATTTCGGTCCCTTTCCATGTCTGTGGGGCTGTGTCGGATGCCGGTTCACCGGATGTTTGACCGTCGCGCCGCTGCTTGCCGCCGCGGCCTTGGCGCCGTCCACCATGGCCACCAGCTTGGGCACGTCCACGCTCTGCGCCATCGGCGGCGGATCGGGCGCGGGCGCCGGGGTCTGGGCCATGACAGACAGAGGCAGCAAGGCCAGGGTGGCCACTTTGATCCAGGTTTTCATGAAGTCGTCTCCTTGATGTTGTCGTTGTGGGGGCGGTTCTGGAACCAGCCCTGTGCTTCGGCCGGCATTGCCCTGCCGGTCTGATGGGCCCGCTCCAGCACCTGCCAGAAATAGCGGTAGCTGGCGCGGTCGTGCAATTGGTCCTGCCCGCCGTGGCGGTGGCGGATGGGGGCCCAGTTGGCGGCCTGTGCGGCCAGGAGGATCTCGATGGCGAGGTCGATCTCCGCGGTCGTGGGGGAGAAGGCGTCCACGATCGGACGGATCTGGTCCGGGT
>ERZ650309.232-NODE-232-length-28096-cov-5.058094_pt1 | contig 28096 bp, 16 predicted proteins | sample MGYA00376245_ERZ650309 | MGnify/ENA primary metagenome ERZ650309 (study PRJEB26733, sample SAMN07839294) | wastewater metagenome | biome: urban; feature: wastewater treatment plant; material: waste water | place: USA: North Carolina | collected 2016-04-26 ...
TCAATATTCTGTTGAACAAGCAGTGGCAGGTACGATGGGCGCGATTGATTTTGTTCTTCAGGGGAAGCACGAAATTGCCCTCAAAGCTGATTGATGGAAACAATCGAAAAAGGCTCTGAGTGGCTGTGTCTCGAGGAAAGCGTGGCAACCTTAGGAACGGAACAGGTCCACCAATAGGCATAATGTCTGAAAAAAGTAGCAAGATACATGTTTGGGTGCCGGATTTATTTTCCACAATTGGAGGCATTCAGGCGTTTTCTCGGTATTTGATAGAGGCGCTCTATGAAGAAATAGGTTCTGATAAAATTAGAGTTTTGGTCAAAAATGATGTCTCTGGTTCGGAACATCTGGAGAACGGATTTCGCAATATTGATGCTTTGGGACATTGGCCATTGGTGCTCAGGACCCCACGTTTTGCGATAGAAAGCCTACGCCAAGCATACCGCGAACGTCCTGGCTTGATTGTCTCCACACACCTGAATTTTGGGCCGGTGGCGCAATTCATCCGGCGGTGTTTGGGGATACGATATGTGCTGGTTGCACATGGTATAGATGCTTGGTATTTAAAAGATGGTTCTCGTCGGAAAGCGCTTCAGCAAGCAGATTTGGTTCTGGCCGTCAGCCGCTATACGCGTGATCGGTTAGTGCAAGAAATTGGCATTGATGCCAACCGCATCAAAATTTTCCCCAATACCTTTGCGCCAGACATGTTTTCAATTGGCTTTAAATCTCCGCAACTGCTTAATAAGCATGGGTTGAGTCCACAGACTCCAGTGATTTTGACCGTCTGCCGTCTGGCAGAGGCAGATCGCTATAAGGGATATGATCAGATAATCAAAGCGATGCCGCGGATATTGAGCGAAGTGCCCAATGCGCGTTATTTGATCGTGGGGAAAGGACCAGACCGTCCCAGGATTGAAAAGTTGATTGCCGAAGTCGGTGTGCAAGATGCCGTGACACTCGTCGGTTTTGTTCCGGATGAGGAACTGGCTGATTATTATAATCTTTGCGATCTGTTCGCTATGCCAAGCAAAGCCGAAGGGTTTGGGATTGTCTATCTTGAAGCGCTTGCTTGCGGAAAGCCGGTGTTGGCGGGGAACAAAGATGGTTCACGGGACGCGCTGGCAGATGGAGAATTAGGCGTGCTGGTTGATCCGGATGACGTCGGAGAAATCGCCAGAGAAGTGATTCAGGTGATTACGCATCAACACTCTCATCCCTGTATTTATCAACCCGAACTGTTGCGGAAACGCGTTATTGAGCTATTCGGATTTTCTACCTTCAAACACACACTTACACGGTATTTGAGTGATTGGGTATCTATTAAGCCAAATCAGACAAGTTCCAATTACATGGATCGTTAACATGCCGTAACGATCCATTCCTTCGCCGTCTAACTGTTCTAAGCTGATATTTTATGTGTGGGATTGCAGGCATTTACAATTTTCAATCAAAGCCGTTTGTGGTCAAAGAGCGATTGCTGCGGATGCAAAATGCCATTGGTCATCGCGGCCCGGATGATATGGGGAGCTTCTTTACAGAAGATGACAGACTTGGTCTGGCCCATACGCGGTTGAGCATACTTGACCTATCGCCGGCGGGGCATCAACCGATGGTTTCGCCGGATGGCCGGTATTGGATTACATTCAACGGAGAAATCTATAACTTCCGGGAATTGCGTCGCGAACTGGAAACTGCCGGGGAATGTTTTGTTTCCCAATCGGACACGGAAATTATTTTGCGGCTTTACGCACTGTACGGTGCCCGTTGTTTGCAAAAATTGCGCGGCATGTTTGCCTTTGCCATTTGGGATGGGCAGGAACGCAAACTGATGCTTGCGCGCGACCGACTTGGCATCAAACCACTCTATTATTACAACGAAGCCGGGACAATTCTTTTCGCTTCGGAAGTGCGCGCCATTCTGGCGACTGAACTGGTTTCGCGACAGATTGATCCGATTGCGCTCAATGAATATCTGGCCTACCAGGCGATTCCTGCGCCTGCAACATTGATCAAAAACATACGCACATTGCCGCCCGGCACTTACCTGACGATCAACGCATCCGGACAGGCAGAACAAATCCAATACTGGAACTTGTTGCAAAATCATTCCTCAGAAGCCAGCGTTGCCAACAAAGCCACGACTGTGCGACGCGTTGGAGAGTTGCTGCGCGAAGCGACAGAGCTTCATTTGATCAGCGATGTGCCGGTGGGTGTCTTTTTATCGGGCGGAATTGATTCCAGTGTAATCACTGCGCTGATCCGCGAAGCGGGACACACGCCATATACATTTTCTGTGGTGTTTGCCGAAACCAATTTTGACGAATCCATATATGCCAGACAGGTTGCAGATCGTTTTGGGGCGGAGCATACAGAAATACGCCTGACCGAAAATGCCATGCTGGATCAATTGCCTGCGGCTTTGGCCGCGATGGATCAACCAACAGGCGATGGCATTAATAGTTACGTGGTTTCTCAGGCGGTCAGAAATGCCGGTGTCAAAGTGGCGCTATCCGGATTGGGAGGTGATGAATTCTTTGCCGGGTATTCCACATTTTCCCGATTGGAACGGGCGTTAAAATTTCAACAGCGAGGAGCCTATGTGCCCGCATCCGCGCGGAACTTATTCGCGCGGATGATTGAATTCGTAGGCGGAAATTCCGTACAGGCGACAAAAGCCGCCGCTTTGCTGAAAAGCGATGGGTCTTTGGCGTCAATGTATCCGGTAACGCGCCAGGTGCTTTCTTTATCCCAGCGACAGTCCCTGTTTAACAAACGATGGCATCAGTTGAACGATAATTGGCGCGATCCGTATGCCGTATTGTTGCAAACCGCGTTTCAGGGGGCCAAAGAAACCGATTTCCTGACGCAAATTTCGTATGCCGAAGCCCGCACATACATGCACGATGTGCTATTGCGCGATTCTGATCAGATGAGCATGGCGCATGCCCTGGAAGTGCGCGTGCCGCTGTTGGATCACAAACTGGTTGAATTCTTAATGAGCGTGCCAGATAAATTCAAACGGCCTGATGGCACTCCGAAATCGTTACTGGTTGCCAGTCTGGGGAATCTGTTGCCTGCCGGTGTGGTGCATCGGCAAAAACAGGGGTTCACGCTGCCCTTTGCCGATTGGATGCGCGGTGATTTGCGTAAATTTTGCGAAGATCGGCTGGCTCCGCAGCGCATTGCCGGTCGCGGCATCTTCGATGCACGCGAAGTCAGCCGTCTGTGGAAATCTTTCCTGGATCGATCGCCGGAAGTTTCCTGGTCCAGGTTGTGGGTGTTGGTCGTGCTGGAAGAATGGCTGGAACAAAACGCAGTTCAAACATAGCGATCATCCTCATGGCAGAAACCAAGCTTGAATATTTTTACCAAACTTCCGATGCCTCGCACACAAACCAATATCTATGGCCAACCGTTCGCCGTCTACTTCCACCCCAGCATAACCAAAAGTTATTTGAGTTAGGTTGCGGCAATGGTTTCACCGCGAATCAATTGGCCAAATTAGGTTTTGATGTAACAGCCGTTGACGCTTCACCTAGCGGCATTGCACAAGGACGCAAAGCTTATCCGCATTTGCAACTCTTTGAAGGTTCAGCATACGACGATTTAACAGCAAAGCACGGCCAGTTTCCGATTGTGATTAGCTTGGAAGTCATCGAACACCTTTACGACCCTCGCGCTTATGCTCGTACTTTTTTCAATTTGCTTGAACCCGGTGGTTTGGGAGTTATTTCTACGCCTTATCATGGTTATTTGAAAAATCTGGTTCTGGCCATCACCGGTAAAATGGATAGCCACTTTACTGCGTTATGGGATGGCGGACACGTCAAATTCTTTTCCGCCGCTACCCTGACGGAATTGTTGCTGGAAGCCGGTTTTGAAAAACCAAAAGTTTATAGAGTAGGACGCATTCCGCCATTGGCGAAATCAATGATCGTTGCGTTCTATAAACCGCGGGTAAATGAGAATCAGGCATGAAAGTTCTGCACGTGATACCTGCAATTGCTTCACGCTATGGCGGCCCTAGTCAGGCCATCTACACAATGTGTCGCGCCTTGCAGGAGCAGGGAATCGATTTGCTGATTGCGACGACCAATGCGGATGGCGATGGGGAATTATCCGTACGGTTGTCAGATACCATCGTTTATCAGGATGTGCCGACGATCTTTTTTGATCGTCAATTCAGCGAAGCATTGAAATATTCGCGTCCTTTAGCCGAATGGCTGGATCAACATATTGTTGATTTTGACCTGGTGCATATTCATGCCGTCTTTTCTCACGCTTGTGTTGCAGCGGCCAGAGCCTGCCGAAAGCATCGTATACCGTACATCGTCCGTCCCTTGGGCACACTCGATCCCTGGAGCCTGAAACAAAAACAATTTCGCAAACAACTATTTTGGCATTTTGGTGTCAAACAAATGTTGCGGTGTGCGGACGCCATTCATTACACCACTGCCGATGAAAAACGTTTGGCGGAATCCGAACTGGGGTTGGGGAATGGCACTGTGATTCCGAACGGAATTGATCTGGGTCTGGCGCGGCATTGCCCAGAGCGTGCAGCGAATGTTGTGCGCGGCATAACAGAACCTGCTTTACGATCAACCTATGTCCTGGCGCTTTCGCGAATTCATCCCAAAAAAGGTTATGAATTGTTGATCGAAGCCTTTGCTCAATTGAAAAAACAAGTTGCGTTAAGCGATTGGCATTTAGTGATTGCGGGCGATGGCGAACCTGCCTATGTTGAACAGTTGAAAACCCTGGCCGAACAAGTTGGATTAACCGGCGACGCACACTTTGTCGGCTGGCTTGAAGGCGATCGCAAAGAATCTGCGTTACAAGGGGCTGCATTGATGGCGTTACCGTCATTTCAGGAGAATTTCGGGATTTCTTTGATCGAAGCAATGGCTTGTGGAGTGCCGGTGCTGGTCAGTCCGCAGGTCAACCTTGCGCCAGACATAGCCGCAGCAGAGGCGGGATGGATTGCGGAATTGAATCAAGAAGATTTGGCCAGGGTTTTGGCTGAAGCGATGGGCAATGAACACGAACGCCAGCGCAGAGGGGCACAAGGACGCCAATTGGCGCAGAATTTTGGGGCAGAACACGTCGCTACCAAATTAATGCACCTGTACAGATCGCTGATTGAAAATCGCTATTCGCAAAGCAATTGAAATTTCCGCTTATGGTTGAAAACATAACCCCTCTTGTTTTGACATATAACGAAGGGCCCAATATTGAACGCACTTTACGGCAACTTGTCTGGGCAAAAAACATTGTCGTCATTGACAGTTACAGCACGGATGAAACTGTAGAGATCATAAAAAGATTTCCGCAGGTCAAAATCTTTCAGCGAGAATTTGATTCCTTTGCCTCTCAATGCAATTTTGGATTGCGGCAGATTACGACCGAGTGGGTGCTGTCAATTGATGCTGATTATTTTTTGACTGACGATTTGGTAAACGAATTAGCGCATCTGCAATCTCAGGATTCAATTAGCGCTTTCAGTGTTCGATTCAAATACTGCATCTTTGGGAAACCACTCAGTGGAACCCTTTATCCACCGCGCAAAGTCTTATATCGCCGTGAAAAAGCGATTTATGTAGATGATGGGCATTCGCATCAAGTGCAGATTGAAGGTGAAACCGGCTGGCTCTCGTCTTATATTTGGCACGACGACCGAAAATCCTTGAGCCGATGGTTGAACTCACAGGATCGGTACATGATTCGGGAAGTCGAAAAATTACGGCATACGCCGCCGGAATTGCTCAGTCTGAGCGACCGGATTCGCCGCACCAAACTATTCGCCCCTTTCCTGGTTCTGTTTTATTGCCTGATCATTAAAAAATGTATTTTGGATGGATGGAGAGGATGGTATTATGCTTTGCAAAGAGCACTGGCAGAGATTTTATTATCAATACGTTTGATTGAAGCAGAAAAATTGAGTCCGCATTCTGACAATTCCGGCAGGCTATGATGATCTGCTGACGACCCGCAAAAGCGACGCCCCATCTCACATGAAGAATCAAATTAGGTTCTGATTTGTCCCATCAATAAGAATACTTATAACGCCCCCCAATCTTTGTTCTTACAATTTATCCTCATAGAGTTAGGTAGAGGTTATTCGTGCATATCCTTGGTATCAACGCTTATCACGCTGACGCTTCGGCGGCCTTGGTTTGCGACGGCAAGCTCGTCGCTGCTGCGGAAGAAGAACGGTTCAATCGAATCAAACATTGCGCGGGCTTTCCGTATCAGGCGGTTAAATACTGTCTGGAAACGGCGGGCATCAAACCCGAAGAACTGACACACATTGCCGTGGCGCGCGACACGCGGGCGAATCTGGACAAAAAACTGCTGTATGCCTTGAAGATTCCGCAGATGGCGATGCGGCGATTGGCTCCGCAAGGGAAGTTTGCGGGCATCAAAGAAGATGTGGCCAAAGCTCTGGACGTTGATCCAGAAAGATTGTCCGCCGAAGTCAATCGCGTCGAACATCACAAAGCGCATCTGGCCAGCGCGTTTTACGTTTCAGGATTTGAAGATGCGGCGCTGTTATCCGTGGATGGCCTGGGAGATTTTGCCAGCACGATGTGGGGCGTAGGGCGCGGCACGAACATGACGATTGATGGTTCCATCGCCTTTCCGCATTCGCTGGGATTTTTCTACACCGCACTGACTCAGTATCTGGGCTTCTGGCGTTATGGCGACGAATTCAAAGTGATGGGCCTGGCGTCGTATGGTCAGCCGGAATTTCAGGAAGAATTCGCCAAAATCGTGTTGCTGGAAAATCGCAACGGCAAACCCAAATTCAATCTGGGACTGGATTATTTCGTTCACCACAAAGTCGGTTCGGACATCACCTGGGACGAAGGCATTCCGGTCATCGGCAAACTGTTTTCCGATCATCTGGAAAAACGTCTGGGCACAACGCGCGAAGCCGGAGCGGACGTCACCCAGCGGCATTTCAACATTGCGGCTTCGTTGCAGGCTCGGCTGGAAGATTCGGTGATGGCCCTGCTCAACAAGCTGTACGAAATGCACGGCGTGAAGCGTGTTTGTCTGGCGGGTGGTGTCGCCTACAACTGCGTTGCCAACGGGAAGATTTTTGACCGCACGCCGTTTGAACAAGTGTATGTGCAGGCTGCGGCGGGCGATGCGGGGTTGGCAATTGGCTCGGCGTTTTATGTGCAGCATCAAGTGTTGGGTCAGCCGCGCGATTTCGTGATGGAACACGCGTACTGGGGGCCGGAATTTTCCAACGAACAGATTCGAGCGGCGCTCGATGGAATTGCGGATTGCGGATTGCGGATTGCGGAGTTGTCAGGAGAAACGATTGCAGCGGAAACGGCAAAGCGAATTGCAGATGGGAAAATTGTCGGCTGGTATCAGGGGCGGTTGGAATTTGGCCCGCGCGCGTTGGGCAATCGCAGCATTGTGGTTGATCCGCGCCGCGCCGAAATGAAAGACATTCTGAACAGCCGCGTCAAACACCGCGAATCGTTCCGCCCATTTGCGCCTTCGATTTTGGAAGATCGCGTTGGCGAATACTTCGAACGTTCGCATCCGTCGCCGTTTATGTTGATGGCCTATAGCGTCAAACCGGAAAAACGTGGCGTGATTCCTGCGCCGACGCACGTGGATGGAACAGGGCGATTGCAAACCGTCAATCGCGACCAGAATCCTCGGTATTGGCAATTGATTACGGAATTCGACCGGCTGACCGGAGTGCCCGTGGTGTTGAACACTTCGTTTAACGACAACGAACCTGTCGTGTGCAGACCCGAAGAAGCGATTGATTGTTTCCAGCGAACCAAGATGGATGTGCTGGCAATCGGGAATTTTCTGGTGGAGAAACTTTGATGCGGAGCAAGTTTTCAGCCCTAACGGGGCGAGCTGTGTTAGCCCAGTGCAGCGCACTGGGAATCGAGTTGGTTTTTAGGGAAGCCCCAACGGGGCGAAATAACTCGACTGCCTATTTCGCCCTTTCAGGGCTTGCAGGCCGCGGCATCAACTTTTCCAGCGCGTTGCGCTTTGCTTTTACATTTCGCCCCGTTGGGGCTTGGAGAGTCTGATGAAAGTTTTGATTCTCCACATGCGCTTTCATCCTGACCTGACCGGCACCGGGCCGCTGGTGACGGATTTGGCGACGGATTTGGTGGCGATGGGAAATCAAGTCAGCGTTGTCACCAGCATGCCGCATTACGGCGGCAAAGAAATCGCGTCGGAATATCGCGGCAAACTGATTCATCGCAGCAATTTCAACGGCGTGGATTTGTGGCGCACCTTTGTTTACGTGCCGCCGAATCCCAGCGGCTTTCAGCGCAGCATCAATTATCTGAGCTTCACGTTTATGTCTGTGGTCGGCGGACTGATGGCCGAAAAGCCGGACGTGATTTTGTGTATCAATCCGCCGATCACGGTTGGGTTTTCCGGTTGGCTGGTCAGTCTGGCCAGGCAAGTGCCGATGGTGTTCAACGTGCAAGACGTTTGGCCGGATTGTCTGGTGTTGATTGATCAATTGCGCAATCCGTTGCTGATTCGCACTTTCCAGCACCTGGAAAAATTCATTTATCGCAGGTCTTCGCGCGTGACGGTGTTGTCCGACGGAATGAAAGAAAATCTGTTGCGCAAGGGCGTGCCCGACGAAAAGATCGCGGTGATTCCGAACTGGGCCAACGTCGAAGCGATTCGCCCAGTGGAAAAACAAAACAGCTTTCGCAAAGCCAACGGGTTGAACGGAGATTTCGTGGTGATGTTTGCCGGAAATCTGGGTTTCATCGCGATGTTGGATAACGTGGTCGAAACCGCCCGGCTGTTGCAACACGATCCGAACATTCTGTTTCTGATTGTTGGCGAAGGAAACGCCAAACCCGGATTGGTCAACCGAGCCAAAGAACTCGGCTTGAACAATGTTCGCTTTTTGCCGACGCAACCCAAAGAAGTGTTGCCCGAAATGTTGGGCGCAGCGGATTTGTCGCTGGTGACGCTGAACAAACAGTTGGGGCAGTTAAATGTGCCCAGCAAGACTTATTCAATTATGGCCAGTGGGCGACCTGTGCTGGCTTCTGTGCCTTTGAATTCGGAAATTGCCTCGCTGATCAAACACGCCGATTGCGGTTTAGGGGTGCCACCCGAAGACCCGGCTTCGATGGCCGCAGCGATCCTGAAATTGTCCGAACAGCCGGAACAGCTCCGCCAGTTCGGAACCAATGGCAGGCGCTATGTTGAAGAGCATCTGAGCCGCAAACGATTGACCGCAAAATACAACGATCTGCTGCACGAAGTGGCAGGCGCAAAATATTGAAAACAGCAATACATCCCTATATGAACCCACAGTTCTACCAATCATCCGTTGACGAAGCCGTTTTGCCTGCTGGGCCAAACGGAATTGACGTTGGCTCGTTTCTGCGTTCGCGGAATCACCGCGAACCTTCACTGAAACGGCCTTTGGACGTGATTCTCTCGTTTCTGATGCTGGTGCTTTCGGCTCCGGTTTCGATTCTGGTGGCGATTGCCATCAAGCTTGAAGACGGGGGCCCAATCTTTTATCGCCAGCAACGCTGGGGGCGATTCGGCAACCCCTTTTCGGTCTTGAAGTTCCGAACCATGATTGCCGATGCAGATCAAAAATTCGGGCTGAAACAGGCTGAAGAAAACGACCAACGCATTACCAGAATGGGCCGAATCTTGCGCGCGACCGGCTTGGACGAATTGCCGCAAATCATCAACATCTTGCGCGGCGAAATGAGCTTTGTCGGCCCCAGAGCGTTGGCCGTTGGCGAAATCATTTACGACGAAGCAGGGAAGCGGCTGGAATATGAACAGGTGCGCGGATTTATCGAACGGCTGGCTGTGCGTCCTGGGCTGACCAGTGTGGCTACTATTTTTATCCCCAAAGACTCCACGGCCCAGCGTAAATTCCGGTACGACCTGCTTTACATACGCAAACAAAGCTTTGGCCTTGATTTGCATTTGATTGCGCTTTCATTCTGGATCAGTTTCCGGGGCAAGTGGGAAACCCGCCAAAAGAAGCTGTAAGCAAAACCGGCGTGCTTCTTGCCACGTCCATTGCCCGAAAGTATATTGCCGCTGCTTAATCTCACAGAAAAATCCCCGAAGGAGTAGAACCGGCCCCCACCGGTATTTTCAGAACCAATGAAAATTGTCATTGCAGGCGCCTCGACTTCAGGCCTGTTTGCCGCATACCTGTTGGCAAAAGCCGGACACGAGGTTGAAGTTTTGGAACGGTCGGCAAAGCTGGACCCGGCAGTTCGAACGCTGATTGTGACCGATAAAATTCACGAAGTGATGGGGTTCATTCCCCACGAAATCATTCTCAACGAAGTTAAACACATTGACCTGTTTTCAAAATCCCGCAGCTCCAAGATGGAGCTGGATCGCCCTGATCTGATCATCGCGCGTGAAAAATTGATTCTGATGTTGGCGCGCCTGGCCGAAGAGATAGGCGTCAAGATTTCCTTGAATCGCCGTTTTCTATCGTTTGTTTCGGCTCAGAACGGAGTTGCCGTTTCCTATAAGAACCTGGAAACAGGCGAAGACACGCGCGAAACGGTGGATTACCTGATCGGCGCTGATGGCGTGTACAGCGCGGTTGCCAAAGCCGCTTCTTACAACGGGCATTTTCATACGTCTTTGCTGCAAGCGCGCATCAAACTGCCGAAGGAGATTCGCAGAGATACGTATCAAGTCTGGTTCGATGTGGAACGGACGAAGTATTTTTACTGGTTGATTCCGGAATCCGATGACATCGCTGCCGTTGGGTTGATTGCCGATGATGCGCGTCAGGCGGGCGTCAGTTTGAAATCGTTTCTGGGTGAAAAAGGCTGGCAAGCGTTGGAATACCAATCGTCGAAAGTTCCGATGCACAAATATGAGTATTCCGCCAAAGTGAAAGAAGTCAGCCGCCGCGTATTTCTGGTCGGCGATTCTACGGCTCAAGTTAAAGTCACGACGGTCGGCGGCGTTGTCACAGGCTTTCGCGGTGTGCGCGCCGTGGTCGAAGCCATTTTGGAAGGCCGCAGCATCGGCAAGGAAAGTCGCGGCTTGAAACGCGAACTGGATTTGCACTGGCTGGTGCGCCACGTATTGAATGGATTTAGCGACGAAGATTACGACCGGCTGATTGATTTTATGGATGGTGAACTCGGAAACATTCTTTCCGCCGAAACGCGAGACGATCTGGCGCGAATGTATTTGAAGCTGGTTACTTCGCAACCTCGCCTGGTGATGATGGGCGTGAAAGGCTTGTTGCGAGGCGTTGCATGATTTTCAGGCTGTCAAACAGGCAGCCTGAAAATCGAACTTTCTATTTTTCGGGCTATGTCTGTCAGATCGGGCGTAGCCTGGAAATCTATCAAGCACGCTTTGGAAATCGCGCTTGGAGCCACAATCAAATCACCGGAAACTTTACAGAAGAAACGATTTTCAGATTGCTTTTCAGCCGTTGAAGCCCACGACGCCTGACGTAATTGTTGGGAAGCCCAGAACATAATTGCCAGACATAATTGTTTGATGTTAGGTGGACTGGACAGCCCAGCGCAGATGTAAACCTGCGCAATTTCCTGCCTTCGAAAACCTCTTATCTCGCCCGCAAACTCCGAAATTTTCGATAAATTCAGAAAAATGGACAGCCCAGTCTTAACGCATTCAGGTAAATAGAGCATTTCCAGCGGTGCAAATTGCTTACTTCTCCGGCACAGAAATTGACTTCAGCCAAACGTCAAACACTTCCAGCAATTTATAAATGCGCTTCTGCGATTTGCAGAAGCGACAAATACGTCTCCATCCAAGCATCATCTGCGGTCAGCTCTAACTGAGTAGAAGATTCGGTTTTGCAGTTAAATCTTCCACTCTTTCCATCCGTCATTTCACAAAAGGAGCCTCTATGAATCGTTTTGCCTTTCGATTTCTCGTTCTGCTAATCCTGATGACTGCGAGTAGTCTTTGGGTTTTTGGCCAGGGCGTCACGACTACGTCACTTTCAGGCGCAGTGGTTGACCAGACCGGCTCAGTTGTTTTGGGAGCCGATATTGTCATCAAAAATGAATCCACCGGAGTTGAATTCAAGGCAGCTTCGGCCAGCAATGGGACGTTCAGTGTGCCGGCTTTGACGGCGGGCATTTATAGAGTGACGGTTTCGGCCAGAGGCTTCAAACAGGTCGTGATTCAGGGAGTCAAGATTGACGCCGGAATCCCGGCCAGCGTCAATGCTACGCTCGAAGTCGGAGCGACGACCGATTCCGTGGTTATTCAAAGCGGCGCTGAAGTGTTGCAAACCCAATCCGCCAGCGTCAGCACCACAATCACAGGACGCCAAATCACTGATCTGCCGTTTACTTCGCGCAACGTGACCGATCTGTTGTTGTATTTGCCAGGGACGACGACGCCCGGACGTCCACGATCTTCGACGTTTAACGGACTGCCGCAAGGCGCAATCAACATGACGCTGGACGGCGTCAGCATTCAGGATAATGGCGCCAGAAATACGGATGGCTTTTACACAAACATTTACCCTCGCGTGGATGCCGTTGAAGAAGTGACTCTTTCGACCGCCACGCCCGGAGCCGAAAGCGCAGGCGAAGGCGCAGTGCAGATCAAAATGGTGACTCGTCAGGGCAGCAATCAGTATCGCGGAAGCCTATACGAATACCACCGCAATACAGCGCTCGACGCCAATTACTGGTTCAATAATCGCAACTTCCGGCCTGGCCCGAACGACAATCCGGCGACCTTCAAGGCAGCGCGCGACCTGATGATCCTCAATCAATTCGGTGGACGCTTTGGCGGGCCGATTTCGATTCCGAAGCTTTTTGATGGCCACGACAAAGCGTTCTTTTTCGTCAATTACGAGCAGTTTCGTCTGGCGACATCGCAAGCCCAGACGCGCACGGTCTTAAGCCCGTTGGCGCAGCAAGGCATCTTTCAATACAACTCGTCATCAGGAGTGCGGCAGGTAAATTTGCTGACGCTGGCTTCGGGCAAGAATCTGCCTGCGACGATTGATCCGACCGTGGGCAAATTGCTGGCCGACATTCGCAGCGCGGCCACTTCCACCGGCGGCATTCAGCAATTGGCCGATCCCAACTTGCAAACCTACTCTTTCAGCCCCAGCGGTGGCGGCGAAATTCGTATCTTCCCGACCGTTCGCCTGGATTTCAATCTTTCGAGCAAACATCACCTGGAAAATATCTGGAATATCCAGAGCCATCACACCCTGGTTGATTTTCTCAACAACGGTTCTCCGGCGTTTCCCGGCTTCCCGAATATCGGCAGCCAGAAATCCAGCCGGTTCACCAACGCGCTTGCTTTGCGTTCGACCTTGACCCCGACAATGGTGAACGAAGCGCGCTTCGGACTGACCGGCGGCACGGTGGTTTTCAACGGAGAAAACTCTCTCGCTTCGTTTACCGGATCAGTTGCCAACCAAGGACCTTACAGTCTGGGCATCAGTGCAGCGGGCATTTCCAACGCGACCGTCAATACAGGCTCCACCCGTCGCAATTCGCCGACGTGGAATTTTAATGACACGCTGAGCTGGACACGTGGCGCGCACACGTTCAATTTCGGCGGCAGTTTCTTCCAGGGCAATTACTTCACGACAGGAACCACCTTTGTTCCCAGCATCACCTTTGGCGTAGACACGACCGATCCGGCGAGCGCGCTGTTTGTGGCTGCGAATTTTCAAGGAGCCGCTGCTGCGGACATCACACGCGCCCAGAACCTTTACGCGACGCTGATCGGCAGCATTACCGCCATCAACGCCAATGCAGGGCTGGACGAAAAAACCGGCAAGTATTCTTACCTTGCTCAAAACACGGTGCGCGCACGGAATCGAGAGATGGGATTCTTTGCCCAGGATGCCTGGCGCGTGCGTCCCAATCTGACGGCCAACGTGGGATTGCGTTGGGAAGCGCAGTTTCCTGTGACTTCGCTGAACAACAATTTGACCAACGTGACCTTGGATGGCCTGTACGGGGTTTCCGGCCCTGGCAACATCTTCAAACCCGGCACGCTGACAGGCAGCGCCACACAGTTCACGCAATTCAAGCAAGGGGATTCGGCTTACAACACGGACAAGAGCAATTTCGCGCCGAGTTTGGGTGTGGCTTGGACCCCCGGCTGGAAAGACGGATTGTTGGGGCGTGTTTTCGGCACTGGTGGGCAAACGGTATTGCGCGGCGGATTTTCGATGGCGTTCAACCGTGACGGCATTAACACCTTGATCGGCACCATCAGCGGCAACACAGGCGGCAGCATCACTGTCAACCGCAATCTCGCCACTGGCAATCTGGGAGCGCTGCCGTTGTTGCTCAAAGATACCAGTCGGCTTGGCGCGCCCGCTTTCCCTGACACGCCGGTCTACCCGCTGACAGGCGCAATCACAAATGCGGCCAACACGTATGACCCTAACCTGAAAACTCCGTACATCATGTCTTGGACGTTCGGGCTTCAGCGAGAGATTTCGAAAGATATGGCTATCGAGGTTCGGTACGTGGGCAATCGCGCGCTGAACTTCCGCCAGAGTTTCAACATCAACGAAACCAATATCGTTGAGAATAAATTCCTGGATGAATTCAAACTGGCGCAGGCAAATCTGCAAGCCAACATCGCGGCGAATCGTGGCAACACCTTCCGTTATTTCGGGCCTGGAACGGGCACTGCTCCGCTGCCGATTGCTCTGGCGTATTTCAGCGGCAAAGTTGATCCGAATGCTGCGGCAAGTTACACCTCCACTAATTTTGCTTCCGCGACGTTCGTCAATACTTTGGCGGCGAACAATGCTGCGCCGTTCACCTTTGCTTCGAGCTTGTATACCAATGCGACGTTCCGCACGAACGCGGCGAACGCTGGCTTGCCGGTCAATTTCTTCCTGGCGAATCCCGGACTGCAAGGCGGCGCATCGTTCCTGGGTAACGGCGGACATACGTATTACGATTCCGGAGTAGTCGAACTGCGCCGTCGTTTGTCCAAAGGATTGCTGGTGCAAACCAGTTATACCTTCGCGAAAGGTTCCACGATCACCACGCCGTCGCTGCGGACGGGCTATTACAAGAGTCCCAACCCGCTGGTGATTACGCACGCGTTCAAAGCCGATTGGGTTTACGATTTGCCGATTGGCGCTGGCCGGGCATTTTTCAGCGGGATCAGGGGACCTGTCGGGAAAACACTCGAAGGCTGGGCGTTCCAGGGCACGGCTCGCATTCAGAGCGGTTCGCCGTTCAACATCAACAACGTCCGCCTTGTTGGGATGACGCGCAAGGAACTTCAGAATTCCTTGAAGGTGCGCTTTGATGATGCCAATGCGGTTGCTTACTATCTGCCGCAGGATGTCATTGATAACACGGTCAGGGCTTTCAACGTCAGCGCGACTGCCGCCAATGGTTACAGCAGCCGTGGAGTGCCGACGGGCCGTTACCTGGCGCCAGCCAACAACTCCAACTGCATTGAAGTGTATTCAGGCCAGTGCGGATTCCCGACCATCATGCTGTATGGGCCGCAATTCACACGCTTTGACCTGAATTTGACGAAAAAGACCAAGATCACCGAACAGGTCAACGTCGAATTCCGTGTGGATTTCCTGAATGCGTTCAATTATGTCAATTTCCTTGTCCAAAGCCCGAACAATGCCAGTTCGACAATCGCCGGACTTGGCACTGACACCTTTGGGCAAATCACGCAGGCTTACCGTGACGTTTCGACCACGAACGATCCGGGCGGACGCATGATTCAGTTCTCTTTGCGTCTGAATTTTTAGGCCAAAGTGGTGGGGTGGGACAATTTCCCAAATTGTCCCTGGATATCTTTGCAACTGGGACAATTTGGAAAATTGTCTCACGGGCGCATACGACCTTCCTTACTCCAAAAACCAGAAGCGGGAATCACAGATCGTCTTGTGATTCCCGCTTCTGGTTTTTGCAGAGGAGCTTTTCTTAGCTCAATTGATTGGATTCGCGCGCATATTCGTATTGATAGCGGCGGTAGTAATAATCGTAACCGTCGCGTTGCATATTGACGTTGTTCAGCACGACGCCAAAGATTTTTGCGCCGACATTGGCCAGTTCCTGGCGCGAATGCACAACCATTTCGCGCGAGCTTTTGCCGCCGTGAACGATCAGCATCACGCCATCCACCTGTCGCGAAATGATCACCGGATCGGTCACGCTATTGATCGGCGGAGAATCAATCAGAATGTGATCGAAATGCTGAGACAGTTTTTGCAGCATCAACCGGAATTTTTCTGAACTCAGCAAGTCCGCTGAGTTGGGCGGCACAATGCCGGAAGGCATCACGTACAGGTTCGGAGTCTTCGTCGCTTGCACGACGGTTTTCAGGGAAATGTCGCTCGACAGGTAATTGGAAAGTCCTTTGCGATGATCAATCCCGAACAGTTTATGCACCCGTGGACGCCGCATATCGGCATCAATCAACAAGACCGTCGCGCCGAGCTGCGACAGACAAATGCAGGTGTTGACCGTGGTTGTCGTTTTGCCTTCGCCCGGCTGGCTGCTGGTGACGAGTATCGTTTTGGGCGGCTGGCCGGCTGCGGACAACAGAATTGAGGTACGCAACATACGATAAGCTTCGGCCACTGAACCTGCGCTTTTATAAGGGTCTTTCGGCGCCAGAATTCCTGCGGATGCGGAAGCGGTTTTTTCTTGTTTCGCTCCGGCCATCAACATGCGGCGACCATTGGGGCCAATTGCCGGAATGACGCCCAAGGCTGGCAGGCGAACATAACGGCTGACGTCGTCAACGGTTTTGATGGTGTTGTCCAGATGATCCAGCAAGAACACCAGCCCTACGCTGGCGCCAAGGCTGAGCAGAAAGGCAAGCAGTACGCTGCGCATTCTGGCGGGGCCAATCGGTCCACCCGGAACTCTGGCAGGTTCTGCGATGGAAACATCCGGAGTTTTTTGAAGCTTTTCCAGGTCAACCTGTTTGGTCTTATGCAGAAAGTCTGTGTAAAGCGATTTTGCCGTCTCGACGTTTTGTTTCAGGATGTTCAGTTGAATTGAAGTCTGATTTTGCTGAACGGCTTCGCCTTTAGCCTGATTGAGCGCAGCGTTCATTGACGCTTCATCGCGCACGGCACGTTCATAATCCGTTTTCAATTTATCCGCGAGTTGTGTGCGCGTACTGACGATTTCCTTTTGCAGCGCAACCATCTGGTCGCGAACTTCAGCGACGCGGGGGTTTTCGGTGCCATATTTGACGTTAAGTTGTGCCAGAGCAATGGTCAATTCACTGAGTCGTGTTTGTAAATCGTTGGTTTGCTGGTTGGCCAACGCTTCAGGTAATTGCGCGACACGACCTTGTCGTACATCTTCGTAAATTGATTGTTTGAGGAGACGATCCGATACAGCTCTCATTGCCTGCTCGTGCAACACGGCCAATTTGTTTGTCGTCAGGTCAACTTTTCCTTCCAGAGAAAAGATTCCGTTTGCGCGTGTGTAATTGGCCAGTTCTTGCTCAGCCCGCTGGGTCTGTGATTCCAGTTCCCGCGTCGCCTGGTTCAGCGCGGTTGACGCGTCATCCGTTGACGTGTTTTTCCTTTTGAAGTTGTAGTCTTTGAAAGTTTCAGCAATTCCATTGGCAACAAGCGCAGCAATTCTCGGGTTTGTGTGTTTGTACGAAATGCGAATCAGACGAGTCAGCTTTACTTTCTCAACCGTCAGTCCACCACTCAGGATTCCAACAAATGGCGCTAACCGTTGGCTTTCTTCTTGAGAAACCTTCGGAAGCTCCGCCGAATCACCTGATATCGCCACTGACGATCCCGAATTTTCAGATGATGTTTCGTCGGTTTTTTTTGTGCCTTTGTTTTTTAAGACATCCAGGATGGATCTTTCTTCCGTGACGTCCAGGAAGCTCTTGTTTTGGTCTAGCTCAAGTTTTGCCACGGCCAATTCCAACAATGGGTAGCTCTTAATCAGAAACGCCGCAGTTTCCAACTCCTGATTATCGTCAACGTAGAAATAATCCCCATCTTTGAGCAATCTCTGGCTTTTATTATTGCCGATTTCGACCGTTGCGCTTGCGACGAAGATAGATTTTTGGCGTGAAGCGTTGACGGCAGCCATGACGGTGACAATGGTGACAATGGTTAAAAGCAACCATTTGCGCCGCTGGATGCGGTACATAAAGTCGCGAATATCAAAGCCGGCCTCTTCTTCGGCTTTCATTTCGTGAGGGAAATAAGGACTCGGCGCAACCACTCCCCCCGTATAGTTGATTGGAAGAACGGTCGTTTCAGTCTGGCCAGCCAGTTTGTCCGTCTCTAAAAATTGATTGCCATTGTTTGGTGGTGGCGTTTGCATAGACTCTAACCTCTGACACGTGGAAGTGTGATGAGTTTCGCCAGTTCGCTTAACTGGGCAGCGATCGCAGCGAAAGACAGAAATAAAAATGAATGTGATAAAAGTTGTAAATTGAAATCACATAGGCTGTGAACCAGCAAACCGAATACGGCCGCTCCGCAGGCCAAAGCGGCATGGCTGATCAATGGTTCGTGAACTTTTACGCCTTTTAGTACAGCGCGACCTGAGGCCAGCAGAAACCAGATGACCAATAAACCGCCTAGTAACCCGGTGTCTGTCAGAATTTGCAGGTAATCATTATGAGCTTGAGAGGCGACCATTCCCAGATTTTTGCTCTGGCTGTAGATCGGCAATGCGGTTTCAAAACTGCCCAGTCCGGCGCCTGTTAGCGGGTTGGCGCAAAAAATTTCAAAACTATCTTTCCACAGATCGTTTCGGCCTCCGTAAGAAGACTGGCCAGATGCAGTTTGAAAAGCTGCGTGAGATTGTTCTTCGTCAAATCCGACAACGACTCGGTCAACGACGCGTTCCGCTCCCAACCAGGTTAACGCTCCGAAGATGATCACCAAAACAACTGCCGCTGCCGCTCCGCGCTGAAGGAACGTGGTCATTCGCGAAGTTTGGGCGGCTTCAATTTCATCGAATTGACGCGGCCTGAAAATCATCAGAAATGCTAACTGAGCGAAAACGCTGATCATTCCACCGCGAGAAAGTGAAAAGACGACAACGACAATCATCCACGCGGTAATGAATAGGTAAAATGATTTTTCTGCTGTGCTGCGTCGCCGAGTCAACATCAGTGCGACCGGCCAGGGCAACAGCAATTCCATATACCCGGCGAAGTGATTGCGATTGACGAACGGGCCGAAAGCAATCTTGGCTTCCACAGTTCGCAACCAGTAAAGTTTCTCATTCCAGGTGAAGAACTGAACCAGTGAAAACGTGGCCAGAACCAATCCAAAGATCGTCAAAAACTGCATCATCGTTTGCAGTCGTTGGCGATGCGTCAGAAAGTTCGACGCCAACAGGGAAGTCAGCAACAAACAAACCAGCAACAGTGTGGTTCCGCGTGTTGCTTCGACATCCAGCGAAAGACTGTTGATGCTTCCGTTTCCTTTTTGAAAGGACAGGCTTTGCGCCAGTCCCAGCAGAATCAGGCCGACCAACGGCCATAGATTCGCCGGAACGAAAAGTGACAATCGCTTCTCCTTGATTGCTTTAAATGCCCAGGTCAGACAAAGCGCGGCGACGGATAGCACAAAAATCAATTCCGACCACGGTTCGACCACGCCGTGCGCCAGCACCGTGAACACGGCGAGCGCCAGAAAACCTGTTGAGATGATTTGGTCGAAGGGAATTTTCATTGCGCTTTCAAATTGAAATCGTCGAACCAGACGGCTCCGCGAGTTGGTTCGGTGTATCGGTAACGGGGAATCTGCCTGATGGTCACAATCACGGCTGGCAGATCAGAAGGAACGGCGAAATCCACTGCCAGTAATTGCCAATCATTCACCGCTGTCGAAACCGGAGCCGAAGCGGCGATCAGTTCGCGATTGTCAGCGCGCAAAATTGCAATTTCCGGCGCTTCATCCGTGATCAACTTTTCCGGTTTGGCGAAACATTCCAGCCGATAAAGTCGGCCAGGTTGCAACACAGCCAGATGCTGCGCTTCACGATCCAAGCGTGTTGTATCAAGTCCCAGGTACCCAACACGCAATGCCTTTTTATCGGAACGGCCGCCAGGTTGAACAACCAACCGCGCATAACTGTTATTGGCCAATTGCCAATCAAACTGGGTCAAGCCTTTGCGCGGAGAAATTTCAAAATGACCATTCCATAACAGCGACGCATTCGATTCGTTTGCCATGGTGTCGCGCCACAAGGCGTCGGCTTCTTGCCACTGCCCGGCCTTTAGGAAAGCATCCAGAATTCGTCCGGTTTGGGGAAGTTGCAATCGGTGGTTGCGGTCGGTTTGCGAAAAAACTTGAGCCGCGCCTTCAAACTGTTTCTGCTCCGTCAAAAATTCGGCAAACGTCAATCTCGCTTGCGAATCGTTGCCGGCCACGCTTTCGACTGCCGATAGATTGCCTGAGGTTGCTCGCCATAAAAGGGGCAGGATGGTTGGCAGTCGCGTTGGCTCTGCTTCCGCAACGAAACGAAATTCCTGCAACGATTCATCCAGCTTGCCCAGCCGCAAAAACAAATTGGCCATTTGCCATCGCACGCCGACATTGGTTGATGCCAATCTGGCTGCTTCGCGCAACGCCGATTCTGCCGTGTCCGAATCGCCTTTCAGTTCCGCCGCCGCTGAAAGCAGCACGCGGTATTCAAAATTCGCCGGAGCCAGCCGGACGGCTTGGGATGCGTGGCGAAACGCGTTTTCAGCCAATGTTTCGTGACTTTGTTGGTTGTCCATCTGGCTTTCGATCATTCGCGCAGCAAGCCGCGCCTGCAATCTGGCAGATGTGGGAAAGTAATCCGCTGCAAACTTCAGCGTCGGAAGGTCAATTTCGACTGCGGCACTGGCCACCGCGGAAGTAATGAATCGCTGCAGCTCAAAACCAACCAGCCCGACACACACGATTAATGCCACGCCGAACATGAGAAAACGGAGACTCAAAGATTTCAGTTGGAGCGAAATTTTCATGGCAAGAACGAACAGCGAGGGGGGCGGCAAGGAGAGAGGGGAGAAGTCAGAACAAAAACAGCTTGGGGCGAATGGGGCTTAATGGGGCAAGAGCGTCAAGCATTGGCTCAAACACTCTTGCCTTTCAGATCAAAATTATCGTCCAGGGGTTGTCGGGCTAACCTGGCGACAAAAAAATCCACGATTGTCTACACAGGTCAATCCGTTGCCGCGAACCGTAGGCCCGCCCGGATGGTTGGCAAAAAAGACGGCCATCGAAGCGCCAAGCACGGCTGTAAACAACAGCGGCAAGGTATAGCTTGCATTGTTGGCCGAAGCTCCGGCAGGAGCTGGTGACGGAGCGCCTGAATTTGATGGAATGTTCGACTGTTGCTGATTCGATGCTCGAGTTGCATTGTTGTTGGGATCGTACAGCCCACAAGCGCACGTCAGTCCCGAAGTGCAGGTGCTGACATTGCGGCGATACAACGTGCTCTGACCATTGGGTGAATCAATATCCAGGCTGCTGCCGATGCCGATATTTTCTGTTTTGCCGTCAATCAGCATCTGGGCCTCGCCCAGGCTGGGAATGACTCGACCTTGATTGCCACGTTGGCCCAGAAAGTAAGAATCCGGTTCCGCGCCATCAGAACGAACAACACCTTTGTTTGTTTTGACCGAAGTATTCGTTCCGGTCGAAGCAATAATCCCCATGCACCCATAAACCATATCTCCACCAATCAAATCATCGGAAACCGAAAGAACAAATTCGGTATCTTTGCCCAATTCGATGCGGCCCTTTTTGCCCAGATTGATTACGGCTGATCCCAAACCCGAAACCCTGATCCTGTCACCCGTGAAAAGCGTCTGTCCCGCAGAAGCTTCTTTTCCATTAACAGTCACCTGTTTTGCAAAGGAAAGCTGACCGGTAGGCGGCGCTGTTTTGGCCGTCGCCACCAGTGGTTGTAAGAACAGATTGCCTAGCAATACGGCCAGGCAGATAAAACTTAAGATGGGGCGGAGTGATGACAGTACTTTCATAGGTACACCTTTTCCTACGATGAGGGAGCACAAAAACTGAAACGACAAGCTCAGCTAAAGGTAATAAATTGATTCAAACGGGTCGGATAAAAGACAGTTTTACGGGGGTAAAAGACTCGTTGCTACGAGTTTTCCAGGGCGCTGATGTGGGCATATCAACGCGAAAGGTCTTTGGGGTAAATCACAATTTCAAACTAAGAAAGGGACACTAAAGCAGTGTATAGCACGCGGCTTTTCTGACAGTCAACCTTTAATTCTTTGTCTTGACAGCAGATGGGACGGAAACCCATTCGATGCTAATATCAACTTCTACTGTAGAGCGACCCACCAAAGTGCCTGCGAAAGCATCTGCATGGCTGATCGCCAGAGCGATCGTGAAGGCGATTTTTCCTGTTCTCCCCTACAAATTTAATTGGAGTAATGATGAGCATCAAAGAAGCTGTGAATTACGAGTCGGCGATTCCTGTTCTGAGTTTGTTCCTGTTGATTTTCAGCCTTGCCTTGTTAAGCCCAGAACAGTTTTCCTGGGAAGTACACGGAGCTACGATTGATGATTCTGTTGCCTGTGCCAATGGAACGCGATTCGGGATTGCGCGCAATTTCCCCCTGGGGAATGAGCCGGAAGATGTGCTGACGGGAGATTTTAACGGCGACGGATTCCTTGACCTGGCTGTCAGCAATGCTGGGGCTGGTTATTCGGGAGGGGTGATTTCAATTTATGGAAACAACGGGCGCGGAGAGTTTGCCAATGTCGTCAGCATCCGACTCACCAATCGGGCTTCTCGGTTAGTGGCAGGGGATTTCAATAATGACGGTAAGCTCGATCTGGCTGCGACGGTTCCCTTTGAAGGCGGTGGAGTCGTTGTCGCTTTGGGGAAAGGCGACTGGAGTTTTTCGACCACAATCATTCCTATTAATCTCGTTCGCTATCGAGCTGGAATTGTGGTTGCCAACTTCAACTCGGACGGTAAAGCGGACATTGCCTTGATCGGCGAGGACAAATTGATTGTTTTGAATGGAGATGGCACTGGCGGGTTCGTGCGTTCAGACAGTTACAGCGCGGGCGCAATGCCGGGAACTTTGGCCGCAGCCGATTTCAGCGGAGACGGTAAGCCGGATGTGATTGTCTTCGGACAGGATTTTGACCAGAAGCCGACGCTGTTTCTCAATGATGGCACCGGACGCTTTCAGGCGGGAATCCCGCTGAATATCAGCGGCGGCGGAGATTTCAATAACGCTGTCGGCGATCTGAATGGTGATGGCAAAGCTGATCTCGCCTTTGTGCGCGGGACGGATGAACTGCAACGCGGCGTGTCTGTCGCATTTAGCACCGGGGCAGGTTTTGGCGAACCGACTCAGATTCCCTTGGGCGCGTATGGTTATCCCAGCGCTTTGCGGATGGCTGACCTGAACGGCGATGGCAAGCCGGATTTGATTGCGACGGAAGATTTCGGCAACCGCGTTTCAATCATCTTGAATCATGGCGGCGGAACATTTTCTGTGCGCGCAAGTTACACCGCCGGATACTTTCCTGTTGCAGCCGCGCCCGGAGATTTTGACCGCGACGGGAAAATTGACTTGGCGGTGGTCAATTCCGACCAGACGCTTTCCATTCTTACCGGCCTGGGAGCAGGCCAGTTTCTTGCCCCGTTATCATTTGATCAGGAAGACAAAGTTTTACGAGCAACCGTCCTGGCCGACCTCAATGGTGATGGCCGCCTGGACTCCGTCGTCGCTTTGGGCAATCAGGCGGGAGTTTTGGTTGCGTATGGCGACGGAGGTGGAAGTTTCGGTTCGCCAAAAACGTATCAAGCTGGCCGCGATAACAGTGACGTCGCAGTTGCCGATTTCAACAAAGACGGCAAGCCGGACATTGTTGTCGTTGGCGGCAATCTGCAAAGCAATGGCAGCGTGAATTTGTTGTTTGGTACGCCGACCGGAGAATTCAGCCTTAGCCCGCGCGATCTGAATGCCGGGCTGACTCCTTCGACGGTGGTCGCCGCGGATGTGAACAACGACAGCAATTCGGATTTGATCGTGGGGAATTTCCGGTCGAACAACGTTTCGATCTCGCTGGGCGATGGCAAAGGAAATTTTGCTTCGGCGATCAATATTCAAGTGGGGCTTTCACCCTCAGCCATCGCGCCAGGCGATTTCAACAACGACGGCAAACTGGATTTGATTGTCGCCAATTACGGAGGCTCGACGTTGAGCTTGTTGCTGGGAAATGGAGCGGGCGGGTTTAGCGCGTCGTCCGTCAACGTCGCGAAAGCGCCGGTTTCGCTCATTGCAGAAGATTTGAATCGAGACGGCAGTTTGGATTTGGCGGTGATTTGCCGCGACGAATCCACGAACCGGAATCTGTACATTTTGATGGGCAATGGCGATGGCACCTTTCGCGTGCCGTTGCGACTGACGGCGGAAAACTTTCCGGTGTCCATTGCCGCAGGAGATTTCACCGGCGACGGCAAACTCGATCTGGCGCTGACGGAAATTCCGTTCCTGACAAACACCAGCGCGACCGATCACGTCAGCATTTACGCGGGGACGGGCACCGGCAATTTCATTCGCTCTGGATCGGTTCCTATTCCGTTGACGAATTACCTTGCCGCTGGCGATTTGAATAACGACGGCATGACTGATCTGGCCGTCACAACGCGCGTAGGTATTTCCTCTGCGCTGACAGTGTGCAATCCGCCTGCGCCTTCGGGAAACACGGTCGCCAACGTTTCAGCAGCCAGTTATTTGCCGCTGGCCTTGGCGACGGATTCCATTGCCGCTGCCTTTGGCGCAAATCTGGCGACGACTACCATGGTTGCTTCCGGCTTGCCGCTGCCGACGGAATTGGCAGGAACGCGCATCGTTCTCAAAGACGCTGGTGGTGTGGAACGCGCCGCGCCGCTCTTTTTCGTGTCGCAGTTTCAAGTCAACTATCAGGTTCCCACCGGAATGGCTCCAGGCGTGGCAACTGTCACCGTCACCAGTGGCGATGGCCAAATCACAACCGGAGTGATTTTGATTACTCCGACGCTGCCCGGATTGTTTACCGCCAATTCGGATGGTGTTGGCGCGCCCACGGGGTATGTGCTGCGCGTCAAAGCCAACGGCGCTCAAATCGAAGAACCGCTGACCACTTACGATGCCGCGCAAGGCCGCTTTGTGCCGCGCCCGATTGATTTCTATTCGGATTCTCCGACGCAAGCGGATCAAATTTATCTGGTGCTGTTTGGCACAGGCGTTCGCAATCGCAGTTCGTTGACTGATGTGGAAGCAGCGCTGGATGGAAGCATCAAAGCCGAAGTGCTGTACGCCGCCGCGCAAGGCTTTTATGTGGGATTGGACCAGATCAATCTCAAACTGCCGTTGATTGCCAACCGGCCCACCGCCAGCTTGGTCGTCGTCGTGGATGGCAAACCGAGCAATCCCGTGCAACTGGCTTTCAAGTGATGAACCTATGGAGTGCGGCGTGCGAGCGCCGCTCTCCAATTTCCTTTCTGAACAGGTTCCTTGACCAGCAAAGCAAGTATGAAAGCGGTACTCGCACGCCGCACTCCATAACCTGTCGCTCATTCGCCGCTGACTACTTTTCGCAAGGTTCGTCCGGCCAGGGTGCCGTTGTACTTTCCGCCTTCCACTTCCAACTTTCCGTTGACCCAAATGTAGCGCAAGCCTTCGGATTGCAATTCGGGCTGTTCGTACGTCGAGCGATCAGTGATTGTCTTGGGATCAAAGATGATGATATCGGCGAAATAGCCAGTAGCCAGTTTGCCGCGATCTTTCAGATGGAAGGTTTCGGCGACTTGTGCGCTGCTGGCTTGGACCATCCGTTCCATCGAGATGACTTTGCGGTTGAGAACGTATTCGCGAATCTTGCGCGGGAAGGTTCCCCATTTGCGCGGATGACCGCCGGAACCGTCCGAGCCGGTCATCACCCACGGCTGTTTCATGAAGTTTTCAATGTCGGCTTCGATCATATTGAACGAAGTCGCGCCGGGGCTGGTGACTTTCAAAATGTCCAGCGCAGTTTCGATCGGAGATTTGCCGCGCGCTTTGGCGATTTCATCCAGCCGTTTGTTGTTCAAGCTGCGGTCAGCGCTGTGCAGCAGCAGCGTGTTTGCGCCGCCACGACGTTTCAGGTTTTGTTCCATCTCGGCCATCAGCTTGGGACGAATCGCCGGATCGTCAATGCGTTTCAAAAACTCCTGACGACCACCGGCTTCGGCCCAACGAGGCAACAACGAAGCGCCCAATCCTGTGCCCGAAGCAATGTACGGATATTGATTTGCCGTCGCGTTAATTCCTTCAGCGCGAGCGCGATTGATCATCGCGATGGCTTTGTCGCTTTGTCCCCAGACGTCCGCGCCCAAGGCTTTGATGTGCGAGATGTGAACCGGAATTTTGGCTTCGCGGCCAATGCGCAGGACTTCGGCAATCGAACCGAGCAAGCCGATGGTGTACGAACTTTCGTCGCGTTGATGTGTGTCGTACACGCCGCCAAATTGCGCGGCGACTTTGGCCAGTTCGATGACTTCTTCGGTTTTGGAATAACTGCCCGGCGCGTAATACAAACCGGTGGACATTCCAATCGCGCCTTCTTCCATTCCCTGACGAACCAGCGTTTTCATCTTTTCCAGTTGTTCCGCCGTCGGCGTCGCATCACTCATTCCCATCACTGCTGAGCGAACGGCTCCCTGGCCAACGAATGAAGCGACGTTGGTTCCGATCTTCTGTGCGTCCAGTTGTTGGAAGGCTTTGGCAAACGGAATGCGGCTGCGGCCATCGCTGCCGATAAAAACGGTCGTCACACCTTGTGTCAGAAACGGCAGGTTCGCGTTTCGCTTCGGATCAAACAGTTCTTCGTCAGCGTGCGTGTGCGGATCAATGAAACCCGGCGAAACGATTAAACCTGTGGCGTCAATTACCCGCTCGGCTTGGATGTTCGCTGCGACTGAATCGCCGACAAAGGTGACGCGGTCACCGGTGATGCCTACGTCAGCTTTTGTTGCCGGGCTGCCAGTTCCGTCAATCACGCTGCCGCCGCGGATTAACGTGTCTACTTTTGCAGTTTTGGGCTTGGCGGTTTTCAGGTTGCGCTCGAAAAAGTCGAAGGCCGCCTTGTAAATTTCGACCCAGTTTTTGTGCAGCAAGAAATCGTGAACTTCGTCGGGGAAGACAATCGTTTCGTGCGGCACTTTCAGTTCCCGCAAGCGTCTGACCAAATCCACCGTTTGCGAGAAAGCCACGTTGCGGTCGTCGTCTCCGTGAATGAACAGCACTGGCGATTTCCACTTTTCGACTGAGCCAACCGGCGAAGCTTCAAAGGCGATTTTCACTGCGTCACGATTGCCGTATTCGATCCAGTTGGCGTTGGAAAGCCGCAACGACCAATCGTGCACGCCGTGCAGGTCAACTCCGGCGGCAAACAAATCCGAATTGCGCGCCAAGCCCAACGCGGTCAGGTAGCCGCCGTAACTGCCTCCCCACAAACCAATTCGAGCCTGGTCAATGTCCGCGCGTGAACGCAAATACTGCGCTCCGGCCAGAATGTCCTGGTATTCCGAAGCGCCACGTCCGCCGCCGTTTTTCGCCTGCCGAAACGCTCGTCCGTAGCCAATGCCCAACCGATAGTTGACCGACAACACCGCGTAGCCTTTGCTGGCCAAAAACTGATTGAAGCCGTACGCGTTGTGGTAGTAGTACATATTGTGCCAGCCCAACATCATCTGCCGGCTGGGGCCGCCGTGCATGAAAATCACCGCAGGCAATTTGTCCGTAGGCTTGGCGTCTTTGGGCAGGAACAACTGGCCATGAACTTCCTGACCGTCGGCGGCTTTGAATATGATTTGCTGTGGTTCAACCAAGCTTGAAGTTGGGAAATTTCGCGGCAGCGTTTCCGCTGCGACAATGCGTAAATTACCATCCGACGGCATCACCGCTATGGTTGCGGGTTTCTCTGGGGAGGAAAATAAAAATGCCAGGCTTTTCCCATTGCCAGTTGCAGCAGGACTCCATTCAATTCCCTTTCCTGAACCGAGTTGGCGATTTCGGGCATCGGTGACTGAAACAATTGAAAGATGCCGACGATCAATAT
>ERZ650309.233-NODE-233-length-28047-cov-5.225171_pt1 | contig 28047 bp, 29 predicted proteins | sample MGYA00376245_ERZ650309 | MGnify/ENA primary metagenome ERZ650309 (study PRJEB26733, sample SAMN07839294) | wastewater metagenome | biome: urban; feature: wastewater treatment plant; material: waste water | place: USA: North Carolina | collected 2016-04-26 ...
CAGCTTCGGGATCGCGGCTTGGACTTCTTCCATGCTGGCACAGCCGATGGCCTGTGGACTGGGAATGCCATGCTTATGCGCAAAGGCCCGCCACTGGTCTTTGTGATGAATGATCTCGGCCGTCTTCGGATCATCGTGACCGGGAAGACCGAGTTCTCTCGCCGCATAGGCGCAGGAGAGCGCGGAGAAGTCGTTGCAGCAGGCGCAGAGAGCCTCGGCCCCGATCTTTTTCGCCACGGCGAGCACCGCCTGCGGATCAGAGTAGTCACAGGGCTCGAAGGCATCGGAAAAACGATGCCCGAGATCCTGCGGCCGGTTCCCGCTGGTGGTCACGTGATAGCCGAGCTGCTTGGCCGCTTGGATGAGCGGGATGTCGGCATGACTGCCACCGGCGATGAGGAGCTTCTTCATTTCTTCGGCATGAAGAACATCACGGTCTCCGTGACGCCCTCGGTGTAATGGCGGAGATAGATCGTGTAGTCGTCACGAATGGTGAAAACCTCCTGTGGGATGCGCCAGAGGTCGCTGGCTTGATGATATACACAAATGGCGAGGCGTGGGTGGCAGCGGCGGATGGTTTCGAAGGTCAGCGTGCCGTGGGCGAGCACCGTTTCGAGGCGCTGCGCCTGCTCGGCCTGATCCTCGGGCACGACGATCAGCTCGTCGATCGTGGCGCCGAGCGCGGCGGCGATGCGGTTGAGCCAGCCGATTGAAACCGTGCGCGTGCCGGTTTCCAGCCGCCCGATCGTCTGGGCTGTCGTCATCGGCTCGCAGCGTTTGGCGACATCATCCAGTGTCATGCCCTTTGCGCGGCGAACTTCCCTGATCCGTGTAATCACGTGACGGCCTCACTTTTTAACCCATATGGTTTTTCTTCTTTCCTACACGTCAGTGGAAATGGCAAGCCTCCTCTCGAACAGACAAGGAGAATTTATGCCTGCCTGCGAGACTGAGACCGTGGCGCATCGTACCGGAAACTATATTGAGCGGGCGATTGAGGACCCGGATGGGGAGATGCAGCAAGTGCGTGTGCAGATTTCAGAATTGTCTGCCTATCTGATCCAGAAACTGAGCTAGGAAAACTCTCCCCGATTTACCTAAAGGAGATTTGTGATGAAACAACAAAGAGGTTTTACTGTCGTTTTCATCGGCCTATTTTCGATTTTATTACTGGCTTCGATGATTGGCTTTACGTTGGCTAAAGTGACAGCTAAGTCTCAACCAAAAACTGCGGTAGCGACGTTCAGCCTGTCTGGGGATGTCAAATTTTACTGTCCGCCGCCCTGTAAGCCTCCTGGCCCACCAGGTTTAGCTGGGGTAACAATTACTTTCACTCGCGTATCGGGGGCAGGTGCTGTACCAAGTCCGGTGCAGACGGGCGCTGACGGCAAATTTAGCCAATCGGGTTTTGAGGAAGGGACGATTTATCGGGTAACACCAACCGGACTGGAAAATACCTATTCGCCAACTCACCAGGATGTTAGCAACGCGGATGAGCATATTTTTTTCTCTGTCGCACCACCTAGCAGCACTATGTCTGGACGTGTAACGTTTAATGGCGTGGGATTGGAAGGGGTAACGATCAACATTGCTGGAGGTGATGTGCCACCAATTCCACCGGTCTATTACAGTGGGCAAACAGATGCCAATGGCAATTGGAGCGTGTCAGTTCGGCTTGGGATCGTTAATTACAAAGTTTCTCCTTCTAAATCCAACTACGTTTTCACTCCGTGCCAGAGAGTGTTTGTTTTGCCATCGGATCAGCCGAATTTTGAAGCTTCGGCACCAAGTCTCGTCACCGTCTCGTCGGCAGACTTCAACAACCTTCCCGGCTTCTTCTTGTCAGGTAGCTCTAGCATCTGTAGCTATCCATTCGTAGCCCAAGAGTCCATCGTTTCGGCTTTTGGCTCGAACCTTGCCGCAACGTCGCAGGTTGCAACCAGCCAACCGCTACCGACAGAGTTAGCTGGAACTACTGTTAAACTAAAAGACAACGCTGGCATAGAACGCGATGCTCCACTCTTCTTTGTTTCACCAACCCAAATCAACTTTCAAATCCCGCCTGGCTCAAGCCAAGGAACAGCTTCGATTATAGTCGTGCGCAATGGCATGATCGTCAACCAGGGTAATGTGAACATAATAGGTTTTCAGCTTGCCCTTTTTACGGCCGACGCATCAGGTAAGGGATTGCCCGCTGCTGTAGCTTATCGCCTGAAAGCCAACGGCGCAGAAAGTTATGAACCGATTGCCCGTTTCGATCCTGTTCAAGGCAAACTTGTCGCCGTCCCAATCGAATTTGGTAATGAAACTGAGCAACTCTATTTGGTGCTATTTGGCACAGGCGGCATCGCGCAAGCCGGGGTTGGCACAAACATTCACACAGATTTGCAAAGTTACGAGATCACCATTGGCAATACACCGGCCCAGGTCACCTATGTTGGGATGCAACCAAGCTACGTCGGCTTGGTCCAAACCAATGTGTTGCTGCCGCGCAGTTTGATCGGACGTGGCGACGCTGAAGTCAGACTTCGCGCAATTGGCAGAGAGGCAAACCCGGTGACCATCAACATTCACTGATTTCCCCCAACTTATGAACTTACTTCAAGCAATTATTCTGGGCATTATTCAAGGCGTGACCGAATTCATTCCCATCAGCAGCAGCGGTCATTTGATCATTGCCGAAAAGATGATGGGCCTGGATAAAGTTATGTCTCCGGAACAGATCACGGCATTCATTGCCGTGATTCAGTTGGGAACCTTGGCCGCCGTCATCGTTTATTTCCTGAACGATATTTTGACCATTTCGCTCGGCTGGATTCAGGGCAATTTGCTCTGGCTGCAAGGGCATCGTGGCAATCGCGGGTATACGGCTCGCAAAGCCGCTCGGCTGGGTTGGCTGATTATCATCGGTTCATTGCCAATTGGCGTCATTGGTTTGCTGGCCAAAAAGATCATCGAAGGCAAGTTGACCAAAAGCCTGTTAGTCATTGGAACAAGCATGGTTATCTGGGCTGTGATTTTGTGGATCGCGGAACAGGTCGGCAATAAACGCCGCGAAATGGAACACGCCGGATTGCGCGAAGCGTTGGTCGTCGGGTTTGCTCAAGTGTTTGCATTGATTCCCGGTTCGTCGCGTTCGGGCACGACCATCGCCGGAGCGTTGTTCGCTGGCATGACCCGTGAAGGCGCGGCGCGATTTTCTTTTCTGCTTTCGATTCCGACCATCGCCGCCAGCGGAATTCTGGAAATGCGCGAAGCGTTTCATATCCTGGGCGACAGCGCCAATCTTCTGAATCTGGTGGTGTCCACTCTGGTTTCTGCTGTGGTCGGTTATGCCAGCATCGCCTTCCTGATCAATTATCTGCGACGAAATTCAACCCTGCTTTTCATCGTTTACCGGCTGGTTGCAGGCCTGATTATTTTGGGCTTGGCTTATAAAGGCTGGTAACGCGGTCGCGTAGCTGACTGGTTTCTACTTTTCCCGAAATGAATACAGCTTTGCCGGGCGATGAGCGCCATCGCTGCGAGTTTCATTCAGTTCACGGATTTGGCCTTGCGCCAGAATCTTTTTGCGGAAGTTCCGTTTGTCTACGGGTTTCTGCAAGATGATTTCGTACACGCGCTGAAGTTCGGACAGCGTAAATTTTTTCGGCAGCAGTTCATACCCAACCGTCGTCCATTCGATCTTGTTGCGCAACCGCCACACCGCATAATCCAGAATCTTTTTGTGATCAAACGCCAGCTTCGGCGAATTGAACACGGAATGCCATTCAGCTTCTGTCGCGTCTGAAGCCGCGCGAATCCGCTGCCGTCCGGCATCCACCAGCGCGAAATAAGAAACACTGATCACCCGTCCACGCGGGTCGCGTTTCGGATCGCCAAAGGTGTAAAGCTGTTCCAGATACACGCTGGTGACTCCGGCTTCTTCCTTCAATTCGCGAGCCGCGGCTTTTTCCAGCGATTCGCCAATTTCGACAAACCCGCCCGGCAATGCCCAACAAGCTTTGAATGGTTCACCGCCGCGCCGAATCAGCAGCACTTTCAAATCATTATCGGCGATGGTGAAGATCACCAAATCAACGGTGACCGATGGTCTAGGGTATTCGTAGGTGTAATTCATTCGGGACGGGTGTCTCCCCTTTTGAAATCTCAGAATCAGCACCGCGCGCGGTAGCACAATGAGATTAAGACAAGAGAATTGCTTGTGGCTTGGTGGAACAGGTTCGTAACCTGTTCCACTGCTTCAGCAGCACAAATTTCCTAAGGGACAGGTTACGAACCTGTCCCACCGCTTCTTTGCAAATTGCTTGCCTTAATCTCATTGCTCTACCGGTTGCGGTACTTACTCAATCGCCAACTTTCTTCAACACTTCATCGGTCGTTGTGAATTCAATGCCAGCAGCGCGCATTTCGGCAACGGTCTGTTCGGTCGTTTCCGGCGCGACGCCGCGAATCGCGTCTTCGACGACCAGCACGCGAGCACCCGCTTCAACCAATCCCAGCACACAAACTCGCACGCAATAGTCCGTCGCCACGCCAAACACGATGCAAGGCTCATCGCGAAATGCTCCGCGCTGGCGCAACCCCGCCAGCCAGTTGCTGGAAAACATGTCGAAGACTTTCTTTTTGACGATGTAATGCGTCCCTGCTTCAAGCCGTGTTTGCGCATCGGCGACGGCTTCGACAGCGATTTCCTGACGCGGCAATTGCGGCAGATCGGCCAGAACTCGTTCCGCTCCGGGCGTGCCTTCCAAACAATGCGGCGGAAACATTTCAAATTCCGCGTCGCCCGGTTGGTGAGCGCACCGCGAAGAAATCGTCGTGATGCCAAACTGGCCCGCCGCGCGTAGCAACCGTTCCAGATTCGGTTTGACGGTTTCTGCCTGCGGAACGTACAGCGCGCCGCCCGGCTCCATAAAATCGTATTGCGTGTCCACGTCGAAAAAAATCATTGCTTCCTCCTTACTGCTTGTTGTTGGTTCGCTCAAAGATCCGATAATCGCCTTGGGTGAACAAAACAAAAACGACCAATTCAATCGAGCTTTGCGGATTCGCCGCCGCATAATCGCGCGCAGCTCCGATCATCACTTCGGCGCATTCATCCACGGGGAAACCGGCGACGCCTGTGGCCAGCGCCGGAAACGCGATGGAGTTCAGGTTACGCTCTTCAGCGCGAAGCAAACTGTTCAATGTCGCGTTGCGAATGATTTCAGCGCTGGAATCTGTCCCAGGCTGTTTCGGAACCGCTCTATCTTCAGCGCGATACCCCATCGCAGCAGCGTGAATAACAAATTTGTTTGGCAGCTTACCGGCAGTCGTCGCCGCAGCTTCGCCCAGTTTGATTGGCGCTTGCCGCTGCCCTTCTCGATCAATGATGTCCCCGCCTTTTCGATGAATCGCTCCGGCGACTCCTGAGCCTAAAACCAGATCGGTATTCGCCGCATTGACGATGGCGTCCACGTCCGACTGGTCGGTGATATCACCTTGCCGAATTTCAATTCGCATAAAAACCTCCGCTATTTGCCTTCGAGCTGGCTCATCAACTTCGTGCGCCGCCGATAAAGTTCGTCACTGAACCGTACCGGAAAAGTTTCAGCGTCGCGAATTTGTTTGTATCGTTGCGGCAATCGCGCCAGTTGCTGTTTTGAATATTGCTGGATCTGTTCCATGGTCGGTTGTGGTTCCACTAACTCTCCGTCCTTCATCACGCAGTGCAACAAAGACTGCCCCGATTGACCGGTTTCTTCCGCCATCGCAATCACGTCTCGGCTGAAATTTCCTGCAGCGTCCGTTTCACGCCAGACCTGTTTGCGATGTGGATATGTCGCCTTTTCGCGGCTGAGTTTCATCTTCGGTTCGACGCGATCCGGGAATTCGACTTCGACCAGTTTGTACACTCCGCCCAACGCAGGAGCATCACGAGAAGTCGAAAGCTCCGTTCCGACACCGAATAAGTCCACAGGCGCTTCGGCGGCCAGCAAGTCAGCAATCTTGAATTCATCCAAGTCGTTGCTGGCCAGAATGCGTGTTTCTTTCATTCCAGCTTCGTCCAGAATCGCTCGCACTTGTTTGGCCAGCGCGCCGATGTCGCCGCTGTCCAACCGCACGCCGCGCAAATGCACACCGAATTCCGTCGCCAGTCGCGCCGCTTGCAAAGTGTCGTACGTGTCCAGCAACAGCGTCGTGTTTTCGGGAAAGACTTTGTGATAGGCGCGAAACGCATCCATCTCTTTTTCAAACGCCAGCGTCCACGAATGCGCCGCAGTGCCGTAGACAGGGATGCCGAACAAGTAGCCCGCTTCGACATTGGACGTGCCGATGCAACCACCGATGAACGCCGCGCGTGCCGCATAGATGCCCGCTCCCATTCCGTGCGCCCGGCGAGTGCCAAATTCAATCACGCCTCGCCCGTCTGCCGCTTCAACGACGCGAGCAGCTTTCGACGCAATCATCGTTTGAAAGTTGATAGTGGAAAGCAGGAAGGTTTCGACAATTTGCGCTTCAATCAAAGGTCCCGTCACGCGCAACAACGGCTCGCCGGGAAACGCGATGGTTCCTTCCGGCAAAGCCCACACTTCTCCGCTGAAACGAAACTTCGCCAGATATTCGAAAAAGCTCGGCGCAACATGTGCAAACACCGGCAATCGGCGCAAGTATTCGATCTCATCCGGGTTGAAGCTCAGCGTTCGCAAATAGCTCAGCGCCTGTTCCAAACCCGCTACAACCAGATACGAACGATTCAGCGGCAACCGGCGGATAAACATTTCAAAGCTGGCGCGTTCATTTCGCCCGTTGGCAAAATATCCAGCCGCCATGGTCAGTTGATACAAATCCGTTGCCAACCCCGAAAGGCGCGGCGCTGTGTGCGTTGTTTTCACTTGCCCAAGATTGTCAGTACTCATTCACCGCCTCACTTAGTGTATAAAGTACACGAAGCTTAAGCGTCTGACCGAGCAACTGTCAACCGGAAATATTTATTAGGATTCAAGTGCTGAGGAATCAGTAGGCCCAAAACCCGCGGGCAAAGGCTCCGATAAAAAGCGCCAGAAACAACAGGGACCAGACCGTAATGACCGTTTCCCAAACGCGGCTTTTCGCTGCCAATTGCGCGAACAGCAAATGCAGCGGAAACATCACCAGCGTGTAACGCGGCACGCTGGCAATGAACGTCACGCTGGTGACGATCAGCCAATTCAAGGTAATCCACACGCTATACACCGGCCGCAGCTTCACCCAGGAAACGACTGCTCCCACAAATCCTAAAGTGATGAAGATCAATTCTTGCCTGCCGCTCATTTCCGCCGCCGCCGGATTATGACCGAGTGCGCCAATGGTTTGTCGTATTCCAACCCAAGGCCAAGAAGATGAAATATAAAAACTTTCGCGCCGAATCTGCATAAAGGCGAATGGATCGCCCGCTTCGCGCGCGTTGATCCACAAGTAAATGCCAAACCCACTGGCGACAGCGACGATCCACAACCATTGCCAGTTCCAGCGTCGCGTCGTTCTGTATTGGCTGAGCGCTTCAACCGCCAAAGTAGGAATCAGCAGAATCCCCGGGCCGCGCGCCATGCAAGCCAGCGCTCCCAAACAACCTGCCAGCGACCAATCCTGTTTCCTGGCTGCCAGCAAACACCCCAACGCCAAGGCCAAAAACAAACTTTCGGTGTAACCGATGTGCAAAAAGTAACTGGTGGGAAAAATGAACAGAAACCACACCGTTCGTTCGGCCAGCGTTTCTGAATAATCAATCGCAATCAATCGGAACAACAACAGTCCAACGACAATGGACGCGACGGTCGAAATCAAAAATGCGCTGACCAAATAATCTCTGGTAACGTAGGTGAGAAGGTTGATAAACCAGGGATACAGTGGATAAAACACCATCATCGGACGCATTTCGCCCGTCGCGTGATACCCAAATTCCGCCAGCTTCAGGTAATTCACGGCATCCCAGCGGTTCCAAACTTCCAGCCAGCCGCGCCAACCATTGACCGGTTGATCCGCCCAGACATGAAAGCTTTGCACGGCGAAAACCATGCACACGGCTTTGATCGCCAACATCATTCCGATCAATCGCGCATCTCGCCGCATTTGCGGTTTGAGCCGTAACCAGAATTTTTCGCGGCTGGGAGCAACAATGTGTTCAGTCTGAAGCTCAGGCAAAGATTCGGTGGCCGCAGACAAAAGCGGTTCGCCTTTTGCCGCCGACGATTCGCTTTGCACAGAATCAGCAGACGAAGTGTTCATTGTTTGCTCCCGGCTATCGCTGGAAAATCACGCGCCCGTCAAAAATGGTCATGACGACTTTGGTCTTTTCGATCTCGATTGGGTTGATTTTGAAGAGGTCTGCGGAAAGCACGGCAAAATCGGCGAGCTTGCCGACTTCAATTGAACCTTTGACCTTTTCATCAAAGCTGGCGAAGGCCGAACCGAGCGTGAAGGCTTTGACGGCTTCGGCGACGGAGATTTTCTGTTCAGGAACCCAACCATTGGGACGTTTACCGTCAAGCGTTCGCCGAGTCACTGCCGCATAAATTCCCATCAGCGGTTCCATCGGAGCGACGAACCAATCAGAGCCAAAAGCCAGCACGACTCCAGCGTCCAGCAACGAACGAAACGCATACGTGCCTTTGGCGCGCTCGGCTCCGATGCGATTTTCCGCCCAGCGACCATCGTCAATCGCGTGGTACGGCTGCATTGATGCGATCACGTGCTGGTTGGCGAATTGTTTAATCTCTTCCGGTCGCAAATGCTGAGCATGTTCAATTCGAAAGCGACGGTCGCGCTGGCCGTTTTGCTTTTCGGCTTCGGCAAAAAAATCCAGGATGGTTTTATTGGCTTTGTCGCCAATGGCGTGAATGGCAATCTGCAACCCGGCTTTGTCAGCAGCGACGATGCGGTCGCGCATTTTGCTTTCGGGAAACATTTCGTCGCTGGGCAGCCCCGACGTGTTCGGCGCGTCCAGGTAAGGCGCAAAAAACAGCGCCGTCGTCGAACCCAGTGAGCCGTCGGCAAAGCCTTTCAACCCGCCGATCTTCAGTTTGTCGTTGCCGAAGTTCGCGCGAATGCCCGCGGCGGCTAATCGTTCCCACGCAGCCAAAGGCTGATGACCACTGACTCGAACGCTTAGCTCTCCGCGTGCGAGCAAGGTTTGATAGACACCCAACACATCCGGCGAAGCCGACATATCCTGCACGCTGGTGACTCCGTTTTCAGCGGCGTACCGCATCGCGGCTTTGATGGATTCGATCATTTCGGCTTCGGTCGGATCGGGAATGACTTTGTAAACAAAGTTCATCGCCGCGTCTTTCAGCACGCCTGTGGGTTCGCCGTTGGCGTCACGAACAATGGTTCCGCCGTCGGGATCTTTGGTGGCACGCGTAATTCCGGCCAGCTTCAACGCCAGAGAATTTGCCAACGCCATATGTCCATCCAACCGGTTGATGAACACAGGATTGTTCGGCGTCACCGCGTCAATCAACTGCCGCGTAGGCAAACTGGCTGGCTTCCAATTTTCGTGATCCCAGTTGCCGTTCAGCACCCAGCGACCTTTTGCCAATTTGGCGGCAAATTCGCCGATGCGTTTGCGGAACTCTTCCTGCGTAGCCGCATCGCGCAATTGCACGCTGGCCAAGCCCGCTCCGCCATCCAGAAAATGCACGTGCGCATCGTTGAATCCCGGCACAAGTCGTTTGCCTTGCAGATCAATTACTTTTGTTTGCACTCCAATCCAGCGGCGAATGTCTTTGGTGGAACCAACAGCAGCAATGCGATTGCCGACAACGGCGACGGCCTCGGCTTCCGGTTGCCGTTCACTGACCGTCCAGATTTTTCCGTTGAGCAAAATCAGGTCGGCGGTTGTTTGAGCAAAAGCAGCACAAGGCAAGAGGCACAAAACAATCGTAAGCAACAGTTTCATAGGATTGGTTTCCAGATTAAGCGCAGGCCAGGTAAAACGCAGGAAAGATAGCGGAACTAACGGAATAGACGGAAGCTTTTCGGCAAAAGTCATTTTCAGTTTGTTGCGTTATCTTTCCCCCAACCACTTCAAGAGTCTTTCTTTTTGAAATTGACGACGGTCGAAAAAGTCGGGTCTTCGATCTGAATGGTCGAATGTGACAAGTGAAAGCGTTCAGCCAATAACGCGCGGACTTCACGCAACACCCGGCAGCTTTGATCGGCATTGGTAACAACGACGTGAGCCGTCAGCACGTGACGGTCTGAAGTAATCGTCCAAATGTGCAAATCATGAACTTCGCGCACACCGCTGATGGCTTTGATGGCTTGCTCAACGGCAGCGGGTTGGATGTGCGAAGGCACGCCTTCCAGCAGAACATTTACCGACTCGGCGACGATTCGCCACGAATTCCAAACAATCAATAAACTGATGACGACGCTGAACAGCGGATCAGCCCAGCGCCACCCTTTCCAGACAATCAGCACGCCCGCCGCAATCGCCGCCACCGAACCCAGCAAATCGCCCATTACGTGCAAGTAAGCGCCGCGCATATTCAAATTGTCGTGTTTGTGTGAACGTGACAACAGCCAGGCCGAAACGATGTTCACGGCCAACCCGCCAGCCGAAATCCAGATCAGTGTTGCGCCTTGGACATCTTCGGGCTGACGCAATCGTTGATAGGCTTCGATGCAAATCAGAACGGACAGAACGATCAACGCGACACCGTTGACCAACGCCGCCAGGATTTCCAGGCGATAAAATCCGTAGGTCTTGTTCTGCGTCGCTGGACGCGAAGCGAAGCGCAATGCCAGCAACGCCAATGCCAACGCGGCGACATCAGTAAACATGTGGCCCGCGTCGGACAACAGCGCCAAACTGTTTGCCAGATATCCGCCAACTGCTTCAGCCAGCATGTAGCTAAAGGTCAACGCTAGAACAATCAGTAAAGTTTTCTGCGAAGCTCCGCGCGTATGATCATGGTGATGGTCATGATGCTCGTGCGAATGATGCACGTGATTGTGAGGATGAAGTTGTAATGCCGGAGTGCTCATTGTTGGTGATCTTAGCGCCGGATGTTCTGCCCGGCAATTGCCGTTATGACAAAACTTCGTAATACCGTTGCCCGGCACAGGCTCGGCAAAGCGTGCGGCCATCGCATTCGACTTCCCGATGATCGTTGATGCCTTCGCCGCACTCGTCGCATTCCACACGCGCCAGTGGATGACCAGGTTTGTCTGCATCAGGCAAAGTGATTTTCACTTGTTGCCAGGTAAACAGATTGTCGTCGGGCAGAGTTTTGTAGGCTTCCAGTTGCTGTTCTTTTTTTGTGGGCAGATGGCTAAAGAGTTCTTTGGCTAGTTTGCGCGAAGATTCGACGGCAACAATGCGAACAGCTTCGTTGGTTTCGGTGTTAAGAAACGTCGCCGCCAGTTTGCCGAAATCGCGAAACTTCAGGGTTCGTTTGCCCAACCTGCAACCGGTGACGGTATTGATGGCGTCAGCGGCACAGCGGTCAATTTCGACAAAGACAATCAATCGTTTGCCGACTTTTGGCTCTTCGATGCCAATCAGCCGACAACCCAGCATTGCCATTCGCACGCCTAAAACCTGACCAGGACACATGTGGCCGTGATTGCGCTCGGCTTCGATCAGGAATTCGGCAAGGGTCAGCATTAAGAACCTCAATCCGCTTGCTCACGCGCGCGGTACAGATGCGCGATCAATACAACAAATACGGTCGGCGGCGTTCGGCGAAGTCTTGTTCGCCAGCGTGCCACGAAGCGGCGATGTCTTCCAACGAAACTCCGCTTTCGATCTGTTCGCGCAGCTTGGTGGTTCCGGCAATCACATCAAACGGCAATCGGTCGTACACATATTCATACGGCGGCGTCTGCCATTTGAAACCTTCGGGCCACAAATCGTGCATGGCTTTGATCAGGGCGACGCCGGCAATGACAGGCTTAAACGCTTCGCGGTCGGTGACGTGAAGCTGGACGCCGTGGCAGAGTTGGGCTACGTGTTTTTGAAAGGTCGGTTTGAAACTGTGCGGGCGAAAGTGAGCGCCGGGCAGATCGTGGTTGCCCAGATGCTCGGCCAGTTCATACGAATCAGCGTAAGGCGCTCCAGTAATTTCAAACGGGCGCGTCGTGCCGCGACCTTCGCTAAACTTTGTGCCTTCGACAAAGACCATTCCCGGATACACCACGGCTGATTCCAGCGTGGGGATGTTCGGCGAAGGAAGCACCCAACGCGCATCCGTGTCGTCAAACCAGAACTCGCGTTTGTAGCCCGTCATCGGAATGACTTCCAGTTCGCAGCCAATGTTGAATTCTTCGTTGAACATCCGCGCCAGTTCGCCAACGGTCATGCCGTGCCGCATCGGAATCGGAAACATCCCGACAAAAGATTCGTGGCCGAGTTCCAGAATGTTACCTTCGATTCCCTGCCCTCCAATCGGATTGGGCCGATCGCACACAATAAAACGTTTGCCGAGTTCTTTGGCCGATTGCATCGCCAGCGCCATCGTGTAAATGAACGTGTAAACGCGCGTGCCTACGTCCTGAACGTCGAACACGATCACGTCAACATCCGCCAACATCTGCGCTGTGGGCTTGCGGACTTCGCCATACAGCGAATACGCCATCACCCCTGTGCGCGCGTCGCGGAAGCCTTCCCATTCGATCATGTTGTCCTGGGTTTCTCCGCGAATGCCGTGTTGCGGACCGAACAGCGCCGTCAGTTGAATGTCCGTATGCTGGCTGAGCAAATCCGCTGAATGGCGAAAGTGGTGATCAATCGAAGCCGGGTGGCAGATCAACCCCGTTCGAGCGCCGCTCAAGGTTTGAGCGCGCTCACCAAGCAAAACTTCTATTCCAAGTGCAATTTTGTTCATCAGGTTATTCAGTGTTCACAAGCAAGTCATTGAGCGCGCCAGACCAGAAACGCGAATCCGCCAATGACAACCAAGAGCGCAATAATCAACAACGCGACTCCTAAGCCCAGCGCCAGATAGTTTTTCTCCACGAAGCTGCGTTGATCCAACTGGCTTTGGCCTTCTTCCTGCTGAATCTCTCGCCAACGCTCGCTCATCTTTTCGATGGAAGCCGGGTAGGAACTTTCAGCGCCAAGCGGCGCGCCCTTCTGCGCATCTTCGGCCAATTTCTGCTGCTGTTTCTCGAATTCATTCACGGTGGCGAGTATCAAAGATGCTCGATTGGCTGTCAATCTTTCGGTTGTTTTTCGGTCGGACTACGCGCCTTTTCTCCTTACCTCGGCAGTCCCACGCGCGCCCACAACTCTACCAACCACGCGGCTGCGTGCAAACAATCAAAGAACGGATCGAGTTGCAAAAAGAGCAACCACACGCCGCCTTCCTAATAGGCTTTTCCAGCCAGGCAGCGCGGGTTGCGGCCTGATAATTTCACTGCGAGTCGGAATTCGGCCAGCGCTGCTCCAGCACCACCGACGTGATCATTGACATCTCCGGCTTCTTTGCGCCGTAAGGGGCCAGTTGATGCTAGGAGGTTGCAATGCAGAAATGGGGAGTGATTTCTCACTCCCCATTTCTGCATATACCTTTCCCGATCCTAGCGGATGTCGCCGTCAAAATAGACCTTCGACCTGAGCCTGAAACTTCGTCAGCACATATACGCCTTGTTTTGGCGAAACGGCGAAGCCTTCTTTGACCAACGCCCGATTGCCCAAGCCTGCTTCGGGACGCGCTAGTCCTGTGACGCGAGCCATTTCACCGGGAAGTGTCATCCCCGCGCATTGCAGAAAACAGCGCGCAATTTCTCGCACGGCAACGGATCGTTCCACCGGTTCAGCCAATTGTTCCGGAAAGCGCGCGGCAGCCAACGTCCAGATGTAGGTGAATTTTGGTTGGTAAACGACTTCGCCGGGGACGACCAGCATCGCGGCTTGCAACTCATCAATCGCGGCGGTCATCGCTTTGCGGTCGGCAATGCCCGTTTCCTGTCGTAAATCGCTGGTCGCCATTTCGAATTCCTTGCGCAAGACTTTCAACACAGCCTTGGCATTTGCACTGAGCCGTTTGGCTTCCTGCTTTTTGGGAACGCCCCAAATCGCATTGAAAAACGGAATCATGCGCGGAGCCAGAAACAGCGTTCGAGCTTTGGTCAATTTGCCGTAATAGACTTTGCCGCGCCGCACCAAGTCATCTTTCAGCACCCAGGTGTGCGAAGCTTCGGGATCTTTTTGCACGTTGTGCGGCATCACCGCGTCACGCCGCCCGCAGACCGCCACGTACAGCGACGCTCCGGGTTTGCGCGAATCGGTCAAGCAGTTGGTGAACCCGACGCGTTCGATAAACCGTTCAGCTTCGACAACGGTTTCAATCCGCGAGGTGCCTTCGCGCTGCCACTGTTCATCCCGATAGTCTTCGATGAATGCAGGCAAACTGATGTTCATAACTCAATTCCATGCAGTACAGGGAGCGATAGCGATCTGGTTGCATTCCCGTCAAACAACCAGGTCGCTATCGCTCCCTGTACCGTACCCTGGGCATAAGCGTTGTTATTCGCTGGCAGCTTTCGCCGCTCGCTTGCTCTTGGTAGCTTTTGTCGTCTTTGCCGCTTTGGTGGTTTTCGCAGCGCCTTTGGTGACGACTTCCGCCGGAACGCCATTGACCAACTTGAACCCGCACTCTTCATCGGAACAGTAGCGGATCGTTTCGTCTTTCTTGGCGTTGTACTTTTCCAGCGTGAACGGCTTATTGCATTGCGGACACGCTTCCGCAATCGGCTTGTCCCAAAACACGGCGTCGCATTTCGGGTATTCCGAACAGCCGTAAAAGATTTTGCCGCGTTTGGATTTCTTGACGACGATTTCGCCTTTGCAGCCTGCGTTCGGGCAAGGCACGCCGGTAGTTTCGCGTTTGATGAATTTACAGGTCGGATACGTCGAACAAGCGGTGAATTCGCCGTACGGGCCCTGGCGAATCGCCAGTTGCGAATCGCACACCGGGCAGCGTTCGTCCAACATCACGGGAGGAGCAGCCACCGCACCGGTTTTGCTGATCTTGCGCGTGGTTTTGCAATCGGGATAACCGGTGCAGGCCAGAAACTGCCCGAAGCGGCCTTTTTTCAGCGCCATCGAACGCCCGCAATTTTCGCAGGTTTCGTTGGCGTAAGGATTTTCGGCGGCTTCGGCGCTGACTTCTCCGCTGCCATTCACGGCCGCAGGCTTGGCCAGTTCGCGTGTGTTTTTGCATTCGGGATAATTCGTGCAGGCCAAAAACTGCCCGAAGCGGCCGAACTTGATGGCCATCTTCGATCCGCACTTGTCACACACTTCATCGGTGATGATTTCCTGCCGCTTCACGTCGCGCATATGCTCTTGCGCGGATTTCAAATCCACCGTGAACTTGTCGTAAAACCCGTGCAAGGCCTGAGTCCATTTCAATTTCCCGTCTTCGACTTCATCAAGCTGAGCTTCCATCTGCGCGGTGTATTCGACAGCGAACAGGTCGGTGAAGCTTTCGATCAGCAGGTCGTTGACCAACGTGCCCAGTTCAGTCGGAGAGAATTTGTTTTCGTTCTTCTGGACGTACTCACGATCCTGAATCACGGACATAATCGAAGCGTAAGTCGAAGGCCGGCCAATTCCCTTCTCTTCCAGCGCTTTGACCAATGTCGCTTCGGTGTAGCGCGGCGGCGGATCAGTGAAGTGCTGATTGGGCGTCAACGAATTCAACGCCAACTGTTCGCCTTTGACGACCTTCGGCAGCTTGGCGGCACGTTCATCGTCTTCTTCGTCCTTTTCGTCCTTGCCTTCTTCGTATACGGCCAGAAAGCCGTCGAACTTGATAACCGACCCCGTTGCGCGGAACGTGTACTTTTCGCCCGCCGCAATATCAATCGTCGTCTGATCAAAAATCGCAGGCATCATTTGCGAAGCGACGAAGCGTTGCCAGATCAACCGATACAACGCCAGTTCGTCCTTTTCCAAATAAGCCGCGACTTTGTCCGGCGTGCGGTCGGCGGACGTCGGGCGAATGGCTTCGTGCGCATCCTGAGCGTCTTTTTTCGAGCGGTAAAAAATTGCTTTTTCCGGCAAGTAGTTCTGGCCGAAATGTCCGCCGATGAAATCGCGAACTTCGCCCAGCGCGCTATCGGCGACGCGAGTCGAATCGGTTCGCATATAGGTGATCAACCCAACTGCGCCTTCGCTGCCAATTTCTTTTCCTTCGTAAAGCTTTTGGGCGATTTGCATCGTGCGCTTGGCCGAAAATCGCAGCTTGCGCGAAGCTTCCTGTTGCAACTTTGACGTGATGAAAGGCGGAACCGGATTGCGTTTCTTTTCTTTGGTCGTGACTTCGCTGACGATGTATTTCGAACCGTTCAGCTCATCCAGAATGCCTTTGGCCGTCGCTTCGTCCTTGATGTGAAATTCGCTCTTTTTGACGCCGTCGTCGAAACCGGAGGTTTTGACCGTCAGCGCGTCCACTTTATAAAGCCGCGCGTCGAAATTCGGCGGCAACTGCGCAGCCAGATTGGCGATGATGGACCAGTATTCGGTTTTGATGAACGCCTGAATTTCGCGCTCGCGTTCGACCACCAATCGAACGGCAACGGTTTGCACGCGACCGGCGGAAAGCCCGCGGCGAACTTTGTCCCACAACAGCGGGCTGACTTTGTATCCGACCAGACGATCCAACACGCGGCGAGCCTGTTGCGCGTCCACCAAATCATTGTTGATCTGGCCTGCATGGTTGAAGGCTTCCTTGACCGCGTTCTTGGTGATTTCGTTAAACATCACGCGGAAAATGGGCTTCTTGGATTGGCCGCGTCCGCTTTTGACGATTTCGGCCAGGTGATAACCGATTGCCTCGCCTTCGCGATCCGGGTCGGTTGCGATGAAGACGGTTTCGGCGTCCTTGGCAGCGGCGGTGATTTCCTTCACCACCTTTTCCTTGCCGGGCATGACTTCGTAGGTTGGTTCGAAATCATTTTCGACATCCACGCCCAGCCCTTTCTTCGGCAAATCCTTGACGTGACCGACCGAAGCCAGAACCTTGTAATCCTTCCCCAGATATTTATTGATCGTTTTCGCCTTCGAGGGCGATTCGACTATGACAAGTGATTTAGACATAACGATGATTCCGATTGCATTTCGTCGCCGTTTTGGAATGCGCGTTGATTCGCACAGAAAGCTTCACCGGCATTTGCAAAGGCCGAACCAAATAGCACGAACGCGGCTGAGAGTTCAAGCCGCGTCCGAAATGCCTCAATTGAGTCAGGGATGGATTGCTAGTGATTTTGCAATCACAGCGGGTAAAGGAACATCAGCAAGCTGAAGCCAGAAATGAGCCTTGCCAGTAGAAAAGCTTTTGCGTAGGACAGAGATTGTTGCGGCGTTCTCTGTTAAGCAGTGAAAAGTTCGATTGAAAACCGGGCGGGAGTTAAAAGCTTCAATCATCGTCATAATCTTCGGCTGCATCCAGCGCTTCGCCCAGAGTGAATTTGCCTTCATACAACGCTTTACCGACGATGACACTGTCGACGCCAAATTGTTCGATTTCTTTCAACGCGTAAATATCATCCAGCGAAGCGACTCCGCCGGAAGCGGTGATATGTAAACCGCTGGCTTCGGCAATTTCGCGCGTGGCTTCGATGTTCAGGCCGGTCAGCATGCCGTCGCGGGCGATGTCTGTGTAAACAATCCGCTCGACGCCTTTTTCGGCGACTTTCTGAGCCAGATCCACGGCTTTGATGTTCGACATCTTTTCCCAGCCGCGCAACGCAACAATGCCGTCGCGAGCGTCAATGCCAACGACGATGCTCGACCCAAATTCTTCGACGATGTATTCCAGCAACACAGGGTTTTCAATTGCCGTAGTGCCAATGACGATGCGCGTCACATCCATGTCGTCGAACCGATGAACGTCTTCTTTGGTTCGCACGCCGCCGCCGAACTGAACCGGAATGTTCACTTCATAAAGAATGCGTTCCAGCGCCTTGATGTTTGCGGAGTCGTCTTTGCCAAGCGCTGCGTCCAGGTTAACGATGTGCAGCATTTCTGCGCCTTCGTCGTACCATCGTTTCGCAATCACGACCGGATTTTCGGAGTAGACGGTTTCAGCGGATGCTTGTCCTTGCGTAAGCCGGACGCAGCGCCCGCCACGTAAATCAATGGCTGGGATGATAATCATGCAGGTGAAATCAATGTGGGAGGTGTTTGTTTTGTCACGCTCACGAACCTTACGTCAGAGCTTCCGAATCGTCAGAAGCGAATTTTACTAGCGGTTGCTTAGCCAATTTCTATTGATGTTGATCTGTTTGATTGACTTTATGTTTTACTCGTTGATTTGGACTGCCGCAAAGAATCTATTGGCGGCGCGACAAATACTACTCAATTTACCTTTTCAGGCAAGCTTTTTATGGATTTAACGCAAAGCTTTTGTTAGCCGCCGAATTCCTTCCTGGATTTTTCGCTCGCTCAAGCCCGCATATCCCAGCACAAATTCGCCGGTTCGCGATTCTTTCAGGTAGTAAATTTGCGCGCTGACCAGACCGACTCCGCTCTGTGCGGCTCGGCGTACAACTTCTGCGTCACTGAATCCGGTCTGCAACCTGACCATGACATGCATTCCGGCGTTTTCGCCGACGATTTCCACTCGGTTTTCAAAATGCAGATTTAGCGCGCGCACTAACGCCTGTCGCCGTTTGTCATACAGCGTCCGCATTCGCCGCAGGTGACGTTCCAAGTGACCTTCGGCGATGAAATCGGCCAGCGCACGTTGTTCCAACGTGGGAGTTTGCCGGTCGGCAATCCATCTGGCTCGCGCAAACACTCGCGCCAACGATTCCGGCACCACCACGTATCCGATTCGCAACGCCGGAAAAAGCACTTTGGAAAAGGTGCCGATGTAAATGACACTGTCGCCGCTGGATAACCCTTGCAGCGCCGGAATCGGAAGACTGCTGTAGCGGAATTCGCTGTCGTAATCGTCTTCGATAATCATCGCTCCGGTGCGCTCTGCCCATTTCAACAGTTCCAAGCGCCGATTCAGCGGCAACACCGCGCCGGTCGGAAACTGGTGCGAAGGCGTGACATAAATCAATTTGGCGTTGTCAGCCAATTTCGCCGCCAGCTTTTCGACGACGATTCCGTTTTCATCCACCGGAACCGGCAACAGCCGCGCTCCCTGAGCCAGAAACGCCCGGCGCGCTCCCAAATACCCGGGGTCTTCGACCGCAACGGAATCGCCGCGATCAATCAGCAGCTTTGTAATCAAATCAATCGCCTGCTGCGAACCGTTGATGATGATGATCTGATCAGTCGAACAATTCACCGCGCGCGAACGCCCCAAATAACTGCAAATGGCTTGGCGCAGTTTGGGGTCACCCAGAAAATTTGACGCGTAATCCAGCAGGCCGGCTTGATCCGTGCGGCAATGACGCAACAGTAACCGACGCCATTCTGTCATCGGAAACTCTTCCAGCGCAGGCCGACCGGATTTGAAGTTGATCGGCAAATCCGGTTCGTTGGCTTCCAGCAATGCAGAATCATCCAGGCTTTTGCCGTAAAGGGACAGTTTAGTGGACCGTGAAACGCTCTGCATTGGCGTCGAAAAACTCAGCGTTTTGACTGGCGCAGCTCTCAACAACGCATCCGGCAACTGAACGCAAACCCTTGTGCCGGAGCCAATTACGGCTTCCAGATAACCTTCGGCAATCAACTGTTCATAGCTGAGCGTCACCGTCGCCCGCGAAATCCCCAGCGAAGTCGCCAGCGCACGAGTCGAAGGCACGCGCTCGCCAGGCTTCAACCGGCAATTGAGGATTGCCCGGCGCAATTCTTCGTAAAGTTGCCGGTGCAGCGGTTCAGACGAACGGTTGTCGAGCGTGATTGCCAGCTCCATAAGTGGACTGGCATCTCAGCATAAAATTGGCCCTTGGACAAGTCCACTTTTTAGCGTAGTTTTTCCGGCGCTATGGCTCAATTTACTCCGACAGCAAAAACCACTCTCAAACGTTTGCCGCAACGCGGCGAATTCGACCGCAAAGCCGTTTACCAGATTCTGGACGAAGCGTTGGTTTGTCACATTGGCTTTGTCGTGGATGGCCAGCCATTTGTCATCCCGACCAGTTATGGCCGCATCGGCGACACGTTGTACGTTCACGGTTCAGCCGCCAGTCGCATGATGCGAACGCTCGGCGGTAAAACGCCGGTTTGCATCACCGTCACGTTGATTGATGGATTGGTGCTGGCGCGCTCGGCATTTCATCACTCGGTCAATTACCGCTCAGTGGTCGTCTTCGGACAGGCAGAGCTTGTCGAAGACGAACCTGGAAAGATGGCGGCGTTGGCAGCCATCACTGAGCACATCGTTCCTGGGCGATGGGCGGAAGTCCGCTCACCGAATGCCCAGGAACTGAAGGCGACCACGGTGCTGGCCGTTCCGCTGGAAGAAGCTTCAGCGAAAATCCGTACCGGCGATCCCAAAGATGATGACGAAGACATGGCGATTCCGGTTTGGGCTGGCCAATTGCCGTTGCGATTGACGCCCGGAGAACCGATCAATGATTCATTGCTCGCTAACGGAATTGAATTGCCGAGTTACGTCCGCAATTACAAACGAGCTTAACCACAAAGAGGGAAGAATGACTGAAACTGAAAGACAAGAGCTGATTGATCGTTACGCCGACGGGTACAACGAAGTCGTGCGAGCGCTGGAAGGGTTCTCAACCGACAAACTCACTGCGCACCCGATTTCCGGCAAATGGAGCGCGGCGGAAATCATTCATCATCTGGCCGACAGCGAAATGACCAGCGCCCTTCGTTTGCGCCGATTACTGGTCGAAGACAATCCGGCCATTCAGGGCTACGATGAAGCGTTGTATGCCACGCGACTGGTTTATAACATTCGCGACATTGCTCCCGCGATGGAAGCGTTTCGTGCCGCGCGTGCCACGACAGTCCAGTTGTTGGAGCGTATGACCGAAGACGATTGGCAGCGCAAAGGAACTCACAGCGAAAGCGGCGCTTACGGCACCGAAATCTGGCTGAGAAGTTACGCCGCGCACGCGCACGATCACGCAAACCAGATTCGCCGTCTGCGCGAAGCGATGTAACCAAGTCAGCACCGCGCGCGTTAGCACGCGAGTCATTATTCAACAAGGAATCAAACAGGAGAACTTATGAACAAACCACAAGAAACCGAATACGCGACGTATTACCACAAATATGTTTCGCTTGTTCCTGACGGCAACATCGTTGAAACCTTGACCAAACAGATGAATGACACTCTGGCCGCCTGGCGAGCCGTTCCCGCAGACAAGGCCGAACATCGTTACGCGCCCGGCAAATGGTCAACCAAAGAAATGATGGCTCACGTGATTGATACCGAACGTGTGATGTCGTATCGGGCTTTGCGAATTGCCCGTGGCGACAAAACTCCGTTGCCGGGATTCGATCAGGATGTGTTCATCGCCAACACCGATTGGGCAGAACGAACCATCGCTGATCTGGCAGACGAATTCGAAACCGTTCGCAAATCGAGTTTGCATCTGTTTCGCCACCTAAGCGATGCCGCGTGGAAACAAATTGGCACAGCCAGCGACAACCCTGTCACAGCGCGCGCATTGGCATACATCATCGCCGGTCATGAACTTTACCATCAGGAAATTTTGCGAGATCGGTACCTGGCTTGAGGCAAACATGGCAAACGTCATTGACGGCACATCAACAGAACTGCGCGGCGAATGGGCGCATATCGGTTTGGCAGCAGCGTTTCAGCGATTGACGAAAAATGCTCCGGCCAGATCGGTTGCTTTGTTCGAACATGGAACCTTGCAAGTCAAGCTTTACGTTCCGCGCGGAGCCAACGGCGAACTGATTGATCCGCAAACTCCGCACACGCGCGATGAACTTTATGTCGTCGCGCGTGGTTCGGGAATGTTTTTCAACGGCGAAACTCGCCGTAAAGCCGAAGTTGGAGATTTGATTTTCGCGCCAACCGGCAAAGCGCATCGCTTTGAAGAGTTCAGCCAGGACTTCGCCGTCTGGGTCATGTTTTACGGTCCAGAAGGCGGCGAAAGACACGAGTAAGTCCCACCTCTAACACAACACCCACTGCCTCCACTTTTAATGAAAAGGATAAGAGTGTTCGGTTGTGGCATTGCTGTCACAAAGCCTTCCGCGTCAAATTTCGGACAATGTTTCCTTCCTCTGCACTTGTCAGGTACGGCTTCATGTACGACTTGTTTACATCCGTCTCACAGGCCTATAGACCATTTCGTTGAATTATTGTTGCGAGTCTTTATAACCTCTGATTCTCTGCTACTTAGCCCAACTGGCATCATGCTTGCCTTGTTCAGCAATGCAAATTGCAATGCTCCACGGAGAATATTCAATCTGTGCCAATAAGCTGTCGTCCGTCGTCCTGATTCACCTTCAGGTGTAATCAGGATTTACCGCGACAGATTTAATGGCATTACAACCAGGGATCAAAACCTGATAAGGAGTTTATATGTGGAATAAGGACGAGCTTGAAGGCAAAGGCAAACAGATCAAAGGAGCTATCAAAGACAAGGTTGGCGAATGGACCGGCAACGAGAAGCTGGAAGAGGAAGGTGAATCCGAGAACGCACAGGGCAATCTACAAGAAACTGTCGGCAAGGCCCGTCGTAAAGCCAAAGAGCTGGTTGACGATGCCAAGAAAGAGTTTGCCAGTAAATAGCAGTTCTCGCTGACTCAGGGTAAGGGGGCATAATCGCCCCCCCTCTACCCAAAGCTTTACTCATCAGCATAAGGAGGGAGAAACAATGTCCAGAAAGATACTTATTGGCTCACTGCTCATCACACTAACACTGGCGATGGCCGCTTGCGATGAAGGTATTAACAACAATACGACTTCAGGCACGACACAACCAAAGATAAGTGATTCCGACTTGAAGAGCGCGATCAAAACCAACCTTGATAGCGACGCTCAATTGAAAGCGGATGACATCGGAGTCAGTGCTGACGGCAATGACAATTCAGCCACTCTGACCGGTACGGTCGAATCACAGGCATTACGATTGCGAGCCGTCGAACTAGCGCGCTCCGCGCATGCCGGCTTGATCATCACTGACAAGATTGATGTCAAGCCACCGCAATTGACCAGAGCAACTTACACCGATGATCAGGCCAGAGAAGAACGAGGACGCGCCAGCAGGTATGGCGAGAAGCTGGGCGATTCATTGGATGATGCCTGGATTCATACAAAAATCGTCACCAAGCTGATCGGGAATCCTGACACACCAGAGCGCAAGATCAATGTGGACGTAGTCAATAACGTTGTCACATTGCGCGGCACGGTTGAAACCAAGGATGAAAAAATCGAGGCTCAGCGCGTAGCCAAAGAAACCGACGGCGTGAAAAGCGTCAAAAATCTTCTTAAAATCAAGAAGGCTTAACAGCGATTGACGGCATTCTTCAACCCAAAACGATGAAAAGGAGACGGTACGATGCCATCTCCTTTTCAGTTTTGGGTTCATCTAAATACGCAAGCAAACTTGCGCAGAGTTATGCAGTAGCCCGCACAGTGTAAGTGCAGACTTCGTGCGGATTACATTTCGGCAAAATTCCTCAACAGCTTCAAACCGACCGTTTGGCTTTTTTCCGGATGGAATTGAACTCCGACGATATTGTCTCGGCCACAAATTGAAGCGTAGCGCAGACCATAATCCGTTTCGCCAAGCACACAGTCCAGATCCGACGATTCAACATAAAACGAGTGAACGAAGTAAAAGAACGACTGGCTGGGCAAGCCACCAAAAACCGCGTGATCGCGTTTGAACTCAACTTGATTCCAGCCAATGTGCGGCACGCGCAGTTTTTCCGGAAACCGCACCACTCGACCCGGCATCAATCCCAAGCCTTTGTGAATGCCGAACTCGTGGCCTTCGTCAAACATCATTTGCAGCCCGACGCATAACCCAATAATCGGCTTCCCTGCTCCGGCGGCTTCCAGAACCAGTTCGTCAAATCCGTGCGCGCGCAATCCATCCATGCAAGCTTTGAATGCGCCGACTCCGGGCAACACGAGCTTGTCCGCGGATCGCAAAACGGTTTCATCGCTGGTGACGACAGCGTCAATGCCTTGCGAAGTGAAAGCTTTTTCGACGCTGCGTAAATTGCCTACGCCGTAATCAATGATTGCGATACTCATCAGATAACACCCTTTGTGGACATGACGCCTTGAATTCGATCATCCAGCCGGACGGCTTGCGACAACGCGCGCGTTGCTGATTTGAACACGGCTTCGATGATGTGATGTTGATTGCGACCGTAGAAAACTTCGATGTGCAGATTGCAACGGCAATGTTCGGCGAACGAATGCCAGAAATGTTCGGCCAGTTCGACCGAAAACGTGCCGACGTTGTCGCGCGTATTTTCGACGCGGTAAACCAGAAAGTAACGACCGGAAAGGTCAACTACCGCTCGCGCCAGGGTTTCATCCATCGGCACATACGCGTGGCCGTAACGGACAATTCCCTTTTTATCGCCCAAAGCTTCGGCAAAAGCCTGCCCCAGACAAATGGCGATGTCTTCGACTGAATGATGATCGTCAATCTGCAAATCGCCTTTGCAGGTCAACTCCAGATCGAACAACCCATGCCGCGCAAACAGGTCCAGCATGTGATCCAGAAACGGCACGCCTGAATTGATGGCGCTTTTGCCCGATCCATCCAGGTTCAATTTCAGATGGATATCGGTTTCTTTGGTGATGCGTTTGATTTCGGCTTGGCGTGTCATCAGTTCTACACGATCTCCTTTACTCTTCAATAAATACCTTTCGCGTAATGATCTGTAAAGTCGAACAAATAGACCCGTTGATTTCTCACCGGACGGTGCAGGAACTATCGTTTCCAGAACGCCTGCCATCGCCCATACGTTAGCGAACGCCAGAACCATTCCGCTGGGCCGAAGCGAAACCGTTCCAGCCACCATTCGCTGGCGACCAGTTGCGCGACGAAAACCGTCAAGCCAAACAAAGTCGCTGTCGCCGAACCAAGCTTGGCAAACAATCCCAGGCCAAAGCTGTAAAACGTCAAACTGAAAATCACTGATTGCGCCAGATAGTTGCTGAGCGCCATACGCCCGGCGGCGGCAAACAGTCGCGTCAGCCAGTAAGTGGGACCTTTTCGTTCGCCGCTGAAGCAAAGCAACAGTCCCGCGCCATAAGCGAAGGCCAGCAACACAGTGGAGTAAGGATAGAGCCAATCAAGCGCGGCGGGCGGCGGCGGGCCGGTTTCTTTCGACCAGACCAGCAAGGTCATCGTCAGCGCTCCCAGGCTGCCTGCGACGGCGAGGATGGCTCGCAGCAGCTTGAGATGCTCCGCTGGTTGTTGCAGCAACCGTCCGCGCCAGGCGGCAATGCCCAACAACATCAAGCCGAACGTTCGTGGCAGTGAGCCGATAAGCAACGGGGCAATGAAGTGCCAGGCTTCGCGCCAGCGAAGCGCTGCAATTTCCGCAAAGCTCCCGGTTGCGTAAACACGCGTGGCAAGCTCAGCCTGTGACTGAATCGCCGCCTGAGTTGGAAACAGGCTGCCGAAAAATGGCAGGTAAGGCGAAAGCAGCACGACCGCTAATCCCACAATGGCCAGCCATCGGCCAGACAGGTTTACGAACGGAATCAACAGCAGACCACAGACGGCGTACAGCGTCAGGATGTCGCCGTTCCAGATCAAAAGCATGTGGCCAAGCCCTATGATGAGCAACGCCGCAAATCGCCGAACGAAAAAGCCGGAGGCGCTGACCCGACGTGACGCCGCGCGTTCGGCTTGAACGCCGATACCGACGCCGAACAGGAATGAAAACAGCGTGAAGGCTTTGAACTCGAAGACCCAGGCCAGCAACAAATCCGTCGCGCGATTGATTCCGCCAGGGTGCGAGTGAAAGTTCTGCATGCGCGCGAAAAGCGACCGGCGAAAATCGCTGTCCAGATTGACGAGCAACACACCCAGCAACGCCACCCCGCGCAGCGCGTCCAATGCGACGTTGCGCTCTTGGGAAGAAAGCGGCTTCATTCGCTCTGTCCGCGATACTTTATTCATAACACGCAAGTCACCCAACAATTCGCAGCGCGATGTAAGGTATCAGGTTGAACAACAGGATTCCTGTTTTGTAAAACACAATCCCGGCGAAGTTGATCGCGTCGAACTGTTCCTCCGACAAACTGAACCATTTGCTCCAAAGTTGGCGTAGCCATTCGCGCGTCAGCACGAACAGCAGCACCCACACAGCCAGCAATCCAAAATTCATCGCCGCGCACCAAAACAGCGCGTCTCGTACCAGCACAATGTTCATAAGTTTTCTCCGTTCAGGTTCGTTGCCGCATCCCCGCGCCGCATTGCCGCGCCGCATTGCCGCGAATGCTGCTCACTTCTACAATGGCGCGACGGCCTTGCTCTAACCGCCTTGCTTTATCGGTTAGCGTCGCAACAAACATAGGCGCGTGGAGGGCGAAAAGTCCTCTGGCGCATCTGTTTTTTTCCTAGAAAAATTCTCGTGGGCTTCTCGGAAGAGTTATGACGGAAAATCTCAGGCATTTATACGAATTCGGCTCTTTCCGGCTGGATGTTGCGGAGCGGCTGCTGCTGCGCGATGGCGAGGGCGTCCCGCTGACGCCAAAGGCTTTCGACCTTCTGCTGGCGCTCCTTCAACAACCTGGCCGTCTGGTGGAAAAGGAGGCACTGCTCAAAGCAGTCTGGCCGGACAGCTTTGTCGAAGAAAACAATCTGGCCGACAACATCTCGCGGCTGCGGAAGGCGCTCGGCGAAGGCGAAAACGGACAGAAGTTCATCGAAACTGTCCCGAAACGCGGCTACCGCTTCGTGGCCGAAGTCAAAATCCAAAACGAGTTGGGAAAAGGGGCGACGGTTGAAGAGTCGCCGACAGCGAACGGCGCGCGCGAAATGCCGCCAACCAAACCCAACGTCAGCCCCGCCCCCGACCGTTTCAAAACCACGCTCAGAATCCTTGCGCTGCTGATTCCTGTCTTTGTGGGTGTCGGATTCTGGCTGTATTTCCGGCTGGAAAAAAAAGCCGAAGTTCAGCAGCTTGAGTTCAAAGGCAACTTTTATCTCGGCAGATGGACCGAAGACGAAATCCGCAAGGGAATCGAATATTACAACCGCGCGATCGCTCTGGACGCGAATTCTGCGTCTGCTTACGAAGGGTTGGCCGTCGGCTGGAATTTTCTTTCGGACTTGCACCTGCCGCCGCGCGAAGCGGAGCCGAAAGCACAAGCCGCCGCTTTAAAGGCGTTGCAGTTGGAGGAAGGTTCCGCCGCCGCGCACGTTTCTTTGGGGATAATTAAAACCCAGTACGATTGGGACTGGGCCGGAGCGGAGCGGGAATTCAAGCGCGCGATTGCACTTGCCCCGGATTACAGCCCAGCGCATCAGATTTATGGCTGGTATTTGATTGCCGTGGGGCGGTTTGCCGAAGCGCAGGCGGAAATGAAACTGGCGCTGGAATCCAATCCGCTCAGCGATTTTACCCTTTGGGGAATGGGCGATTCGTTTTACTTCGCGCGTCAATATGATCAGGCGATTGAACAGTATCGCCGTGCGATTGCGGCAGAGCCGAGGTCGCATTGGGCGCACTTGATGCTCGGCTGTGCGTATGAACAAACAGGCAAATTTCCCGAAGCCATTGCCGAACTGAAACAAGCGCATCGGTTGAACGACATTCCGCAAACTCTCGCCTCACTCGGTCACGGATTTGCCATCTCTGGCCAACGCGCCGAAGCGCAAAAGGTAATCGCCGAGTTGGAGGAAACGGCCAAACGCAGGTACGTCTCGCCTTACGACGTTGCCACGATTTATGCCGGGCTTGGCGAAAAAGAGCAGGCGCTGGCCTGGCTCGAAAAGGCGTTTGAAGACCGCAGCGGCTGGCTGGCGCTGTGGCTGAAAGTGGATCCGAAATTCGATGGACTTCATTCAGACTCTCACTTCAAAGCTTTACTTCGCCGCACCGGCCACAACGACTAAGGCGCAAAGTACCCGCTGAGATCAATCACCAAATCCGTTGTGCTGGAAGCGAAGCGTTTGAATGCTCCGTCCGTT
>ERZ650309.234-NODE-234-length-28019-cov-5.745566_pt1 | contig 28019 bp, 25 predicted proteins | sample MGYA00376245_ERZ650309 | MGnify/ENA primary metagenome ERZ650309 (study PRJEB26733, sample SAMN07839294) | wastewater metagenome | biome: urban; feature: wastewater treatment plant; material: waste water | place: USA: North Carolina | collected 2016-04-26 ...
CCTGAACACCGGCATCATCCGGTCGATGGGTGGCACCGGAAGCGTGGTCACCGCAGCGGGGCTGGTGTTCTCGGCGACCATGGCGGCGTTCATCTTCAGCCCCCTGGTGATCCTCGGGCAGATCGGTACGACCATCGGCCTGGGTCTGCTGTTCGACACATTGGTGGTGCGCTCGTTCATGACGCCGTCGATCGCCGCGCTCCTGGGCAAATGGTTCTGGTGGCCGCAGATCGTGCGCCAGCGCCCGGTGCCCGCACCGTGGCCGACGCCCGTGGCGAAGACCCCCGAGGATCAGTCCGTCACGTCCTGACGGTTCCGCCGGTGACGTGGACTGCCGTGCTTACTCCAGCGCGGCAGTCCCGTCTGCGTTGACGGTGATCTTGGCGCCCGCAATGTCTTCGCTGATGCTGGCCGCGGCCTGCGAAGCGTCGTTGACGACTGCCAGCGCACGGCTGCCGGTGGGTGTGCGTACGGCAACGAACACCTTCTCGGGTTCGCCGTCGCGACTGAACGGCGTGGTCCAGGTTTCCACCGTCCCCGTGCCGGACCAGCCATCCTCAGCCACCACGGTCGGCTCGGCATCGACCTCCGATTGCACATCCTCCCAACGGAATTCACCTGTCGGGGGCTCGGTGCTGTACACGCCGAAACTGTGCTTCGACAGGTAGCCGCCGTTGGCGGTGATCAACCCGAGTTGGCCTGGGCTCGCCGTGAGTCGCTCGGCCATGGCGGCGATCGAATGTGACACGTAGTTGTTCCACGGGCCGCCGGCGAAGGTCAGGCCACCGGTCACCGTCAGCGGACGCGCCGGATCATCGAGCGGCAGACCAAGTTCCTTTGCCGCGACCTGAACCGCCGACGGGAAGCACGAGTAGACGTCGACAGCTGCGAAATCATCGATGCCTACACCGGCCAACTCCAGCGCGCGCCGTCCGGCAATCCGGATGGCGGGCGACCCCGAGAAACTGGCCCGCTCCCCGATCAGATACGTGTCATGGGCGTCGGTGCCGGCATGCGGGAAAACCCAATGCTCCTTGGGGATCTGAAGCTCGACGGCCTTCTGCACCGACGTCAGGATCAATACCGCACCCTGGTCGACCATATTGTTGGAGTTCATCAGCTTCGGATACGGCCAGCTGATCATGCGGTTGGCGGGACCGGCCTGCCAGATCTCGTCGGCTGGTACGACCTCACGGCTCCAGGCATGCGGATTGCCTTGTGCCACTTGGCTGAAGCGTGACCACAACTCGCCGATCCGGCGGCGATGGGCGTCAGGGTGCTCCCCCGCCTCGATGCGCAGCGCCTGCTCGAACATCGGATACACATGCGACGGCGCCACCAGGCCGATCCGTACCTCGGCGGGCCCGGCCATCTGGAATTCGGGTGCACTGGGCGCAAGTGGCACCGACTCAGCTTGCTCGGTGCCGACCAGACGCTCGCCTCGCGACTTCAAACGCGTTCGGGTACGCCAGGTTTCGCCACCGGCGATCAGCACCACATCATTGCGTCCGGCGTGGATGTCCAAGCACGCTTGATTGACCAGTGACTGCGGAACGTTGCCACCGACAGGCGTATACATGGTCGCGGCATCGGGTGCCCCGATCCGTTGGGCGAGCAGCAGGCCCGGATCCCGGTATCGCACCGACAGCAGATTGACGATGCGCACCGCGTCGACTGCCTCCAGAACGCGCGCATCGGCTGCCGCCCGCGCGGCGGCCTCCATCAGGTCGACGGGTTCGCTGCCGGGATTCTCGTCATGCTGATTGACCTGGCCGTAGCCGACGAGGACCGGGGTTCTTGGATCGAGAGACACGTAAAGGCTTCCTATTCCGACGTTTCCGATGCCGGGCCCACCCGGTAGATCGACTTCAACTGCTGGTATGCCGCCAGTCCTTCGGGTCCGAGTTCACGACCCAGACCGCTGGCCTTGACCCCACCGAACGGCGCTGCGATGTCCAGCTGGTATTCGTTCACGCCGACCGTGCCGCTCTGGATGGCCCGCGCGATATCGGTGGCGCGCTCGGCATCGGCGGACCACACGGTGCCGCCGAGCCCGTACTCGCTGTCGTTGGCGATGTCGATGGCCTGCTGTTCGGTCTCGTACGGAATCACCGCGAGCACCGGCCCGAAGATCTCCTCCTGCGCGATCCGCGATGCGTTGTCGACATCGGCGAACACCGTCGGCGAAACGAACCAGCCGTCGGGCTGATCAGCAGGCACCCCGCCACCGGCAACCAGACGGGCGCCCTCGGCCTTGCCGGCTTCGATGTAGCCGAGCACCCGTTCCCGCTGGCGGGCGCTGACCAACGGTCCCACTTCAGTGGCTTTGTCCAGCGGGTCCCCGACCGTCAGTCCTGCGGCCAGGGCAGCCACCGCGTCGACGACTTCGCCGTACCGCGAACGTGGTGCCAGGATCCGCGAACTCAGATGGCAGGTCTGCCCGTTGTTGACGAACGACGCGTTCTGCAGGCCCCTGATCGTGGTGTCGAGGTCGGCGTCCTCCAGAATCACGGCCGCCGACTTTCCGCCGAGTTCCAAGGTGACCGGCCGCAGCAGCCGACCACATGCCTCGGCGATCAGCTGGCCCACCGCGGTCGAGCCGGTAAACGACACCTTGTCCACGCCGGGGTGGGACACCAGATGCGCACCGGTGTCAGGGCCGCCGGCGATGACGTTCAGGACACCCGCAGGCAGGCCTGCTGCAGCGGCCGCTTCGGCGAAGATCAGTGCATCCAAGGCAGTTTCGGGTGAGGCTTTGAGAACCATGGTGCAGCCGGCGGCCAACGCGGGCGCCAGTTTGAAGGCGGCCAGAGCCTGCGGGTAGTTCCACGGGACGATCGCGCCGACGACGCCGACCGGTTCGCGCCGGACGATGGTGTGGCCGATGGCTGCCGGACGAATCTCCTCGACCGGTGCCGCGGCGATCAAGCTGGCGTAGTACCGGAGCAGCACGCCGGGAAAGCGGCCGTTGGCGCCGCGCGACAAGCGGATCGGCATGCCGTTCTCGCGAGTGCACAGTTCATTGGTCACCGACGCCCTGGCCTCGAGTTCTTCGGCCAGGCGCACCAGAGCCGCGGCGCGGTCGGCGGGGCTGGTACCGGCCCAACCCGGAAGCGCGACGCGAGCAGCGGATACGGCCGCATCGACTTCGGCGGTACTTGCTGATGCCCCAACTCCGAGCAGGGTTCCCGTGGCGGCCTCAAGCACCGGTGTGGAAGCCCCGGCAGCCTGGAACCGACCTCCGATGAAAACCCTTGCACCATCGTCGACAACGGTCATCCAGCCACTCCTTCGTTGAGCTTTACGGGTACCACCTTCGCGTCACTCAGCTTGCCTGTAAACGACCAGCAGGGAAACCCACTCATGAGCGAACGCGACATCTACACCACAAGACATGTCGCCGACGGAAACGTGCAGGTGTCGCAATGTGCGATTTACACAGGAGTCGTCGGCGCGTTGCATGGTCCCGTGCGGAAAGGTGAGAAGTTGTGACGACGAACCAGATAGACAGTGCGCAGCGCGCCGAACTCGTCGGCGCGGTCAAAGACCTGCTCAGTGAGCACTGCGGCGAGGCTGAGGTCCGACGGATCATGACCACTGACTCCGGATTCGACCCGGACCTGTGGAACAAGCTCTCCGCGCAGGGGGTGGCGGGTCTGATCGTCGACGCCGAGTACGGCGGTGTGGGTCTGGGCGCCCAGGAACTGGAGGCGGTCGCCGAGGTCACCGGAGCAGCTCTGCTGCCCGCGCCGTTCCTGTCGAGCGCGGTCTTTGCCACCGCACTGATCCAGGCGGCCGGCGATGCGGACGACAAGTCGCGACTGCTCCCCCGGCTGGCAGACGGGTCGGCTGTCGCGACGGTGGCAGCCACCGGTCGCCGCGGCACGTGGTCTCCAGAGGACGTCGAGGTGCAGGCACGGCCGCAGGCTCACGGCCACCTGTTGACGGGCAGCGCGCACTATGTGCTGGACGGTCAGATCGCCGACATCATCGTGGTCGTCGCGAAGGTCGACGGCGGCATCGGTATCTTCGAGGTCTCCCCCGACGCCGCGGGCCTGATCCGCACTGCCGCAACAGTTTTCGACCCCACAGTGCGGTTGTCGACGTTCACGTTCAGCCAGACCCCCGCCCGGCGGATCGGCACTGCCGGATGGTCGGCGGTCGATCACGCGTTGTCGCTCACGGTCATCGCACTCGCCGGAGAACAGGTCGGTGGAACCCGCCGCATCTTCGACACCACCGTCGAGTACCTCAAGACCCGCATCCAGTTCGGCCGTCCCATCGGCAGTTTCCAGGCACTCAAGCACATGGCCGCGGACCTGCTGCTGGAAGTCGAGTCCGCAACATCGGCTGCGCAGTATGCCGCGGCCCGTTTCGACGAGGATCCGCAAACGGCGGACGGCGCCGTCGCACTGGCCGGATTCGCTTGTGCCGAGGCATATCACACCACCACGATGCAGGCCATCCAGATGCACGGCGGCATCGGCTTCACCTGGGAACACCCCGCTCACCTGTTCCTGCGCCGGGCCCGTACCGGCCGTCAACTGTTCGGCAGTTCGCGTGATCACCGCGAGCGTTACCTGGCCTCGAAGGGGGCGTGACATGACGCTGACCGCAGATGAATTGCGCACCGAAGTACGTGGCTGGCTCACCGAGAACTGGACGGCGCTGCCGAAGAACGACGACCCGTGGATCAGCTCGCCCGAGGAAATCGCTTGGCGAGAAAAGGTTGTCGACGCCGGCTACGCGGTGCCCACCTATCCGACCGCATGGTTCGGTCGCGGGTACCCGAACAATGTCGCGTCGGTGATCCAGCAGGAGTTCCGTGCCGTCAAGGCCCCTGGTGCGTGTCAGGACCGACACAACATTCCGGCGAACACACTCTTCGCGTTCGGCTCTGATGAGCTGAAACATGAACTGCTGCGGGGTTTCCTGACCGGAGAGCTGCGTAACTGCCTGCTCTACAGCGAGCCGGGAGCCGGATCGGATCTGGCCGGCGTCAGCACCACCGCGGTCCGCGACGGCGACAACTGGGTGGTCAATGGCCAGAAGGTATGGACTTCCGGCGCGGCGACGTCCGAGTACGGTCTGCTGATCGCACGCACCGACTGGGACGTGCCGAAGCACAAGGGCATGAGTTTCTTCATGATTCCGATGCGCCAGCCGGGGATCGAGGTGAGGCCGCTGGTGCAGATCACGGGCGAAGCTCACTTCAACGAAGTCTTCATTTCCGACGCCAGCGTCCCGCACGCGAATATGCTTGGCGGAGAAGGCAATGGCTGGCGGGTGCTGCAGACCGCACTGGCCTACGAGCGTTCGATCATGGGTGACGGTGGCCGCGGATCACGCAACAGTTCGAAGGCCGACAGCCTCGTGGAACTCGCGCGTGAGCATGGACAGCTCGAAGACGCCGCGATACGGGAGAAGCTGGCCGACGTACTGGCCTACCGGGAGCTCAACCGGCTCAACAACCTTCGTGCGAAGGCGTCCGCCAGCCAAGGCACGTCGAGTTCCATCATGTCGCTGGGCAAGCTCGCCATGTCGCGGATTCTGCATTCGGAGGCGGCGCTCAAGACCGAGATCATCGGCCCCGATTCGCTGCTGACAGGACCGGACAACGCAGAAGCCGACGACGTGAACTTCCTGTCCCTCAACGCATTTTTCACTTCCATCGGTGGTGGTACCGATCAGGTGCAACGCAACATCATCGGCGAGCGGGTCCTGGGGCTGCCGAAGGAACCAGAACCCGACCGCAATATCCCCTTCCGCCAGGCGCGACGGAGCTGACCGCGATGACCTATGACCCACCCCTGGCCGGGGTCGAAATCCTCGACCTGACTACAGGACCCATGACCGCCGTCGGGCGCCTGCTGGCTGACCTCGGCGCGCGTGTCACTGCAATCAATCTTGCGGGAGTGACGGTCGACCGCACCGTCGGGCCGTACGTTGACGGCGTGCCGGTCGGCACCGCGATCAACCGCGTCGGGATCGCTGCGGTCGACGTCGATGGGCCACCAGAGTGGACGCGGTTGCTCGCGACTGCGGACATCCTGATCGAGAACACCGCCCCTGGTTCTGCGGCAGAAGAAGCGTTGGCGGTCAAGCAGATCCATGCGGACCACCCGTCGTTGGTGATTCTGTCGATCAGTGACTTCGGCCGCGACAACAGCTACCGGTCCTGGCAGGCCACCACACCGGTGCTGCACGCGTTGACCAGCGAACTGTCGCGTTCGGGCATTCCCGGGCAGGTCCCCCTGGTACCGCCGGGAGCGCAACTGCCCTATCACGTCGCGTCGGCACAGGCGGCACTGTTCGCGCTGAGTGTGTTCTATGACCGACTGCGGACGGGCACAGGCGATGTCATCGACTTCTCGGTGTTGGAAGGTGCGATGCAGGCGCTCGACCCTCCGTTCGGAACGGCGGGGAGCGCGTCGGCCGGGGTACCGATCAGTGAACAGCAACGTGACTGGATCGCCGAGCAGCAGCGCTACCCGATCATTCCCTGTGCCGACGGCCACGTCCGGATCTGCCTGTTGGCAAAGCGCCAGTGGCAGGGCATGTTCGAGTGGATGGGTAGCCCCGAGGAGTTCGCCGACCCCAAGTTCAACAGCCTGCGGGAGCGTTTCGCGTCAGCCACTCTGCTCACCGCGATCGGCAAGTTCTGCTCGGATAAGACCCGGGCCGAGTTGGAGACCGAGGGACAGCGCTACGGGGTGCCGACGGCGGCAGTGCTGAGCCTGCGCGAGGCGCTGTCCACCGAACAGGTGGCGGCACGGGGATTTCTGCGTGAGACCGAACTTGCTCCCGGGTTGACGGCGCCACTCCCCGTCGGCGTGGTCGAGATCGACGGTGAGCGGGCCAGCGCACTCAACATCGCTCACGCCGGTCACGGAAGGCTCAGTGGCACAACATCACCTGCCGCTGGAGAATACGGACTTCCCCTGGCCGGTCTGCGGGTATTGGATCTCGGCGTCATCGTGGTGGGCAGCGACACCGGGCGCCTCCTGGCGGACCTGGGCGCCGACGTCGTCAAGATCGAGAATTCGGCGTTCCCGGATGGACTGCGAATCAGCCTCACCCGGATGACCCAGGCCTACGCCGCCGGCCACCGGAACAAGCGTTCCATCGGCATCGACCTGCGATCCGAAGAAGGCCGTGCCCTCGCGCACCAGCTGGTCGAGCAATCAGATGTCGTTCTGAGTAACTTCAAACCCGGTGTGGCAGCGGCGCTGGGCATGGACCACGCCACGCTGAAGGACGTCAACCCGGGCATCGTCGTCGTCGACAGCTCGGCGTACGGGCCGACCGGGCCGTGGGCCAAGCGGCTCGGTTATGGGCCGTTGGTCCGTGCTGCGGCGGGTTTCACACAGCTGTGGACCTACCCCGGTGAAGCCGATACGTTCTGCGACACCGTCACGGTCTACCCCGATCATGTGGCAGCTCGCATCGGCACGCTGAGTGCTGTGGCACTACTGTTGCGCCGCTTGCGAACTGGTGTCGGCGGGTCGGCCAGCGTCGCCCAGTCCGAGGTCATGCTCAGCCATCTGGCGAACGACATTGCCGGTGCGGTACTTGCCGGTCGCGGCCACCCGATGTCCGACGAGCCGGCACTGGATGCACCATGGGGCCTGTTCCCCGCCGAGGGCGATGACGCCTGGGTTGCAGTCACCGTGCGTGACGACGCCGACTGGTCAGCACTGTGCGCCGCAATCGGTTTCAGTGCCGATGCCGAACTGGGCACTCGGGGTGGACGCGACCGTAACCGGGAGCAGATCGACAAGGTGTTGAGCGCGTGGACGGCTCAGCGTCCGGCGGCGGCGATCATGCACGAGTTGCAGACCGCGGGGGTGCCCGCCGGCGCCGTACTGCACGCCGCAGAGGTCCCCGAGTGGGAGTTCTACCTTCAGCGACGGGCCTTCCGCGAGGAGTTGCACCCACACGGCGCTGCGCCGTTCATCATGGAGAACGTGCAGATCCACTCGGATCTGATCGCCGATCCGCGACTGGGACAGGCACCGCTCCTCGGCGAGCAGACGCGTGAAATCGCCTCCGAGTTACTGGATCTGGACGACACCAGCATCGATGATCTCATCGCACGAGGTGTTCTGGAGGTACCCGCGGCGCGCGCGAACACCTGATACACGTGCAGAAATTTGAGTAGCCGACTACTTCAACCACCGCGAGGGTTGCGCACGACGATTCATATCGAACCCGGGAAGCGCTGTGCTTCTGAGTGGGCTCCGGCATGAACGTATCCGTGTGACTGTTCGAACCTTGAGGGGGCATCGTGATCCAGACTTTCGGCACCACAGAGAACTTCGTCATCAAGTACGAAGACACCAACTTCGCCACAACGCCGCCGACGCCATTTCTCCATTCGAAACGACGAGCCGAAGAGTTGATGGCGACCTGCGAGAGCGACTTCTATGTGCTCAAGAGCTGGTTCGGCGCCACCGACGGTTTCGGCTCCGCCAATCGCACAACGCTCCAAGTTGAACCTGCAAATCTGGCCAGTAACAACGGTTACCGGACAGATGGCAGCAGTCTGATCAGAATGGATCCTTTGGATGGCGCCGCCGTTCAAGCGGAAGGCGACGATGCGGTGCAATCGCTGTTCGTGGCCGAGATGATCGAGATACTGATGGGATACCGGAACCACAAGACCGGCGTAACCAGTTGGCACGCAAACAAGAGCGATGGCGAGGGCCTTTCCCGCGTCGCTGCTGCAACCCTGCATCCGGTCGGCTACTATCGGTTGCTCGGTGGGCCCTTCGTGAACATGTGGCTGACCCAAAAGCGCACCGAGGACTGGGTCAGCGTCAATGATGACTCCGACACGGTCCAGTCCAGTTACGGTTGTGCCATCGTCTTTCTCTACTACCTGCGCGACCAGTTGCAGCATTCGCTCGGCGACATCATCAGACATGGTGGTGACACGTTGGAAGCGACGTATCACAACCTCACCGGCTCAACGGGCGGGTACGCGGCCATGATGGGGCTGCTCGACAGATATCTTCCGTATGTGGCCGGTGATCCGACCCGACAAATGAACAATCTCGCCGGTGACAATCCCTTTCCGATCTGGGAAGGCAACAATCGTCGTGTGGGGCTTCAGTTTTCGGAAAGCACGGTGTCGAGATTGGTTCCCTTTTCTCGGTTCAGTCAAACGGTGACGGTGCGGCCGTTCTTCACCTGCCCTGAGGGAACCTATCGATACCACCGTCGCAGTCTCAACAGCACACTGACGTGCGTCGCTGCGACCGATGGCTTTGCCCAGCCGATATTCAGTTGGAAGGTGAACGGTCAGCACACCTACAGCGGGGGTTCGATCACACCGACTGTCCCGATTTCTGTTGACCGAGCCGATCACCCCGGCGAGCCGATCACGGCACCTGGCGCCGCGCATATCCATTGGGGCGCAGAGACCGATGCCAGCACGTTCGATGAGGTACAGGGTCAGCTCATCATCTCGAACTCGGCTGACAATCACCTTGGCCACGAACACTTGACGGTCGAGGTCACCGTCAGGGAGGCATTCGGGTCGGATGACAGCATCACCATTCCGGGGTGGCCCGTATTGGATACCGCCGACATCGCGTACGAGGATCAGTTCTACATCGACCGCGTTCGATGCGCGGCCCGCTTCTGGGAGCAAGTTGCGCACTACGAACTCAGAGATATTCGCAAGGTGTTCCGTGTGCCGGAGCCCGACCCGCCGGTCGAGATCATGCAGGGAATACGCACACTTCGCGGTGTAGCCGACGAACTCGCGCGGGTCAGCACTGCCGATCGATCGCTCGGCAGTGTTTTGACCGCCCAGTTGGCTCGATCGCTTGAGCTTCCGGCTGAAGTATTTTCGGTGTTGGCGACGGCACCACGGCCTGACAAGGAGACGAGCGCCGCGCTCTAGGACGATTCGGGTGCCCGTTGGGCCGCGTGCTCACCGGCCCGTCGCCCGGAGAAGATGCAGTCCGCTATCGACAGCCCACTCACGTATGAGTTGGCGCAGATGCCCACAGCCGTACGTCCGGCGGCGTAGAGGCCGGCAATCACCTGTCCCCCTGGTGTTTTCACCCCACCGGTCTCTTCGTCGACGGTCAGGCCGCCAAGGGTGAACATCGGGCACGGATTGATCAGGCTGCGCTTGATCGAGATCGAGATCAGTGAGTAGGGCCCCTGCGTGATCGGGTGCACGAATTCGGCCGGTTTACCCATCGGGTCGGCGGCGTCGGATTCTGCCGCCTCGTTGTGGGCCGCCACGGTCTGTCGTAATCCTTGCGGATCGATGCCTGCCTTGAGCGCAACGGCTTCCAGGGTGTCTGCTTCGACACGGTCGGTACGCAGCATGGCCTCCATCTGCAGGCGCTGGAACCAGATGGCTTGTTGCGGAAGCTGTTTGCGTGCCTGGTCGAGCAGCGGTTTGTCGACCAGGACCCATCCTCGCCCGCCATGGCCTTGGACCATCGCGTTACCTACCGCTGCGCCATAACGGGTTTCGTCGATGAAACGCTGTCCCTGCTGATCGACGACGAGCCCTCCGAGCATGGCGCTCGGTGGCGTGATGAATCGCCACGCCGATACGTTGTCCAGCCGCTCGACCGCTGCACCGACCTCGACCGCCAACGCCATGCCGCTGCCGTCGTCGGCGCTGGTGCCCAACTGCAGCCCGTCGTGATAGGCCGGCGCATGCGCAGCGATGAGCTGCCGATTGGCGATATAGCCACCCGCACAAAGGATTACCCCTTTGTTGGCATGGATGTCGACCGTCCGGGCGTACCGCTTTTCCAGACCGGTGAACAGCTTTTCCATCGCGGCGCGCAGCGGCGGGTAATAGATGCCCGGCTTCGCCGCGAGTGCAGCGTAGGTTGCATAACGTCGCCGTACCGAGGCCGGCGCGTCGGCCAGCGTCGTGGTCCGTACCCCGACCACACGACCCGTAGCGTCCGTCAGCAGGGATTGCGCGCGGGTGTGAAACATCGTGCGCACACCGCTGCGGTCCGCTGACGCGGCGAGGGGTTGGTAGATCTTCTTGCCCGACGCGCCTGCCCCTTTGGCACGGTGACCGCGTTGCGCCGGCGGGGTGAGGTTGCGAAACTGCCCGGAGTTCTCACTGCCCGAGTAATACAGGTAGTACTTGTTGTTGGGGTACGACGTCTTGTACGGGCACACCGATGCTTCGAACGGAACCCCATTGGCGGTCAGCCAATCGATCATCGCCGGGCTGCCGTCGACGAAGCGGCGCAGCGTTTCCGGGCGCACCGCGTCACCGATCTCCGCGTGCAGGTAGCTGTACATCGCATCGGCGCTGTCGTCGATGCCCGCTTCCCGCTGCACCCAGGTTCCGCCACCCGCGTAGATGATGCCGCCCGAGACCTGGGTGGCGCCACCACCGTTGAAGCGGTCGATGGCCAGCACATCGGCTCCGCGGGAGCGCGCTTCCAATGCGGCGCTCACCCCCGCTGCGCCGTAGCCCACCACGATCACGTCCGCGGTTACGGCGTCTGGCATTTCGGTCCTCCGTCGGCTCAACTCAACATGTCGCGCTAGCAGTACAACATGGCGTCTTTACGACGTGTGAGCCACGATCCCCCGACCGCGGGGGCATCGCAGAACCGGTTCCCGGGCCGCTGCACATCGCAGCCCCGGGTCAGTTGCCGGTGTGCACGATGAGGATGTCGACCTTGGACTTGCGCGCGACGTCGGAAGGCACCGAGCCCAGCAGGCGACCCGCCGCGGAGTCCAGTCCGACATCGCCGACGACGATCAGGTCCGCATTGACGTCTTTGGCCAGTTTGATCAGTGCTTCCACTGGCGCTCCGACGACGTCGCGTTCCTCGACGTCTTTGGCGCCCGCTGCGGTGGCACATTCACGGGCGTCCTTGAGGATTTCGTAGATGCGGGCGTCGCCGTGCGTCCGGTAACCGCTCTCGGCCCCGAGTGCATCCTCGGCGCTGCGATCACTTGACGGATCAGGGGACGGCGGCCGCGACCATCCACCCTTCTCCGAATGATGAAGATGGGCGGTCGCGACGACGAGCTTCGCGTTCTGCTGTCCAGCGAACGCCCCCGCCTGCTCGACTGCTCGCATCGACGAGGCCGAGCCGTCGGTTCCGACGATGATCGTCCGGTAGCCATCCATGGACGCCTCCCCTGCACTTGTGATGGACGACAGAACACTAGCGCGCACGGGCCGGTTGAGGTTGGAGTTTGCTCCGACGGTCCGCCGATCGGTGGACACGGCGTTCCCCCGGCAGATCAGCCGGTCACCGGACATACAGGCAGACAGATTCGCGCGACGCTACAGACATGACCATCAGCCAGCTCGAAAATCAGCCCGCGCCGGTCGCCGACACCACCAAGCGGCGCGCCATCGTCCGCACCGTTGTCGAGGTGGCGGCACCCCTGGTGGCGTTCTATGGCCTTCGCGCCGCCGGTAATTCGGAGTACGTCGCCTTGCTGACCGCCACGATCGTGGCGGGTCTGCCGGTGGCCTACGGCCTTGCGACCACGCGCCGGCTCGATCCGTACGCCGGCTACCTCATGGTGATGTTCGGGATGACGCTCACGGTTGCTCTGCTCACCACCGACCCACAGTTGATCCTGGCCGGACAGACACTCGTCGGTGCGGCTGCCGCCATGGTTTTCCTGCTCAGTTGTCTGATCGGGAAGCCGATGACGCGGTTTGTTGCCGAACGGTTCATGCCTGCCGATGCCCCGATCTCGGTCTCTGTGCAGGCATTGCACACGCGGCTGTCGATGGTGGTCGGCGTCGCGATGTTGATTCAGGTGGCAGCGTGTCTCGCCATCATTTTCTCGCAGCCGTTCGACGTGGCGAACGGTCTGGTGAACCTGGTCGGCTACCTGGCTGTGCCGATCATCGGCGGCATCGTTGTGCTGATGGTCCGTCGGTTCAGGAAGGTATCCACTGCACCAACGACTCTGAAGCCGACGTCGAGGTGACGCAGACCAAGCAGCGCGCCGGGGGCAGCTGGACCACTGTCTTTGTCGTCGCGCTCAACACGGCGCTGGGTCTGAACGGTTGCGACCATGACACTGCGGGAATCGGTTACGCCGTGAGGTGAGCAGGCTGCTGTCACGGGGTATGCCTTCAGTTCTCGTGACCGGCGCTGCGCGTGGGATCGGCAAATCCATCGTCGAGCAGCTCGCTGCAACCGGGTGGGACGTTGTCGCCGGTGTACGTACCGAGGCCGATGCCGCAGCAGTGACAGCGCTGAACCCACAGCGGATCAGCGCCATCGTTCTCGACGTCACCGATGCCGACGACATCGCCGCCCTGGAGCAGTCGCTGCCTGCCCATCTGGACGCGGTGGTCAACAACGCGGGAATCGTGGTCGCCGGACCGGTCGAAACGCTGACCTCCGACGACTGGCGTAAGCAGTTCGAGGTCAACGTGATCGGCCAATTCGCTGTGGCGCGAGCGGCTCTGCCGCGACTGCGCGAATCGCATGGCCGCCTGGTGTTCGTATCGAGCGTCAACGGCCGGCTGTCCACGCCGATGGTCGGCGCGTATGCCGCATCGAAGTTCGCGCTGGAGGCCGGCGCGGACGCGCTCCGCATGGAGCTGCGACCCTGGAACGTCCCGGTGGTGCTGATCGAGCCCGCGCAGACCGACACGGACATGTGGCGCAAAGCCGACGACATGGTCGTCGAATTGGAAGCCGCTGCATCGCCGGCGCAGCTCGCGTTGTATGACCGGCATATCGCGGGGATGAAGAAGATGATCCCGCTTTCGCAGAAGATGGCGGTACCGACGGCGAAAGTCGTTGCGGTGGTTCAGGAAGCGCTGACCGCAAAGCGGCCGAAGGCCCGGTACATCGTCGGACTCGGGCCCAAGGCTCAGGTCGCCTTGGTGACGCACCTCCCGGCATTCGTTCGAGATCGGTTGTTGGGGTTGATGTTTGGTACGCCGCGGTGAGCTGAGGTCAGTGCAGCGGCTGCTCCTTCAACGCCAGCACCTGTTGTCCCTTGGTGTAGCTGACCTCCCGGACGCCCAGCGCGTCGTACAGCTTTCCGGCCGGCAGGGTCACAGGTTTGGGTGCCGGTCCATCGCCGGGATGCGGTAGCGGGTAGGCCGTGGTTGTGCCGCTGTGGAAGGTGACGTTGCCCTCGGTTTTGGTGAACAGTTGGTGCACATGGCCATTGAGGCAGGTGACCGAAGCGAATCGCTTGAGGTAGCTCAGTGCCTGCGTCGAATCATCAGTCCCCCAACCCCAATCGGGATACATCGCGAACAGCGGGATGTGGCTGAACACGATGATCGGGGTATCGCTCGACAGTGCGGTCACATCCTTCTCGATGAATTCGAGCTGATCGGGACCGAGGTGTCCGAGCTTCTTCATGTTGAGGGTGTTCACCAACGCGATCACATGGACACCCGCGATGTCGAAGCTGTACCAGCCGTCCCCGCGGCTTCCCGCTCCGAACGTCTGAAGATACTTCTTTCCGGCGTCGTCGGAGGTGTCGTGTTCTCCGGGAACGGTGAAGATGTGCGGCGTACTGAGCTCCGTCATCATCTGCTTGACCTGGTCGAACTGCTGTGGTGCGGCCAGGTGGGTGAGATCGCCGGTGTGGATGACGAAATCCGGTGTGTAGCCGAGGTGGTTGACCTGGTCGATGGCCCGACTGAAGGAGTCTACGACGTTGGGGTTGGCGCCGCCGGTGAAACCGATGTGACTGTCACTGATCTGAGCAAACCGCAGCGTCGGCCGCGCGTTCGTGGCAGTCGAGTTGCCTGCGACGTGAGAGATCACCTCCCCACCAACGACTGCCAAACCGACTGCAGCGCCGAACCACGCGGTATGGCGTAGGAGCTGACGGCGCGTCATGCCCTGGGTGTCATCGGCATCGTGTGACTCGCTCATGGCGTCACCGTCACAGTGCCGGGCATGAACGGGTGGATGCCGCAGACGTAATCGAATGTGCCTGGCGCAGTGAACGTATACGAGAACGTCGCGCCGGTTCCCATGGTCGACGAGCGGAACGCTCCACCGGAGGCGACCACCGAATGCGGCTCTTCGTCTTTGTTGGTCCAGGTGACGGTGGTCCCGGCTTTCACCGACAGCGACGGCGGATCGAATTTGAAGTCGGTGATGGTGACGGCGTCGCCGGCAACCGGTGCGGACGGTACCGACGCGTTGGTTGATGGGCCTGCCCCATGACTCACCCCTGGCATGGTGGTGCCCATTCCGGGCATGCCAGGGGTGACACTGACCGATCCGAAGGTCGGTGTCGGTTGAGGCGCAGGAGCCGATGTCGTGCAGCCGGCCGTCATGGTTGCGGCGACGGCAGTGGCGATGGCCGCCGCGGCGATAGGTATGGGTCTTATGCGCACCGGGTTACCTCCGGGTGTTGGTCGTGATGGTGATCAAGAGATCGAGGTGGGTCATCAAGAGATAGGTGGACGGGTTACACGGTGGTCAACCGCCTTTGCAGGCGACGTCCACGTAGACCGTGTCGAATTCGGCGGGATCGTTGCGTGTTCCGTTGGCATTGCTGTTGGTCTCGCGCAGTCCCTCGACGCCGGTGGTCCGGCAGCTGGTGAGCGGGTACACCGTCGCTCCGTTGATGACGACGTTGTAGCCGAGCGCTTTGAGTGCGTTCACGGTGTCCTGCGCGTTGCCGTATCCGTTGTTGAAGATCGACGGGTCGGCTGCCGCGGCAGTGGCGGCGGTGAGGGTGGCGGCGGCAAGGAAGGCGATGGCGGTGGTGGTTTTGAGTGGCATGACCGGTCCGATTGTCTTGCTACGGTTGGACGAATTGCTTGATGAAGGCGATGAGGTCGTCTTTCGGCGGCGGCACGTTGTACGGCTTGGTCTGTGTGTCGTCGTCGAAGGACATGAAAAGCGGGCAGGTGTCGTCGTTGCTCGAAAGGCTGGTCCTACCCAGCTCGTCCCCGCTGACCGCGGAGTGAACGGATACCGCGTACGTAGTTCCGCGCAGGTCTACTTTGTTGGCGATGTCGTGGCCCTTGTCCTGGTATCCGGTGCATTCCTTCAACGACTGTTCGGCCGTGACGTCCACACAGGCAACGAGATCGACCTGGGTGTACGCATCGGTGGCCGCGTCGTAGTGCACCATCCAGTCCGGTGGCAGCGTGCCGGTGTCTTCGATCAGCGAGCCGTTCAGCGGCGTGAACAGAATTACCTTGTGGGACTTGGTTTGTGGGTCGAAGCGGGTCGCGTGTGAAGCCGTCGCGCCCTGGCAGACGCCCCGGAAATCCTCGCTGGTCATCTTGACTTTCGGTGGTGCCGTAGTCGGGTCAGATGCGTGAATAGGCTTGGCGTCGTTGGTGATCGAGCACGCCGCAAGAAGGGCGCAGGCGCCGGCCAGAGTGGTCAGGCGCATGGCGATGGCAGTGGAATGAGGCAACTCGGGCATCCTGTCGTGATTCACGAGATGGGCGGTCTGCGGCCGACCCATGCGGCGTCGGATCCGACCGACGCACAGATAGATAGGCTCAGGAGTTACAGGCCAACGGAAGGATCAACACGGGTGACCCGTCAGGCGCTCAAACCTTGGCACTTCGTCTTGCTGTTCGGCATCGTGAGCTTGCTCGCTGACATGGTGTACGAAGGCGCTCGCAGCATCATCGGTCCCTATCTGGCGACGCTGGGTGCCTCGGCCGCCGTTGTCGGACTGGTGGCCGGTGCCGGTGAATTCATCGGATATGGGCTGCGAGTCGTCTCGGGCTACGCCATCGCCCGCACACAGCACTACTGGGCGTGGACCATCACCGGCTACGCGCTGACCGCGCTGAGCGTCCCGTTGATCGGCGCCACGGGAGCGATGGTTCCGGCATTGCTGCTGTACGGCACCGAACGATTGGGGAAGGCTGTCCGTTCACCGGCCAAGGACACCCTGCTGTCGCATGCTTCGACGAGTACCGGCCGTGGCAGCGCGTTCGGCGTCCACCAGGCGCTCGACCAGACCGGTGCGATCGCCGGGCCTCTGTTGTTGGCGGCGGTGCTCAACGCGCACGCGGGGAACTATCGACTGGCGTTCGGTGTGCTGATCGTCCCCGGGGTGCTGGTTCTCGTCTTGCTGGGCTGGCTCCGTTTCCGGGTGCCGGATCCACGTGCTTATGAAGTGGCAGAGCACAATTCGAACGCCGGGCCCACGACGCAGCGGCCGGCCGGCAGGCTGCCCAGGCAATTTTGGCAGTACGTCGTCACCATCGGTGTGTTGTCTTGTGGCGTAGCGTCCTTCCCGCTGCTGGCCTTCCATGCTCAGCGCACCGGACTGCTTACCGACGCGCAGGTACCGATCCTCTTCGCCGTGGCGATGGCAGTCGATGGTGCGGCCGGGCTCGTCATGGGCCGCGTCTACGACACGCGCGGCCCGCTCACCCTGCTTGTGGTTCCTGTTGCCGCAGCCTGGTCGGCGATTGCCTTCACCGGTAGTGCATCGCTGATATGGGCGGGTGTCGCGATCTGGGGTGTCGTCAACGGTGTTCTCGATTCCACGGTGAAGTCAGTTGTCACCGAACTGGTTTCGCCGAACGCGCGGGCTATCGCCTTCGGGTGGCTGTCATTGCTGCGGGGCGTCGCATTGTTGATCGCAGGTGGCCTCCTCGGCGCCGTCTATGAGATCTCCCCCAGCTACACCATTGCGTTGATCGTTGTTGCCAACATTGCGGCGCTCGTCGGTCTGGTGGTGGTTCTGCGGCGGATCCAACCGGTGCGTTGACACCGGTCTGCCAAGATCGATGTCCGGCATCGGGCGATTTCGGGAGGAACTCGTATGCGCGGAACAGTCATCCATGGGGAAGGCGATGTTCGCCTCGAAGAACTGCCCGAGCCGACCATCATGGCGCCGACCGATGCCATCGTGCGGATCACCGCGACGTGTATCTGCGGTTCGGACCTGTGGTCCTATCGCGGGATCAACGCCGTCAACAAGCCGCGACCGATCGGGCACGAGTACTGCGGCGTCGTGGAAGCAGTCGGATCGGAGGTGACCTCGGTGCGCCCCGGACAATTCGTCGTCGGCCCATTCTGGTCAGCCGATAACACCTGCGCCAACTGCCGCAACGGAATTCAGACGACATGTGTACACGGATCAGCCATGACCGGATGTCAGGCCGAAGCCGTACGCGTTCCGTTCGCCGACGGCGACCTGGTCGCCACCCCTGAGATGCCGCCGGCGGAACTGGTCCCTGATCTTCTGACCCTGTCCGACGTGATGGGCACCGGATGGTTCGCCGCCGAATGCGCAGGTGTTCAACGCGGGATGACCGTGGCCGTCGTCGGGGACGGCGCAGTGGGTCTGTGCGGGGTACTGGCCGCGGTGGAAAAGGGCGCCGAGCGCGTCATCGCGATGAGCCGTCACAAGTCCCGGCAGGATCTGGCCCTCGCGTTCGGTGCCACCGACATCGTCGCCGAACGCGGAGATGAGGGCGTGGCCCGGGTCAAAGAGATGACGGGTGGCATCGGCGCCGACGCGGTGCTGGAATGCGTGGGCACCGCAGATGCCATGCAGCAGGCGATCCGGTCAACGCGCCCGGGCGGATTCGTCGGGTTCGTGGGTCTGCCCCACGGCGTTACCTTCGGTGCGGAAGACATCTTCCGCACGCAGGTCGGCCTGCGCGGTGGTGTGGCACCGGTGCGGCGCTATCTACCGGATCTGATCGACCGTGTTCTTGCCGGAAAACTCAAGCCCGGCAAGGTCTTCGACGTGACCTTGCCACTCGAGCGGGTTGCCGACGGCTACCGGGCCATGGATGAGCGCAGCGCCATCAAGATCCTCCTGGACCCGAGCCCGCGAAATTGATGTGAGAAAAATCGTGGGAGTTTGATGCATTGAGTGCTCATACCCAGTGAAGGCAGCCGAAGACCGGATGCCACAACTCACAGGGAGAGCACCATGACCATCAAGACCACGCTGATTGCTGCCGCCGTGCTGGCAGCCGTGTCTGTTGCCTCGGCCGGGGGCGCCGAGGCCAAGCCGAACAAGCCGGCCGGCGTCAACGACTACAACAAGTGCATCGTTGCGGGGCTTCCGGACATCGCCACGGCGTCGCAGGAACGGATCAAGCAGGTGCATTCGAATTGCTGCACCGACCTCGGCGGCATCTTCAACGAGATGAACGGTCTGTGCTACCTGCCCAACGGTGATACGGCCCGAGGGTCCGGCTCGCCGCGGCCCGGCTCCGTCGTCGTCCTGCCACCGGGAGGTACTTCGGCGCGGAACGTGCAGTAGCCGCGGACCTGGAGGCGTTGATCGAACTACATTGCGTCCCAGTCGACCACGACAAGGTGCGTGGGGTCAGCCGGGCCGACGGCACAGACTAGTCGGAGCCCGATCGCCAGTTTCGGCACCCACACTGGAGGTACGGGTTGGATTGCTTGAGCGGGCATCGGTGGCAGGTTCGGCACCTGAAGGCTGACAGTCAGCCGATAATGCGGTGCGTCCATGAATTCGGGCTTGCTCGGCGTCCTTCCCAGACTGCGCGGGGTCGTTCCGGTAGGGGCGAACGACGTGAGAACCGCGGTCATCCGCTGGCCTGAGGCAAGCAAATCCGCTGCCGACATCACTGGTGGCTGGGCTGCGTGTTGGTCGGACACCGGAGTCTGCCGGAACTGTTCGGCCAACGCCGCGCCGATCTGGTCGGCCAGACCTGCCGCAGTGGCCGGCCGGCTGAGGTCGATGCGTACCTTCTGCGGGTTGGCCGCGTCGACACGTACTGCAACTGTGCGACCGATCTGGAGGGCGTCGAGGGACCACTGCCGGAAATTCTGATGCGCTGTCGCCTCGTAGGGTTCCTGGCCCGGAATCTGCACCCGCAGCCTGATCCGGCCCACCGCGCGCTGTGATCCCTGCATCGGATCCCCCACGGCGCCACGGGTTTTCACCGACAAGACTTGCGCCGTGCCGGTAAGCGCCGAACCGCGAATCTTGGTCTCGCGGGAGCCGATGAACGTCATCCAGAGCCCGTACACGATGACACCGATCACGAACAGCGCAATCAGCAGCACCCACCACGGGGTGTCGGTCGACTTGAGTTCGAACGCTGCATCGACAACGTAGAGGCGTCTCATCATGCGTTTCCATTCACGCTACGCAGTTGGAACGACAGTAGTGCCAATCACCCGGCCATGCGGGCGGAATGCCGTGCGCGGTGATTGACAGCCGTCCCCCGCCCGCGTTGAGTGTTCGCATGGCAGACACCGGACGCGATGGTCATTGGGCGCGCAGAGTGGTTGTTGCCGTGTGTATTTCGGGACTGATGCTGCTGCCGGCGTGCAGCCCCAAGGTCGTCGGCGGCTACTACGTCGAACATGGCAAGGTCTACTGGACCAACGGCGTGGACTCGACGCCCCGCGAGATTGCCGGTGCCGATCCCGACTCGTTCAACAAGCTCGGCAGTGGCTACGCCAAGGACAAGACCCACGCCTACTACCGCGGAGCCGAGATTTCGGGCGCGGACGTGTCGACATTCGAGTGGATGGACCACGGCTGGGCCAAGGACCGCAGTCACGTGTGGGCCGGCACCCAGGCCATCAGCGACGACCCCGGCCACTTCGTGATGATCAGCGGCGACGTGGCCAAGGACCGGGTGGCCGTCTATTGCTATGACCGCGAAGTCTCTGATGATCCCGCTCACTTCGAGATCGTGAAGTTCGCAGGCTCGGACGGCACCGCGGAGTACGCCAAGGACAGTCGCAATGTGTACTACCGGTGCCAGCCGATTCCCGACGCCGACCCCGCGACGTTCCGTCGACTGAACGACAGTGTCTTCAACTATGCCGTCGACGCGCACCGGGCCTATTACCAGGACCGCGTGGTCAACGGCGCGGACCCGCACACGTTCCGGGTGCTGTACGACACGGCCAATGAAGGCTGCGCAGCCGACGATCAGCACGCCTATCGGTGGGATACCGTCATCCCGGACGTCGTTCCCCGGGACTTTCCGGCGAACAAACGCGTGACGGGTTGTGATGCGACGCGGGTTACGTTCGGTCCCTGACCGCCCTAAATGACGGGCGCGAAACACACATATCCACGTAGTGCGCATCGGGCAAACACGCGGTCGCTAACATGAATGCGCTGCTCAGCCAGAGAAGCCCAGCGACCCGTAGGACGTATGACTTGAACTCGCCAGAACTCGCCAGTTGGAACATCCAGGAAGCACTCGCGGAGTCGATGATCCCGATCGTCGGCAACCTGCACCGCACCCGGGGCGTCACCGTCCTGCTGCACAGTCGATCGCTGGTGAACAAGTCGGTTATCAGCATCCTGCGCACGCACCGCTTCGCCCGCCAGATCGCCGGCGAGGAGCTTTCCGTCGCCGAGACGTTCCCGTTCCTGCAGGCAGTCGCCGAGTTGGACCTCGGACCGTCGAAGATCGACCTTGGCCTGCTGGTACACGCGCACCGCGCCGACAACCGCGGCCTGTCGATCCCCGACTTCGTCGCCGACACCCTCTGCGACGTCATCGGCGAGAACAAGGCTGAGCCGCAGGGACCTCGCGACGTCGTGCTGTACGGCTTCGGCCGTATCGGCCGCCTCGTCACGCGTCTGCTGGTCGAGAAGGCCGGCGGCGGCAACGGGCTGAACCTGCGTGCGGTGGTCGTCCGCAGCGGGGGCACCGACGATTTGAAGAAGCGCGCGTCGTTGCTGCGTCGCGACTCGGTGCACGGACACTTCAACGGCACCATCAAGGTCGACGTCGAGAACAACCTCTTGATCGCCAACGGCAACGCGATCAAGTTCATCTACAGCAATGACCCGTCCGAGGTCGACTACACCGAGTACGGCATCAACAACGCCATCCTCATCGACAACACCGGCAAGTGGCGGGACCGCGAGGGCCTGTCCAAGCACCTGCGTCCGGGCATCCAGAAGGTCGTGTTGACCGCTCCGGGTAAGGGCGATGTGCCGAACATCGTCCACGGCGTGAACCACCTCACCCAGGACGTCAACGCCCAGATCTTCTCGTGTGCGTCGTGCACCACGAACGCCATCGTGCCGCCGCTCAAGGCGATGGAGGACAAGTTCGGCATCGTCCGCGGTCACGTGGAGACGGTGCACTCGTTCACCAACGACCAGAACCTGCTGGACAACTTCCACAAGGCAGACCGTCGCGGCCGCTCCGCCCCGCTGAACCTGACGCTCACCGAGACCGGTGCTGCATCGGCGGTCGCCAAGGCACTTCCGGACCTCAAGGCCAAGATCACCGGTAACTCGATCCGTGTCCCTACCCCGGACGTGTCGATCGCGATCTTGAGCCTGCAGCTCAAGCGCGAGACGACCAAGGAAGAGGTGCTCACGCACCTGCGTGAGACCTCGCTGTCGGGTCCGCTGAGCCGCAACCTGGATTACACGGCGGCAACCGACGCCGTGTCGACCGACTTCATCGGTTCACGGGCTGCGTCGATCATCGATGCGCGCGCCGCGATCGTCGACGGCGATCAGGCGATCCTGTACTGCTGGTACGACAACGAGTTCGGCTACTCGAGCCAGGTTGTGCGCGTGGTGCAGTTCCTCTCGGGGATCGAATACCCGACATATCCGCGGAGCTAGTCGCTTTCCACCGAAACGGCATTCCGGCAGGCGAGTTTCCGAACTCCTCTGCCGGAATGCCGTTTCTGCGTCCAAGGGACAGCACCGTGCTGGGTAACGTGAGACCCCGTGCCACTGGCTATCACGACTGAGCAAGAACAGCTGGCTGACGCGATCAGCCAATTCGCTGCCCGCCACGCGCAGGTGGATCAGACCCGGACGACGTTCGCGTCGATCGCGGCCGGCGAGCTTCCCGACTGGTGGCAGGACCTCGTCGCCAACGGCTTTCACGCGGTGCACATCGCGGACGAGGACGGTGGCCAGGGTGGCTCGCTGGCGGACCTGGGTTGTGTCGTCGAAGCTGCGGCAGCAGCGCTGCTGCCGGGACCGTTGTTGTCGACCGCTACCGCCATTGCGGTAGCGGCCATGGCGCCATCGGCGGGGTTGCTGACGCATCTGGTGGCCGGTGCGACGGGCGTCGTCGTCCTGCCTGAGCACAGTGATGTTCGTGCCACCCGGGCAGGTGATCAGTGGCAGCTCAGCGGCTCATGCCAGACCACGTTGGGGTTGTGCTCGGCGCACTATGTACTGCTCACAGCCACGACCGATGACGGTACGGCGCGTTGGTTTTCTATCGATACCGGCGCTGCGGGTGTGTCGGTGGAACAACTCCGTGGCACGGACCTGTGTACCGATGTCGGGGCGCTGGCCCTCACGGACGCGGTCCCCGACGACGTTCTGCCCGGGATCGAAGCGGATCGGGTGCGCTGCATCGTCGTCGCATTGGCGGCGTGCGCGGCGGCCGGAACGGTGCGACGGTGCGCAGAAGAGGCCACCGATTACCTCCGCACGCGGGAACAGTTCGGCAGACCGATCGGTACATTCCAGGCGTTGCAGCACAAGGCTGCCGCACTGAGGGTCAACGCCGAATTGGCCTGCGCTGCCGCGTGGGATGCCGTGCGCGCGGCCGATGAGTCGCTCGAACAGCATCAGCTGGCGGCCGCAGTCGCCGCTTGCATGGCCATCGCGCCGAGTCCGGAGCTGGCACTCGATGCGCTGCTCATGTTCGGCGCTGTCGGCTACACGTGGGAACATGATGCGCATCTGTACTGGCGCCGTGCCACCAGCCTGGCGGCATCTCTGGGGCCGATGACGAGATGGAGTCGTGAGGCCGGACGGCTCTCGCTCACCCACAAGCGTTCGACCACAGTCGAATTGGGTGATATTGAGGCGGACTTCCGCGCGCGGGTGGCCGAGGTACTCGACCATGCGGCAACGCTTCCCAACGAACACGCCTCCTACGATTCCCGGCTCTCGCCGGGACTGGCGTTCGGTTCGCAGCGCACTGCGATCGCCGAGGTCGGCTTGGCAGCACCGCAACTGCCGCCGCCGTGGGGCGTCGGTGCCAGCGCGGTCCAACAGGTGATCGTCGGTGAGGAGTTTACGAAGCGGGCCAACGTCGTTCGGCCGTCGTTGGGGATTGCCGAATGGATCCTGCCGACGATTCTGAACTTCGGCACCGATGCGCAGCGCGAACAGTTTGCGTGGCCGATCCTGCGGGGCGAGACCCGTTGGTGTCAGCTGTTCAGTGAGCCCGGCGCAGGCTCGGACCTTGCGTCGCTGACGACCCGGGCGGTTAAGGTCGACGGCGGCTGGCTGGTCAACGGCCGCAAGATCTGGACGTCGCTGGCGGATACCGCGCAATTCGGCGCCTTGCTCGCGCGCACCGACCCCGATGCCCGTAAACACCAAGGGATCAGCTACTTTCTGGTCGATATGGCGTGGCCTGGTATCGAGGTCACCCCGATCAAACAGGCAAGTGGCCGTTCGGAATTCAACGAGGTCCTCTTCACCGACGTCTTCGTGCCCGACGACATGTTGGTCGGAAACCCCGGTGACGGCTGGATGCTCGCGCTGTCGACGATGGCGGTCGAGCGGACGGCGATCGGCAATTACGTCGAGCATGATCGGACGGGCGCTCTGCGGCACGTCGCGGAAACTCAAGGGCCCGAACAAGATAGCGCATTGCAAGCGCTCGGTGACGTCGAGGCCTACACCACCGCGATCAAGATCATGGTGCTGCGCGAGACCTTGAGACAAGTTCAGGGACAACAGCCCGGACCCACATCGAGTATGGCCAAATATGCGATGGTCTCGTTGTTGCGCCTGGCGTCGGCGTCCACGTTGGCGCTGACGGGACGGCTGGCCATGCTCGAGCAGTCCGAACCCGAGATCTTCCAGCCCTACTTCGACGCGCCCGCCGAATTGATCGGCGGCGGCACGGCGGAAATCCAGCTCACCGTCATCGCGTCGATGATCCTCGGTCTCCCACAGAAATGACACGTCCGATGACTGATCTCCGCCAGAACCGCCAGGTCCTCCTTCGTCGTCGCCCGCAGGGTTTGGTCGCCCCGGCTGACACCGAGTTGGTGACGGTGCCCGCCCCAGTTCCGGCCGAAGGGGAAGCGCTGCTGCGAACCACCTACGCCGGACTCGATGCTGCGGCCCGGACCTGGCTGGACGGCCAACCGGGCTACCTGCCGCCGGTCGGCTTGGGCGATGTGATCCGGGTGGCCGGTATCGGTGAGGTTGTCGAATCACGTTGTGACGCATACAAAGCCGGCGACGTTGTGACCACGCTGACCGGGCTACAGGACTATGTGATCATCCGTGACGACCTGTTCAGCACTCCCGTGGTCGGCCTCACCGATCAGTTGGCGGTGATGTCGATCTACGGTCCCACCGGCGCGACGGCGTATTTCGGTATGACGGGTGTCGGCAAGCCGCAGGCCGGCGATGTTGTCGTGGTCTCTGCTGCTGCGGGTGCCACGGGGTCGGTGGCAGGTCAGATCGCGAAGATCGCGGGTGCCCGCGTCGTGGGCATTGCCGGCGGTCCGGAGAAATGCCGTGCTGTGGTCGAAGAGTTCGGGTTCGACGCGTGCATCGACTACAAGGCGGGCGACCTCGCGGCGGCACTGAAGCAGCACTGCCCCAAGGGAATCAACGTCTACTTCGACAACGTCGGCGGCGAGATTCTCGACGCGGTACTCGGACGTCTTGCCCACAAGGCGCGGGTGGTGCTGTGTGGGGTCATCTCCAGTTACCTCACCGGCGAGCATCCGGGTCCTGTCAACTACGTCAACTTGTTGTCCAAGACCGCCACCATGCAGGGCTTCAATGCATTGGACGAATGGGCTCACTTCGACGAGGCCTTCGACGCCCTTCGCGGCTGGGAACAACAGGGGCTATTGGTCCACCGTGAAACCGTCTACGACGGAATCGAATCCAGCATCGATGCTCTCAACGGACTGTTCACCGGAGCCAACATCGGCAAGATGTTGGTGAAGATCAACGAGCCGGGTGCTAGTCGCTGACATTGAATGACGGACTGGTGCCGGTGAACCGGGTCAGTGAGCCGTCTTGCTGAAGCGCTGCACCGTGGTGGACGAGTCGATACTGGCCACTCGTTGTGCCGACCGGGATGCGCCACTCGATGGTGGCCACTGACCTGGTACGGCCGTCACGTCGCCAGCGGAATACCGTTGCCCAATCTCCATCGTCGGCGATGCGACGCCAATCATCTTCCAGCCGTTGCACTTCCAGGAAGGTGCCGTGTCGGCGGAGGTCGTTGTTAGGGTTGGCGCTGACGAACTCGATTCGGACGACCTCGCCCTGTCTGTAGTGGGTCTGCGGATGCTTGTGTACCACACCGATATCCGTGGCTTCGTCGGGACGTGACGGGCGCATCCAGCTGCGTGCCGGCCGCATGACCGGAGGGTCCCCGGGGGCAATGTCGTCGCCGTCGCGCATCGCAGTGGCCAGATCAGCCGTGATCTGTTGCAGCGCAGGCAATTCCCAGCGGCCGAACAATGTGCTGCCACCCTCGTACCGCTGCTCCAGGTATTCCTCCGGCGTGGTGACGTAGTGTATGTAGGCATTGCTGTACCCCACCACCAGCACGTCACGCAGATCGGCACCGACGATGGCGGCCACCGTGCGACGTAGCCTCAGGCCCGCGACGATGGTGACCTCGCCAGGGATGCCGACCAGATACAGCCGGCCGATCCGGATGAGCTGAACGGGCACACGTTCCTGGACAAAGTCCGTCAGCCGATTGGTAACACTGGCCGGTGCAAAGATGCCCTTGGGCTCCTGAGCGTCGCGCAGCGCGGGGTTCCGCCGATAAGCGATATGTGAAATGCCTTCCCAGAAAGGATTCTTGAGCCCCTGCCTGAAACCCGGAAAGCCCTCCCCCTCGTCGGTGCCGGCCATCTGCGATGCGCCGAACATCGGCCGACTGGTGCGGTGCTGCTTGCCGTCCGGGGTGAATTCGGGGCGCACCTGGACGGCACCGAGGTCGACATAGATCAGCCGGGAGTCGATGGCGCCGGCAATCGGAATACCGGGCTGATCGAGTAGCGCGCGAGCCGCCTCGTACTGCCGCAGTCCGATGATGCGGGTGTTCTCGAACTCGTCATCGGTCGGCCCTCTGCCGCCGTCGAGGTTGGGGCTCATGTCGCCGGCGTTGGTCTGGGCGAACGCGGCGATGAACTCGGGCTGCTCGTTGGCCAGATAGTCGGCCCCCTCGTCGACGCGCTCCCAGTGATAGGCCGCGTAACCCTTGTTGTCGGTTGAGATCAGCGTGTTGTGATTGGTCATACTGGTGCCGTGGGTGGCGAAGAAGTTCATGACGCCCACCGTGCGACCGTCGCGTTCAAACCGCAGCAAGGTCGTCTGGGGGTCGACGGCCTCTGGAAAGAACGCCTTGTCCGCTGCGGGGTTACGCTCGAACGACGACCGTGACCGATTCGCGTTGGCCCCGTGTAATTCCCCGTGTGCCAACAGTATTCGGGCTTCGCCTACGTCGTTGTGGGCGAATTCGATTGCCTCGCAGATTCCGTCGACGATGGCGCCGAAAGTCTTCGGGTGGAAGCCATGTGTCGTCATGTTGTACAGCGTGTGTCCGCAGTAGCCGCCAGGTCCCGAATGGGTATGCGTCACGGTGATGAGGGTGTTCAGCGCCGTATACGTCGTCCCGTAGCGCTGCTTCAGCCGGCGCAACACCTCATCGGTGACGTTCTGCATCGGCAACGGGATCTCGGCTACTACCAGCAAGATTCGGCTGGTTCCGTCATCGATCACGAAGGCACGGCTCCGCTGGCGTAGATGGATACCCGTCGTCCGTTGGCCGGACTTGCCGTAGCCGAGCATGCCGCAATCGGCCGGCTCACCGGTGATGTCGGATATGCCGCGACCGACTCGGTAGTTCATTGCGTCTGGGCCCCTTCTGCTCATTGCAGTTATACCCGTGCGGTGCCGTCAGAATGGCGGTGGTTCGCTGTCTTCTGGTGGGCTGGGTCTGTCCCTGGTTGTCTTGGTTTGTCGTGCTGTGCGGGCCTGCTTGGCGTGTTCGGCGAGGGTGTTTTCGTGGTTGATTTCTTGTTGGTTGAGTGCGCGTTCGTATTCGATGCGGGCGGCGCGGTCTTGTTCGCGGGTGC
>ERZ650309.235-NODE-235-length-27932-cov-5.041002_pt1 | contig 27932 bp, 22 predicted proteins | sample MGYA00376245_ERZ650309 | MGnify/ENA primary metagenome ERZ650309 (study PRJEB26733, sample SAMN07839294) | wastewater metagenome | biome: urban; feature: wastewater treatment plant; material: waste water | place: USA: North Carolina | collected 2016-04-26 ...
GTGCCCTCGGTGTCGTCCGTGATCTCGGCGGACAGCACGGCGCTCGCGTCATCCACGTCGAGCGCGTGCACCGTGAACGGGTTCGGCCCGTCCACTTCGACGTGCAGCTCACTCGAGGCGAAGCGCCCAGCGCGGCACACCCCGCGGTCACCGTCGCACTCGCCCACCGGGATGGCCTCGACGCTCATGTCGGCGTCACCCAGCACGCGGCGCACCATCAGCTGCGAGCCGCCCTCCTGCGTGGTCGCCGTGGCGCCATCGCGGTCCCAGGGGTTCAGCGCGCGGAAGCGCAGCAGCAGCGGGTTCGGGTCGGCGCTGTAGGCTGCCTGCGTGCGCACCCGGTCCACGATCAGCGTGGTGGCTCCGTGCTCGCCCGGCAGCAGCAGCACGTCGCGCACGCTCGACGAGACGATCGGCGAGGGCACGTCACGGAAGCGGAACTGCCCCGTGTAGTCACAGCGCGTGGCGTGCACCCCCGACTCCGTGGAGCGCGCGAACAGGAAGCGCGTGGCTTCGTTCGCGGGCACCCGCTCGCCGCCCCACCACTCGCCGAAGGCCGCCTGGCTCGGCTGGTAGTTCTCGTTGAAGTGAGGCTGCCGCATGGTGGGCGCGTTGCCGGTCAGCGTGGAGAGCGAGCCGTACGGGCCGGGGTCCACCAGGAGGTCGTCGGCGCCGCGCGTGATCACCACGTTGCCCGCGTTCTGGTGCTGGTGGTCCACGATCGTCCCGCGGCACTGGCTCACCATCCACGTCGCCGAGGCGTCGTGCGCGGTGCGGGCGTAGAGGTTGCCCGCGCCCGCCGCGAGGTAGCCGGTGGGCAGCACGCCGCGATCGATCGCCGTGGTGTCCCCCGCCTCGGCCGACGCGAGCGCCTCGTAGAACAGCATGAAGTCGCGCGCGCCGGGCAGGTCGAGCCGCGCGAGCTCCCCGCGCGCTTGCGCCCGCACGCTCGGGTCCACGTTGCCCGCGATGACCGCGTTGAGCACCAGCGCGCTCGGCGCGAGGGCGGGCGTGTCGTCACCCGTGTCGCTGTCGGCTGACTAATAGGTGCTTTTCAACAGTCCGAATTTGAAGACAGAGCTCAGTTGACGGGTGATCATCTCGACGCGCTCGGTGTCGTCGGTCGAGCCCGCATAGAAACCGACGCCCCACAGCACCGAGTAGAACAGGTCGACCAGCGGTAGTACCTCAGTGTCTGTCGCCAACTCGCCGCGGGTGATCGCATCGATGATGGCCTGCGTCACAAAGGCGCGGATCTCGTCGGCCGGGTCGTAGGCGGGCGCGGGCGCCTGGGCTGAGGTCAGGCGGGAGCTGACCAGGAGGGCAACGGTGGCGCGGTCACTGACACTGCTCCGACCGAACTCGGTCACGTACGCCGCGAGTTGCTCGGCGAGCGTCAGTTCCATGCTGGCCATGGTGATGCAGCGCATCGCCACTGCCGACGCGTCGGCCATCAGGGTTTGGTAGATCGACTCCAGAGAGTCGAAGTAGTAGTGGAGCGTGGTTCGACTGAAGCCCGAATGGCTGGCCAGCGCTGCGAACGTCGTCGCCGGGTAACCACGGGTGGCGATCAGATGACGCGCGACCTCCAGGATCCGGGCGCGCGTCTGCGCGGAATCGGAGCCGACGGGCCGTCCTGGCCTTCTCATTTCGACGGGCGGAAGCGTGTCGAGTTGGGCCATGATGTACCTCGTTCACTGCGTGGCAACGATTTCAGCAAACTCAATGTGATTGCTATGGGCCACGCCAGGCTACTATATATTTCTGGGAAACGCCTGTATATCGCGAGTGTTTACCGAATGAGTGGGCCGCCGGCAAATGAACTACATGTTGTCTGAGTTCATCATGGAGTTTTTCGGCTGCGCAAGTGAGGTCGGGGCGGAAGTCCGCTGTTGCCGCACGCAGCAAGGGCGGCTCGCGATTCTCTGTATCGTATGAGTCCGTGATCGAGCTCATCAACGTCGCGAAGACCTTCGGCGGCAGCGTTCCAGCGCTGCGTGACGTGAGCTTTTCCGTTCCTACCGGCTCCGTGTGCGCGTTGCTCGGGCACAACGGCGCCGGTAAGACGACGACGGTCAAGATCCTGTCGACATTGCTCAAGCCGAGCTCGGGTCAGGCGCTCGTGGCCGGGTATGACGTCGCCAAGGAGCCCGCGCAAGTCCGGCGGAGCATCGGCGTCACCGGCCAGGACGCTGCGCTGGACCCGCGGCTGACGGGGTGGGAGAACCTGGTGCTGTTCGGCCGTCTCCGCGGCCTCAAGCGCAAGGATGCTCGCCTGCGCGCCGACGAGTTGATCGCCCAGTTCGACATGGGGCATGCCGCCGACCGGCAGGTCAGCGGCTACTCCGGCGGTATGCGCCGACGCATCGACATCGCGATATCTCTGGTGGTGCAGCCCGCGGTGCTCTTCCTCGATGAGCCGACCACGGGGCTCGATCCGCGCAGTCGCCGCGACGTGTGGAATCTGGTGTCCTCGATGAAGGCCCAGGACATCACTGTCCTGTTGACCACCCAGTACCTCGAAGAGGCCGACATCCTCAGTGATTCGGTCGTCATCCTCAACGCCGGACAGATCGTGGCCAGCGGCACCGCCGACGAACTCAAGCGCCAGACCGGGTCCAGCTACTGCGAGATGTCCCCGCTCAATGCCGACGATCTGCCCCGGATCGCGACCGCGCTGGCCGACTTCGAAGAGGTCGAGGTCGATACCGACGCCACGACGGTCTCGGTACCCGCGCCGCAGGGCGTGGCCACATTGACCGAGGTGTTCCGCCGGATGGATCAGATCGGCGTCGAGCTCATCGACATCTCGCTGCGCCGCCCCTCGCTGGACGAGGTGTTCCTGCACCTGACCAACACCCACCCGGCCGCCACGAAATGACACCACTGCTACTGCTGACCGGCCGGGCCTTGCATCGGAGTCGGCTCGATCTGGTATTCGCCGTCGTGGCACCGGTTTTCGGCCTGGTCGGCATGACCTTCCTGCTGCGCGAGGTCATCGCCACCGGCCAGATGAGCTACGCGCAGTACATCCTGCCGGCCGTCGTCGTGCAGGCGATGCTGTTCGGCGCGCTCACCACCACCGACCGGGCCGCGTGGGAGAAAGCCAGTGGGTTCGGTGGGCGGCTGCGCACCTTGCCCATCTCCCGCTACACGCCTCTGACCGCACGGATGAGCTACTGCCTGATCCGCGGCGTGTTCGCGATGGTGGCCTCGGTGCTGGCCGCGTCTTTCTTCGGTTTCCAGATGACCGGCGGATACGGTTACGACGCCGCGTTTTTTGCGATGGCCCTGGTCCTGACGCTCGCGCTGTCTTTGGGCGCCGATGCGACGGGCACCAAAGCAGGTCGAACCGAGGTGGCCAGCCAGCTGCTGATGGTCCCCCAGTTGCTGCTGGTCATGTTGTCCACCGGACTGGCACCGATGGAGGCGTTCCCGTCGTGGCTGCACGGGTTCGTGCGCTACCAACCGGTCTCGCAGATCACCGAGACGATGCGGGGATTCACCATCGGGCACGTCGACCCGGGCAATCTGGCCACCAGCTTGGCGTGGATCGTGAGCATGCTGGTGGTGTTCGGCGCAATTTCCGTTCGACTCCAAGGGCGGACAGAGTGAGTTCACCTACCACGCAACAACATTCGATCTGGACCGAGAGTTGGGTCTTCGCGGGCCGCCTGTTCAACCAGTGGCGTCGGTATCCGGCGGTGCCACTTCAGGCACTGCTCTTTCCCACCCTGCTCCTGGTCATCTACGGCCTGTTGGTGGGCAAGTCGATGGTCCGGCTCACCGGCAACAGCGGACTGGATCTGCTGATCCCGGTGTGCACTCTGGCCGGCGCCATGTCCGGCGCGGTCGGCGCAGGCCTGTCGGTCCCCTTTGACCGCGACAGTGGCTTGATGACCCGCATGTGGCTGATGCCGGTGCACCGGACCGCGCCGTTGACCGGCGCTCTGCTGGCCGAGGCGGTGCGGACGTTCGTCGGCTCGGTGCTGGTGGTGGCCACCGGCTACGCGCTCGGCTTCCGGTTCGTCGGCGGAGTGCTCGAGTTCCTGGCGTACCTGCTGATACCGGTGGTCGTGGTGGTGGTGTTCGCGACGATCGTGATCACGCTGGCCTTGAGCCCGCACGGCAAAATCATCTTGACCTGGACCGGAACCGGCTGCATGGGTCTGGCGTTCGCCACGCTCATCCCGCTGGGCAAGATCCCGGCCCTACTGCGTCCCTTGGCCGAATATCAGCCGATTGCACCCGCTGCGGCGGCGATGCGCGCGCTGTCCTCGGGAGGCAATGCAGGGCTGCCGATCCTGTTGACGCTGCTGTGGGCTGCCGCGCTCGCTGCGGTGTTCGTGCCCGTGACGGTACGTGGCTACCGCGCCGCCGTCGAAGGCGGCAAGCTCGACGGCTGAGTCGTCGGTATCGAGCGAGCCGGCTGACCCGACCTCCTAGGTCAGGTAACGCCAGCCGCTCTTGGTCCACCGCTCGCGGTCCAGGCACAGCCGACCGTCGATGACGGTGGTACGGCGCACGATGGCGCTGAGCTCGGCCGGGTTGATCTCGGTGAACTCCGCCCACTCGGTCAGCACCAGCACGACGTCGGCCTTCTCGCAGGCATCGCGCACCGAGCTCGCATAGGACAGGGTCGGGAAAACCTTGCGTGAGTTCTCGATCGCCTTCGGGTCGTAGACCGTCACCGATGCGCCCTGCAGCTGCAGCTGCCCGGCGACGTTGAGGGCAGGTGAATCCCGGACGTCGTCGGAATCCGGTTTGAACGCTGCACCCAGGATCGCGACGTTGGCCCCCAGCAGCGAGCCGTTGCACGCGATTCGGGTCACCTCGACCATGCGCGTCCGGCGCCGCATGTTGACGTTGTCGACCTCGCGCAGGAAGGTCAGGGCCTCCGAGGCACCGAGCTCACCGGCCCGTGCCATGAACGCGCGGATGTCCTTGGGCAGGCAACCACCGCCGAAGCCGAGTCCGGCGTTGAGAAACCGGCGGCCGATGCGGGCGTCGTAACCGATCGCGTCGGCCACTGCCGTCACGTCGGCGCCTACGGCGTCGCAGACTTCGGCGATCGCGTTGATGAAGGAAATCTTGGTGGCCAGGAACGCGTTGGCGGAGACCTTGACCAGTTCGGCGGTCTCGGGGTCGGTGATGATGAACGGGGTGTCGCGCGCCAAGATGGGTGCGTAGACCTCGCGGGTCAGGGCTTCGGCGCGACCACCTTCGATGCGGCCCAACACAATTCGGTCCGGGGCCACGGTGTCCTGGACGGCGTAGCCCTCCCGGAGGAACTCCGGGTTCCAGGCGATCTCGATGTCGGCGCCGGTGGACAGCGCGCGAGCCCGGTCGACCAGTTTGGCGCACGTGCCGACGGGGACCGTGGACTTGCCCAGGATCAGCACGTCGTTGCGCACCAGCGGGGCCAGCCCGTCGATGACGGCCTCGACGTAACGGAGATCGGCGGCCGACTCCCCCTTCTTCTGCGGGGTGCCGACAGCGATGAAGTACAGGTCGCCCCAGTCGGCGGCATCCTGATAGCTGGTGGTGATCCGCAGCAGGCCCGAATCCAGATGCTTCTTGAGCAGATCGGCCAGCCCGGGCTCGTAGAACGGGACCTCACCGTCGGCCAGCTTGGCGATCTTGGCCTGATCGACCTCGACACCGAGGACCTCATGACCCAATTCGGCCATGCACACCGCGTGAGTGAGTCCGAGGTAGCCCATGCCAAAGACGGTCAGCCGCACGAGTTGATCTCCCTAGTTCCTGCTCATTGCCATCGAGGTGTCGCGGGCCCGGTCGATCGAGCGGACCCGACGCGCGCCAGGTACTGTCAGCTAACGCGGTCGCTGCCTGTGAGACTACTTCATGTTCAGGTCCGAAGTGACGCACTCATCACCGCGCGTAAATTAGATGCGCTGGTGAGACAAATTTGCTCGCAGCCTGTGAGCCGAGGATAATCGCGGCGAACGATCTGGCCCCACAGGAGGGACACAGTTACCGTAATGTCGAAGAAGCTGCCGGTCATCGCCGCGATCCCCAACTACAACATGGGGCATCACCTATGCAAACTTCTCCCACAGGTTCTTGAACAGGGCTACGACCGCGTCTACGTGTTCGACGACGGTTCTACCGACGACAGTGTCGAGGTGGTCCAGGAATTCAACGGCGCCGTCGAGATCATCGTCGCGCCCGAGAACCAGGGCTGTACCGCCAACCGCAATCAGGTACTCAAGGTCATCGAGGGCGGCGAGCTGATCCATTTCATCGATGCCGATATGGATCTGGAGACCGACAACATCGCCGACGTCGCCCGCGAGCTTGCGGCCCGCTACGCCGACCGCGGGGTGGGCGCGATCGGCGGTCTGGTCAGCCGGGCCGACGGCAGCCAGGAGCCGTACAACTTCGGGCCGGCGTTCTCGCTGCAGACGCACGTGACGGGTATTCCCCCGGTGCTGGACCGCCTGCGGGAGCGGCCCGAGCTGGCGCGCACCATCCAGCAGACGGTGCGTCCGATCGTGAAGAACTTCCCCAATGTCCTGGATGTGCCGGTCGCTCAGGAGACGTTCTGGCTGCACGAGGGCAACATGCTGATCTACGCCGACGCATACAAGGCGATCGGCGGCTACGACATCAACATGCGTAACCACGGTGCCCAGGACCTGGCGATCCGGCTGGAGAAAAAGGGCATCAAGCGTTGGTTCGACCCGACCATCGAGGTCGTGCACCACTACATCGATGTCCGTGGCAAGAAGCGCAAGAAGCAGCAGTACGAATCGCTGCGCTACCTGCTGGGCAAGCACGGATTCAAGGCATGGGTGACCGGCGTCTATCGCTGATCTGACCGGGTCGGTGACCAACTGAGCCCTCACAGATAACACTCAGGCTCGTCACAACATTGTTCCAGACCTGGTACATAGCGTCCCAGGTTGTGGATGCCACCGATTCCCCGCGAGCAGTCCGCGTGCTGATCTGGCCGCGCTGGTTCGCCAACCCCTACCTTCCTCGCCTGATGGATGGGCTGCGGCAGCAGGGAATCGAGGCCTTCTCGGCTCCGTCGCTGCTGACCGCAAGCCTGCGGCTGCGTCCAGGAGACTGGGTCCACCTGCATTGGCCAGGTGAGGCGCTCACAGCCAAGAGCGCCTGGCTGTACCGACTCGGTGCGTCGGTGCTGAAATCGCAACTGCTGTACCTCAAACGCCGGGGAATCCGGATCGCCTGGACGGCCCACAACCTGGTGCCACACGACGACCCGCACCCGGAGCTCGGATTCAGGGCCAGGCAGGACCTGCTGGCCATCGTTGACCACGTGTTCGTGCATTTCGCGGAGGCTCGCAAGGAACTCGCGGACGCGTTCGGATATGACGGTCCATGCACGGTGACCTGTCACCCCAACTACATCGACGACTATCCGGCACCGCCGTCCCGCGACGATGCGCGTACCGACTTGGGGTTGCCGTCGAGGGGTTTCGTCGCGCTGGCATTCGGCAGGATTCGCCCGTACAAAGGCGTCTGCGAAATCATCGAAGCGTTCGAACTGGTCGCTGGCGATGACGACCGATTGATCATCGCCGGGTGTCCAGAGGGTGACGTGTCAGAGGTGGTCGCCCTCGCCGAGAAGTCACCCAAGATCATTCTCGACGCACGGAACGTCCCAAGCGATGAGGTGTCTACGTACTTCGCTGCCGCCGATGCCGCGGTCATCGGGCACCGGGACTTCTTCACATCGGGCAGCGCGATCCTCGCGCTGTCCATGGGCTGCCCCGTCGTCGGTCCGAATGCCCATCACCTCACGGATCTGGCAGGTGGAGAACGACTGTTCGTCGCCGAGCCGACCGTCTCCGGTCTTGCTGACGGCCTGACCCGTGCTCGCGAGGCGGCGCCGGCCGTCAACCGCGAGGTGATCCGAGCCTGGGCCGAGGCTCACGGTAGTTGGCAGAGTTTGGCTTCGGCCGCATCGGACGTCTTCACGACAGCGCCAGTGGCACAGACCGCTGATCGCCCAGAACCGGTTTGTCTCTGACGGGGGCTATTTCCGCGTCAAGCGATAGACCTCGGCCCCGCCCATGGCGCCACTGGCCCCTACCAGGTGTGGGCGGTAACCACGGTCGGCGAAGGCCTGCAGGATCTTCTTACGCTTGGTGGTGTTGTTGCCATACGGGGCGCCGGGCATGATGCGGCTGACGTAGTACAGGTTGCGGTCGCCGACGGCGTCGAGGTTCGGGAACTGACGCAGTAGGTCGTTCTGGCTGGCAGCGTAGGTGAGGGTGCCTGGCGAGACCCACCACAAGGTGGTCGGCACGATCCCCCGGCGATCGGAATCCAGGACGATCGCCGAGTCGGCGCCGATCGGGGGCGCCGGACGTGGCGTCTCGGCGAGTACGAAGAAGATCGTCGCCAACGCGACACCGACAAACTGATAGGCGAACAGTGTTGTGGCACAGGCGAGTACCCTTGCCGACCGCTGAGCTGCGACAGCCAACCCGACAAAGAGGAACGGCGTCAGGAAGTAGAGATAGATCGGCCGCATGACGTGCTCGGGGCTGATGAACAGCAGGAAGAAGCCCACTACTCCCGCAGAGCAGCCGAGGAACATGAGCATCGGAGCCGACTCGCTGTTGATCGGCACGGCCGGACGCTGGTGCCGCATCGACAGTGCCCAGCGTGCCACCTGAACCACCATCGGCAGCACGATCACGGCGGTCAGCGCGCAGATGGCGATCATCACCGGATCGAATTGATATGCCGGGTCCAGCGGGACGAACGGTTCGACCAACTGGGCCAGCACGGCCGCGATACGCACCGGCAGCGTCGCCCACGAGAACGACTGCGCCTGCTGGCTGGCGCGATGCATCGAATCGGTGAACCCGGGATTGGCGGTCACGAACAGCCCGGCGGCCACGGCATAGCCGGCTGTCAGGATTGCCAATTCGCGATACCGACGAGCACGGAACTGTGTCACACCGATGAGTAGCAACGCCACGGCCGCCGGCATGAAAAAGAGGTATTGCGTGAGCATTCCACCGGTGATCACCGGGACCAGCGCTACCAGATAGGCGGGCTTGTCTCGCTTGAACCACAGCACCACCAGCAACAACAGCAGAGCCGAGAACAGGCCCAACAGTGAGTACTGCCGAACTGCGGTCGCTGCCATCCGCGTGGACATGGTCAACGCCCAGGTCAAGCCGACGATGCACACGATGCCCGTCCGGACCGCCAACAACCGGCAGATCTTGACGATCACCGCGGCGGTCAGTGCGACGATCACGAAGTTCAGCGCCAGTGCCGCCGGCACCGAGACACCGAACACCATCAGCCACGCATGCAACAACCAGAAATACAGCGGCGGGTGAATGTCCTCGTGCGCCATGTCCGTCTGGATCGTGCCGAAGCAGCCGGGTGACTTCAGCGTCCAGTAAGACTGCCAATCGGCTGCCGACACCCAGTGCTGAGCTGGGATCGATGTCGCGTAGCGCCCTTGGTTGCACGTGACCCCGAGGATCGTGATGGCGTCGTCGTGGGCCAGCACGCTGGCGGTCAGCAACCGGGCAGCCAGCATCAGGGCCACGGAGGCTGCGAGGGCGAACGCGATCCAGTAGTTGGTCCGCCGCTCGGCAGCCCGGGTGTACAACCGATCCTCGGCGACCCTGCGTCGCCGATTGAGCGAGTCGATGAACGTGACTGCCACAGCATCCCCCTACCGCGCGGTTTGCCCGAGCATGCAACCGATACAGCGACCACTGTGGTCACAACTGCACCTGCCGCACGGCGCTCAAACAAACTTCTCAGTTGCCACATAGCATTCGGGCACACTCGTCGCATGGGACGATGTGAAGGCGATAGACCTAATTGCCCAGTACGTCAATATCAGTTCGGTCACGCTAGCGAGATGTAGCAACGCTGTCAATTTGAACCGAAATTTGCTGTCAGTGCGGGTTGTTTGACCAACTCCGGTCCGCGAATGCGGCCGGCGGGTGGACAGAGGGCGGCATTCGCCTCTCCTTGGGTGCATTGCCAACGTCAATCGGGCGGTCGTTGCGTACGAACGACTGGTTCGTAGGTGTGCGCAATCTTCGTTCACGAGAACTTGATCATCAGCCTGCACCGATGCTGGCGATCGCCTGTTAATCTCCTGGGTTATGTCACAGGTGGGTAACGGGGCTGTGGGCGCTATGGCGCCGGATAACCCAGCGGGCGATACGGCGGACGGATCGACGCGAGTACCGGCCGAGCAGGTCGAACGCCCCGCCGAAGCGACACCCGAGCGTCCCGCGCCAATGGAACTTGCGGGCGAGGTCACGCGTGCCCTCTGGCATCGGCTTACCAGTTCTGCCCTGGGGCGCGAACGCCGCTACGTCACCCGGGGCATTCGTGCCCACAAGAAATCGGTGAGCTCCGGTGCCGATCTGTTCATGCTGCGCCGCAACGTACATCGGCTGGAAAAAGGTCTCACCATGCGACCGGTGCGCGACACCTTCGCCACCGACTACATCCGCCCGACGATCAAAGGCTTCCACGCCGGTGTGACATCGGGTGAGGTCGCGCCTGGGCATGCAGAGTTCTCCTGGATGTACTCGGTGCTCTCGCGCTATTTCGAAGTCACGATGACGACCGGCAACAAGACGATCCAGCAGTGTCGCGAACTCTTCGAAGAGGCGATCGCGACGATCGAACCCGGCCCCACCGACAGTGGTCCGCACACCGCGCAGCCGATCGTCCCTTCGGTGAAGATCGATGACCTGCACACACTGGCGACCGGCCGGCGTTCGGTGCGGTGGTTCACCGCCGAACACGTCGAGCGAGACCTCGTCGACCGGGCCGTGGAAATCGCCGCCGAGTCCCCCACTGCATGCAATCGGCAGCCGTACCGGTTCGAGATCTTCGACGATCCGGTGAGCACCGCGAAAGTGGCGGCGATCCCGATGGGAACCGACGGCTACGAACATCAGATCCCGGGTCTGATAGTCATCGTGGGCGACCTGTCAGCGTTCTTTCACAAACGCGACCGGCATCTGATCTACATCGACGGATGTCTGGCCGCCATGGGCCTGCTCTACGGCCTCGAATCTCAAGGCGTCAACAGCTGCTGCATCAACTGGCCGGACATTCCCGAGAAGGAAGCCGAGATAACCAAGCTGCTCGGCCTCAAACCCTATGAACGAGTCATCATGCTGGTCGCCTACGGATATGCCGATTCCGAAGCGCTGGTGCCATTTTCGGCCAAACGTCGGGTCGACGAGATAAGGACTTTCCGCACCCTATGATCATTCACGTCCGGGGAACCAACACCCGCAACAAGGGTGCGCAGTTGATGCTGGAAGCCATCCATTCACGCATCGGTGACAAGTTCGAGCTCTCGGTGGTCCCAGCGACGATCGACCGTGACGTCCGCACCAGGTTGGATCTGCGTCAGAACCTGTGTCTGCCAGGGCTGCCCCAGCTGGCGGCGACCGTAGGAAATCTCGCGTCGGCCAACTTCAAGAGCAAGCACCTTCTGACGTCGGACCGCGACATCGACGGCGTACTGGACGCGTCGGGGTTTCACTACACCGATCAGCTGCCGATGGCCTTCTCGCGCACGGAGGCCGTCGCGGGTCGGGCCTGGGCCCGCCGCGGCATCCCGAAGATCCTCATGCCACAAGCGTTTGGGCCATTCGAGCGGCGACTGACCCGGAAGTGGTCCACCGAAGCCCTCGAACAGGCTCGATTGGTTTTCGTGCGGGACCGGGTCAGTGAAAAGTACGTCCGGGAGCTCGGCGTCGGGACCACGATCGTCCGCAGCCCCGACTTCACCATCGGACTCAAGCCGCCCACGATCGATCCTGTTGCGGCGCAACCATTCTTCGCGATCGTGCCCAACAACAAGATGTTCACCCACGGTGGACTCAAGCGCGACGACTACGTGAATCTGCTCTCGCGCTATAGCGCCGCCGCCGCCGAGCAGGGGCTCGCGACGGTGATCATCGTTCACGAATCAACCGATCATGACGTCGCAAAGCAGCTCGCTGACCAGATCGGCGCGCCGATCTTCATCGATCCCGATCCGTTGGTTCTGAAAGCGGCCCTCGGCCAGGCCACCGCGGCCATCGCCAGTCGCTTCCACGCAGTTGTCGGCTGCCTGTCGCAGTCGATCCCGACGGCTGCCCTGGGTTGGTCGCACAAGTACCACGAACTGCTGCACGATTTCGCGGTACCGGATCGGGTGATCACCCCCGAAACCGACCCGCGTGCGGTGGTGACCACCTTGCTCACTGACGACGCCGGAAATCGACGGCAGCAGGATCAGCTGCCCGAGCTGCTGGTGAAGGTGGACGCAATGTGGGCGCAGATCTTCGACACGCTCATCGGTGGCTAGTTCGCGCTGCTGAGCCCGCCGCTAGTCGGCCGCTGGAAGAGGTTGTGGTTCAGCCTGTTTCGTTGTCCACGAACGGCTGCGGCGGATCGCGTCGGCGGTGAATATCGCCAGCGCCACCCAAATCAACACGAACCCGGTCCACCGTCCGGCCGACATCGGCTCATGGCCGATGAATACGCCCCAGGCGAGTTGCAACCCCGGGGTCAGGTATTGCAGCAGACCCATCGTGACCAGTGGCAGGCGTTGGGCAGCGCCGGCGAACAGTAGCAGCGGGATCGCGGTCACCGGACCGCAGGCCAACAGCAGCGCCAGGTGCCCGGCGCCATGGCTGGTGAACGTCGCCTGCCCGCTGGTAGCCAGTACCGTCAGATAGACGATCGCGAACGGTGCCGCGAGGCCGGCCTCGACGCAGACGCTGACCCGCGGGTCAGCCGGCACGACCTTCTTGACCGCGCCGTAGAGCGCGAACGACACCGCCAACCCCAGCGCAATCCATGGGGCACCACCGGTGGTCACCGTCAGCATCACCACGGCCGACAACGCGATGAGCACGGCCACCAGTTGAATGCGGTTGAGTCGTTCGCCGAAAACTGCGACGCCCAGCGCAACACTGACCAGCGGGTTGATGAAGTAGCCCAAGGCGGCATCGACGACGTGGCCGTTGTTGACCGCGTAGATGTAGATGACCCAGTTCAGCGAGATGAATGCAGACGCACCGGCAAGCAGACCCCAGGTCCTGGCGTCCAGGGTGCGCAGATCACGCAACCGGCCGGTGGCGACCAGGACGACGACCATGAGCAACAGGGTCCACACGATCCGATGTGCCAGGACCTCGAATGCGGTGGCCGGTTTGAGCAACGGAAAGAACGCCGGAAACAGACCCCAGCAGCCGTACGCACCGAGTCCGAGCAGTAGCCCGTAATCAGTGCCGGAGGCTTTCGTTGCGCTCAATGTGTCTGCAGTACATCAAGGGCGTGCTGCAGGTCGGCCGGGTACTCACTGGTGATCTCGACCCAGCGGCCGTCGGCCGGATGGGCGAACGCAAGCGACTTGGCATGCAGCCATTGCCGTTCCAGCCCAAGCTTTTTCGCCAGGGTCGGGTCGGCCCCGTAGGTCAGGTCCCCGCAGCACGGATGGTGCAGCGCAGAGAAATGCACGCGGATCTGGTGTGTCCGACCGGTTTCCAGATGCACGTCCAGGAGGCTGGCCCGTACGAACGCCTCGATGGTGTCGTAGTGGGTGACGCTGGGGCGACCGGCTTCGGTGACCGCGAATTTCCAGTCATTGCTGCGGTGTCGCCCGATGGGTGCGTCGATGGTGCCGCTGTGCGGATCCGGATGGCCTTGCACCAGTGCGTGATAACGCTTCTCGACGGTGCGGGCCTTGAACGCGCGCTTGAGCACCGTGTACGCCCGTTCGGACAAGGCGACCACCATGACGCCCGACGTTCCGACATCGAGTCGGTGCACGATGCCCTGACGTTCGTGGATGCCCGACGTCGAGATCCGGAATCCGGCAGCAGCCAGTCCCCCGAGCACCGTCGGACCGGTCCAGCCGACCGAGGCATGTGCGGCCACGCCGGCCGGCTTGTCCACCGCGACGATGTCGGCATCGGAGTACAGGATCTGCATACCCTCGATCTCGACTGCCGGATTGTCCAGCGGTGCAGGCGCTTCGGGCAGCCGGACCTCCAGCCACGAGCCGGCCACCAACTTGTCGGACTTTGCGACGACCACTCCGTCTACTTCGATACCGCCGTCCTCGGCGATCGCCGCCACCGCGGTACGGGACAGTCCGAGTAGGCGGGACACCCCGGCGTCGACACGTAGGCCGGCCAGCCCCTCGGGTACCGGCATCGAACGAGATGTCATGTGGCCGAGTCGGTTTCGTCGACTGCGGGCGCCTCGGCAACAGCGGCGGCAGGCTCGGCCGCTTCTGGCGTCGCTTCGCCACCGGCTCGGTTGCGGCCGACCGCGTCGAAGTCATACCCGAACAACGACAACCCGACCAACAGCGCCGCGCCGCACACGACGGCGGAGTCGGCCAGGTTGAACACCGGCCACCACCCGATGGACAGGAAGTCGACGACATGCCCGCGCAACGGCCCCGGCGCGCGGAACACGCGATCCATCAAGTTGCCCAGCGCACCGCCCAGCACCAGGCCGAGGCCCAGCGCCCACCACGGTGACACGAGGCGCCGGCCCATCCAGACGATGCCCCCGACCACACCCATCGCGATCAGCGTGAGTACCCACGTGTACCCGGTGGCCATCGAGAACGCCGCGCCGGAGTTGCGTACCAATGTCCACGACACGGTGTCTCCGATGATCGGGACCGGCTCGTTGGGGACCAGCAGCTTCACGGCCAGCACTTTGGTGGCGATATCCAGTGCCAGGACCAGTGCGGCGACCGACAACAACTGCCGTGACCTGCGCCTCGGGGGTGCAGGCTGGTCTACGGTGGCCGACTCGGCGGAGTCGGTGGATTCGTCGCTCACTCCCCCATCATCCCAAAGCCGTCGTGAGGAACAATTCCGCACTATGCGTCGCGTCGTCGTCATCGCCACCGGAGGCACCATCGCCACGAGCACAGACCAACACGGGGTGGCCCGGCCCACCCGCAGCGCCACCGATTTGATCAGTGACCTCGGCACCGAGGTGCAAGTCGACACCGTCGACCTGATGTCCAAGGACAGCTCGGAACTCAGCCCGGCGGACTGGGACCGGATCAGCGCGGCCGTGGCTGCCGCCGGTGATGCATCCGGGGTCGTCGTCACGCACGGCACCGACACCATGGAAGAGACGGCGCTGTGGCTCGATGTCACAGGTACGGCGTCGGTACCGGTGGTCCTGACGGGCGCCATGCGCAGCAGTGACGCGCCTGACGCCGACGGCCCGGCCAATCTGCGGGATGCGATCACCGTCGCGGCCAGCCCGGCGGCGCGCGATCTCGGGGTGATGGTCAGCATGGCGGGCACCGTGTGGCAGCCGTTGGGACTGGTCAAAGGTGGTCAGGGACTGGCGGGCCATGTTCTCGGGTCGGTCCGCGACGGGGTGTTCAGCGTCGAAGGCACCAAGACGAGTCCGCGTCTGGGCACGCTGAGCGCTGGCGCGGCACCCCGCGTGGACATCGTCAGCTGTTACGCAGGCAGTGATGCGGTCGCGTTGGACGCATTCGTCGCGGCAGGTGCCCGCGGCATCGTTCTGGAAGCGCTGGGCGCCGGTAACGCGAACTCGGCGATGATCGACGGCGTACGTCGGCACTGTGCGGCAGGTGTACAGGTCGTCGTCAGTACGCGGGTGCCCGGTGCATCGGTGAGTGCGAAGTACGGGCCAGGACAGGCTCTGGCGGATGCCGGCGCAGTGTCAGCCGGCAGCTTGCGGGCGTCGCAGGCCCGGGTGCTGCTGATGGCGGCATTGGCGTCCGGCAACCAGGTCGTAGCCGTGTTCGACCGGTGGGCTCGGTGAACAGCCATCCCACGTGGCGGGTGGTCCAGGCCACTTCATTCTGCAAAAGTGACGCCGCCGACTATTCTGGCTCGATGCGATACCGCGTGTACCCAGCAGTGTCACGGCACCTTCGGTGACGCTGCTGCGCAACCAGGTCAACCCGGACAGGCGTATCGACATTCAGGGTTTGCGGGCGGTTGCCGTGATCCTGGTCGTCCTGTTCCACGCCGGCATTCCCGGCTTCGGCGGCGGCTACGTCGGCGTCGACGTCTTCTTCGTGATCTCAGGCTTCCTGATCAGTACCCACCTGTTCACCGGCCTGCAGGACCGCGGCCGAATCGGATTCGGCGCGTTCTACGCCCGACGAGCCCGACGATTGCTGCCTGCGGCATTCACGGTCATTGCCCTCACCGTGGTGGTCGCTGCCATCTGCGTGTCGCCTCTGCAGTTCGGCTACGTCGTCCGGGATGCCATCGCGGCGACGTTCTACGTCCCCAACCTGTGGTTCGCGGTCAACGCCACCGACTATCTCGCCGAGACGACGCCGTCGCTGTTCATGCACTACTGGTCGTTGGGCGTGGAAGAACAGTTCTACCTGCTGTGGCCGGCTGTGCTGTTGGGCCTCTTCAAAGTGTTCGGGCTCCGTACCCGGATGGCAATGGCGATCGTCGGGATCATCTCGGCGTCAGCGGCATTGTGCATCTGGCTGACCAGCTTCTCCCAGCCCAACGCGTTCTTCGTGCTGTTTCCGCGGATGTGGGAGTTCGGGCTGGGCGCACTGGTCGCCCTCGTGCTGCTGGGTCGCGAGCGGGTTTTCGGTGAGCGGATCTCCGCGATCGTCGGCTGGGCAGGGCTGGTGGCTGTGGTGGCCAGCGGCACGATGTTCTCGACCACCACGGATTATCCCGGCTATGCAGTGGCACTGCCGGTGGTAGGCGCGGCGGCGCTGATCGCTGCTGGTGCCGCACCATGGAGCCCGGCGAAGCTTCTGAGCGTGCGACCGCTTCCATGGATCGGTGACATCTCGTACTCGCTGTACCTGGTGCACTGGCCACTTCTGATGATTCCCGTCGCGGCCACTGCATACATGCAGCCCTTACCGATGTGGATTCGGATACTCCTGGTCATGGCATGTGTCCCGCTGGCCTGGCTGCTCTACACCTATGTCGAGCAACCAGGCCGGCGGGCGCCGTGGCTGAGTGCGGCTCGCCCACGCCGGACCGGCATCGTCGCCGCGTCGTGCATGACCGTGATCACCGCGACGGCCCTGGCGTTGTCCGCACTGCAGAACCCCGTGCTGAATGCGGGCCGGACGGCCCCGCCCACGGTGATTGCGTTGAATCCCGTCGGCACCCCGTTCGTGCCGAGCAACCTGGCGGTGGGACTGACGGCCGTTGCCGATGACCAACCCGTCACCTATGCCAACGGCTGCCACCGCGATGAGCGGCAATCCGAGCCGATTCGGTGTGTCGTCGGCATGAGGGCCGACGCGCCGCTGGTCGTTCTGTTCGGCGATTCACATGCCGCGCAGTGGTATCCGGCACTTCGGGTCCTGGCCAAGGACGGCGGGATCCGACTGATGAGTCTGACGAAGAGCACCTGCCCTGCCGCACAGATCGAGGTACGGAATCTACCGAGCTGCAGTCAGTGGCGGCGGGTCGCGTTGGCCAGGATCGCAGCAGAAAGGCCGGCGCTCATCCTGTTGGGCAACCGAGCAGTTCGTTACGTCGCCAATGATGACGACCCCGAGCAGAGTTGGCGAAATGCCTTGTCGGACACCATCAAACAATTCCCGGCAGCATCGCGCGTAGGGCTTTTCGCCGACACTCCGGCAGACGACGCGACGCCGACGATCTGTTTGGCGCGCTATCTCGATGACGCCGGCCGGTGTGCGCTGCCGCGGGACGCGGCGTTGTATCAGCCTGCGCGCGCGGCAGAACGGGATCTCGCAGCAGCCGGTCTGATCACTTATCTGGACTTCACCGATTACCTGTGTAACGCAGTCGAGTGTCCTGCCATCCTCGGGAACACCGTGGTCTATCGCGACCGCCACCACATCGCCGCGAGCATGAGCACAACGCTGGCGCCGGTCGTCGATGGCGGCATCATGTCGATCCTCAACGGCAATCACGCTGTGCCGGTGGGTTCCGCCGGCTGAACCTCGGTGTCGGGTCTGTCGTCGCGCGCCCGCACGGCGAGGTAGTCCTGCCAGTCCAGGCTCGCCACCGGATCGGCACGAGTGACCTGCGGATCATCGGATGCGACGGTCCGGGCGACGCCGGGGCCGCTGGACCGTGTCTCGAACCGCACCGTCATGACCCCGTGGCCGGCGCCCTGCACCCAGCCGTGCCCATGATCGGGGTGGGTCACATCGTCACCGATGCGCCACACGGTCCCGAGCTCGTGCGTCGCAGTCGCTGCCACGGGAGCAGGTGCGGTATCGGTCAGATCAGCCAACTCGATCTCGGGGAACAGAGACTCCTGACGGGCCTCGGTCAAACCTGAAAAGCCAACGCCGACAAGACGAATCGGCCCGATCTCCAGCGGGTCGAGCAGCAGTCGGCGGGCAGTGGCAGACAGTGTTGCGGGATCGGTGGTCGCATAGGGCAGCGTCGCCGACCGGGTCAGGGTGCTCATATCGGACTTCTTGAGCTTGACGGTGACGGTCCGCGCCCCGCGACCATCCTTGAGGAGCCGGCGATGGGCATGTTCGGTGATCGGGCCGATGCTGCCGTGCAGCTGCTCGAGCGTGGTCAGATCGGTCTGGAACGTCGATTCGGCGCTGATCTGCTTGGCCTCGGCGCGTTCTTGCACCCGGCGATCGTCGATGCCGCGAGCCAGGCGGTGCAGCGCAGGACCCACAGTGCTGCCCAGCACGTCGGCGATCTCCGAATCTGCAAGTGCGGCAAGGGCACCCACCGTCTCGATGCCCAGTCGGTGCAGCTTCTCCTCGGCGACGGGGCCGATCCCCCACAACTTGCGCACCGGCAGGGAACCCAACAGCACCAGTTCCTCGTCGCGTCCGACCACCCGCACCCCGTCAGGCTTGGCCAGCCCGGAGGCGATCTTGGCGATCTGTTTGCCCGACCCCGCCCCGACCGATGCGACCAGACCGGTCTCGCGCCGCACGGTGGCGCGCAGGTCCTCGCAGAACCGATGGACGTCGCGCGCCGCGGCGCCCACCAACTCGACCGGCTCGCCGAACGCTTCGTCGAAGGACAGTTGCTCGAGCACCGGCACGACCGAGCGGACGGCATCGAGCGCACGCCGGCTCGCCACCGAATACACCGCGCCCCGTGGCGGTAGCACGACCGCGGTGGCACCGATGAGTCGTCGCGCCTGATGCATCGGCATCGCCGACCGCGCACCGAACACCCGGGCCTGATAGCTGGCGCCCGCGACCACCCCGCGCCCGCCGAGCCCACCGACCAGCACCGGCCGATCCCGCAGAGTCGGCCGGGTCAGCTGCTCAACCGACGCGAAGAACGCGTCCATGTCCAGGTGCAGGACCCAGCGATCCACGGTGGGCAATGGTAGTGGGGTGAGCGCGGCGACCGCGAATGCCACAGTGGTTACCGTTCTGGGCATGGATGACGTACAGATCCGCGACGATGTGATCCGGCTGGGTCAGTTCTTGAAGCTGGCATCACTGATCGAAAATGGCGCCGACGCCAAGGCCGTCATCAGCGACGGTCTGGTACAGGTCAACGGCGAAGTCGAGGTTCGCCGGGGCCGACAGTTGCAGCCGGGCGACGTGGTGGAGTTCGAAGGACATCAAGTGCGAGTTGCCAGGAACCCTAGGTAGCGTCCGCGCGGTGTGGACCGCTGTAGTGATGTTTGCCGTCATGGCCATGTGGGATCCCGTCCGGCTCGGTGTGGCGGTCTTCGTGGTGGCACGAAAACGCCCCGTACCGGCACTGTTCGTGTTCTGTCTCGGCGGCCTGCTCTCAAGCATCCTGATCAGCTTGACCGCGGTCTTTCTGCTGCACCACACCACCAAACAGCTGATCGCCGACATGAACTCGACCACCGACTCGATCGACCCGGCGGACGTCAAGATCGTGATCGGTGGACTGGCGTTGCTCATCGCTGTCGCGCTACTGCTGCGAGCCGGCACGAAGACACGCGTGCCGGTGTCCGCTACTGGCCACTATGAGGTGACGCCCGACCCTGCGGACGACGAGCCGGCCACGAGTGTGACGGCACGGTTGACGGCCCGAGCACGGCAGATGATGCGTAGCCAGTCGTTGTGGATGTCGTTTCTCGCGGGGGTGTGGGCGGGGCCGGGACCGCACGTCGAACTGATCGGCGCGCTCGGCGTCATCTTGGCGTCCCAGACCTGTAAATCCACCCAGGTCGCCGCGGTGGTGCTGTACGCCGTCGTATCGTTCGCATTCGCCGAGATTCCACTGGTCTGCTATCTGATCGCCCCCAAGAAAACCGGTGAGTACCTCGACAAGGTGCCGTCCTGGATCAGGGCCCGCCGGATCTGGGTGCTGGCCGTCGCCCTGACGGTCCTCGGCACGTATCTGGTTGCGTCGGGCAGCTTCACCTAGAACTGCTGCTCGTGTTGCACGTCATTGCGAGGTGCTATCTACTACGCCGCAGGGGAATCGATACCCACTGATTCTCGCGCGTCCGATCATGCCGCTGTGCAATGGCTATGAGTTGGCTGGAAGCCCACGCGGTGCTCTCGGGTGGCGGTTAGGTTGCGTTCGGAATGACCCGCCGCTGGCGTAGGGGGCTGGCTGTGAGCCATCTTGGAGATCGATTGTTGCGAGCTGCTCCATGGCTGCTCGGCGCGAGCGTCGTCCTGCGACTGGCCGGTTCGGCCGCGCTCTACCGCACCCTGTTCGTCGACCTGCATGTCTATGTCAGTGGCGGTGCGTCGCTCGGTTCGCCCCGCCCCTTGCACGACGTCTATTTCGTCGACGGCTGGGGTCAGCACCTGCCGTTCACCTATCCACCATTCGCGGCAATGTTGTTCGCCCCCTTACATTTTCTGCCGTTCGCGGTGCTTGCACCGTGCTGGATCGTGGCCAGCGTGGCGGCCCTGTACGGCATCGTCCGCACCACCCAGCGCATGATCGGTGGCGGCGACCGTCGATCCGCACTCCTGTGGACCACCGCGGCCATGTGGTTCGAGCCGGTGCGCAGCTGCCTGGATCTCGGTCAAGTCGGCATCATCCTCACCGCCGCTGTGCTGTATGCCGGATATACCTCGCGGTCATGGCTGGCCGGCCTTCTGGTGGGCGTCGCGGCCGGCGTCAAACTGACCCCGGCGATCACCGGCCTCTACTTCGTCGGCATGCGCCGATGGAAGTCGGTCGCCGCGTCGGCGGTGGTATTCCTTGGGACCATTGTCATTTCAGCGCTGGCGCTACCGGTCGACACCCGCCGCTATTTCATGGAAGACCTCCACCAGGTGAAGCGGGTCGGGTTGGGCGGCTACGTCTGCAATCAGTCACTGCTGGGAGCGATTTCGCGGATCGTCGGGCACGACGTCAGCCTCAGCGCTGTGCTGATCAGCGCCGTGGCGGTGACCGCGGTGCTCGCCACGTTGGCATGGCGGGCGTTGGGTCACGGGCCGCATGGGCGTGATGCGCTCGGTTCGCTGTTGGTGGTCCAGTTGTTCGGATTGTTGGCGTCGCCGATCTCGTGGACCCACCATTGGATCTGGGTGGTGCCGTTGGTCATGTGGCTGTTCGGCGGGGCGCTGCACGAGCACCCAGGTGCCCGGGTCTTCGCCTGGGTGTGGACGGCACTGATCGTGGTGGGTATTCCGACGCTGCTGTCGGCCGTCCCGTCGGCAGAATTCTCGCGCCCGTGGTATCTGGCCTGGTCGGAGGCCATCTACGCACCGATGACGGTGGCGACGCTGATCTGGATCATCGTGGCGACGTGGTTGCCGCGGCATCGCTCCACCACGGCGGCGAATGCTGAGCGCGGACCGCAGGGTGCGTTGTTATAGTCGCGCGGTGAAAGCGGAGCCCGCCCTGTCGGCACGCCCGGACATGTCGCGTTGGCAGGAGCTGGCTCCGGTCATCCTGGCGGTCAGCGCAGTGCTGCGCATCGCCTCGACCATGGGCTACTACCTGGTCAAGGGCGACGGGTTCTTCGATCTGCGCGTCTACGTTCTCGGCGGCGTCGCAGCGGCACAACCGGGAAGCCTGTACGACTTCTTCTACGTCGATCCGTTGAAGGGTGAGCACCTACCCTTCACCTATCCCCCGTTTGCCGCAATCGCGTTCTCTCCCTTGCACTTCCTGCCGTTCGGTGTGGTCGCCTGCGCGTGGCAGGTGGGCCTGGTTGCGGCCGTCTACGCGACGGTGCGACTCAGTCAGAAGTTCATCGGCGGCGGCAGCGTCCGCACAGCCATGCTGTGGACCGCAGGGGCGATCTGGATGGAGGCGCCCGGCAGCAGTATCACGTCGGGTCAGATCGAGATCTTCCTCATGCTGGCTGTGCTGTACGCCGTATACAGCCGGAGTTGGTGGCTGTCCGGACTGATCATCGGGGTCGGGGCCGGCATCAAGCTGACGCCGGCGATCACCGGCTTCTATTTCGTGGGCGCGCGTCGCTGGGCTGCTGCCTTCTTCTCGGCGGCCGTGTTCTTCGCGACGGTCGGTCTGGGATATCTCGTCCTGCCCGACGACACCCGGCGATACTTCCCGCATCAGATGAGCGAGGCCGGCAAGAACCTCCCCATCGGCTCGTCGTGGAACCAGTCCTGGCAGGGCGGGCTGTCCCGCATCGTGGGCCACAACGTGGGCTTCTCACCGCTGCTCATCAGCGCCATCGTGGTGACCGCGATCTTGACCGTGCTGGCCTTCCGCGCGCTGGGTGGGGAACGCGACCGACTGGGATCGTTGTTGGTGGTCCAATTGTTCGGCTTGCTGGTGGCCCCGGTGTCCTGGATCCATCACTGGGTGTGGGTGGTGCCGTTGATGATCTGGCTCATCTACGGGCCGTGGAGCACCAAGCCGGGCGCCAAGATCCTCGGCTGGGGTTGGCTCGCACTGATGATCCTGAGCGTGCCCAGCGCGCTGTCATTCGCCCAACCGAACATCTGGCAGATCAGCCGTCCCTGGTACCTGGCGTGGGGCGAGATGGTCTACATCGTCGCAGCGCTCGCCACCTTGTGCTGGGTCATCGCCACGGGGCGCCGTCGTGGTTGAGTCGACGACGTTGATGTCCAGGACCAGGCGGTCGCTGGTCGACGGCCCCGGCTGGGCGGCTCCGGCGCTGTTGTTCGTCAGTGCCGCAGTACTTCTCGCCGTGACGATTCCGAGTCCGCCGAACCTCGTCGACCTGCATGTGTACATCCTCGGCGGGGCCGCGTTGGACCGTCCGGGCACGCTGTACACATTGGTCTATTCGGGCCAGTCGCCACTGGCCGGTAACACACCGACCGAGCCACTGCCGTTCATCTATCCGCCGTTCGCAGCGATGCTGTTCTACCCGCTGAAGTTTCTGCCGTTCGCCGTCGCAGGCATGTTGTGGCAGTTGGGCATTCTGGCTGCGACGTACGCGATCGTGCGGATCACCCAGCTGCTCATCGGCAGTGGCAGTCACCGCGAAGCGATGCTGTGGACGGCAGGGGTGATCTGGCTGGAGCCGGTGCGAGTGTGCTTGAACATGGGGCAGCTCGGCGTTTTCCTGACCCTCGCGGTGCTCTATGCGGTGTACAGCACGCGATGGTGGGTATCCGGCTTGCTGGTCGGGTTGGCCACCGGAACGAAGCTGACGCCGGCCATCTCGGGTTTCTACTTCCTCGGCATGCGGCGCTGGGCCGTCGCGGTGTTCTCGGGCGTGGTTTTCTTTGGCACCGTTGGGGTTTCGGCGCTTCTCGTGCCCGACGAGACGCGCTTCTACTTCACCGGCCTGATCGGGCGGTTCGCGGTGCCGGTCGGTACGGCGATCAATCAGTCCTGGAGCGGTGGCATCTCACGGATCCTCGGCCACGATGCCGGCCACAATCCGGTGGTGCTCGCCGCTGTTGCCGCGACAATGGTCTTGGCGGTGCTGGCCTGGCGGTCGCTGGGCGCCGGCGCGGCGCCGCGAGACCAACTGGGTTCACTGCTGGTCGTCGAACTCTTCGGGCTGCTGGCGTCGCCCATATCGTGGGTACATCACTGGATCTGGTTGGTGCCGTTGATCATTTGGCTGTTCCGGGGGTGCTGGCGGGACGAGCCGGGGGCACGGAAGCTCGGTTGGACGTGGGTGGTCATCACGTTGGTGAGTTTTCCTAGTGGGCTCGCTCTGGCCGAGCCGAGCGTGTGGCAATTCGGCCGGCCGTGGTACCTGGCGTGGGCCGGTCTGGTGTACGTCGTGGCGGCGGTGGCAACCCTCGCGTGGATGGTTGCCACCGGTCGCCGTGTGCGCGACTGACCCGCTCGGCGCCCGCGAACGTGCGCAGAATGTACGCCGCGCGCGGCGTGTCTCCCGCAGACCCGCACGCTCGCGGAAATTGGGCTAGGCCTTGGTGAGGGCGACACGGACGTTGTCGCCGATCTCGACGCCACCGTCGGGTTCGCCGAAGGTGAAGCTCGTCGCCAGGATCTCACCGGCGATGAGGTCGGCGTGCGTGCGTGCCCACGCCAGCTTGTCCTCCGGCACGGCGATGGTCACCGAGATGCGGTCCGACACCTCAAGACCGGTGGCCTTGCGCAGGTCCTGCAGTTCGCGGATGCGGTCCTTCGCCCAGCCCTCGGCTTCGAGTTCGGGCGTGACAGTCGCGTCGAGCACCACCAAGCCTGCGCCGTCGGGCAATGCCGTGGTGTAGTCCGGCTCGGCGGCAACGAGTTTCGAGCTGTACTCCGTCGGCAACAGCACTGCCGGACCCGCGGTCAGCGTGCCGTCGGGATTGAGCACGCCTTCACCGGCCTTGACGGCCTTGATCGCCGCCTGCACGTCCTTACCGATCCGCGGGCCGGCAACCTTGGCGTTGACGGTCAGCTCGAAACGGCCGTACGCATCGATGTCGTCGGTCAACTCGACGGCCTTGACATTGAGTTCGTCGGCGATGAGGTCCGCGAACGGCCGCAGCGCTTCCGGGTTCTCCACGGCAACAACAAGTTTCGGCAACGGCAGCCGAACCCGCAGCTTCTTCGCCTTGCGCAGCGACGAACCCGACGAACACACCTCGCGCACCTGATCCATGGCAGCGACCAGTGCGGGGTCGGCAGGCAGCACCCCGGCCTCCGGCCAATCGGTCAGATGCACCGAACGCTCGTCGGTCAGCCCCCGCCAGATCACCTCGGTGGTCAGCGGCAGCAGCGGCGCGGCCAGTCGGCACGTCACCTCGAGCACGGTGTGCAGGGTGTCGATGGCGTCGGCGTCTTCCTCCCAGAAGCGCGAACGTGACCGTCGCACATACCAATTGGTCAATGCCTCGGCGAACTGGCGCAACTGCTCGCAGGCGCCGGAGATGTCACATTGATCGAGCGAGACGGTCAGCGAATCCCGCAGATCGGCGAGCTTGGCCAGGATGTAGCGGTCGAGCACATTGGTCGAGTCGGTACGCCAGGTGCCCTTCTCGGGCGCATAGAGCGCCAGGAAGCTGTAGGCATTCCACACCGGCAGGAGAACCTGGCGGACACCGTCGCGGATGCCCTGCTCGGTGACGATCAGGTTGCCGCCGCGCAGGATCGGCGAGGCCATGAGGAACCACCGCATGGCGTCGGATCCGTCACGGTCGAACACCTCCGAGACATCCGGGTAGTTACGCAGCGACTTGCTCATCTTCTGGCCGTCGTTGCCGAGCACGATGCCGTGCGAGACACAGGTCTTGAACGCCGGACGATCGAACAAGGCGGTGGCCAGCACATGCATGGTGTAGAACCAGCCGCGCGTCTGACCGATGTACTCGACGATGAAATCGCCCGGGAAGTGGGCGGTTTCCTCGGCAGAACCGTCGAACCAGTCGGCATTCTCGAACGGGTAATGCACCTGGGCATAGGGCATCGAACCCGAGTCGAACCAGACGTCGAACACGTCCTCGATGCGGCGCATGGTGGACTTGCCGGTCGGGTCGTCGGGATTGGGGCGGGTCAACTCATCGATGTACGGCCGGTGCAGATTGTCCGGGCGGACGCCGAAATCGCGTTCCAGCTCATCGAGGCTGCCGTAGACGTCGACCCGCGGGTAGGTCGGATCGTCGGACTTCCAGACCGGAATCGGGCTGCCCCAGTAGCGGTTTCGCGAGATCGACCAGTCGCGCGCGCCCGCCAGCCACTTGCCGAACTGACCGTCCTTGACGTGCTCGGGGTACCAGGTGATCTGCTGGTTCAACTCGACCATCCGGTCGCGGAAGTCGGTGACGCGGACGAACCACGACGACACCGCCCGATAGATCAACGGGTTTCGGCACCGCCAACAGTGCGGGTAGGAGTGGTCATAGGTCTCCTGGCGTAAGACCACTGCACCATTGACGCCGGCAGAACCGTTGCCGTTCTTCAGATCCCGGATGATCTGCGCGTTGGCGTCGAAGACCTGCAGGCCCTGGTAGTCCGGCACCGTCGCGTCGAATCGGCCGCGGGAGTCCACCGGAGTGACGGCCGCGATGCCTGCGGCATCGCAAGTCGCCTTGTCGTCCTCGCCGTAGGCCGGTGCCATGTGCACGATGCCGGTGCCGTCCTCGGTGGTGACGAAGTCACCCGGCAGGACCTGGAACGCCGGGTTTGATTCGGTGCTGCCTTGACCAGGGTCGACGAAATACGGGAACGGCGGCAGGTAGCGCGTGCCCAGCAGTTCGGCGCCGAGGTAACTGCCGACGATCACCGGCTCTTCGCCGAACTCGCGGACGTAGGCCGCCAGCCTCGGTTCGGCCAGAACGTAGTTCTGTTCGTCGGGCCCTACCACCTGCACGTAGGTCACCTCGGGGTTGACCGCGACGGCCTGGTTGGACGGCAGCGTCCAGGGCGTGGTGGTCCAGACCAGCAGGCGTGCACCGGCGACCGGGCCATCCGTCGCGACAAAGCCGACGGTCAGGGCCGGGTCCTGACGACTCTGGTAGACGTCGTCATCCATGCGCAGCTCGTGGTTGGACAGCGGGGTCTCGTCGTTCCAGCAGTACGGCAGCACCCGGTTGCCCTCATAGGCCAGGCCCTTGTCCCACAGTTGCTTGAACGCCCAGATCACCGACTCCATGAACGTCAGGTCCAGGGTCTTGTAGTCGTTGTCGAAGTCCACCCATCGGGCCTGCCGGGTGACGTACTCGCGCCACTCCTCGGTATAGGTGAGCACCGATTCCCGGCATGCCTCGTTGAATTCGCCGATGCCCATCTTCTCGATCTGGGCCTTGTCGGTGATGCCGAGTTGGCGCTGCACCTCGAGTTCGGCCGGCAGGCCGTGGGTGTCCCACCCGAATCGGCGCTCGACCTTGTAGCCCCGCATGGTCCGGTAGCGCGGGACGATGTCCTTGACGTAGCCGGTCAACAGATGACCGTAGTGCGGCAGACCGTTGGCGAAGGGCGGCCCGTCGTAGAAGACGTACTCGGGTGCGTCGTCGCGGCGGGCGACGCTCGCCCGGAAGGTGTCGTCGCCGTCCCAGTATTCGAGGACGTCGATTTCCAGCGCCGGGAAATTCGGGGTACCGGAACCCGGCCTCGGATAGGTCCTGTCCGTGCCGTTCGCGTCGCTCACGCCGTCTCCTGTGCCTCTACTCCTGGCACGGGGACGACGGCCGCGCGGAATGCGCGAGCGCCGCGGTACCACCCCGCTTGCGTGCACCGGGCACGCCGCTCGATCACAGGCTGTGACGGGCCGTCCCGTTCGGGTCTAGTCGGCCGGGCGCTGACCCGGCGTTTCTTCCGAAGGCTCCCCGGTGATGGCCGGATCGGTGCCGTTACGTCGATTCTAACGGTTGACCTAATTAGGGTGGCAGGCGTGCCCGAGCTCGACTACCGGTTCACCCTGGCCAACGAGCGGACGTTCCTGGCCTGGACGCGTACCGCGCTGGCGCTGATCGGCGGCGGGGTGGCGCTGATGATCCTGCCGAGCCTCGGGATCCCCGGCGTGCGCCACGGACTGAGCGCGGGATTGATCGCCATGGGCGGGTTGCTGGCCGTGCTCTCGGTGCGCCGCTGGCGCCAGGTGCAGGAGGCGATGAACGCCGGTGTCGAACTGCC
>ERZ650309.236-NODE-236-length-27886-cov-9.254213_pt1 | contig 27886 bp, 32 predicted proteins | sample MGYA00376245_ERZ650309 | MGnify/ENA primary metagenome ERZ650309 (study PRJEB26733, sample SAMN07839294) | wastewater metagenome | biome: urban; feature: wastewater treatment plant; material: waste water | place: USA: North Carolina | collected 2016-04-26 ...
CATATCGACGGCGGTGTTTGGCACCTCGATGTCGGCTCATCTCATCCTGGGGCTGAAGCAGGTCCCAAGGGTATGGCTGTTCGCCATTTAAAGAGGTACGCGAGCTGGGTTTAGAACGTCGTGAGACAGTTCGGTCCCTATCTACCGTGGGCGTTGGAGACTTGAGAGGATCTGCTTCTAGTACGAGAGGACCGAAGTGGACGAACCTCTGGTGTTCCGGTTGTCACGCCAGTGGCACTGCCGGGTAGCTATGTTCGGAAGGGATAAGTGCTGAAAGCATCTAAGCACGAAGCCTCCCTCAAGATAAGGTCTCCCTGAGAGTTTAACTCTCCTAAAGAGCCGTTAGAGACCATGACGTTGATAGGTTCGGTGTGGAAGCGCAGCGATGCGTGAAGCTAACGAATACTAATTGCTCGTGAGGCTTGACTATATAACGCCAAAACAGTTTATACCAAGATACACAACCTTGATTTAGTTCGAAACAGATACAGCATAAACGTAAAAATGACACAGACAAAATTCCAACTGTACAAAGACAACGAATTCGAGTAAGCGCAAAAACGCAAACTCAACCAGTTTGTCTGGCGACCATAGCGAGTGTGAACCACCTGATCCCTTCCCGAACTCAGAAGTGAAACCGCTCCGCGCCAATGGTAGTGTGGCATTCGCCATGTGAGAGTAGGTCATCGCCAGACTCCAATCAAAAAAACCCTTCTAGTAAACACTAGAAGGGTTTTTTACTTTAAAAAACAGAAAAATAATATGTTTTCTTAGGCTAAATTCTATTATATAAAATACAATTGTCTTTTTTGTGCTATATTTATAGGCGTTATTGACTAATATAAAGATACTAAATTTATGATTTCTAGGTTTATTGCACGTGGTACTTTTGCTTTCACTGGTTGGACTTTTAATAATCAAATGCCAACGCATATCAAACAATGTGTAATGATTGCAGCTCCTCACACATCTAACTGGGATGCGCTTTATACTCGTTTAGCGTTTGTTTTGATGGGAATACCTGTCAAAATTACGATTAAAGATAGTTATATGCGTTTTCCTTATGGCCCGTTTATTCGGTATATGGGAGGAGTAGGTATAAATAGACGGCCTAAAAAAGATGGCGAAGCGCGGCCAAGTATGGTTCAGTTGATGGCGGATTTATTTAAAGCGCACCCAGATTTTGTTATGTTGGTAACACCTGAAGGAACCCGTTCTTTGCGAACAAAATGGAAAACGGGTTTTTATCATATTGCAGTCGCAGCGAATGTACCCATTGCTTTAGGGTATTTAGATTATAAGAAAAAAGAGGCTGGAGTAGGTAAAGTTGTTTATCCAAGTGGTGATATGAAAAAAGATATGTATGAAATCATGTCATTTTATAAAGACATTGCTGGTAAATACCCCGAAAAATTTAGTGTTGATTTGGATTATCATCACTAAAAATCAAGGCTCTGTTAAGATTAACAGAGCCAACTGTTTACTGTATCATTAAAAAATTAAGTGACTTTCAATTTAGCTACCAATGCCGTTGCATTTTGTGCCACTAAGCCATAAATGGATAATTGTGGATTAACGCCTAAACTGGTGGGAAAAACTGAACCGTCAAAAATAGACAGATTTTCTAATTGATGATGACGACCTTGACTATTAACTACGCCCATTTGTTCGTTGTCGCTCATCATACAACCACCCATTAAATGCGCGGTAAATAGGGCTGTACGAAACTTTTTATACGGGAGTTGTTCTATTTGAGTTTTTGCTTCTGACCAAGAGTTTGCCCATTTAGCATCTAAATGAGCAGCACGAACTTTAGTTGCCCCTGCGGCAAATTGCGCTTCAGCCATGCTTAAATAGGCACGTTTTGCCCCATCCCAAACAAAATCAGTAATATCGTAATCCAAAACTGGATTACCTTTATCATCAATCGACACTTGACCACCTTGGCTTTGCTCCACAAAACCATCGCGCATTAATGCTAACATGGCATTAGTGTGTGGTAATAAGGCCATTTCGTCTTTGAGTGTTTGTCCCCATGTGCCAAAAATACCACTGGCAATGGCAGGAAATACAGGTGGAACTTCAAGTTTATAACCCATTTTACCTGTTGCACCGTCTTTCCATTGAAAAAAGTCAGAAGCAATAGATTGTGGTGCACCATGATAAGGATCAATTTGTTGTGGCATTTGCGCCAAGGTTAATACCACAGGATGAATACAGGTGCGTTTACCAACACGTTTATAAGGATCAGGCGTTTGTGAGCGTAATAAAAGAGCTGGGTTATTGAGTGCACCGCCAGCAATAATATAATGTTTGGCCTTGATTTGAACTTCAATCCCTGTCCGTTGGTGAGTGCTAGTGTCTAAGGCTAAGCCTAATAAACCTGTGACTTTGTTGCCACTGAATAAAATCTTTTCAATGCGTAAATGATGTACTAATTCCGCACCTTGACTAAGAGCGGTGGGAATTGTAGACACTAACATCGATTGTTTGGCATTCACAGGGCAACCTAAACCACAATAGCCGCTATTCCAACAACCTTTTACATTACGTGGAATAACGTGCCATTCCCAGCCTAGTTTTTTGCAGGCATCATTAAGAACTTGGTTGTTAGGATTGGGTGCCATTGCCCAAGGAGCAATATTCAACCGTTGTTCCATCTTTTCAAACCAAGGTTTCATGTCTTCAGGACTGTGTCCTTTCACTTGATGAACATCCGCCCAATGTTTGAGCGTGTGATCAGGTGTTCTAAAACTAGCAGTCCAGTTAACGACGGTTGTACCACCCACAGCACGTCCTTGGAGAATAGCAATAGCACCATCACTACTCGCACGACCCGCACCTTCTTGATAAAGTTCACGATAAGCACGACTTTCATCTAAGTCTTTAAAGTTAGCAGAAGTTTTTAAAGCACCTTCTTCAATCATTAAAACTTTTAAACCAGCTTGACTCAAAATTTCAGCGGTTGTGCCACCACCAGCACCTGTGCCCACAATAACAACATCTGCTTCTAAAGTTTGGTTTTTTTGTAGGGTAGAAGCGTCAGTTACTTTCCAACCCGAGGCAATGCCTGCGGTATAAATATCATCAAATGCCATGTTTAGTATGTCCTGTTTTTAGCTGTTAATTGCTTGGTAGAGGGCAGGAAGGTGGTTATAACCACTTTGTGCTTGGGCTTCGGGTAAACTAAAATAGGAGACGGCAACTAATTTGCTTAATACACGATAACCTGCATTAAATGGCCCAATCGAGCTGCTTTGCCAGCGTTGTAAAAAATGATTCACATCGTCTGGACTGGCTTGCTGCCATGTATCTAACACGCCTGTGGTTAACCAACGGGTAATACGGCCATCCAATAAATCTAAGAGTTTGTAAATTTCACTTTGCGCTTTATAAGCCAAATTACTACAAGCACCATCAACATTTTTTAAGATATTAATTTGTAATGCTTGATAGTTAGGTGTTTCAGTTTGAATCATGCTGTGTAAGACCACAGGAATTAATGCTGAAAATAGTTTTAAATCGCCTTCGCGTAAAAATTGAAAACCTTTACTTGGCGTTGATGGCGTGGAGCTACAAGCAGTTAAAGTGCTTGTCGTGGCGGTAGTCAAGGCAATAGTGCCAATAGTACTGGTGCGTAAAAAAGCACGTCTGGATAATAGGGTGGACATAATAAATTCCTGAGTTAATCCACAAAATAACAAGTTTTAAGCGTTGATGGGTTGTAGGATTATGGGTAAATATACAGTTGTCTTTTTATTGTTTATAGAAGGGAAATCGCCACGTCAAGCAATCGCCATAAAAAATGGACGTATACGCAAGAAATACCGCGTATTACACTCAAAATGGGGCAAAAGCCCCATGTGTCGTTTAAACCCCGATACTCGCTAAAGTTCGAATAATGCTGCTCACAACACCAGCAATTACAGGATGGTCAACTTCGATTTCAGCTTCAACAGAACGTAATAAATTGGTAAAACGCTCATAATCAACTTGCTCATGTGATTGTAAATGTAACTCTAAATCACATAATTGTGCCTGTAGATTTTCGTGATGTTCAGGTGGCAAGGGTTGAATGGCTAAAATATTTCTAGCTTTGGCAATTTCTTCACCAATTAATTGTTTTGGCATTATCGCTCTCCTAATAACAAGCATTTTTTAAAGGTTGTTGAACAATTTGTAAGGTACTGTGTTGAATACCAAAATGATGTTCTAATTCGTCACTAATAATGTGTAATAATTTATCATCTTGTGGAAATTCATTGACAACTAAATGAGCGGTTAGCGCAACTTCAGAACTGCTTAATGCCCAAATATGTAAATCATGAACGGCCTTAACGTGATTTTGTTGTAATAAAAATTGCTGTACCTCGGTTAGTTTAATATGTTCAGGAACGCCATCTAAACTTAAATTTAAAGATTGTTGTAATAAATGCCATGTTCCGATAATTATAATTATGGCAATGATTAAACTCATCACAGGATCTAACCATGACCATTGATAATAATAGTACAAAACACCAGTGATGATCACGCCAACAGACACAAGGGCATCGCCTGCCATATGTAAAAAAGCACCACGCAAATTAATATCATGCTCACTGTCACGCATAAATAGCCAAGCAGTAAAGCCATTAATCACGACACCACAAGCAGCTACCCAAATTAAAGTAACACTTTCAATGATTTGAGGTTGTTGTAAGCGTTGTATCGCTTCCCAAGCCATTGCCCCCATCGCGACTAATAACAACATACTATTGATTAATGCCGCTAAAATTGAAGCTTTACGCCAACCATAAGTGTGTTGTGTATTGCCTTTACGTTGGGCTAACCAAAAAGCAGACCAAGCTAATAATAATCCTAAAACATCACTTAAATTATGACCAGCATCTGCTAATAGAGCTAAAGAGTGGGCATACCAACCATACAATGCCTCAATAATAACAAACACAATATTTAAAATAATACCAAACGCAAAAATACGGCCATAATCTTTGGGGGCATGAGAATGATGGCTATGAGCATGAGGCTCAGGTGTTTTACAATGATGATGGTCGTGGTGATGATGCATAATAGCTTTAAATAAAAGAGTTTATGTTCTATGTTTAACTCAATTTTGGCAATTAGTATAGGGGCTTCTATAGGCGCAGTAGGGCGATGGTTGTTGTCTTTATGGCTAAATAAGGTTTTTTTATTTATTCCTTTGGGAACATTGCTTGCTAACTTAGTGGGAGGCTATTTAATTGGAGTGGCTTTTGCACTGTTTGCTAATCACCCAAGTTGGCCAGCAGAATGGCGTTTATTGGTGATTACAGGATTTTTGGGCGGATTAACAACATTCTCGACTTTTTCAATCGAGACGGTGAGTTTATTGCAGCAAGAAAAATGGTTATGGGCAGCAGTGCAAATAAGTTTGCATGTCTTGGGATCGTTAGTAATGACTTTGATGGGATTGGCGACAGTAAGCTATTTAAGACAATAGGCAGATAAAGTTAATCTGCCTTAGAATTGGAAATAATTAAGCTGCTTTAGTCATTGGAAAGTGCCAGAGTTTCATTAACTCATCGCAGGCATCAACAATCATTTCTTCAGTGATTGGAATTTCACGGCCTTGTTCATCAACAAGTGCAGCACCATAGAATGCTTGTAAATTAAATACGTTAGTATCCATTTTTGTATTCATTTCAACAACTTGCATGATAAACCTCATTTGCCTAGCGCACTTTGCGGGGTAACGGCTTCTTTATAATGGTAGTATAGAAAAAGAATTGCTTTGTGTATCCCTAAACTCACTCTAATCTGTAACCAACTATGAAATTTGAGAATAATTCTTGCTTGCATCATTTACATATTGGCCTGTTGATTAATCCCGTTGCTGGTTTGGGCGGTGAGCTTGCCTTTAAAGGCAGTGATCATCAGCAATGGCAAATTAGCGTTGCTGAACAATCACGTGCCTACCAACGTTGCTATCAAAGCTTAAAATTGTTACAGCCATATAAAGACAGATTAAATTTTTCATGTGCAAATGGCCTAATGGGTAAGCAATTATTACAAGACCTCGATTTTGAGGCAAAAGTTGTTTATCAAACTAATCTGCCAACTCAGGCAGAAGACACAATCCGTGCAGCACAGGCTTTAATGCAACAGAATATTGATTTGCTACTGTTTGTTGGTGGTGACGGAACAGCACGCGATTTATGTACGGCTGGTGTCAGTTGTCCTGTGTTGGGTATTCCCGCAGGGGTAAAAATGCATTCAGGGGTATTTGCTCTGAATCCCGAAAGTGCCGCAGAGATTATTTATAAATTAATGTCGGGTAGTGGTGTGGCGGTTGAGCAAGCAGAAGTAAGAGATTTAGATGAATTAGCCTTACAACAAGGTAAAGTGCGCGCTCAATTTTATGGCGAGTTAAGTATCCCGATAGATACAAAACTGATACAACAAATGAAGTGTGCAAGCCCCGAAACAGATGAATTAGTGCAACACGAAATCGCTGCATTTGTCAGTGAGCGTTTAGAAACGGATGTGGTGTATTTGTTTGGGGTGGGCAGTACCTGTGCGGCAATTATGCAAAAATTAGGTTTTGAACATACTTTATTGGGCTTTGATGCCATATTAAATGGAGAATTAATTGGCCAAGATCTTAATTCAAGACAGATAACAAATTTAATTTCTCAATATCCTTGTAAAGTGATTTTAACCGTCACTGGTGGGCAAGGTGTGTTGTTGGGGCGGGGCAATCAGCAGTTAACACCAGCAATTTTACAACAAATCGGTCGAGAAAATTTATGGGTCGTGGCAACACCTCATAAATTAAAAAGCTTAGAAGGGCGAGCGTTAGTATTGGATACGGGGGATGCCTCTTTAAATAAGGCATGGTGTGGCTTAATTAAAGTGACAACAGGTTATGAGCAAGAACAATTGTATTATGTAGGCCAATAAAAAAGCGACCTAAGTCGCTTTTTTAGAGGTTTGAGCGTAAACTTTCGACTACGCTCAAGGTACATTAACGCCACAAAGCACCTTGATTTGGCACTTGATCTGGAATTTGTAAGGCTTCTAAAGCAGCAATACGAGTTTCGATGGCTGGGTGAGAAGCAAACAATTTAGCTAAGCTAAAACCTTCACGTTGACCTTCAGCAATCGCTAAAGCAGTCATCTCGGCAGGCATTTGATCAGGCATATTGTGTTCAGCTTGTAAACGACGTAAGGCATTGATCATAGACTGTTTTCCAGCTAAACGAGCACCTGCTTCGTCAGCACGGAACTCACGACGACGAGAGAACCACATAACAATTGCAGAAGCCAAGATACCTAAAACGATATCAGCAATAATGCTGGTAACAAAATAGGCGATACCAGGCCCATCTTCATTTTTGAAAATTACACGGTCAACAAAGTTACCAATAATGCGAGAGAAGAACATAACAAAGGTATTCACAACGCCTTGAATTAAGCTCAATGTAACCATGTCACCATTCGCCACGTGGCCAATTTCGTGACCTAGAACAGCGCGTACTTCATCACGGCTCATACGGTCTAATAAGCCGCTAGACACAGCCACTAAAGCAGCATTTTTGTTCCAACCTGTGGCAAAAGCATTGGATTGAAAGCTTGGGAAAATACCCACTTCTGGCATTTTGATACCTGCTTTTTGCGATAACTCAGCAACAGTATCTAATAACCAACGTTCTTCAGCACTGCGCGGTGTTTCAATAATTTCTGTACCTGTGGTGCGTTTAGCCAGCCACTTCGACATAAATAAAGAAATTAATGAACCCACCATACCAAAGACAAAACAGACAACTAATAAATTAGCTAAATTGAGCGTATTACCCGCTGTATGTGTCGAACCAACACCCAACACGCTCAAAATAATACCTGCGACTACAACAATCGCTAAGTTGGTGAGCAGGAAGAGGACGATACGGAACATCTTTATAAACTCCTAAAAACGGATTATCCGAGTTATTTGATAAGGTATGGTTGTTGATTATGAATTACAAGATGACAGTATTGTATCTTTGTAACTGAAAATAGGTTGATAATTGAGCTTTTGGTCAAAAAATGCAGTGTATTCTGTAGGTCTTAGGATTTACGCATTGCAGTACAATGCGTAAACCTTGTTCTTGTGGGGAAAGGATTAAGTACCCATTCTGGCTCTATAGCCTGCCAAAAATCGTGCTAGACGATTAATTGCTTCTTTAAGTTCGTCAATATGTGGTAAAAATACCACACGGAAATGATCGGTATGAGGCCAATTAAAGCCAGTTCCTTGTACTAACAAAACTTTTTCTGCTTGTAAAAATTCTAGAATGAAGGCTTGATCATCTTCAATTGGATAGATGGTTGGGTCTAATTTGGGAAATAGATACAATGCGCCTTCGGGTTTAGTACAACTCACACCAGGAATGTCATTGAGCATTTTCCATGCAATTTCGCGCTGTTCATATAAACGACCACCTTTACAGATTAAATCGTTGATACTTTGATAACCACCTAATGCCGTTTGAATAGCAAATTGTGCTTGTACATTGGCGCATAAACGCATGGAGGCCAACATCTCCAAACCTTCAATATAGTCTTTGGCAGCACGTTTGTTACCACTAACCATTAACCAGCCTGAACGAAATCCTGCGACACGATAAGACTTGGATAAGCCATTAAAGGTGATACATAACAAATCATCACATAAAGTCGCAATAGAGGTATGTTCTGCTCCATCGTATAAAATCTTGTCATAAATTTCGTCAGCAAAAATAATTAAATTATGACGGCGAGCAAGGGCAACAAGACCTTCTAAAATGTGTTTTGGATAAACTGCCCCTGTAGGATTATTGGGGTTAATGACCACAATCCCGCGTGTTTTTGGGGTGATTTTTGACTCAATATCGGCTAAATCGGGATACCAGCCATTATTTTCATCGCATAAGTAATGGGTGGGCGTGCCACCTGCTAAAGTGACAGCGGCTGTCCACAATGGATAGTCAGGGGCTGGAATAAGCATTTCATCGCCATTGTTTAACAAGGCTTGCATTGCCATGACAATCAGTTCTGAAACCCCATTACCAATATAAATATCACCAACATCAACAAATAAACCTTTTTGTTGATAATATTGAACCACTGCTTTACGAGCGGCAAATAAGCCTTTTGAATCACAGTAGCCAATGGCATTAGGCAAATTGGTAATTACATCCGCGAGAATTTCTTGTGGGGCTTCAAAGCCGAATGGCGCTGGATTACCAATATTTAACTTGATAATACGGTGTCCTTGTTCTTCCATGGCATTGGCGGCTTTTAATACAGGGCCACGAATGTCATAACATACATTTTGTAATTTTGCGGATTTTGCAATTTGCATAGTAACAAACTCATTTGGGCTACATCTAATATATTCATAGTCAGTGATAAATCTGGCTAAGCATTCGATTCTAGCGAAAAAAGCGATGAATGTTCAGTAGGCTAGACAATGTTTTTTGGTGTATAAGACGTTAAGTTTGTTAGAGAGGTGCATTTTTATGAGCCAAGTTCAAAAAACTGATGCGCAATGGCAAAATGAATTAAGCCCAGAAGAGTTTTATATTTGCCGACAAAAAGGCACAGAACGTGCGTTTACAGGACAATATTGGAATTGTCACGAAAAAGGCGTATATCTATGCCGTTGCTGCGAAACAGCTTTATTTAGTTCAGAGACTAAGTATGATTCGGGTTCGGGATGGCCAAGTTTTTATCAAGCCCTTAATGAGCAAGTCATTGCAGAACATCGTGATTTAACTCATGGCATGATTCGCACCGAAATTACTTGTCAGCAGTGTGGCGCACATTTAGGTCACGTTTTTCCTGATGGCCCAAAACCAACAGGGTTGCGTTATTGTGTTAATTCGGCTTCATTAAAGCTTAAACAAAATTAAATACATCAACTGGAGAGATAAAATGCCCAATGTATATGATTATTCTGCAACCACTATTTCTGGCAAAGAAGTGTCGATTGCCGATTATAAAGGCAAAGTTTTATTGGTGGTGAATACGGCTAGTAAATGTGGTTTAACACCACAATTTAAAGATTTAGAAGCTTTGTATGAAAAATATAAAGATCAAGGTTTGATGATTTTAGGTTTTCCCTGTAATCAATTTTTAAGCCAAGACCCAGCCAGTAATGAAGAAATTAGTGAGTTTTGCCAATTAAATTATGGTGTTACATTTCCAATGTTCGCCAAAATTGATGTCAATGGCGATGAAGCTCATCCTTTATTCAAACACTTAAAAGAAGCTGCACCTGGTTTATTGGGTATGAATGCTATTAAATGGAACTTTACTAAATTTTTAGTTGATCGTCAGGGCAATGTGATTGAGCGTTATGCACCAACCACCGTACCATTAGATATTGCTAAAGATATTGAGAAGTTATTGTAAGAAAACGATCATCAATAGCCTTACCACAAACGAATAAAACTTGATCGTTTGTGGTTAGCGAATCAGAACCTAAGCTATAGCTGCTTTTTGCTTAGTTTTGCCTTTAGGTGCTTTACTGACATTAGGCGCATAACTCAAATCATACTCAGGCAATTTTAAGCTGCTTAAACGTTGTCTTAAGGTTGCTAATGACCAAGGCCATGCCGCGAAGTTACGGCCATTGGCATCTAAGTAATAACTCTTACAGCCACCACTATTAAAAACGGTAGTTTGTAAATGCTTTTGTACGGCTTCGTTATGACGACGTAAAACGCTTGGTTTGATGGTAAATTTGCTAATGCCTTGAGCTTTAACTTGTTGTAAACCATCAACAATATAATCAAGTTGTGCTTCGGCTAAACCAATAAATGAATCATAAACTAACACATTAGGGCCAAGCATTAAAAAGGCATTGGGGACATTTTCTAAACTTGTACCTAAATAGGCTTCGGGTGAACTGTTTTTCCATAAGTCAGATAAACGTTGGCCATTAGCATTATGAATCTTTTTACCAATTGGGGGATGAGATACCTCAAAACCTGTGCCCCAAATAATCACATCGACTTCATGACGTTGACCGTTCGCCGCAATCACAGTATTGCCTTCAACCTTCACTAAACCATGTGGAATTAAACGGGTATTAGCAGCTTGTAAGGCAGGGTAATAGTTGTTAGCAAATAAAATACGTTTACAGCCAACGGTAAAGTTAGGCGTGACATTTTTACGCAACACAGGATCTTTAATTTGTAATTTTAATAATTGTTTACCCAACACATTTAATGGTTTGAGCGCAATAGGATTACGCAAACCAAAGTTAATTGCATTTAACGATTGGGCAACACTATTACGCCAAGTTTGTTGAATCGCTGGGTATTTGGCAATAATTGACTTACCCCAATCGTTCAAATTCATATCTGGCTTAGGTAAAACCCACGGTGCAGTGCGTTGAAATACATAAAGCTCTTTGGCTTTAGGTTGAATTTGTGGCACAAACTGAATGGCAGATGCGCCTGTGCCAATGACAGCAATGCGTTTGCCTGTTAAATCGTAGTCATGATTCCATTTTGCTGAATGGAACATTTCACCCGTAAAAGTGTCTAAACCTTCTACTCGTGGGGTTTGTGGCTCGGTAATTGGGCCAGTCGCACAAATTAAGGTTTTTGATAAATATTGGCCTTGATTAGTATCTAAAACCCATAGATGACGGCTGTCATCCCATGACGCATTTTCTAAAGCGGTATTAAATTGAATAGAAGATTTAATATTGAAGTTTTCACTGACTTCTTCTAAATACGCTAAAATTTCAGGTTGTCGAGCAAACAAGTGACTCCATTTTGCACTTGGCGCAAATGAGTAAGAGTAGAGTGAAGAAGGCACATCACAACCACAACCGGGGTAAGTGTTTTCGCGCCATGTGCCACCGACACGGCTGGCTTTTTCGATAATTTTAAAGTTGTTGTAACCAACTTTTTGCAAACGAATCGCGGCAGCAATACCAGAAATACCAGCACCAACAATAAAGGTGTCATAAATATGAGCTTGAGTAGTCATGTTAAATCTCTAAATTATCAGTGAGTTATTTAAAAAACGAGTAAGAAAAACCTAAAAACTTGGTGTATAAGTTAGGCGATACCCGTTTCATCAACCAAAATAATTTTGCGTCTAATTGAGGGATGGTGTAGAGCTTGCCTTTGTCCAAACGGTTTAAGGTTAGTTCAGCAACAGCCTCACTGGTAGTCATGGCAAAATTCATCAACGCATGATCCGCTAAACCCGAATAACGACTAGGAATACGGCCATTTTTAATGATATTGGTTGGTACTAAAGTTGGGCAAAGTACATTGACTTTGATGTTAGATTTTTTTAACTCAGAAAATAAAGTTTCTGACAATCCTAACACCCCAGATTTGGTGACATTGTAGGCTGTCATTTCGGGAGCAGCTGTATAACCTGCTGCTGATGCGACGTTAATAATTGCACCATGTCCAAGCTTTTTAAACTTAGGAACAAAAAAGTGACAACCATGAATCACACCCCATAAATTAACATGAGTCACCCATTGCCAATCTTCGAGTGATAACTCATCAAATTTACCACCTAAGCCGACACCTGCGTTATTAATCACTAAAGTGACAGGATGTTGCATTAATTGTTCGGCTTGTTCAGCTAATTCGGCTACTTGTTCAGCCTTACCAACGTCACAAGCAACCGCATAAGCTTTTGCACCGTGTTCAGCCAAAAGCGCAACCGTTTTTTCGGCTGCCGCTAAGTTAATATCCGCACAAACAACCGTGCCACCGCGTTTGCCTAATGCCAATGCAAAACTTTGACCAATACCGCTACCAGCACCTGTGACTACGGCATAAGCTTGTTGACTGGGTTTGGTGGTTTTTTTAAATAAGCCCATGATTTTATACCAAAATAATCGTATTAAGCTGCACGAACAGCAGGAGTAAATTCTTTAACAAAGAAGGGGGTTAATGCGCCATTTTCTGGGTTAAACAATTTTTCTTTGTAATAATTTAAATAAGCTGTGGTGTCGTGGTCGTTGGGGTGAAAATCAGGACGGAAATAATCGGCAATATGCCCCATTGTGCTACCAAACACGCCATTTTCGTAGCCAAATAATAGGCTGGCACTGGTTTTGGCTTCTTTCCAAAAACTGACACTGATTAAATTGCTCGGTTTGCGTAGAAAGGGTAAAAGTAATGCCCCTAAAGAAACGCCGCCTAAAATCGTCACAAACGCAAGAATAAAACCAAAGATACGCAAACCATAATCGCCTGATAACACTTGGTAAACATCATAAGCAATGTCTTTATGCTCAGATTCTTCTAACATATGCCACATCCACAAAGCACGGGCTTTGGCATCGTCAGAGTAATAAAAATGGTCTTCGTGCTTCATCATATATTCCGCAACCACGGCAGTAAAATGCTCAATCCCTGCCATCATGGATAGTTTTAGTGGTTGTGGAAATTTTAGAAAAGTGTATTCAAATACTTTTTCAGCTAAAAAACGGTACAGTTTTACGGGGAAGTTATGCTCAGTCATAATGTAATTGTATTCATTATGAAATTTAGAATGTAAAGCTTCTTGTCCAATCAATGCAGAGACACGTTGTTTTAAAATAGGGTCAGTAATAAAGTCACGGTGATAACGAGCGGTCTCAATAACTAACTCTTCGCCATAAGTTAAAAAAATTGATAAGGCATAAAAATAAGCACTTGCCCATTCTTTTTGCAAATAAAATTTATCATCAAAGGTTTTTGCATCAAAATTAAAGTTGAAATGACGGATAGGCATCGTGCCAGTGCTCACATAATCAGAAATTTTGATATGTTTACGCAAAGATAATTTTCCCAGAGTAGCATTTTTTAATGTAGTGACGACCATGATAGATACCTAAAATCGCAATAATGATTAGTTAATAAATCTAGTCTTTGAATATGGGTGGTTATCTATACATATTTCAGTAAGACAGAGGTGTGTATCTGACACCTCATTAAATTACATTACGATCGTACGGTAAAAGGTGATTAGAGGACAAAAAAAAGTGATTTGGGGACAGATTGAGAGATGCAATTATATTTTTTCGATAAAAAGTGTCATTGAAGCTCTCAAAGATGGAGGCTGTTGAGATGTTATTATTGGAAGTGATGGGTTCTCCCTCTAAATTTTCTCATGCTTAAGTAACCACTCTTTACGCCATAAAGCGCCACTATAGCCACCTAATTTGCCATTATGATTAATGACACGATGACAAGGAATGACTAGGGGAATAGGGTTTTTACCATTAGCCATGCCTACTGCACGTTGACCATTTTTGTTGCCAATCTGTTGTGCAATTTGACCATAAGAAGCGGTTTTGCCAGCGGGGATAGTACGTAAACTTTGCCAAACTTGTTGTTGAAAGTTTGTCCCTAACGCATTAACTTGAATACGATTGAGCGCATCAAGATCACCTGAAAAATAAGTATCTAACAAAACGTGAATAATACTGGTTTCACAGACATGAATTGCAAAGTCTGTTGGATAATAACGAGTTAAGGATTGAGTGAGTCGATGATGAAACTCGTCAAATTCAAGTGCATATAAAACATTATCTTTGTGTATGAAGTGAATCAAGCCTAAAGGACTATTTAAATGACTTAAAAAAAATATATCCATAACTGTTCCAAAATTCTAAATAATGTCATATACTTGCCGCCCACTTGATATTCATCAAGTGTCGCGTTATGGTGGCCTTGTCGGTTTCCTCGCAACGCTAAGCAGCAAACCCCGCCAGGACCGGAAGGTAGCAACGGTAGTTGTGATGCGTGTGCCGAGGGTGAGCTGACAAGGTTGCCACCACTAAATTTCTCAGCTAATGTCTAGTTAGCGTCTCGCAAATTGTACTAAACGTTTACCTAAAGCTAAACATAAAGCTTGTTCTTCTGCGGTGATTGGGCGTTTACCATCTTGTCCTGCCCAATGTGATGCGCCATAAGGTGTTCCACCACTTTGCGTACTATTTAATGCCGCCTCACGATAAGGCAAACCTAAAATGACCATGCCATGATGTAACAATGGCAACATCATGCTTAATAAGGTGCTTTCTTGACCACCATGTAAAGAGCTGGTTGAGGTGAAAACGGCGGCGGGTTTATCACACAACGCACCATTCAGCCATAACGCGGCTGTACCATCTAAAAAATACTTCATGGGTGCGGCCATATTGCCAAATCGAGTGGGACTGCCTAAAGCTAAACCTGCGCAATCACGTAAATCTTCTAAGCTGCAATATAATTCACCACTATCAGGAATAGCAGCTTCGGTACTTTCACAGACAGTTGATACGGCTGGCACTGTACGAATACGTGCAGTCATGCCTGCGGCTTCTACACCACGCGCAATCAACTTTGCCAATTGGCGTGTGTTACCATGACGACTATAGTACAGTACTAAAATATAGGGTTCAGGCATCAACTTATCCTCATTTTGTTAGGATTATACCCCAATTGGAGTGAAATATGACGTTGCAGAGTCATTGGCACAAAATCAAATCATTTACCCGTTTTGTGATTAGTCGCTTTTTGGCAGATGAGTGCCGACAAAATGCAGCGTCCTTAACCTATACCACCTTATTTGCTGTTGTGCCAATGTTGACGGTGTTGTTTAGTGTGTTATCTGCCATTCCATCATTAAAACAATTAAGTAGCCAAATACAATCATTTATTTTTAGACATTTTTTGCCCGACACGGGCATCAAAGTACAAAATTATTTGAGTGAGTTTGCCACACAAGCTGGCCATTTAACGGTTGTTGGTGTGTTTATGTTGTTTGTCACCGCAGTGATGATGTTGGTGACTATCGAAAAGGCCTTTAATCAAATTTGGAAAGTAAAACAACCCAAACAAAGTGTGGTGGGGTTTTTACGTTATTGGGCAGTATTAAGTTTAGGGCCATTTTTATTGGGCGCAGGCTTTGCCGTTTCTTCTTATATTACGTCGTTAAGGGTATTTAGTGATGCCGAAGAGCTGGTTGGGATGGTCTTTTCAGGGTTACAAATTTTACCCTTTGTGTTTACGGGTTTAGCCTTTAGCTTATTATATATTGCTGTGCCTAATTGTCGTGTACCTGTAAAAGCAGGATTTGGTGCTGGTTTTTTTGCCGCAACCTTATTTGAATTGGCTAAAAATTTATTTACGTTTTTTGTCGCCGATTTCTCCTCTTATCAATTAATTTATGGCGCATTTGCGGCATTTCCATTGTTTTTGTTGTGGGTCTATTTGTCTTGGATGATTATTTTATTAGGGGTGGAGGTTTGTCGAGCATTAACCTTTTATAAAGAAGCCAATAAAAAAAATCGTCATCCAGTTTTAGCACTTTTAGATGTGTTGCAATTATTTTATTTACGCCAGTTAGAAGGGCGGTCGGTGTCTGATTTAGAGGCCATGGATATTTTAGGCAAACGAGAGGTAGAAACTTGGACACAATTAGCCGATATTTTATTAATGCAACGCTTTATTCAAAAAACTGAATCAGGTCATTATGTCTTGGTGCGAAATTTAGAAAAAGTGGATTTTGGCCAATTTTATCAAAGTTTACCGTGGCCTTTACCACAGCCTAAAGATTTAGATAATTTACATGACGATGACCATTGGGCGAGGGCTTTAGCCCCACGTTTATTAGCCGTACATCAATATCAACAGCAACAGTTTAGTTTGCCATTATCGCAAATTTTGGCAGTGCAAGAGTCTAATAATTCGTTATAATCGCACCAACAAAACCAGCTCACGCCAGTTACAGAGGAATCAGCATGACTGTTATTAAGCAAGATGATGTCATTCAAAGTGTTGCCGATGCTTTACAATACATTTCTTATTATCATCCTTTAGATTTTATTCAAGCTATTAATAACGCTTACGAAAAAGAAGAAAATCAAGCCGCTAAAGATGCAATGGCTCAAATTTTAATTAATTCTCGTATGTGTGCCGAAGGCCATCGTCCTATTTGCCAAGATACAGGTATTGTTACTGTGTTTGTTAAAGTCGGGATGAATGTGCGTTGGGACGCTACCATGTCCTTAGAAGACATGATTAATGAAGGTGTCCGTCGTGCTTATTTACATCCAGACAACGTGTTACGTGCTTCTATTCTAAAAGATCCAGCAGGTAAACGCCAAAATACCAAGGACAACACCCCAGCAGTGATTCACTACGAAATTGTGGCTGGTGATAAAGTTGATATTACCGTGGCGGCGAAGGGCGGTGGTTCTGAAAATAAATCGAAAATGGCAATGTTAAACCCTTCTGATTCGATTGTGGATTGGGTATTAAAAACCGTACCAACCATGGGTGCTGGCTGGTGTCCACCGGGTATGTTAGGTATTGGTATTGGTGGTACAGCCGAAAAAGCCATGTTGTTAGCCAAAGAATCGTTAATGGATCCTGTTGATATTCAAGAGTTAATTGCTCGCGGCCCACAAAACCGTGTTGAAGAATTACGCTTAGAATTGTTTGAAAAAGTCAATGCTTTAGGTATTGGTGCTCAAGGCTTGGGTGGTTTAACAACTGTTGTTGATATCAAAATCAGAGATTATCCAACACACGCAGCCAGCTTACCTGTTGCCATTATTCCAAACTGTGCAGCGACTCGTCATGTGCATTTTGAATTAGATGGTTCAGGTGCAGCAGAATTAACTCCACCTAAATTAGAAGATTGGCCACAAGTGACATGGGATGCGTCAAAAGCACGTCGTGTTAACCTCGATAACATTAGCCATGAAGATATCAAAACATGGCAAACAGGCGAGACCTTGTTGTTATCGGGTACGATTTATACAGGCCGTGATGCTGCCCATAAACGTATGGCTGATATGATTGCCAAAGGTGAAGAATTACCTGTCGATTTAAAAGGCAAATTTATTTATTACGTTGGTCCAGTTGACCCTGTTCGTGATGAAGTAGTTGGTCCAGCAGGCCCAACAACTGCAACCCGTATGGATAAGTTTACTAATACAGTATTAGAAGCCACAGGCTTATACGGTATGATTGGTAAATCTGAACGTGGTCCAGTCGCTATTCAAGCCATTAAAAACCATGAAGCTGTGTATTTAATGGCGGTGGGTGGTGCTGCTTATTTAGTATCCAAAGCGATCCGTAAAGCCAAAGTCGTTGCTTTTGCAGACTTAGGTATGGAAGCGATTTATGAGTTTGTGGTTGAAGATATGCCTGTCTCGGTGGCGGTAGATGTCAACGGCAGCTCAGTGCATGATACCGCACCCAAAATTTGGCAAGCCAAAATTGGTAAAATTCCAGTTGTCTAAGCTTCTCCCCCTTGATAAGGGGGAGGTTGGGAGGGGGTTATAAATGCCCCCACCCTGACCCTCTCCTAAATTAGGGGAGGGAAATTTAAAAAAACTAGACAAACTATTGATTAACCCTTATTATCGCGCCCCTATTATGCCAGTCGTCTCATTACCAGCCGCCATTGAGCCCTTTAAATGGGCAGATAGAGCTACACATGTTGTAGTCGATGTTCCTTTGGCGCAATTTACACGGTTAGCTGCCGATTTAGTTGATACTAATGGTAGCGTACACATTGATTGTCGGTTTGAGCGTAATGCTCAAAGAAGGGCTTATTTACGTGGCGAGATTTCGACGGTGATTAATCTCACTTGTCAGCGTTGTTTAGAGACAATGCAACTCCCGATTCAAACCACGATTGACCTTGCCTTAGTGCATGATGAAGACGAAGCCGAAAAACTTCCCGAAGATGCAGACTATTTAGTTGTGCCAGAACAGGGAGTAGTGTTGGCAGAAATTATTGAAGATGAGTTGTTGTTAAACGTCCCTTATACACCAATGCATGAAGATTGTGATGCATTAAGTTATAAACAAGATGACGTTGCTGCACCCGTCAAAGAAAACCCATTTCAGGTGTTGGCAGCATTAAAAAAGCCGTCAGCGAAAGATTAATCTAATCCATAAACGTCGTTACGATGTTTAGTCTTGTGTGTTTGGAGAGCTAAAATGGCCGTTCAACAAAATCGTAAAACTCGTTCTCGTCGCGATATGCGTCGTTCTCATGATGCATTAACTGGCCCAACTTTAAGCGTTGACCAAACCACTGGTGAAGTTCACCGTCGTCACCATGTGACTAAAGACGGTTTCTACCGTGGTCGTCAATTGTTTACTGTTGCTGCAGTTGACGCCTAAGTCATCATATGGCTATCACCATCGCGGTTGATGCCATGGGCGGGGACTTCGGTCCCCGTGTAACTGTTCCCGCTGCTTTAAGCGTCTTAGCACTCTATTCTGATCTAAAAATCATTCTTGTTGGCCAAGAAAGCCAAATCTCTCCCTTCCTACAAAAGTTACCAGCTACCACAAAACAACGTGTTTCTATTGTCCACACCGATGAAATGGTGACGATGGATGATAAAGTCGCTGTCGCCTTACGCAATAAGCGTCAATCATCAATGCGTTTGGCAATTAATTTGGTGCATGACAAACAGGCTAATGCTTGTGTGAGTGCAGGTAATACAGGTGCATTAATGGCGATTAGCCGTTTTGTGTTAAAAACGCATGCTAACATTGATCGACCTGCTATTTTAGCGCCATTGCCGACACAACATGGTCAAGTGTATATGTTGGATTTGGGGGCGAATGTTGATTCGGAGCCCAAACATTTGGTGCAATTTGCACAAATGGGCAATTTGGTCGCAAAAGCCTTGACAGATATTTCCTCACCACGCATTGCTTTGTTAAATATTGGTGAAGAAGAAATTAAAGGCAATGAGCAAATTAAACAAGCACACCAATTATTAAAAGCCAGTTCACTCAATTATGTGGGTTACATTGAAGGTGATGGCATTTTTAAAGGTGAAGCCGATGTGGTAGTTTGTGATGGATTTGTGGGTAATGTAGCGTTAAAAACGTCTGAAGGCGTGGCCAAAATGTTTGCTAGCTTTATTAAGCAAGAAATAGAGAAAAGTTGGCTAAATAAAATAGTCGGTGCGATTGCTTATCCTATTTGGCGTGGTTTAAAACAAAAAATGAATCCAAGTAATTATAACGGTGCAAGTTTGGTAGGTTTAACAGGCATTGTCATTAAAAGCCATGGTAGTGCTGACCAAGACTCATTTGCACAAGCCCTTAAAGTAGCTATTAAGGCGATCGAACAAGATATTCCTTCATTGATTGCACAGCATTTACCGTCTCAGGAATGATGATGAAACGGCTTATAATAGGGATGATATTTTGCGTGATGATGGCTGGTATGACGCAAGTGCAAGCAGCGGATAAAATAGATACAAAGTTGATTAAAGAGTTTATAAATCTTCATGCAACAGCCATCATGCAAAAGGATGAGCCAAAATTAATGGCCATGTTTGCAGAAAATTATCGTCAGTTACAATCAATTAAGCAGCCAGTCATTGGCAAACAAGATTTAGCCAAAATTTATAAAAATAATTTTTTAATGGCTAAATTGATTATGACACAAGCAACTATAGAAGAAGAAAACATTGCAGAAGATGGGCAAAGTGCTACTATTCGCGTACATTTTAGCCATCGTTATTTGTTTGAATATGAAGGTCAACAAAAGTTATTAGATCAACAAGAGGATTGGTTAAGTGATCTGGTGTTACAACAAGGTCAACTGCAATACCTCAAAACGCAAAAATTATTGTTTAAATAAAAATTTATTAATTATAGGTATAGAGAAATGTCAAAACTGGCTTTTGTTTTTCCTGGTCAAGGCTCCCAACAATTAGGCATGTTGGCCGATGTTGCTGAGCAATATCCTTTAATTAGACAAACTTTTGGTGAAGCCTCTGACGCGCTTAATGTCGATTTATGGAAACTTTGCCAAGAAAACGAAACAGAACTGAATAAAACCGAAAATACTCAGCCCGTATTATTAACTGCAAGCATTGCTCTATGGCGTGTATGGCAAGCTTTTGAGGGTGCAAAGCCTGATTATTTAGCAGGGCATTCTTTAGGTGAATATAGTGCTTTAGTGGCCAGTGGCGTCATGTCTTTAGCGGATGGTGTACGATTAGTCGCCTTGCGCGGACGCTTAATGCAACAAGCTGTACCAATGGGCTTAGGGGCAATGGCTGCGATTTTAGGTTTAGAAGATGCGGATGTTATTGCGTCCTGTCAATCAGCAAGCAAGATTGGCATTGTCGAAGCAGTCAATTTTAATGCACCTTCACAAGTCGTTATTGCAGGCGAAACAGACGCTGTCAATGCTGCAATGAAGGCAGCCTCTGAACGTGGTGCAAAACGCGCGCTTATTTTACCTGTCAGTGTACCAGCCCATAGTTCTTTAATGCGTCCTGCGGCGGCTATGTTAGGTGAAGCCTTAGATAATATCGATTTTCATCAAGCTGCAATTCCTGTGGTACAAAATGTTGGAGCAACGGTTGAGCCAAATGTCACCGCTATTCGCCAAGCTTTAGTAGCACAGCTTTATAGCCCTGTACGTTGGGTACAAACCGTTGAGTATTTAGCCGCACAAGGTGTCACTCGTGTCGTTGAATGTGGTTCGGGCAAAGTGTTGTGTGGTTTAAATAGACGTATTAACAAAGCACTGATCTGTGAGTCTTTAGAAAATGTTGCAGGATTAACGGCAGCTTTGGCGATCAAATAGGAGTTTATTATGTCATTACAAGGCAAAGTTGCCATTGTGACAGGCGCAAGTCGTGGTATTGGTAAGGCAATTGCTCAACAATTAGCGAGTCAAGGTGCGATTGTGGTTGGTACAGCCACCACCGAGGCAGGTGCAGAGACCATTAGCCAATATTTAGCAGAATATAATGGTGCTGGCTTGGCATTAGATGTCACACAAGCTGATGCAATTGATAAATTTTTAGCCCAAGTACAAGAGCGTTTTGGTACACCATTAATTTTAGTTAATAATGCGGGTATTACTAAAGATGGTTTGTTATTACGCATGAAAGATAGCGATTGGGATGCGGTGATTAATACCAATCTAACCGCAATTTTCCGTTTATCCAAAGCCTGTTTAAAAGGCATGGGTAAAGCACGTTGGGGGCGAATTATTAATATTAGTTCTGTGGTCGGCCAAATGGGTAATGCAGGACAATGTAACTATGCCGCTGCAAAAGCAGGCTTAGAAGGTTTTAGCCGCGCCTTAGCCAAAGAAATGGGCAGCCGCGCGATTACTGTCAATTGTATTGCACCAGGTTTTATTAAAACCGATATGACCGATGTTTTAACCGAAGATCAACAAGCAGTGATGTTGGCTCAAATTCCAGCAAACCGTTTGGGACAACCCGAAGAAATTGCCTATGCTGTTGCTTTTTTGGCCAGTGACCAAGCAGGATACATCAATGGCGTGACTTTAGACGTCAATGGCGGTATGTATATGTAACTCTTTTAATCAAACAATCGTTTAGGTGTTGCGATAAAGCGCAGAGCTTCATACACTACGGCGATTGTTTATTGATGATCTCATACAGAACATCAATAAAAATAGAATCTACCCACAGGAGAACAAAGAAAGTGAGTAACATCGAAGAACGCGTTAAAAAAATCGTTGCCGAGCAATTAGGTGTTAAATTAGAAGACGTTAAAAACGAATCTTCTTTTGTTGATGATCTCGGTGCTGATTCTTTAGATACCGTTGAATTAGTCATGGCTTTAGAAGAAGAATTTGAAACCGAAATTCCTGATGAAGAAGCTGAAAAAATCAATACAGTACAAGCTGCCATTGATTACGTTGTTGCCAATACAAAATAATTGGACAACTGACAAAAATACCGCATCCCGTTACCGCGGGTCATGCGGTTTTTTTTTGCAATTTTAATGTCAAATAAATATGCTTAAATAAGCACTAAAATATAATTTAATCGTACACTGAGCGAAGTCGAAGTGTTATTTGCTATGGTTCGACTCCGCTCACCATACGCGACAACACCTAGTTTTCGTTTTTAAATGTTGTTAATAATTGGAGAAACATATGAGCCGCCGTCGGGTTGTTGTGACTGGTTTGGGCATGGTTACCAGTTTAGGGGCAGATGTTGCCAGCACATGGAGCCATATTTTACAAGGAAAGAGTGGAATTTCTCATATTGATCATTTTGATGCCAGTCAATATAAAACCCGTTTTGCTGGTCTTGTTCGCGATTTTAAAGCTGAAGAATATTTGCCCGCCAAAGAATTACGCCGTTATGATGAATTTATGCACTATGGTATTGCAGCAGGTGTGCAAGCGATTCAAGATGCGCAACTCACTGTTACCCCCGAAAATGCCTCACGGATTGGTGTGGCTTTAGGTTCTGGCATTGGCGGTTTAACCACTATCGAAGCAAACCATCAGCAATTATTGCAAAAAAGTAAAATTTCACCGTTTTTTGTACCTGGTTCAATTATTAATATGGCCGCAGGTTTGTTGGCGATTCGTTATGGTCTTAAAGGGCCAAATTTAGCGTTAACCACGGCTTGTACCACAGCAACCCATTGTATTGGCTTAGCGGCACGCTTAATTGCGTATGGTGATGCGGATGTATTTGTGGCAGGTGGTGCAGAAAAAGCGTCATCGCCTTTAGGCATTGCAGGTTTTTCGTCAGCGCAAGCCTTATCGACGCGCAATGATAATCCGCAAGCAGCGAGTCGTCCATTTGACAAAGATCGTGACGGTTTTGTGTTGGGCGATGGTGCAGGTATCTTAATTTTGGAAGAATATGAACACGCATTAAAACGTGGTGCAAAAATTTACGCTGAATTAGTTGGCTTTGGCATGAGTGATGATGCTTTTCATATTACTGCTCCCCCTGAAACAGGTGAAGGTGCAGCAGCCGCAATGACGAATGCACTCAAGGATGCTCAACTTGAACCAAATGCTGTGGATTATATTAACGCGCATGGTACAAGTACCCCTGCGGGTGATGTTGCCGAGTCGCGTGCGATTGAAAGTGTGTTTGGTGAACATGCCAACAAATTGGCGGTTAGCTCTACCAAATCGATGATTGGCCATTTGTTGGGAGCAGCAGGCGCAGTAGAGGCTATTTTTAGCGTATTGGCGATTCGTGACAATATCGCCCCTCCAACAATTAATTTAGATAACCCTGACCCTGCTTGTCGTTTAGATTATGTGCCGCATCAAGCACGTCCGATGAAGATTGATGTTGCTTTGTCAAATTCTTTTGGTTTTGGCGGAACTAATGGCTCATTGATTTTTAAACGGATTTAAATTAAGACTTAGACGGATGGGTTGAGGAATGAAACCCATTGAGTTAGGTGTTAAATAGTCTGTGTTAAATGCAACGTATCACAGGATTGCCCTTAGCTGCGCTGCATACAGACTATAACTTTGGCATAACTGGGAGTGTTTGACATGCCTAATCACATATCAAAAAGAAAGCTATGTAGCCTGTATGCAGCGTAGCGAAATACAGAAAAAATGTATTTGAAACATTAAGTTATGATTTTTACCATAAATCCCGTGTTACGTTGCACTTCACACGGGCTACCAAACTTATTGAGGTACAGCCATAAACCGTTGTTGATAGCTTAATAAAGACAAGCGTAATTGCTCACGCTGTTGAGCGGTCTCTTGGGTTTTAGCTAATAAATGTGTGGCTTGAGGCTGTCTATCTAACCAAAAAAGGCCTGTACATTTGCCTGCTTCCGTAGCGGTTGCCAACCAAACAATAGTATCAGCACCTTGCTCTGGTGATCTTAATAAAGGTTTAGTTAAACGATAAAATTCAGGTAAAGCACTGATAACACCTGTTGTTTCAGCCCAACCAGGATGCATAGCATGAACACAAATCCCATCTGTTTGCCACGTGTTTGCCCATTGTTCGGTTGTTATCATTAAGCCACGTTTAGCCTTAGCATAAGCAACACTGCCAGAATAAGCTCCGCCTTTATTTTCTAGATCATCAACATCAATTTTTTGGCTATACATACCGCCTGACAAAACATTAATCACTCTAGAGCCTTTGATTAATAAAGGTTTTAGTTGTTCGGTTAATATAAAAGGCGATAATAGTAATAAAGCAAAGCTTTGCTCTAAACCTTCTTTAGTTTGTTGGCGTGGATTAAATAATGCCCCAGCATTATTAATTAAGACATCAATCGGCTTAGCATTTTTTATCAATCGTTGACTTAGTGCTAACACATCAGTCATTAGGCTTAAATCGGCCAATTCGATGTGAATGTGTGGATTTCCCGTTTCTTTGATTAAAGATGCTTGAATAGATTTTGCTTTGTTTGCATTACGCATAACAAGGGTAAGATCAGCCCCTTTAGCAGCTAATGATTTAGCGGCTGCTAAGCCTAAGCCAGAGCTAGTGCCAGTAATCACAACATGTTTGTTTTTAATTGACGCAGAAACAGGATGCCAATTTTTTTGTGCTTGCAAATAGCCATATTTCGTAAAAGGCCATAGAGCAGGTAAAACTAATTTTTGCTTTAAGGACTCAGATGCAGCTATAGGAACAGGATAATTATCATTAAGAGCTTGTTCTAGGCCACGCATGGAGTTTTGGCCTAATTGCTGCAATGAGCGACGCATCACGGGAATAAGATATTGTAAAACACCTGTAAATTCTAAATCAGCTTGCCAAGTAATATGCGTATGGTCATTTTGCGCTTTTAAAACAATGCGGTCGGTGGCGGTGAAGCCTTCTGCTTTACCTAAAAAAGTTAATGAGTGATAAGGTTGATAATCAATTAACTCATAAGCCATAGGTAGTTTTCGGCCTGCTGATTTTATAATTAAATCAAATTGACTACCTTGTTTAATGGCACCTTGAGATATTTTTTTGGCACTAAAGACACTCGGATCCCAATCGACAATTTGGCTAAAATCTGCCAAATAGTCAAAGACTTGCTCGATAGGACGTGCTACCGAAAATTGTTCTTTAAGCTGAAAAGATTGGCTCATTGTTGTAGGCTCAATAAAAATTATCGAGCTAAAATAAAAGCCGTGATTATTTAAAGCAATAGAACAAAGTTATTTTTATGCTAATCAACAGACCCTAAGTCCTAACAGCGAGAGCTGTGATAACTATCATTACTTGCGATACCAAAATTTTGCCAGATTTTATGTTGCAAACAGTGGGGGAGGCGGGATAAATACATATCAGAGCGAGTATGAAATCCGACTATTTTGCCATCCACAATAGTTGGGTTTTGGTTGTGCCGTAAAATTTGCCAGTAATAGTCTTGGGGCGTATGGTGATTAAATAGGGCGTTATTACGAAAGTGTTTAACACCAGACCAATAAGGCAATAGGCGTAATTCTAAATGTTCTGTCGATGCGTCAATTGGTAAATCAACTGAAGGAACTAAAGACGCAGTTTTGTCGAGCTTGTTAATCATTATTAAATACCCTCTAAAGTTACTATCCCTGTTTTTGGCCACAAGCAGATGTGCTAAAATACCCTAAATGATGGCTTTTGTAAAATTTTTAATTTATTTAAAAATCAATAAATTATCTAAAAAATATAAAGTAATACCTTATTAAAATTGCAAATGTATATTAGTTAAACATTGATTTATAGATAAAAGTTGACTGTTCAAAGAATAGACTTAAAAGCTGTGTGCTGCATCGCAATTTTGCAACAAAATATGACATTAACTGAGCATGATAATGAAAAGGTTTTGGAGAACAATATGTTAGCGTGTTGGTTAAATGGCCAAGCTATACAAACCTTATCTCTGACTGAGAGAGCCTTTAATTATGGTGATGGCTTGTTTTCAACAATTGCCATTCGTCAAGGACAGGCGAGTTTAATAGACCTTCATTGGCAACGTTTGGAGCAAGGTTGCCAACGATTATTGATTGATTGTCAAAATTTGGCTCAGTGGCAAGAAGATTTTTTGCGGTTTATAGCATTGTATCCGGATTGTATAGCTAAGATTATTGTCAGTCGTGGTGTGGGGGGCAGAGGTTATTTACCCGAAGCCAATCAGCAGACCCATTGTTATTTTTATGCTTATCCGAGTCATCATCATCCACAACATTATCAACAAGGTATTGATACCGATTTTTTGCAGCAGCAATTGTCTTGTGGAAAGTTGTTAGCAGGTTTAAAGCATCTTAATCGTTTAGAGCAAGTTTTGTTACGTCAAGAATTGGCACAAACATCTTTTCCTGAAGCGATTGTTTGTAATGAGCAAGGCTATGTCATTGAAGGCGTTTTTAGTAATTTATTTATTATAAAAAATGGTCAGTTACAAACACCTCGTTTAGATCTATCAGGTGTAGATGGAGTTATGCGCCGTCATTTGTTATCTTTGGCGCAACAAATTTTATTGCCAACACAAATCATCAACATATCACCAAGCGATATGTTAACGGCTGATGAGGTGTTTTTTTGCAATAGTTTATATGGTATTTGGCCTGTTAAACGGCTTGCTGAAAAAACCTTTGCACAGAATCCTGTGACGCAACAATTACAAAGTTTATTACATTATGTCTGAACAAGTACCCAAAACACCACGCAATTCTAAAACTAAGTCTAGTGAAACTCAGACTAAAGCTCGAAGCAATCGCAGTAAAAGTCGTACTAAACCAACTCAGCAAGCAGAGAAAAAGCCACGAGTGACGACTAAAAAAACGATTTCGCAAAAAAATAACACCGTTAAAAAAAATTACCTTAAAGTCGTTTTTGCATCGTTAATAGTGGTGATATTGGCTGTTAGTTTATGGTTGTATCAGGGATTATTTAGTGCTTTAGCAATGCCGAGTACGGGTTATAAGATTTCAATAGAAAAAGGCAGTAGTTATAGCCAAGTGCTTCAACAATTAGAAAAAGATCAGTTGCTGCCAAGTGCTTTATTGGCTAAAGCCTATTTAAAAGTTAATGCCCCTAAAAACTTACAAATAGGTACATATTTATTTAAGCAACCGATTTCTTTAGTGCGTTTGTTAACACAACTGAGTAAAGGTGAAGGATTGGTAA
>ERZ650309.237-NODE-237-length-27838-cov-5.315661_pt1 | contig 27838 bp, 23 predicted proteins | sample MGYA00376245_ERZ650309 | MGnify/ENA primary metagenome ERZ650309 (study PRJEB26733, sample SAMN07839294) | wastewater metagenome | biome: urban; feature: wastewater treatment plant; material: waste water | place: USA: North Carolina | collected 2016-04-26 ...
GAACGTGGTAATAAACTTGTAGCAGTGAAGTCTTAGCCATTTAGAGCAATATAAAAACGTCGCCGTCTTCAATTTTGGTTGGGTACGTTGCCACGGTCAGGTGCGAAGCCACATCGCACGCGCCGGTCTTCAGGTTGAAATCGAAACAGTGCAACGGACAAAAAACTTTGTCCTGTTCCAGAAACCCTTCGCTGAGCGGCGCGCCTCGATGCGGGCAAAAATCGCTGATGGCATAAATTTCTCCGCCACTGTTGAACAAGGCAATGTCGTCGTCGTCAACGGTTACTTTGACGCCGCAGCCCAGTGGAATATCCGTAACGGTGGCGACTTTTCGATAGGTTTTTTCCTGATCCGAATTCATGGAACCGGTAAATGTCCTCTGTTGATGGAAAGAAGATTCCGTAAGGCGCGGGATTATCTTTGAACCTGCCTGGCAATTCAATCGCGCGCCTCTTGCGCCAAAATTCGATCTGGCCAAAAATGCGCTCGCCACCCCAGCAACCGGTCGGCCAACCAGGTTGACCCAGAAAATCCAACTCAGCATTTTCCAGGAGGAAAACTTATGAAACGAATGGTTACCGTATTCTGCTTTCTCGTCGCATTATCGTCACTGGCTTTGGCTCAGGGGGGCGAAATGATGAAATCTGAAAAGAAAACCACCAAGAAGGCGGCTGCGCCAACAAGCGACGCTGATATTCAAAAGTGCATCACGGACAAGTTGGCAAAATCCGAAAAGTTAAGCACGCAAGGTTTGAGCGCGACAGTCAGCAATGGTGAAGCGACGCTGACCGGAACCGCCAAGAACGCCGGCAGCAAAGGTGCGGCAACCAAAATGGCTAAAAGCTGTGGCGCGTCAAAGGTGACCAACAACATCACGTCTCCGCCGGTTGCGAAACCGAAGAAATCTGAAGATGCCAAGCCGGCAGAAAAGAAAGGCTGAGCCTTTTTTTGTAAAGAGCCAAACTCGAAGGCGTTGTTGTCAGCAATGGCGACAACGCCTTTGTTATTTAGCCGTTGCTTGACCCGCCTGTACCCCGTTGGCTATGCTCTCGCCTTTTCAAACAGGCATATATTGATCACTAGCATTGAAGGAGAGTTCCAATGGGTATTCCAGCAACACAGATTCGCAAAGGCATGGTCATTTTGCACAATGGCGTGCTGCATCGCATCGTAGAATTTCATCACCATACGCCCGGCAATTTGCGCGCAATGGTTCAGGCCAAAATGCGCAACTTGAAAACCGGCTCCACCATGGAAAATCGGTTTCGATCCAATGAAGACGTCGAACGCGTGGTGTTGGACGATCACGAGATGACGTATCTGTACAACGACGGCGGCACGTATTACTTCATGAACACCGAAAGTTATGAACAGGTCGAACTCAGCGCAGACGACCTGGGAGATATGGCCGGGTATCTGCTGCCCGAAACGGTCATCAACGTCCAGTTTTACGAAGGCAATCCCATCGGCATTGATATTCCCGCCGTGGTCGAACTGACCGTTGTGGAAACCGAACCGGAAGTGAAAGGCGCGACGGTCAGCAACGTCGGCAAACCGGCGAAGCTCGACACAGGGATCACAATTCAAGTTCCCGCGTTTATCAAAGAAGGCGACAAAATTCGCGTGGACACCACCGAAGGTCGTTATATGGAACGCGCGAAATAGTGAGGTGACAGGTTACAGGTGATAGGTGTCAGCGTCGTTACCTATCACCTGCCACCTACCATCTGCCACCTGCCATGCTTTACAGCCTACTTTACACGCTGGCCTTTTTCGCACTCCTGCCTTATTTCGCGTATCAAGCGATCTTCAATCGAAAATATCTGGGCAATTTGAAAGGGCGATTGTGGTTGTCGTCCGTGTCGGCAGATTCGCGTCCGGCGATTTGGCTGCACGCGGTTTCGGTTGGCGAAACGCTGGCGGCAAAACCGTTGATTGCCGCGTTGCGTCAGCGATTTCCAAAGCATCGGCTGGTGATTACGACTACGACAATGACCGGCCAAGCCGTCGCTCGTCAGCAAATTCTCGAAGCCGACTCAGTTTGCTATTTTCCTTTTGATTGGAAATTCACTGTGCGCCGCGCGCTCAATGCCATTCAGCCGGAAGTCGTGGTGTTAATGGAATCGGAATTGTGGCTGAACTTTCTGAGCGAGTGCCGCAGCAGAAACATTCCAACTGTCGTGGTCAATGGGCGAATTTCGGATCGTTCATTTCCGCGTTCGCAAAAATTCAGTTTCTTCATTCGCAAGCTGTACAGGTTGGGGACGCACTTCCTGATGCAAGGCCAGCTTGATGCGGAACGCGCGGTGAAACTCGGCGCGCCAGCCGAAAATGTCTGCGTCAGCGGAAATTTGAAATACGACATCCACGATTCCAGCCAGTCGCCGAAACTGGCTGAAACTGCCGGGCAATTGGATGACCGGTTTGCGCTGAACCAGTCACCGTTGATCGTCGCGGGCAGCACCAGCGAAGGCGAAGAGTTGGCGTTGCTGGCTGCATTTACTGAACTGCGAAAAGTTGAGGGCAGGGAATCAATTCGATTGCTAATTGCTCCACGTCACCCTGAACGGTTTGGCGCAGTCGCTGAGTTGATCGCAGGTTCGGGCGTGAAGTTTGCGCGGCGTTCTTTAGCAAATGAATCGGCCAAAGACGCCGAAGTCATTTTGCTGGATTCCATCGGTGAACTGGCTGCGGTTTATCAGTTTGCTTCGGTGGTGTTTGTCGGTGGGAGCTTGGTTCCGGTTGGAGGCCACAACATTCTGGAAGCCGCGCTGTTTGCCAAACCCATCGTTGTCGGCCCGCACATGCAAAACTTCCGCGAAATCACTGCGGAGTTTTTGCGGCGCGATGCCTTGATTCAATTGCAGGCAACTGATGCCGACGTACAAATTCGGGAACTCAGCCGAACGCTTGCCGAACTGCTCAGGGATCAAAAACGCGCCAGCGAGCTTGGCGCAAATGCTCGCCAAACCATCGAAGACAATCGCGGCGCAACCGCGCGAACAGTCGAAGCCATCACCACACTGCTCAAATAAAGAAGGACAATTTTCCAAATTGTCCTTGCCGCTCGTGGCGAAGTTTCCTGGAAATTTTGAGACAAGGAATAGGGCAATTTGAAAAATTGCTCCACCCGATGGGCCACCTGCGCAGGAAACATGAAATGCCGAAACGGGACAATTTGAAAAATTGTCCCACGTTATTTTCGGGCGAGTTCATTCGTATCCAGCCAGATTGTCACCGGCCCGGAGTTCTGAATTTCGACCAGCATATCGGCTTGAAAGACGCCGGTTTCGACATGGAATCCCATCGCGCGCAATCGTTCGACGAACTTTTCGTATAACGGAACTGCCAGCTCCGGACGAGCGGCGTCGGTGAAACTCGGCCTGCGGCCTTTGCGGCAATCGGCGAACAGTGTGAATTGCGACACCACCAGCATTTCGGCCTGCACGTCCAGCGCAGACAAATTGAACTTGCCTTCGCCATCGGCAAACACGCGCAAGTTGGCGATCTTATTCGTTAGCAATTCGACTTCGGATTCGGTGTCGTTGCCGCCCACGCCGAGCAGCACAACGAAACCGCTGCCGATTTCGCCGTTGACCTTTCCTTCGATGGTGACTTTGCCGCTGGTGACACGTTGCAAAATAGCTCGCATCACTTCACTCCCACAATTCCCAATGCAATCAACAACGCCCGTTGAGTGCCGACGTGGCTGTTGGTCGCATCGAAGTATTCGTCCAGCGAATGCGCGCCTTTGCCATCGCCTCCGCCGTCAATTGTGAGGGCAGGGAATTTCAGGCTGATGGGGATGTTGGAATCGGTACTTCCCGACCGAAGCTGTGATTTGATGCCGAGCGCAGCGTCTGCCGCCAACGCAGTTTTGACAATTGCCGAATCGGCAGGTTGAAGTCCCGCTGGACGTTGGCTGACCATTTTCAGGTCAACCGTGATTGGCGATTTGTTTGGGCGCGCCTGGTTCTCTTCGTCAACCGAAGCCTGAATGGTTTGTTTGAATTTGGCTTCCAGTTTGTCCAGTTCCGCCGCGCTTTCCGACCGCATATCCACTTCCATCCACGCGGTGTGCGCGATGGAATTGACCGAAGTGCCGCCTTCGATCTTGCCAACGTTGAACGTGGTTTTGGGTTGTTTGGGAACTTCAAAGCGGGAGATTTTTTCGATGGCTCGCCCCATCGCGTGGATCGGCGAAGGCAAACCGAACGCGCCATAACTGTGTCCGCCGGGGCCGTGAAAGGTCGCCCGGTAACGAACAACGCCGACCGCTGTGTTGGTGAGAGTCAGGCCTACGCCGTCAACCGAGATGAAATGAGTGGCGCGGCCTTTCAGTTCTTCATTGAACAAATGGCGAACGCCGCGCAAATCGCCCAAGCCTTCTTCGCCGACATTGGCGACGAAAATGATCGTGCCGTCGGTTTCGATCTTCGCTTCGTTCAGTGCGCGAATGACAGCCAGAATCACGGCCAAGCCTCGGCAATCATCGCCAATGCCGGGGCTTTTTAAGATCGAACCTTCGCGTTTCACTTTGACGTCGGTGTTTTCGGGAAACACGGTGTCCAGGTGAGCGGCCAGCACCAAAACCGGGCCAGCGCCTTTGCCCGGACGTTCGCCCAACACATTGCCGACTTTGTCTACGCGAACGTTTTTCAAACCCAGTTCGGTGAAACGTTGTTTGAACCATTCGCCGCGTTTGGCTTCTTGAAAAGTCGGCGCGGGAATTTCGCACACTTTGACTTGTTCGTTGATTGTCTGCGGCTCAGTAACTTTCAGGTTTTCGAGCGCCTGTTTGATCTTCGGCAAATCCATCATTTGCTTCATCGTGGCTTCTGCGGATTGCGCGGCGGCGGCGATTGAACAACTGACGAACATCAGGGCGATGCCGAGTGAACGGGAGAGCGATTTCATGAATGAGGTTCCTTGTTGTGAATGCGTCTGTACCGCGACTGGCAGGGAGCGACCGATCAACTCACTCCGCTTGCTACCGCGCGCGGTACTGTTCCGGAAGTTTTTAACTGTATCTGCGCCGAGCTTTGCTGGCGGCTTTTTGCGAAACGTGCAGCTTGATGTTTTGCCGTTCGGCGAATTGTTGAAACAGCGCATAAAACGCTTCGCGGTCGCGCGTGCTGATGACGGCTGCCGCGTCGGCAGTTTCGATTGCGTATGGGTATCCGTTGCCGACAACGACTTCAGCGCGTACGACATCCAGCGCCTGATTCAGCAATCCGTGCCGGTGAATCCACATCGGAATTTCCAGCCGGGCGGGCGGCGATTGCGAACCGGTTTTCAGGTACACAAAGCCGATAGATTGGTGTTGCGATTCGAATTCTTCCAGCACGCTGGTTTGGTTTTTGTCGGCAGTGGCACGTTTGCAAACGAACAGCGGAGTTCTGTCGCCCCAACTGAGCAGCGCGTCCACCAATTCGGCGTCGTGCAGCTGGCGCGCTTCTGGCAATCCAAAAGCCTGGCTGAGCATTTTGGTCAGGTCGCGCGCATCGCTGGAATCCACGTAACCGATCAATGGAATGCCAGTGGTTTCGGAACATTGCAACAGTTTGAGCATCGCGTTGATGTGTCGCTCACGCATGTTTCCCCGCAACCGGTCGGCAAAGGAAATCACCAGCGAACTGTCGAACAGCGCGACTGGCAATGGCGCGTTCGGATCGCGTTCAGTCGCCAGTTTTTCCATTCGTTCGCACAATTTGCCGGTTTCCATCTCGAACCGTCGAGCGTTGATTTTCTGTTCGGTGCGTTCGCCGTCGCCGTCGGTTTTCAAATCGTCTGGCGTCAGAACTTCCATTTCGATGTCTTTGACGAATCGGCCTTCAGGCGAGTGGTGATTTTCAAACCAGGCGACTTGCACGGCGGCGACGGGAATGTTGAACCCTGAATGCGGCGGAATCTGGCTGCCATCCACGGCCAGTGTCGGGTGATGGAGCAACGCTTCGTACGCCCATGCGCGCGCTTCAGCGTGATTGTTCCAGGTATGCGCGAACGGAAAGCGAAGCTTCAGCGCGGCGTCAAATTCTTCTGTCGGCCATGCTCCTGGTGTTTCCTTGCCTTCCAGGCAGGCATTCAGTTCGGCGCGCGACATGATCGCCAATCGGGCGAGCGCGGTGCGGAAGACTTCCGATTCGTCCAGCAATTCACCTTCGAACTGGTGAAACTCCTGCGCTTTGGCTTCAAGCTTGGCCAGAATTTTGTCTCGTAAAATCATAGTGTTGTGCGAATCGCCGCCGGAGTTTCGCAAACTCGCTTCGTGCCGTCAAAGATTTCACCCGCAACGGTTGCAGGCGCGGCATAGGCTGATAGCGCTGGCTTTACCTGCTTGCCAATTCCCGCGAGCGTGTGCTAGTTTCTCGCCTGCTTTTCTACACCTTTTCCAAAAACATCAAAATTTCCTTGGAGGCCCGGTATGACCATTAAAGAGCGAGTGAGCGGCAACGTAACGATTCTTGACCTGGATGGCAAGATCACTCTTGGCGAAGGCGACGTCCTGCTGAGAGACACAGTTGCGAAACTTATTGATAACAAGTCGGTAAACGTGATTCTGAATCTTGAAAATGTTTCTTACATGGATAGCGGTGGATTGGGCGAAGTGGTGCGCAGCTATACATCTCTGAGAAATTCCGGTGGCGACGTGAAATTGCTGAAAGTCGCAAAGCGCATCAGCGATCTGTTGACGATCACCAAATTGTCCACCGTGTTTGATAGCTTCGAAGATGAAGCCGAAGCGATTGCCAGCTTCAAATAATTGCGAGTTTGGGATTGCGGATTGCGAATTGACCCTGTTCAATTTCGCATCCTGCAATCCCGTTGGTTCTTCTGCGTCCGCAATCCGCAATTACCTCGCCGCGCCATATCTCTTCAAAATTTCTAGCGTCTTTTCAACCGGCAACGCTTCGACCGTGTTGCCGTCGCGTCCTTTGATGGTTGTCGCTCGGAACAGGGAGTTGTAGATCGCTTCTTCTGTTGCTTCGACCACAGCTTGAAACAGCGGAGACATGGCTTCGTTGCCGAGCGCTTGCGTATTTCGTAAAGCTTCGCTGGCTCGAACGCGATTTTGTTTCGCAGTGCTGAACGCGATGACGTAATCGCCACTGCCATTGGTCGAAGGCGAACCGGTTCTGGCCAACCCCAACATGGCGCGTTCTGCCAAGCGCCGCAAATTGCGATGATCCATCGGCGCATCCGTCGCCACAACCATAATGATCGAACCGTCCGCCCAATCGCTGACTACGTTTTCAGGATTTTGCTTTTGACTGATTCGCCGGCCTTCCAACTGTTCCTTCAAGTAATACTTGCCAAGCTCTCGTCCAACCGGCGCTCCGTTGATGGTTAGCACGCCTCCAAAGTTCGACTGCACCAAAACGCCCACTGAGTAACCACCTAAATTCTGTGGCAACAACCTGGAGGAAGTTCCGATTCCACCTTTCCAGCCAAACGCCACGGTTCCTGTTCCAGCGCCGACCGAACCTTCCGCAACTTCACCGGACTTGGCGGATTTCAGTGCCGCGAACACTTCTTCGCGCCCGACGTGGCGGCCTCTGATGTCGTTCAGAAAACCGTCGTTTGTCTCACCAACCAGCGGATTGACGGAGCGCACCTGTTCGTTGCCGGGCAAGGCCAGCATCCAATCCAACACCGCATCGGCGACGCGAGGAACGTTCAGCGTGTTGGTCAGCAAAATCGGCGTTTCGATTTCGCCGAGTTCGTTGACCTGTGTTGAACCCATCAATTTGCCGAAGGCGTTGCCGATGTGAACCGCCGCCGGAACTTTTTCCTGAAACAGATTTCCTCCGTGCGGCAGAATCGCCGTCACGCCAGTGCGAATGTCAGAGCCTTTGATCAGCGTTGTCTGACCGACCAGCACGCCTTCGACATCGGTGATGGCGTTGTTCGTTCCGGGCGGCAAAATGCCCACGACAATTCCCAGATCGCGGGCGCGAGGGCGATTCGATTGAGCAGATTGATTCATTGAGCCGATCCCAAATAAAAATACGGAGCAAACGGAAAGAACTGAACAGGCAGAAAATGCCAGCCGGAAAAGCAGAAAAAGCGTTCCGTGCCTCCTGTTATTTTCGTTTGTTCTGTAAGCTTTTTTTGCTTTCATCATAAAGCTCATCCGGTGTTCCTCATGCCCGCCGCGATGCCGTTGATCGTCAGCAGAATTGCATATAGCAGTTTCTCGCGGTCTTCGGCGGAAAGCTTGGTATCTCGTTGCCGCGCCAGCAACTCAACTTGCAGATAGCTCATCGGGTCAACGTAAGGGTTGCGCACTGCAATCGAACGTTGCAACACAGGTGAATTGTCCAGCAGACGTTTTTCGCCGGTGATTTGCAGCACGACTCGGCAAGCGCGCTCGTATTCGGCTTCCAACATTTTGAAGATCTTCCGGCCAAGCTTTCGGTCAGGCAATCGGTCGGCGTATTGCCGCGCGACCTGAAAATCGGCTTTGGCAAGCGTCATTTCGATGTTGGAAATCGTGCTGTGAAAGAATGGCCAGCGTTCATACATTTCCCGCAACAACGCCAGGTTCTTTCGTGGGTTGGGTTCCAGAAACGTTTCCAGCGCCGTGCCAACCGCCAACCAGCCGGGCAGCAAATGGCGGCTTTGCGTCCAACCGAAAACCCAGGGGATGGCGCGCAAATCATCCAGACTTTTTGACCCTTGTTTGCGTTTGGCCGGACGCGACCCAATTCGCAAATGTTGCAACTCTTCGACCGGCGTTGCCTGGCTGAAATAATCCAGAAAGCCTTCGGTTTCGCGCACAAAGCCGCGATAGGTGGAAAACGCGGTTTCGGAAATTTCTTCCATTATCGTTTCCCAGTTTTCAAACTGGCTGTCGCGGTTTTCTTCCTGCGGCAAGCTGGCGGCGATGACGGCGGCGGTCGTCAGTTCCAAACTGCGCATTGCAATTTCGGGCAAGCTGTATTTTGACGAAACGACTTCGCCTTGTTCGGTGATTTTGATGCGTCCGGCAACCGTGCCCGGCGGTTGAGCCAGAATCGCTTCGTGGCTGGGACCGCCGCCGCGACCGACCGTGCCGCCTCGACCGTGAAAGAGCCGCAGCTCCACGCCGTGTTCACGCGCGACTTCCCACAACTGCTCCTGCGCTTTGTACAGTTCCCAGCTGGACGTCAGAATGCCGCCGTCTTTGCTGCTGTCTGAATATCCGATCATCACTTCCTGCAAGTTGTCCTGTGACGCCAGCACACGGCGATACGCGGGATTTTCGAACAACTGTCGCATCACGTCGGGTGCTCGGCGCAGGTCGTCTATGGTTTCAAACAGCGGAGCCACCGCGAGGCGGGATTGACAGATTGAGGGATTGAGGGATTGAGGGCTGGTGAGTTGTCTCATCTCTTTGCCTCCTCGTCCCTCGGTCTCTCCATCCCTCTGTCCCACTATTCCCCCGTCGCCCCGTCGCCCCGTCCCCCCGTCGCCCAACCCGGCTTGCTTTGCCAACACCAACACCGCCAGTAAATCGCTTGCTTGCTGAGTCATGCTGACAACATAAGTGCGTATGGCGCGTTGGCTGATTTCGTCCAGAGCGCGCCGGGCGACGCGAAAGACGTTCAGCGTTTCGGTTGTTTCCGTCGTGTAACTCGCATCGGTCGCCACCAGCGGGCGCGGCGTGGAAAGTTCCGCCGTCAACCACTCCACGCGCTCGGTTTCGTTCATCGCCGCGTAATCCGTCTCCAACCCCAATCCGCGTGTGATTTCGGTCAACGCAGATGAGTGTCGCTGGCTGTGTTGGCGCAAATCCAGCGCCGCCAAATGCAGCCCGAACACGGCAACTTGACGCATCAATCGGTCAACCGCGCGAGCCGCCAGACTGGCTTTGTCCGATCGCAAACTGTCGCGCACCAGCCGCAGGTCTTCCCACAGCTCAGCGGCAGTTTTGTAATCGCCCTCGTTAGGCTTCACGGATTTTGTCAGCGCGGCAATGATCGGCAGGGCCGGGCGTATGGAAATCAACTGGTTAGGCGTTTCGATGCGCAACGCTCCGGCCAGATCGCGATTTCGTTGCAAGGTGTTTTCCAAACGACGGTAAACGAATGAAAGCTTTTGACGATACGGTTCTTCAGGATTCCGGGTGAACACTTCTTCCGTCGTCTTCGGCATTTCGCGTTTGTCGCGTTCGATGGACGTTTGCAATTCCAGGTTTGGCGGAGCGAAGCGCACGGATTCACTCAAACGGCGCGAAAGGTCTGCCACGATGGCCATGTATTTTTTGAGAGCCGTCCGTTGTTGCAACCGTAAAGTTTCCCAGGTGATGCCGGGTGTGACATTGGGATTGCCATCGCGGTCGCCGCCAACCCAGGAGCCAAATCGAAGCGGCACGGCTCCATCGCGCAACTTCACACCGGAAAAGTTTTTGCCGAGCTGGAATTCCAGTTCTTCCAGCAATGCCGGAACTGAATCAAACAACGTAGCGTCAAAGTAATAGAGCGCGTTGTTCACTTCATCCAGAACCTGCAATTGCGTGTGACGGACTTCGTCGGTTTGCCAGATGGATTCGACTTCGGCGGCAAGCTGTAGTTCCAAATCGTCCTGTCGTCGCTGGGGCAGGTTCGATTCATCAATTGCCGTCAGCAAGCCCGACAGCCGCCGCTGTTTTTCCAGCAAGGTGCGGCGCGCGGCTTCGGTGGGGTGTGCGGTCATCACCGGGACGATTTCCAATCCGTCAATCACGCGCTGCACGCGCCGCCGCAATTCGCTTTCGGAAAGTGTCGAGTTTTCAGTTTTAATTCGGCGGAAAGTGTCTGCAATCGAACCGCGCTGAGGCTCATTCGGCGTGTGCAGCTCATAAAACCGTTTGCGACGAATGCGATGATGCTGTTCGGCGATGTTGACCAGTTGAAAGTACACCGAAAACGCGCGGATCACGCCGATGGCTTCGTCGGCGCTCAGACCGTGCAACAATCGTTTTAACCGGCGTTCAGTTTCGGGTGAATGCTTTGCGCGCAATTGTTTGCACAGGGCGCGAACTTGCTCTTCGCTGTCAAAGAGATTTTTGCCCCCCAGTCGTTTCAGGGTTTCTCCCAGCAAATCGCCCAGTCGGCGAATGTCGTTGCGCAAAGGTAAATCTTTTTCTGATTTCGTCGTAGCCATTTTTTTGTTCATAATGCGTCTCGCTTGGCGATGATATGACACGCGAGGGGAACACCGCGAGCCTTTACAATCGGTATGGCCAAATGCGCTCCAAACCGATCGCGGTGCTGATCAAACAAGAGGTAACAAAACTATGCAACTGGTTCAGCCAACAAAAGCACTGGCGCTTTTACTTATCCTTCTGCTTTCGATTCCGCAATCTTTGCTGGCGCAAAAAATAGGGCGCGCACCGCAAAAGCCTCCGCGCGTCGCTGAAATTTCCTCAGCGATCAACGATCTATTGAAAGAACACCCGCTTGAGACAACCTCCTCTAACGATGAAGAAAGCTCTGCGGCTGACAATAACGATTCCGAAAAACAGGAAAAAGCTCCTGCCGATGATGCGCCGATTGAAAAACTGATCGCTTACTGGATTGGGCACAGCTATTCAGACTTTGAAAACGACAGCATGAAGCCTTCAGAGAAAGTTCGCGCGCGGTTGCTGGAAGCGTTTGAAAATCGTCCCTGGATGTCACCGGGGTTGATCAGTTTGTTGCCCGATACGCAGGAAACCCACGACCGTCTGTACAAATTGCTGACCGACGATCCGAACGACCCATCGAGCTGGAAAGGCATAGTTCGCATGCGGCTGAAGCAGAGCAGTTCTTATTTTCGCGACGAACTGCTCAACGACGTGCGCAATCTAGGCAAGTTTAATTACTCCGATCTGTCTTCGCTGCGCGCGCTGATCAAGCTGGATTGGGATGCGGCCAAGCCGATCGCTGAAGAGATGGCCCGAAATCCCTTGCCACACGTTGCCGCAGAAGCGCAGATGCTTCTTTATGAACAGGCAGTCCGGGCAAATGATTCCGCCCAGACAGAAGCGTTGCGCGCGCAGCTAAAAGCGATTGTGATGAACCGGTTGGCGCCGCCCCAATCCCGGCAAACGGCGCTGGACAGTTTGCTGAGAACGGAATGGAACGGGCGTGAAGAATGGTACGTGTCGCTGTTTTCCGATCTTTCCTTGTCAGGGGTTCGGCTGGAAGAAAAGAAAGCCGACGAAAAAGCCAAACCCGATTCCAAAGAAGGATCGCGCAGAAGAATGATGGGTTCGATGATGGACGAAGACATCGGAATGAATTTTCTGTGGACAGGCTTGCTTAACAACGACACCAAGCTGATTTCCGCCATCACGGGATTGTTGAACAGCGGCGAGCGCGCGGTTCATTTGGCTGCCGTCAGTTGTTTGACGCAGTTTGTGGCCAATAATCAGGAAGGGCCGAAAGAGTTACGGTTGCAGATTGCGCGCGCCATGTTGCCCTGGTTGAGCCAGCCGGATTGGGGGGGCGATATGGAGCGGTGGTCGTACATTGAAAGTTTGTCCAAGCTCGACATTCCGGAATGCGTGCCAGGGTTGATCTGGGTGCTGGATTACGATTCGATGCCGGAAAATCGCGCGACCGCGGCGGGAGCCTTGATTCGATATAAAAGTCCCCAAGCGATTCCTGCGCTTCGGCGCGCGCTCAATCGCGAAGGCGAAGACATGCTGCGCGAAAGCCTTATCCTCGCCTTGGCCAAGTTGAGCGGGTTTACGGACGCCGAAGCGTCGGCGGCCATTGAAGCGTATTGCCGACGCATGCTGACCGAAGAAGGCAGATCGGAAATCCAGGCCATTCGAGAAGGCTCTTCCGAAGGAAAGTTACCGCTGCAAATCAGTATTGGCGCGGTGTACGCCGAAAGCGATGAACTGGATATTTCCGACAGTCTGGCGACGTTGCTTTTTAACCGAGTCAAAGCCTTGCGAAAAACTCAGCCGGAATTGGCCCGGAAAATTCTGTCAATTGCCCAGAAATCCAGCGGGATTGCCGCCGACTTGAATCTGGTGGATTGCATTGCCGAAGGCTGGGTGGATGTCGAAACGCTCAAGCTGGCGTTTGAATCGCGCGTCCAACTGCGAAAGAACGTGGGCGACAAACTGGAAGAACTGTTCAAACTTGGCGGGTATCAAGCCGGACTGGCCGCCGCGATTCTGGAAGAAGAAGACAATCGGCTGAAAGTTTTGAACGGGCGCGATACCAATGCTCAACTGGCGTTGCTGGCGGCGGCGCGGTATATGCGCGAAAAACTGCCTGTGGAACTGGTCGGCAAGATTATGAATGCTGGCGCTGTTCCGGCGAATCCTGCCGTCAAAACGGTGGCAAATGCGGCTGCCAATGCGGCTGCCAATGCGGCGGAACTTTATCTGGAAGCGGAAGACAACGCCGAAGCGCGCAAATTGGTTTGGGCGCGTCATCCGGGTGAAGCAAAAATTTTAGGCGAACAATTCTATTTCGATATGCCGCCGGGCGTGATCTTGCCGGTCAGTACCTGGGAAGAAAAAATGCGGAAAGAAATCCGCAGCGCTGACGGCCCGGAAGAAATTTACGCCGCTGTTCCCAGCCAGAATCCTGAAGTGTTTAACAGCATCATCATCCGAGTTCGCAAAGGCGCTGACGGGCCTTTGGCTGAAATCAGTCTTCACCAAGCCGAAGGCCGCCGCCAGGTGCGGACGCTCACCTCCGATGAATTGCAGGAACTGAGGGATTTCACTTCGCGCGAAGACATCGAAAACATGAAGCCAGGGAATCAACCCGGAGAGCCTGGATTTGCCTACCACGGGCCACCGGCGTTCTTTGAATACTTGCGCCTGACGAAAGACGGCGGTCGGCGGCTCAAAATTGCTCAAGTGCGCCGTGCTCCCAAAAAAGATGCCACCCTGGATGAACAACTTGGCGGATTGTTTTACCGGTTAAGCCGAACCGGTGAATTCAGGCTGCGGTACGTGTTGGAAGATAAAATTCCCGGCGTGGAAGTTTTGGTTGCCGAAGACAAACGCCAGGTCTATTCGATTTGCCAGGACGGCGGACAACTCAGCGTGATGATTTCACTTGAAAATGCCGAGCCCAATGGATTGCCCGAACGAGGATTTGAATGGCGTGCGTTGGTTGACGGTCGTTTAGGTGCGCCGATTGATGAACCGGCGAATTGCCAGCCCGGATCGTTTTTGTGGAATCGAAACGATTGGATTCGAGAAATGCGCATGAAGGTCGGAGCAATGTTCGACCCCAAAGCCAAATTGGGCAACGTCTGGTTTGCCCAGGCAAACCCCGAAGGCGAACCCGGAATCTGGAAATTCGAAGAAGGCCAAGCACCGCTCAAAATCGCCGCTGGAATTTACGGCAACCTGGTCGTGACTCCGGATGGCAAATGGCTGATTGCCAAAAAAACGATTCAAACCGAAGACAACTTCGAAAGCCGTTTGATCCGCATTCAATTGCCGTCCGGACGCGAATTTCCAATCAGTGGAGTTCAGGCCGGCGATCTGTTTCCGGTGGGTTACATTGCGGCGCACAACAAATTCCTGCTCAGCCAATATCAATTTCAGTATCGCCCTGATTCCAGCGGCAGCACGTTTTATCTGCTCGACGCGCAAACCGGCGTCACCCAAATCGTCAGAGGCGAATTTCGCCCGCTGGTCGGCGCGATTGGCCGGCCTTTGCAGGCGACGGAAAAGCCGAATGAATTCTGGGCAGCGCTTTACGATCCGAAGAAAAAAGCGACCGTTGTTGGCCGTTATGATATGCGAACGTTCAATTTCACGCCGACGGTCGAATTGCCGGAACTTCGCCTGAACAGCTCCGACACCTGGGCGGATGCGAAGGCAGGGAAGTTGTATTTCGTTTATCTGGGTCATCTTCTGCGCATTCCGCTGGGCAAATGACAACTGAACGCTTCTTGTCGCGGTGGAGTGGTTCACAGATAATCACCGCTCAAATTCGGTTCATAACTTTCGAGCGAGAGAGATTTCACGATGAAGCCACGTCTGGCGACTTTCTTTACAGGCGGCACGATTTCCATGCGGATTGATCCGGCGACCGGCGGCGCGATTCCGATGTTGTCCGGCGAAGAAATCATTGCGCAGGTGCCGGGGCTGAATGACCTTGCAGACTTTGATCTGATCAACTTCGACCGGCTGCCGGGGCCGCACTGGACGCCGCAACGGATGATGGAATTGGCGGCGGCGGTTCGAGAAAAGCTGCGCGATGAACGAATTGTCGGCGCGGTGGTGACTCACGGAACCGACACGCTGGAAGAAACGGCGTACTTTCTGGATTTGGTGCTGGACACGGACAAGCCTGTGGTGTTCATCGGCGCGATGCGGAACAGTTCCGAACTGAGTTGGGACGGGCCGGAAAATCTGGCGGCAGCGGTGCGCGTCGCGGTTGATCCTCAAGCTTGTGGGTTAGGCGTGGTTGTCGCCATGAATTCCCAAATCATTTCCGCCACTGAAGTGACCAAAACGCACACCGAATCTACGGACACCTTTCAAAGCCGCGATTTCGGCGCGCTGGGCTTTGTGGACAAAGACCGCGTCATTTTCATGCGTCGCCCGTTTGAGCGGGAACACATTGTTACCGACAAGATCGAACCCCGCGTGGACATCCTGAAAATGTTTGCCGGAGCCGATGGCCGTTTCATCAATTTTGCGATTGACGACGGAGCGCGGGCTTTGGTCGTCGAAGGTTTGGGACGCGGCAACGTCACGGTTCCGGCGATGGCTGCAATTCAGCGGGCGATTGAAGCTGGATTGCCGGTGGTGATCACTTCACGCTGTCCTCGCGGGCGCGTGCTGGATACGTACGCGTATGACGGCGCAGGCAAACAGTTAAAACGCATCGGCGCAATTCTGGGCGGAATGCTGCCCAGTCACAAAGCTCGGATCAAGTTGATGCTGGCGCTCGGCGCAGGCTGGAGCGTCGAACTGATTCGAGATTCGTTTGAGAAATAAATCCGCACCGCGAGCGGTAGCGAGCAACGCTTGGTCAGGTGCGGCTTACGGAAAACGCGCTCCCTACCGGTCGCTATACTGACTCTGCTGGTAAGTCAAAATCCAAACTCCAAAATCCATAATCCATAATCCAACCCCATTCCGCGTGTTGGCAATCTTGCTAGCGCTGGTCTGGCTGGTGGCGTATCACGACGTGCTGAGGCGGTTGGTGGATGATTGGCGAGTGGATGAAAACTACTCGCACGGATTTCTGATTCCGGTCATCAGCGTGTATGCCATCTGGGCGAAGCGCGAAAAGCTTTGGGCTTTGCCGGTAAAACCGCGATGGTTGGTGGGGGGCGCGTTGATGGCGCTGGCCGCGTTGATGCTGTTTGCCGGAGTGATGGGCGCGGAGTTGTACATCACTCGGCTGTCGTTGGTGTTGTCGTTGGTCGCGCTGACTGTGTATTTCGGCGGGTTCGATTGGTTGCGACAATTGTGTTTTCCGATTGGCTTGCTGCTGTTTGCCCTTCCTGTTCCCAACATTGTTTTCAATCAAATCGCTTTGCCGTTGCAACTGATTGCGTCGGATTACGCTACGCGCGCGATCCGGCTGTTCGGGATTCCTGCCTTGCGCGAAGGCAACGTCATCGAACTGGCCCAGATGAAGTTGCAGGTCGTCGAAGCGTGCAGCGGCATTCGCTCATTGATGACGCTGGCTGCGCTGGCGGTTGTGTATGTGTACTTTGCGGAAACGCGATGGTGGCGGCGAATCGTCTTGGTTGCGGCAGTGGTTCCGATTGCCGTCGTTGCCAACGCTGCTCGCGTCGCCGGAACCGGCGTGCTGGCTCACCACTATGGAGTTGAAGCCGCCGAAGGATTTCTGCACAGCTTTTCAGGCTTGGCGATTTTTCTGGTGGCCGTCGGGTTGTTGCTGGCGTTGGCTCAGATCTTGAATTTGGGGGAACGGTTTTTCTCTCCCACGAAGGCACACAAAGAAAACACGAAGACTGCCGTCGAAGTTTCGGGAAGTCATGTGGAATCAATCACGGAAACTCACCGCAGCGACGCCGAGGACGCCGAGGAAGCGCAGAGAATTGCGAAAGACCACTACGCCTCTGCGGTGAGAAAAAATCTGTTTGGTTCTCTGACGATGCTATTGTTTCTGGCGCTGATGGCGGCGGCTACCTTTTATCTAGCGCGAAGTGGTGATCTGGAACACGCGCCGCCGCGAACTGCGCTGGCGGAATTTCCTGCCGAGCTGGATTCGTGGCGACAGGTGGAAGTGCAAACGCTGGATGACCGAACCGCTCGCGAACTCGCCGCCGATGAGTATCTTTCGCGGACGTATTCCAACGGACAGGCGTACGCGTATCTGTTCATTGCCTGGCACAACAGTCAGCGCCATCGCCAAACCTTTCATTCGCCGCAAAACTGCATTCCGGGCGCAGGCTGGACGATGGGGAATTATCGCCAGCACACGCTCCGCGAAAATGGCGAAGCCAATGAATATCTGATCGGAAAAGACGATGTGCAGATGTTGGCGCTGTATTGGTACCAAGGGCGCGGAAAGTTGATTGCCAGCGAATACCGCGCGCGGCTGGATACGATCAAAGATGCGATGTGGTTGGGGCGAACCGATGGTGCTCTGGTTCGCGTGATTGTGCCGATGGGAAAAGGCGATGGCGCGGAAGAGTTGGCTCGCAAAGCAGCGCTCGATTTTTCGCAGAAGCTATTGCCGATCTTGCCTCGTTACATCCCAAACTGACCTGCTGGCGAGTTTTCACAGACTCAGTCAATCGTGGTATCTTCCGGCATCAAGAACCACAAAAAACTACTTAGGGAGAACCGCAATGTTGCTGGAAGGCAAAAACGGATTGATTCTTGGCGTAGCCAACAAACACAGCATCGCCTGGGCGATTGCTCAATCGGTGGCGCGCGAAGGCGCTCGGCTGGCGTTCAATTACCAGGGCGAGCGATTGAAAGAGAATGTCGAAGAATTGGTGAAAACCCTGCCAGGAGCGACGGCGTATCAATGCGATGTCAGCAGCGATGACGAAATCGCCGCGATGATGAAAGGCGTCGAAGCCGATTTCGGCAAACTGGATTTTCTGGTTCATTCCGTGGCGTATGCTCCGCGCGAAGAGCTGATCGGCGAATTCGTCAACACGTCGCGCTCCGGGTTTCAGACGGCGTTGGACGTCAGCGCGTATTCGTTGGTGGCCACTACGCGCGCGGCGTTGCCGCTGATGAGCGAGGGAGGTTCGATCATCACGCTCAGTTATTTGGGTGCGGAACGTGTCGTGCCGCATTACAACGTGATGGGAGTTGCCAAAGCGGCGCTCGAAGCCACGGTGCGGTATCTGGCTTACGATTTGGGGCCGAAAGGCATACGCGTCAATACGATTTCTGCCGGGCCGATTCGCACGTTGGCAGCTCGGGGAGTTTCGGGCATCACCAAGATGGTGGATCGTCACCGTGAAATTGCTCCTTTGCGACGCGCTACGGAACAAGCTGAAGTCGGCGACACGGCGCTTTATTTGCTCAGCTCGCTCAGCCGCGGAGTCACCGGCGAGGTGATTTATGTGGACGGCGGGTACAACATCATTGGCACGGTTTTGCCTGTAGATTGAACTGATTCTCACGGGCAGGAAAACACTGGGAAGATGAAACTAGACAGGATTTACAAGATGAACAGGATTGGCAGGCGGCGAGTCCAAGTAATGTCGTCCTGTAAATCCAGTCTAAACACCCCAGTTCAGAGGTGTTTATGCCATTAGTCGGAGGCGTGGTTGTCACTCACGGAAATCTGGCGACCGAACTGGTCAGCGCAGCCGAAACCATTGTCGGGGACATTCATCACGTGACGGCGATTTCAATCGGCTGGCACGACGAAGCCGACGCGGCTCGCGAACAAATCGGCAAAGCCATTGAACGTGTCAATCAAGGCGCGGGCGTGGTTGTGCTGACCGATATGTTCGGAGGCACGCCGACCAATCTGGCCAGCACCTTTTTGGGGCGCGCTCCGATTGAAGTCGTTACCGGAGTCAATTTGCCGATGATTTTGCGGCTGGCCGATCAACAGCCGGACGAAGCTCTGTTAGACATCGCCCGCCGCGTTCGCGATCAAGGCAAGAACACAATTTATCTGGCCAGCGAAGTTCTTTTGCCTGGCAAATAGTGACGAACTTACCGTCGCTGCAATCCGTAATCCGCAATTCACTCTCCGTAATCGCATTCGTAAAGATGCAGAATCGCAAAGTAATCATTGTCAATCGTCTGGGGCTTCACGCGCGCGCAGCGGCCAAACTGGTCAAGCTGGCTGCCGGCTTTCAGAGCCAGGTCACGATCGCCACACGGCAAAAAACGGCTGACGCCAAAAGCATTTTCAGCGTGTTGTTGCTGGCCGCGACCCAGAACACGGAAATCGAAATTACCGTCGAAGGGCCGGACGAAGAAGCCGCAATTGACGCATTGTGCAAGTTAATCGCCGACAAGTTTGGCGAAGAGTAAGGGGAAGTTCGGATGAAAAAAATCCCCGAAGAACGGTTCGAAGGCATTGGCGTTTGTCCAGGTGTAGCTATTGGCGGAGCCTTTCTGGTTGACGATCCCCGTGGACGCGTCGTCCGTGTGTTTCTGCCAACGGAAAAGCTCGAAGCCGAAATCTTTCGATTCCGCGACGCTGCTCGATCGGCCCAGGCTCAAGTCAAAAAAGACATCGAACGCGTTCGTGCCGCGCTCGGTTCGGATCACGCCTACATTCTGGAAGCTCACCTGTTGATGCTGGAAGACCGCACGCTTGGCCGCCAGATTGAAAACTTCATTCGCGTCAATCACGCCAACGCCGAATGGGCCGTGCGCGATGTGACCCAGCATCTGCTGGAAGTGTACGGACAGATCGAAGATGACTATTTGCGCGAACGCGGCAGCGACATCGAAGACGTCGCCTATCGCATCATCAAGATGCTGTCCGGCAAAGAACAGCGCAGCCTGAACGAACTGGCCAATAATTCCATCATTGTTGCCGACGATTTGCTGCCTTCGGTGACGGCGGATTTGAATCCGCGCAACGTTCTGGGGTTTGTCACCAGCATTGGCGGCTGGACTTCGCACACGGCCATCATTGCTCGCAGCGTCAATATTCCGTCGGTCGTCGGTGTTCGCGGTATCAGCGAACGCGTTCGTTCCGGCGAAACAATCATCATTGACGGCACAGCGGGAGCGGTGATTCTGAATCCGTCGCCGGAAACGCTGATCTTTTACACCGAAGAGTTGCAGCGCCAGCGGCAACAGACGTTGTACGACATCGAAGAGCGCGAGCTTCCCGCAATTACCAGGGACAACGCCGAAATCTGTTTGCGCGCCAACATTGAACTGATCGAAGAGATTGACGCATACAAACGATTCAACGCCGCCGGAGTCGGGCTGTATCGCTCGGAATTTCTGTACGCGCAGGCGGAATCCGGTTTGCCGATAGAAGAAGAGCAGTACGAAGCCTATAAATTTCTGGCTGAAATGGTCGGCGAAGAAGGCGCGGTCATCAGAACCTTTGATCTGGGTGGTGACAAGTTGCACTTGGCGGGGTTCAAATCCGAGCGGAATCCGGCGTTGGGATTGCGCGCGATTCGCTTATCGCTCAGCAACCAGCCGATCTTTCGCACTCAAGTCAAAGCCATTTTGCGCGCCGCTTCGCACGGCAAGTTGAAAATTCTACTGCCCTTCGTTTCAAACGTGGACGAGGTCCGCCAGGCCAAAAGCATCATCGCCGACGTTGAGCGCGAATTGCGCGCCGACAAGGTTCCGCATGAAGAAGATATTGAAATCGGTGTCATGATCGAAGTCCCCGCCGCCGTGATGATGGCCGAAGCGTTGGCGCGCGAAGCGGATTTTTTCAGTCTGGGAACCAACGACCTGATTCAAAGCTTGCTGGCCGTGGATCGCGGCAATGAACACGTCAGTTCATTGTTTGATCCTCTGCATCCAGCGGTTTTGCGTGCCATCAAATGGGTGACCGATGCCGCCAACAAAATGCAAATTCCCGTCAGCATTTGTGGTGAAATGGCTTCGAACCCGGCGCAGGTCATTCTGTTGATCGGGTTAGGGCTGCGCGATTTGAGCATGACGCCCAGTGCCATCCCAGCCATTCGCCGTCTGGTTCGGTCGATCAAACTAGCGGATGCCAAAGCCTTTGCTGAGCATGCCAGTGATTTGAATACGCCTGCCGAAGTTCGCCATTATGTGCAAACTCATCTTTCCGAACTCGGCTCAGAGTTTTTGGCCATGGCTCACGTCGGCTAAGCAAAACTTTTTTCCTGCCGTGTCGAAATTCAGAATCTTCGTTCGTCTATCAGCCGGAAAAAGGCGAAAGGCGTAAACGCCGCCCCACATTGTCTGCTTTCTGGCGGCGTTAAGCCGTTTCAATTCAATAGTTTCAAAGGAGAAAACCACATGCCGCAATTTATGCTCATCTCTCAGGATTCGCCGGAGATTCCGGAAGGGTTTGAAATCACGCCGGAAATCATTCAGGCGATCATTCAAAAATATACTGATTGGGCGGACAAGCTTCATCAGGCAGGCCATCTGGTCAGCCAGAACAAACTGCGCGAAGAACCCGGAAAGAACATTCGCGGGCTGGGAGCCGATCAGGTCGTCACCGATGGCCCATATGCCGAAACCAAAGAAATTATCGGCGGTTACTGGATCATCAAAGCCGCTGATTACGCCGAAGCAGTCCGCCTGGCTTCTGATAATCCCAGTCTGGAATTCGGCAGCCGCATCGAAGTCCGCGAAGTCGAAGAATTCCCCGAGTAAAAGGAAAATTGAGATTGAGTCAGTACCGCGACCGGTAAAGAGCGTTTGGGTGTGTGAGGGGCGCTCCCTACTGGTCGCGGTACTGACCCGATGTACCAATGTTGGTTTCAGATTCAGAATGGCCGAAGTTTCTGACAACAAAGTCCCCGCGTTGGTGGATCATCTTTTCCGTCATCAAGCCGGTCAGATGGTCGCCACGCTGGTGCGCGTGTTCGGCCCGCGACACATTGATCTGGCTGAAGAGGTTGTGCAGGACGCTTTGCTCAAAGCGTTGCAGCTTTGGGCGTATCGCGGCGTTCCTGACAACCCTTCTGCCTGGTTGATTCAGGTGGCGAAAAATCGCGCGCTGGATTTGCTGCGGCGCGAAGCTTCCTTACAGGAAAAAGCCGAAGAGATTATTCGTGCGTTCAACGCTCAGGAACGCTCGATCAATCGTCCAGGCGAATCGGAACCGAGCACTGCAATTTTGGACGATGCGCTGGCGATGGTGTTTATGGCTTGCCATCCGTTGTTAGCGCGCGAAGCTCGCGTTGCGTTGACGCTGAAAACCGTCAGCGGATTTGGCACGGGCGAAATTGCGCGCGCGTTTTTGGCCAAAGAACCGACCATCGCCCAGCGACTGGTTCGCGCCAAACGGCTGATCCGCGATGAAGCCATTTCGTTTGAATTGCCTTCTGCCAGGGAAATGCCCACCCGGTTGGATTCGGTGCTGGAAGTCGTTTACCTGATGTTCAACGAAGGTTATGCCGCGCACAGCGGCGAAAATCTTGTCCGCGCTGATCTTTGCGATGAAGCGATCCGGCTGGGGTCGCTGCTGGTACGGCATCCGGCAACCAATTTACCGAAATCCCATGCGTTGTTGTCGTTGATGTTGTTTCAAGCGGCCAGGCTCGGCACGCGTGTCAGCGAAGGCGGCGAACTTTCCGTGTTGGCGGAACAGGATCGTTCGCTGTGGGATCGCCGATTGATTGCGCTGGGCTTTCATCACTTTGAACGCAGCGCGGCGGGCGAAGAATTCACTGAATATCATCTGCAAGCGGCGATTGCTTCCTGTCACGCAGCGGCAACCCGTTATGAAATGACCAACTGGGAACAGATTGTGCGGCTGTACGATTTGCTGGTCGAACTGAATCCGTCGCCGGTGATTGCGCTCAATCGAGCCGTCGCCATCGCCAAACATCGCGGAGCCGAAGCCGGTTTAAGCGAAGTCGAAAAGATTGTTGCTCACCCGGCATTGCAACATTATTACCTGTTGCCCGCGACGCTCGGCGAATTGTGGCAAGAGCTTGGCGAAAGCCGGAAAGCGGCAGATAATTTCCGGCAAGCTTTACGTTGTCCGTGTTCCGAGCCGGAGCGGCGCTTTCTGCAACGAAAACTCGCTGCGGCTTCCAACCAACCGTAGTACCAACCTTAGCGGAGAAAAACTATGAGTAAGATGAATGTGGGACGTGTTGTCATTGGAGGTTTGGCAGCAGGCGTGGTTTTGAACATCGGCGAAGGTTTGCTGAACGCAGTTGTGCTGGCCAATTCGATGAAACAGGATTTTGACAGGCTTCACCTGCCCGATCCGGCAACAAATTCGACCTTTCTGGTTCGTGTCGTTGGCATGACCTTCTTTCTGGGCATCGCCATTGTCTATCTGTATGCCGCCATCCGGCCTCGTTTTGGCGCTGGTTGGAAAACAGCGGCCTGTGCCGGAGTGATTGCCTGGTTCTTTATCTATCTTTATGCCGGATATATTTACTTGGCCGCAGGTATAGTTTCGCCGAAACCATACCTGCTGAGTTTGCCGTGGGGCATTGCCGAATTCGCCCTTGGCGCAATCGTCGGCGCAGCGTTGTACAAAGAATCTGAATAGTTTTTCCGGGGGCGTAAGCAATCCTTACGCTCCACAAAATAACTTTTACAACTTCTTGCAGACTTCGGCGAAACCGGTTTCGGATAATCGTTGGAGCAGGTTGAGTAATTTGCTCAACTTTCGGCAAGGTTGAAATTACAAGCCACGAACAGGTTGGAAAACTTGTTTTACATGGGAGGCACAATATGGCCAGAGTCGGACATTTCGAAATTCATTCGGACAATCCCGAACGCGCAATCGCTTTTTACAGCGGAGTTTTCGGTTGGGAATTTACGCAATGGGCAGGTCAACCATACTGGCTGATCAAAACCGGCCCGGCGGAAGAGCGTGGCATTGACGGCGGATTGGTCCCGCGTCGCGGAGATCGTCCGCAGCTCGGTCAAGCCGTCAACGCGTACGTTTGCACGGCAATGGTGACCTCGCTGGATGAAACCATCGTGGCCATCGAAAACCATGGCGGCACAATTGCTTTGCCGAAAATGCCTGTGCCAGGTGTTGGTTGGCTGGCGTATTTCCACGATACCGAAGGCAACATCTTTGGCGCGATGCAGCAAGACGCGACCGTGCAATAAATTTGCCATTGGCTGAAAATCAGAAAAGGGAATTACCATCATGAAACCGATCAGAGTTGTTCTGTTGGGCGCAGCTTTGCTGCTTGTGACTGCTTGGGTACAAGCACAATCCGCAGACCCATTTGCCGATAACTTCAAATTTTATTACGGCTTCAACAAGAAAAACGTCATTGGCGCGGCTGAAAAAATGCCCGCTGCGGATTACGGGTTCAAACCCACCAGCGAAGTGCGAAGCTTTGGCGAAGTGCTGGGCCACATCGTTGATGTGCAAAACATGGCCTGTTCGGCGATCAAAGGTGATCCAAGCCCAACCAAAGATTCCGTAGAAAAAACTGCCCGAGCCAAAGACGACTTAATCAAAGCTGTCAAAGCTTCGTTTGAGTTTTGCGACGGCGCGTTCAACAACCTGACCGAAACCGTTCTGAGAGAAAAGTACAAAGGGCAGCGCGGCGAATATCCGAAATCCAACGCGGCTTCGCTGGCTGTGTTTCACACCTCGGAACATTACGGCAATCTGGTTGTGTATCTGCGGTTGAAAGGCGTCGTTCCGCCCAGCAGCGAACCGGCTCCGCCGCAAAAACCAGAAACAAAACCTGCCGCCGATCACTCAAAGCCTCCGCAATTCGATCTGGAAACCTACCAGCTTGGGTTGCTTCGCAAAGGGCCCAACAGCGGAACCGGCACGAAAGAAGAAGCGGAAAAGATTCAAGCAGGCCATATGGCCAACATCGGCAAAATGGCTGAACTGGGCAAACTGATTGCCGCAGGTCCAATGATGGACAACGGCGATTTGCGGGGCATCTTTTTGTTCAAAGCTTCGATGGACGAAGCCAAGGCTCTGGCCGCCGAAGACCCCGCGATCAAAGCCGGGCGGTTGCGCATGGACATTTTCACGTGGATGGGGCCGAAAGGCATCGGCGCGAAGCTGAACGAAGAGTACAAAAAGAATCCCAACATTCCCATGACAATGACCAAATACCACTTTGTCATTCTCAAACGCGGAGAAAAGTGGACGGCCGATTCCACGCCGGAACTGCAAAAGTTGCAACTCGATCATTTGTGGAATATCCGGCAGATGATGGACGCAGGAAAAATGCCTGCTGCCGGACCACTGGCGAACGCAGGCGAACTGGCCGGGATTTTCGTGTTCGCCACGCAATCCGCCGAAGAAGCCAAAGCCTGGGCTGATGCTGATCCGATGGTGAAAGCCGGACGATTAACGGCGGAAATTCACCCCTGGTTCGTTGCCAAAGAAGTTTGGCCAAATTGACGTTGTTGCGCGAACTGTCAGTGTGCGTTTGAGACCAAGATCACTTTATGAATTACCAGTCATCAGGTCAGGTTTCACGAGAAGACGCAAACTGACAGTTCGCGCAACCCCTTACTTATCGTTTGGTTGCTGTTTCCGTAGCATGTTCTTCAGCCCGAACAGCGATTCCAGCGCATCCTGCCAAAACGGTGCTCCTACGCTCAGCAATAAAGTCATCACCAGCCAACCGCCTAAAGTTTCAAGAGCCTTCGACGTAAAAATGATGGACGGCTTGTTTTTCACGGTTGCGATCCAGGATGGCCCTTTGAATCCGAAAGAGTTATACAGCGAAGCGTTCTGTTTCACCTGGCCTACGGCATCCTGAGTGATCTTAACAATGTCGGCCTGTGTTTGCTCCGCGCTGGCTTGGTTGTTTTTGAAGTCGTTGAGCTTTTTGTTGATGTCCGGGGCGGCGCTAATCAGAGAGCTTCGCACCTGTTCGTTTGAGGAAATCAGCCGGTAGATGGCAAAGACATTTGCATTCAACAACATCACAGTGATGAAGCTGATGACCAGGGCGAACGTTTTCATGCTGCGAACATAGCGTTCTTCGAATCCCTGCATGATGATCGAGTGCCATTCGTCAATTTTGGCCGAAACCTGGCCGAGTTTAGCGGGCAAAGTCGCAACAAATCCCAGCTCGGTTTTGACAGGCTCAAGCGCCTCTTTCAGCTTGGTCAGCGCCGCCGCCGCATCATTTTGAGCGTTGGCTTGAAAATGCTTGATGGTTTGTTCGACAGAACCAGGCAGAGCTTCGACGAGTTTGTTTGCTTCGGCCAGTTCGCTGTTTCCCAGCTTGGCCAAATCTTCTATCTTGATCGTGCTCAAATCCGATTGAGAGAGCTCAGCCGCATTTGCCAGCATTTGCGACAAGGGGGTGAAAAATCTGGCCAACGGAGTTCCTTCAATCAGCGGTTTGAATTTGCCACTGAAATCGGTGAAGGCATGATTGAGTGCTGCAACTTTATCTACTGCAGCTTGGATTTGCTCGGTGTTGCTGTCGGTCAATTGCTCAGCAAGTTTTTCGGCTTTGATGTTTCCGATGAATTTTTTCAGGTCGTCTTTGGTAATTGATTCCAGTGCGACTTTCCCACCGGGAGTAATACGTCCGGAACTGATGATTTCTTTGCTGACGGCATCGAACAACGTTTTGATTTGCGAATCACGATCGGACAGACGCGTAGCCGTTTTCGGCATCAGCGATCTCAAAATTGGCAAAGACGCGAATGCGCGCAGCAAAGGCATGCGGTCCGCCCAGGTTTTCATGGTTTTGCTGGCGTCTTTCCCTAAAGCGTAATAGAGCAGGTGGACCAGCGATTGTTCCAACTGCAAAGATTTTATGCGGAAAAGTTTTTTGATTGCGGATTGAATTGACTGCACGATCAGACTGAGAATCAGCAGCACCACGATGATGGCAATCATATTGTCGAGAACATCTAAATTGGGCATGGCTTCCTCGCTTGTCAGAATGGAGCAGGCAAGAGCGGTGCTCCGGGGTGTAATTATTCGAAGTTGAGTTGTATGCCAGCGTGCACCGAATGCGCTTTGATCTTGTCCAAAACTTCCAAGGCCAGAGCCAATGCGCGGCGGCCCTCCACTCCGGTGACAACCGGCGCGGTTTTGGCGCGAACTGCGGAAACAAACGATTCGATTTCCGCCAGTAACGGTTCGCGTTTCGTCACTTCCAATCCTTGCGCGACGATTTCCGGCAAGGCTCCGGCGGATTTGGGCGGAGTCAGTTTGAACATTCCCACCTGCTGTTCGGCGTAATCCAGCGAGTAATACTCGTTCGGTTGAAACACGCGCAGCTTTCGCAACCGTTCGCCCGCGACGCGGCTGGCCGTGATGTTGGCAATCGTGCCGTCGGCGAATTCCAATCGCGCGTTCGCCAGGTCAATTTTCTGCGTCAGGATCGGAATGCCCACGGCTTCAATTCTGACAACTTCGCTTTTGACCAGGCTGGAAATGATGTCCAGTTCGTGAACCATCAAATCCATGACCACATCAATGTCCAACGAACGCATCGTGAACATTCCCATGCGATGCGCTTCGAAAAACTTCGGATTGGTCAGTTGTTGCAACAGAGCCTGAAACGCCGGGTTGAACCGTTCGATGTGGCCGACTTGCAGCACAACGTTTTTGGATGCCGCCAGTGCGATCATTTCGTCGGCTTCGGCCAAGGTGCGCGAGATGGGTTTTTCCACCAGCACGCCGACGCCCGCTTCCAAAAAGGCGCAAGTTGCTTCGTGATGATTGATGGTTGGAGTGGCGACGCTGACGGCTTCGACTTCGCCCAGCAGTTCGCGGTAATCGCTGACGAATCGCGCGCCATATTTTTCGGCAATCGCTTGCCCGTTGGTTTCGTTGGTGTCGCA
>ERZ650309.238-NODE-238-length-27796-cov-17.893803_pt1 | contig 27796 bp, 26 predicted proteins | sample MGYA00376245_ERZ650309 | MGnify/ENA primary metagenome ERZ650309 (study PRJEB26733, sample SAMN07839294) | wastewater metagenome | biome: urban; feature: wastewater treatment plant; material: waste water | place: USA: North Carolina | collected 2016-04-26 ...
TCTAAGTCCGTCGAGGTGCATGATAAAGTCATCGGTGAGTCTATTTCCAGACACTTCTTCAACTGATTAAATACATGACCAATTTTATTACCAAGTGCCAAGTGCTATGCTCAAAGCATTGGGCGAAGAAATTTGACTTTACGCATACGTATTAAACGCCTTATGCGCCGAACCCCCTACTTTTCTAAAATTATTGTGCTACACGATAAAGTCATTGGCAAGTTTATTAATCAAGCCCACTTTCAAATCTAATGAGGCATGACTCTTTATTATATGTATGCCAATATTTTATATCAGATATCATACAGTTGAAAAAACTGTTTCTACAATTTAAAACACAAACCACGCCAATACCATGAAATACTTTCCACTAATATTGGGGCGTTCGATTTTATTATTTATTGGATTAATAATCGATATTTATATTGCGCACATAACTAGCATTGAAGCCAGAGGTGAGTTTCATCTAATTCTAACCAGCACAACACTTTTAAGCAGTATATTTTTATTTGGACTACATAACTCAATAGTTGTAAAAGTTGCAAATACTAAAAACCTTTATTATTTATTTGCGCATATTATTATTATTACACCACTTATTATTGCAATGCCATTTTTTATTTATCTTATTCCACAAAAATTTCTGGGTGCCAGATACGACATTATTTCAATAATATGTTTTTTATTAACAATGATAATTCTATTTAGATCTTTTTTTCTAGGAATTAGTAATGATATTTATTATATTTTCCTGATGCTTTCCGATAAAATATTATTATTATTTTTTTTGGCCTTTTACTCGAGTGAAATTTATCAAGAAGAAATATTTATTGATAAACTTTACTTATACTCTCTAATAATCAGCTTAACTATGGGGTTCCTATTAATAATCAAGTTAAAAATAAACAATTTAATAATTATAAGGAAAGAAAAGATAAATTTTACTGAGATAACAAGCTTCTCTGCAAAAAACTTCTTTGGCGATCTTTTTTTTCAGCTAAACTATAGAGTTGGAGTTTACTTTATAGCTTATTCAGAAGGAAATGAATCAATATCGCTATACATGGCAGTTTTCTTGATTTCTCAACTACCTCAACAAATTCCTCTTTTTTTAAGTACCTTGCTATTCAGAGATTCAGCTCAAGATTTTAACTCATCACGAACAATAAAAATTGCCAGCTATTCATTTTTGATTGCACTTATATTATCTGCCATACTGTATGTTTTTATAGATAAAATAACGTTGTTATTTTATGGCAATCAATACGCACATTCAACAAAGTATATTTCTTACTTTTTATTATCCAGTATACTACTATCTCCAACCTTAGTCATAGCAAACTCCCTCCTTGGCAAGAAATGCTCTTTTGAATATATGTTAATCTTTGGATTGGGTTTTTTTGTGACTATTGTTTCAATATCTTTAAGTAAACTCACATCCTCAATAGAAATCGCAGCCTCTGCATTAGCAGTTAGTGCATTTTCCTCATTAACTTTTTCCATACTATTTTTGCGAAAGAATGCTTAAATCTATCCATAATAATTTTTTTATTCATTTATTTTTCTATATAAACATAATATATAGCTTTTTATGGTTCACACTTGACCGAATCGCAGGCTTGCCAATAACTTATATTCCATATATATTATTACTATTAGTATCTATTTTTTTTTCTATTACTTTTAAAAAAAAAAGAATCACATATATTAAAAAGTCTGATTTAATGATTATCTTTCTTTTTTTATATCTAACGTTTCAACCTTTATTAATTTTAGCAAGTGGTAATTTCTTCTACTTAAATGAATTTTTTAAAGATTATATATTGATAACATACTATATTATGGGGTACTTTTGTATAGTGCATATATTATCATCAATACATCAAAAAAAAGAAATTATCGAAAAAATCATCTATTTCACAATGTTAATATGTATTATTGGAACTCTCCGATTTTTCATAATTGATAATTACCTCCTAGAGTCTCCACCATCTTACTTTTTTAATATTATACCTGTAATGGAATATCGTTTTATTGAGGTGTTAATTTTTTTATTCGGATTTTCCTTTTCAATTAATTCATACTTCTCAAAAAAAGATAGAAAAAGTTTAGCTCAAGCGATGTTCTTTTTAATTTTGATGCTTTACTGTGGTAGCAGAACAGGTTTACTCGCCATAGTAGTAGCTCTATCTTTCAATATTTTTAAAGAAAAACAAATGAATTTAACTCTATTTATAACAGTTTTTTTTGCGTCTATCTTATTAATAGATAGCATTACATCACAAGTAATAGTCAATAGATTAGAAAGGCTAAGCGAAATATCCTTATTTACTCAATTAAATCTTGATCTAGCCATCGAAGAAGATAGAGATGTTAGAAGAATACTTTACATTAAGGGTGGAATCGAAATGTTTTTGAATGATTTTTGGTTTGGCACTGGATTAGGTTCTTTTCAAGAAGCATTTCCTACATACTTAATGGCACAAGTAGGAGTTGAAGAAGTGGCGAGGCCACATAATATGTATGTCAGCATAGCAGCAACATCAGGTGTTTTTGGAGTATTTTTCTTATTCGGATGGATACTTGTTTTAATAAAAGGCAGCTTTAATAAAAATTCTTTAATCGATAAATCACTAGTAACCTTTGGCATTTCCATACTTGTGCTATCGTCTGGATATGATTTAGAAACCAGTCCAATATTTTGGATATTCATGGCTATCTTAGTGGGTTTATCTAGAAACAGATCATTAATTAACAATTTCGTATATTTGAAAAAAAATTAATTAATTATTAATGGGAATTATATGTTTTATTTATTAACAACAAGTATCATATTAATATTATCAACTTGGTTATTTTATCCAATTTCTCTTAGTATTTTGTACTTATTAACACGTACTAAACGGCAGACTAAAAAAGAAATAAGTAATAAAATAAATAAGTGCGCAACCATAATAATAGCCTCCCACAACGAATCAAACAGAATAGAAAATCGAATAAGGAATATATATGCTTCAAGCTTGGAAAACAAGATTGAAGTAATAGTCGCATCTGATGGATCATCAGATAACACTGTTGATATCGTAAAAGCATTATCAAAGGAGTTTACCTCATTACTATTAGTTGAATCGAAAAAACAAATAGGAAGGGCGAGAATTCATAATAAGGCAAAAAATATTGCTAAGTATGACATATTGATTTTTACAGATGCAGATACAACATTTGATGAACATTCAATCAAGAATATCACAGCTGCTTTTCTTGATGAAAATATTGGTTTTGCATCAGGAAAGATATTTTATACTAACCAATTAGATGGTATTACCAACTCCTCTGGTTTGTACTGGGAATTCGAACTTTTTTTGAGAGGAATGGAGTCTTCGCTTGGAATCCTTGCATCAGGCTCTGGACCATTTTGTGCTGTGAGAAAACATCTTTATAAAGATATACCATCTACCGGCGATGTAGATTTTACTACACCTATAGATGTAGTTATGCAAGGATATAAATGCGTTTATGTTTCTGACGCCATTGCTTTTGATTTACTACCAGATACTCCTAAGCGGGAATTTAAATCAAGAGTAAGAATGACTTCAAAAAACTTTCATGGCATCTTATCTCGAATTGGGCTAGAGGGCGTTTTTAAGCATCCAATATATGCTCTGAGTTTATTTTTTCATAAAATTCTCAGATGGTTAACCCCATTTTTTTTAGTATCACTATTAATAAGTAATCTTGCATTAATATCAAACGGTGAGCTATTTTTAACATTGTTGATCATTCAACTTACTTTATATTTTTCTGCCATAGCAGGCTTTTTCTATCCCTCTCTTCCAGTGATCGGTAAGGTATACGCTTTTCTATTAGCTAATGCAGCATTTGCCATTGGAGTAGTTAATGCCTTAACTGGAAAAATTCCTTCTCTATATAATCCTATCAATAAAACATAATGAAAAATCAAAAAACTGAAGTCGATTTAGTGTTTGAACGCTATTCCAAACGAAATGTAGGGAATCGTTACAACATATTAAATGCTGATGTATGGAAAAGTACTTATGAACGCAATCAAAGTATTCTAAAAATATTAGCGCGATATTGCGATACAAATCTAGCACAAAAAACATTATTAGAGGTAGGTTGTGGGAATGGGAGAAATTTGCTAGATTGTTTGCGCTTTGGTTTCACACCGTCACTGCTAACAGGTATAGAGCTTCTTCCTGAGCAAGTGAACATTGCAAAAAATATATTACCCTCTTCTGTAAATATATATAAAGGTGATGCTTTATCCATACAGATTCCAATAAACAGTCAAGATATAGTTTTTCAATCCGTTGTTTTTTCATCTTTATTAGATAATAATTTTCAATCTGCGTTAGCAATTAAGATGTGGCAATGGCTAAAACCCGGAGGTGGAATACTCTGGTATGACTTTATATTCAACAACCCATCCAACCCCGATGTTCGTGGCGTTCCATTGAAACGAGTACGTGAACTTTTTCCTGATGGAAAGCTGATCGTAAAACGAGTCACATTAGCACCACCAATTAGTCGTCGTGTATGCAAAATTCACCCAAATCTTTACCATCTGTTTAACATGATCCCTTGGTTACGTACTCACGTACTCATTTGGATAGAAAAACCAAAAGTAAGTGTACCATGACAGCACAACCTTTTCTTCCTTTCGCCCTCCCCGACATCGACGAAGCTGAAATCACCGAAGTCGTTGACTCACTCCGTTCCGGCTGGGTCACAACCGGCCCTAAAACCAAACGCTTTGAAGCCGACTTCGCAGAATTCATGGGTGGAAATTGTGAAGCCATTTCCGTCAACTCTGCTACCGCAGGCTTACATTTAGCACTCGAAGCTATCGGTATCAGCGCAGGCGATGAAGTCATAACCACACCCTATACCTTCACCGCCACTGCCGAAGTCATCCGTTATTTAGGCGCACACCCTGTTTTTGTTGATCTTGATCCCAATACCTTCAATATTGATCCCAGCAAAATTGAAGACGCCATCACTCCCAAAACCAAAGCGATTATTCCTGTCCACTTCGCTGGTTTAGCTTGTGATATGACGAACATCTTAGCTATTGCCCGTAAACACAAGCTTAAAGTAGTCGAAGATGCCGCCCATGCCCTGCCCACGCGTTACCAAGGAAAGTTAATTGGTGCACTAGATAGCGATGTCACCGTTTTCAGCTTCTACGCCACAAAAACCATCACTACTGGCGAAGGTGGTATGATTGTAACGCGCGACCCAATAATAGCTGCTCGCTGCAAAGTCATGCGATTGCATGGCATCAGTCGTGATGCTTTTGACCGCTATACATCCAACAAATCCTCTTGGCATTATGAAGTTGTAGCACCTGGTTTTAAATACAACCTTACTGATTTGGCCTCTTCTCTAGGTATCCACCAGTTAAAAAAAGCAATTAGATTTCAAAAGCGCCGTCAGGAAATGGCAGAGACCTATACAAAAGCATTAGCAGATCTACCAATTTTAACTCCACCTAATGCGCCATTGGGAGATACGCATGCTTGGCATCTCTATGTGTTACGCCTTAAACCTGATGTTACTATCGCACGTGATCATTTTATGGAGGAAATGCTAAAGCGAGGTATTGGCTGTAGCGTCCATTTTATTCCATTACACTTACACCCCTATTGGCGTGATACGTATGATTTAAAATCAGAAGACTTTCCTTATGCATTATCAACTTATAAGCAAGCGATAAGCCTTCCACTTTATACGAAAATGACTGATGCAGACCAAACTAGAGTAATTAGTACAATCAGGGAAATTCTCGAATAATGATTAAACGGTTATTTGATCTTTTTTTCTCTATTTTAGGTTTGATAGTTTTAAGCCCTATCTTATTAATGATTGCTATATGGGTTAAATGGGATTCAGAGGGTCCAGTTTTCTTTCGCCAAGAGCGTGTAGGCCAATTTGGTAAGACCTTTTACATTCATAAGTTCCGAACTATGATAGTAAATGCAGAAAAATATGGAATGCAGATTACTGTCAGTAACGACTCAAGAATCACACGCTCTGGATTTATTTTAAGACGTTATAAACTTGATGAACTACCCCAATTAATCGATGTCTTTTTAGGAAGAATGAGTTTTGTGGGTCCTCGTCCAGAAGTACCTAAATATGTCAACTACTACCCTAGCTCACTAAAAGAAATAGTTTTATCTGTTAAACCAGGTATTACTGATTTAGCTTCGATTGAATTTTATGATGAAAACAAGTTGTTAGGGCAGTCTTCGGATCCAGAAAAAACCTATAAAGAGAAAATTCTACCTATAAAACTACAGTATTGTGTTGATTATGTTAATAAAAAAAATTTATGGCATGATGTTCTTATTATATTAAAAACTCTTAAAGTGATTTCTAGATAGTCTTACTACTGAGATAAAGTAATCATGTCTAAAATAAAAAATATATTTTTTCTGCCCCGCTGGCAAAAACGTCTCGTCATTATTGGCTTAGATATTGTCCTTTTGCCATTTGCACTCTGGCTAAGCTATGCTTTACGGTTAGGCACTTGGACTCCCAAACTAAATGATGGCATCTGGTTAATAATTATTGTACCAGTTATTACCATCCCTATTTTCATTCGACTTGGTCTATATAGGGCAATTATTCGTTTTTTAGGTCATAAAGCTATTATAACAGCTTTACAGGGCGTCATTTTCTCAACTTTCGGACTAGTAGTTATAACCTATTTATTTAATCTTAAAGGAATACCCAGTTCGATTTATCCTATTTACTTAGGAACTGCCTTTCTATTAGTAGGTGCGAGTCGTTATATGATACGACGCTACTATAATTTCTTGTACCACAAAGATAACCGTATTCCAGTGGCCATTTATGGTGCTGGCTCTTCAGGTGCTCAATTAGCTCAAGCGCTATTTAGCAGCCCTGAGTATGCACCTTTATTCTTTATTGATGATGATAAAACATTACAGGGGGCGTATATACATAGCCTTAAAGTTTACCCTCTGAATAAGTTTCAAGAGTTAATTGAACTACATGATATTAAGCAAGTATTGCTGGCTGTTCCCTCAGCCTCAGCTAGTCGCCGCCAAGAAATATTACAAAGTCTAGAGCAATACCCTGTCTATGTGCGCTCTATACCAGGTATGGCCGATTTAGTGTCTGGTAAAAGTAGCATTGAAGAAATTAGAGAAATCGAAATTGATGAATTACTTGGGAGACAAACAGTTAATCCTCAACAAGAATTGCTAGAGCATTGTATCAAAAATAAAAATATTTTAGTGACTGGTGCTGGTGGATCAATCGGTTCGGAACTTTGTCGACAAATTTTACAACTTCAACCCGAATCCTTAATTTTATTTGAACTTTCAGAGTTTAGTCTTTACCAAATTGAAAAAGAACTAAGTGAGCTGATTGAAAGAGATAAATCTACCATCAAGCTTGTTGCATTATTAGGCTCTGTTCAAGACCAAGCGCGCTTAGAATCTGCTTTGACTGACTACCATGTTCATACTCTCTACCATGCAGCTGCTTATAAGCATGTACCCTTGGTAGAACATAATCCTATTGAAGGTATAAAAAACAATGCACTTGGTACATGGTGTGCTGCCTCTGCTGCTTTTAATGCAAAAATAGATCACTTTGTCTTAATTTCTACAGATAAAGCAGTCCGTCCTACTAATGTCATGGGGGCTACCAAACGTATTGCTGAATTAGTTTTACAAGGCTTTGCCCAAAGAGAGAGTAAAACACGCTTTGCGATGGTGCGATTTGGTAATGTGCTAGGTTCTTCTGGCTCAGTAGTTCCTTTATTCAGACGGCAAATAAAAACAGGGGGTCCCATCACCGTTACACATCCTGATATCATTCGTTACTTCATGACTATTCCCGAAGCTGCTCAATTGGTTATTCAGGCAGGTGCAATGGCAACAGGTGGAGAAGTATTTCTTTTGGATATGGGTACGCCAGTGAAAATTGTCGACTTAGCAAAGCGCATGATTCGCTTAAGTGGTTTAGAAATAAAAGATGAACAGAATCCAGATGGAGATATAACAATTCAATTCACTGGCTTACGCCCTGGTGAAAAACTCTATGAGGAATTACTCATTGAAAGTAATGCAGAAGCGACTTCGCACCCAAGGATATTTAAGGCTAATGAAAGCTGTCTACCTTGGAATGAAACTGAAAACTTAATCAAACGGATGATTCAAGCTACGCAACAAACAAATCTAATATATGCTTACGATTTATTAGAAAAATATGTGTCTGGCTATCAAAAATTCATACATAAACCTGTTATTACTTCCCAGGCCGCATAATAGTTATATAATATCAAAGAACCACAACTTAAGTAACAAACTTAATAGTAAAGTATGTGTTCTTTTGAATCCAAATTCATCGAAATAATCCACTAAATGATTGCTACTATGCTCGGCTATTTCTGTGATAACTGTGCACTCTATTCATAGCTATCGTTGAATTATATAGTATTTAAATTAGGTGGTAATGCCTGATTAGATTTGAAAGTGCTAACGATTTATAAAATCTTCAATGACTTTATGGTGAAAGGCACTCGATTTAGAAAAACAAATCGCTCGTTGCATGAGTCGCTTGATATGTATACGCAAGGTCAGGTTTTAGCTCCCTATGCTTTGGGTATAGGGTTTACTTCTAGGGGTATAGGATTTCTCTTGGACGGATCGGGTTTTTTAAATGAGCTAACACAGAAGGCTTTTTAGACTATAATCCTTCTAATTTTTAAGAGCATCTAAAACGTATGCATAAATTACCTCACATTTATCAACTCGCAGCAGTTAGTTTATTCGTGTCTGCTTGTAGCACAAGCCCTAGTCTAGATACTACTGCAGGTAGTTCTTCATCTGTAGAAATTGCTAGCATTTTTTCTAGCATTAGTGAGCTTGACTACACTCCAACTCAACAAGACTACAAAATTGGTAGTAATGATTTACTAGATATTAAAGTCTTCCAAGCTCCTGAACTTTCTCAACCTGTACGCGTTGATCCACGTGGTAATATTTCACTCCCACTAATTGGCACCCTACGAGTTGAAGGTTTAAGTCAGGGACAACTTGAAAAACAGTTAGCACAAAAACTAGGGGCAACTTACTTAAAAGACCCGCAAGTTACAGTTTTTATTCAAGAGTTCACCTCCCAACGTGTTACTGTCGAAGGAGCAGTCAAGACAGCTGGGGTCTTCCCTATTAAAGGTGATATGACTTTAGTCCAAGCCATCGCACTTTCAGGTGGTTTGGATAGCCTTGCCGATCCTAGCAAAACTGTCCTATTCCGAAAGCAAGGAAATAGCTTAAAGGCCTATAACCTTGATTTGAACGCTATACGTGATGGCAAGATGCGTGATCCTTATCTAAGAAATGATGATCGAATTATTGTTCATCGCTCTGATACCCGTTTCTGGCTACGTGAGGTAGGTTCCTTACTAAACCCATTTAGCATTCTCAAACCCTAACAACTACAGTAAATATAGAGTTGTCAATGTATTCCCAGAACTATCTTAGTAATTTACCTGAGCAAGATAAATCTGCTCTAGTCTTACATGCTAACAATCAAATTTTCAAACCTTCTGATTATCGTGAAGAACTTGCTGATGAAGATGATGAAATTGATTTGCGCGAACTTTGGCAAGTTATTGTAAGGCGTAAGTGGCTAATTTTAAGTATTGCCCTCTTAGTGTTGGCTTTGACTGTCATTATCACTTTTATGATGACACCCATTTATAGAGCAAGTACAACTCTACAAATTGATCCTGAAAATCAAAATATTTTGAAATACGATATTCAAGCACAAGCTCAGAATAATAACGTTAATTCAAAAGACTTTTATCAAACTCAGTATGAGTTATTACAAAGTGGCACTTTAGCTAATCGAGTCATTGAGCAATTAGGTTTAGAATCTGTATTAAAAGGAGATCAATTAGCCAAGCCTTTCTTTGCTGAGCAATGGGATAACTTTAAGCAATCGTTTGCTAATGATAAAAAGTCTTCTGAAGAGACTAGTACACCTGAACCACAAGAAGTATCATTAGGAGAAAAGCCTTTATCTGAATATTTCTTAAACAATGTATCAGTTGCCCCAGTAAAAAACTCACAAATAGTAACTGTACATTATGATGATACTAATCCTAAACGGGCTTCTGATGTGGCTAATGCTATAGCTGATAATTTTATTGAGCTAAATTTAGAACGTCGCCGCAATGCTGCTCAATATGCAGAGCAGAAACTTAAAGAAGAAGTAACGTTAGCTCAAGGTCGTATGTTGGAATCTGAAGCAAAATTAAATAATTATGCTAAAGACAAAGGCATTATTGTTACTGATGATAAAGAATCCCTTACCTCGCAACGAATGCGTGAGCTTAATCAGGCTTTAACACAAGCTGAAAATGATCGAGTTAAAATTCAGAGTGACTATGAGCAAGCATCTAAAGCCCAAGGTGCAACTACAACTTTGCAAAATAGTACTATTCAAGAAATGAAGAAGAATTTAGCTAAACTTCAAAGTGAGTATCAGGCTGGCTTAAGTTCTTCATATGCCTTTGATAACCCGACTATTCAAGGGTTAAAACGTCAGTTAGCTGAGCTTCAAAGTCAATTACAGGCTGAAACATCATCTTCACGTGCTTTTGATAACCCAACTATTCAGCGTTTGACTCAAGAATTAGCTCAATTACAAAGTCAATATCAGGGTTCTAACTCAGCCACAAATGCCTTTGATAATCCAACTATTCAAGGAATGAAGCGTGATTTAGCTAGCTTAGAAAGTGAGTACCGTGAAAAGTCACAAATTTATAAACCTGCCTACCCTTTAATGGTGCAATTACAACAGAAAATTAATAGTTTAAAATCAGATATTTCAGCTGAAACTAAATCTCTGACAAGTACTAATAAAACCAACCTTAAACAGCGAATTGACGAATTACAATCCCAAATTAGCCGCGAAACCAGAGCTTTAAATGTGAATACACAATCTAATTTAAAGCAGCAAATTGCAGAACTACAAGGACAGATTCAACGCGAAACCCAAGCTTTGAATAGCAATACACAGACTAATTTAAAACAACAAATTGGTGAACTTCAAGCTCAAATAACTAAGGAAACTGGAACTATTAATTCAACTATCGTTGAAGATTTGAAAGCCAAATATTTAGCTGCTAAACAGCGCGAAGATGCATTACGTGAGCAACTAGCCTTGCAGAAAGACGAATATGTAAATTTGCGCGACAAAAATGTCGGCTACAATGAAATTAAGCGTGAAGTTGAAAGTAATCGTAATATTTATGAAGGCTTGTTAGCACGCCAAAAAGAAATTGGGGTTGCAGGTGGTATTGGTACTAATAATATTGCAGTGGTTGACCCAGCTGTAGTTCCTTTTGCAGTATTTAAACCTAATAAAAAATTAAATACAATGCTAGGAGCAGTACTAGGTCTATTCTTAGGCTTAGTAACCGCCTTCCTATTAGAGTTCATGGATGACCGCATACGTCATGCTGAAGATACCGAGAAACTATTAGGCCTACCCGTTTTGGGTATTGTTCCGCGCTCTAAAATAAAAGAAGCTAAAAAGTTAGCTTTATTGACACAGACTGATCCACGTTCTGCATTTGCTGAAGCATTCCGCTCGTTAAGAACTAACCTTTTATTCTCCACCAAAGATGGCACTCCTAAAGTGTTAGCGATTACGAGTGCAGCTGCTTCTGAAGGTAAATCGACAACTGCTATTAATCTAGCGACAGTCATGGCGCAAACAGGTAAAACCATCCTATTAGTGGATACAGATCTTCGTAATCCATCTATTCACAAACGGCTTGAATTAGATAATTCAAAAGGCTTAACCAACTATTTAACAGGCCAAGACCCTTACGAATCAGTGGTACAAAACACACCTATTCCTGATGTATATGTTATTACCGCAGGACCTATGTCCCCTAATCCAGTAGAGTTGCTCTCTAGCGGACGCTTGGCTGAGTTATTCACCCTAGTTGATCAACAGGCTTATGACATGATCATAGTGGATATGCCTCCAGTGTTAGGCTTAGCTGATGCATTGATTATTTCGAATCAAGCCTCCGCCACGATTTTATCTGTCGCGATGGGTGAGACTAAGAAACAAGCCTTAACTGGAGCCTTCAAGCGCTTACGCCAAGCTAGGGTTAATATAATTGGTACAGTAGCCGGTAAGGCCAAACAAGGAACTGGATATGGCTACCATTATGATTACAACTATTACGGTTATGGAGAAAATAACAAACTACTGGAAAAAGCCTAATCAGTTATATTAGCATCCACTGTTTATTGAACGTGGTTTGAGGGCTTCAGTGGAGACTAAATTGCCACTACGACATCGCCTAGCTTCGACTAATCAGAAGCTAGGCTTTGTCTTCGCGCAACGCTATCGTGTACTTGAGTTTATTAGTGAAACTAGCTTAAGCCAGTGCTATTGGGTTGAGGATATTCAAACTTTTGATATCAATGCGCAAGCCAGCAGAGCACTGCTAATTGTAGTCAATCCAAGTCTTGCTCAGTTAGAAAACTTCTCATTAACCCTAGCCCGAGTCCTCCCACAATTTTCAACAACTCTACCTGCTGTACTGGATAGTGCCTTTACGGTAGAAAGTACTTGGTATGTACTATCGATTTCCGAAGGCTATACGCTTGAACAGCAAATTAAGTCTTTAGGTCGTCATGGTTTATCTGTCCCTGATACTTTAAAAAATGCAGAAACTATTTTAGCCACTGTCCGTAAAACTCCCTTACAGAATTGTTATGGCTATTTAGAAGCAGGTTCGATTTTAAAATCCTCTGAGAACCAACTGCTATTTTTAAATACTCCACTTGCGGTAACGCTCAAGCTATTAACAAGCAGTCAGCAGACCAAAAGCAAGCTTAGTTTGAACTCTAGCTTTATTAGCCCAGAAGTTGCTATGGGTAATAAACCTATTGAATCTGACGATACCTTCTCATTTGCAGCACTTATCTATTACATGCTAAATGGGCATTTGCCCTTTGTTTTAGATAATAGCATTGAAGCAGCTATTAAAAAGGCAACTCCTGCAACTGTTATTAAACTGCCTCAACATCGATGGCAAGCTCTAGCAAGAGGACTTGCCTATAAAAGAGATCAACGCCACCCCAATCCTGAAGGTTTATTATTTGACCTAAACACAGCACAGCCACCAAAACCAAACTTGCTACAACGTTATGGTTTAGTGCTCGGAAGTCTAAGCTTATTACTCATTGCTTATGGAGCATTCAGTTGGTGGCGGAGTATTCCTGCTATATCTCAACCAAGTGGCTCAACACTTGATGCTAGTCAGTTAGAAGCTTTAAAACAAGCAGCTCAACAACAAGCTATTCAGCAAGAACAAGCCTATGCTGAAGCTACTCAAAAACTCAAAGACATCCAACAACAGCAAGCACAAGCGGAACAACGTCTAGCTCAACTCCTAGAACAACAACAGCAACTAAGTCAGCCTACTATTCCCCCCCTCCAAGCCCAGCCCACAAAACAACAGACATCGACTGCTAATAATGAGCGTGAACAGCGCTTATTGGAACTCGAATCCCAGCAAAAACAAGCCGAAGAAACACTCAAACAGCTCGAAACTCAAGAACAACAGGCTGCGGCCAAACGACAACTTGAACAAGATCAACAACGTGAACAAGCAGCCAAATTAGCCGCTTTACAAGTAGAACAACAACGGCAAAAAGAAGCTGAAGAAGCTAAACGATTAGCTGAGCTAGCCAGACAGCAAGCACTAGCTAAAGAAGAAGCTGAAGCCGCAAGACAACGTGAGTTCGAAAAACAGCAGGCAGCGGCTGAGGAGGCTAAGCGTCTTGCTCAATTAGCTGAACAAGAGCGTTTAGAGCTACTGCGACAGCAGGAAGCAGAGGAAACGAATCGCCTCGCTCAAGTCGCTGAACAACAAGCCCTAGCCAAACAACAAGCCGAGTTAGCTGCTGCTCAACTAGTTGAACAAAAGCGTTTGGAGCTACTGCAAAAACAGCAGGCAGAAACTAAACGCTTGGAGGAAGAAGCTAAGAAGCAGGCAGAAAGACAACAAGCTGAGTTAGTTGCCCAGGCTGCCGAAGCACAACGTATAGCTAATTTACAGAAGCAACAAGTTGAGTTGGCTCGCCAACAAGCACTACAAAAGCAACAGGCAATTGCTGCTGAGCAACAGCGTCGAGAACTTGAGCTAGTACAACCAGCTGAAATTAAGCCTTCAGCTAATAAAAATCAAAAGCACGAACAACCGCAACAACATGAAGTCAGTGAAAGGCAACAGAGTCAGGCGCAACTAACTAACCAACAACAACCGATCATTACATCCACTAAAAAGGCTACACCTGTAGAAATACTAGCTATAAAACCTAGCCCTTACCCTCCTCAACTGATCGTTAACCCTAATAACCCAGCTGAACTGATTTGGGACAACCCTAAATTATTTGGCAGCGTACCTTCTAAGCTACAAGCAACAGGTAACCGTATTTGTCAAGAAAGCGGACTATCCATTGCAATGGGCTATCACTCTAAAGCCTTGGATGAGAATGCCAAAGCAATTGATGATGGTGGGTATTTGTGCAAATAAACAATACTCGTTGTTTTAAAAATTTTTCATGATTAAAAAATTACTGATCATCATCTGTGCAATCGGAACGGCTAGCTTAAGCCTTGCATATCGCCTAGGAGGAATGTCGCCTAGTGACTTTATTGATGCCTCACCTGATAAACCAATGGGTTTAAACTCTAAGCTACAAGTTCTTCATCCTGATACTTTAATCAAGCAGGCCGAACATGCTTTAGAACAGGATAATCCTGAATTAGCTAAAGAATTAACACTTAAAGCCTTAAGCAAAAATATAACAAATGGTTTAGCATTTGCACAGCTTGTAGCTATCAATACTAAAAAGAATAGTGACTATAAAGATACAGAGAAACTGGCACAGTTAGCAGAAGTCTTATGGCCCGCTCATATAGGAGTACAAAGTAAACTAGCTGAATTTTGGTTACAACAACATAACCTTCCTAAACTTATCCATGCTTGGCATTTGATTATGGTAAGAGCACCGGAAGTACATCAAGAAATTTATCCTATATTATTTAAACTTTTAGACTTTCCAGAAACTATTGAAGTGCTGAAGAGTTATACTGCTAATCCACCATCATGGTGGCAAGGACTGCTTAACTATACTGCGACTCAAGAACAGGCTTTGCAACAGCTGAGAACCTTATATGAACTGCGGGAACATACACTTACACCCCTGACAGCAGAAGAGCGTTCTATTTTTATATATGCATTAGTGAAAAATAAACTTTGGGAAGAAGCTTATTTTACTTGGCTTGCTGGTCTTAACGAAAAACAACTTCAAGAAAGTGGTTTTATCTATAATGGAAGCTTTGAGGCCATAGAAAAAACTCCAGTCTTTGATTGGCAGTACTCTAATACACCTTCAATTAAAATAACGACTGCCCCTACCAATGGAATGATAGGGCAAAAAGCTCTGCATCTTATCTTAACAGATCGAGATAGAGTTGACTTTCAACATATTAGTCAAATAACAAAGCTTAATGCTGGCGTGTATACCCTAACCCTAAACTATCGTATTGATCATATGCAAACTGGTGAGGGTTTGCGCTGGCGTATTTACTGCATGAATGACAAGAATACTTTACTAGGTGAAAGCACAGCATTAAACAAAAGATCACCGTGGGATGTGCTGAAGGTTGATTTTGAAGTTCCTACCAGCGATTGTGCCTTTCAAATAGTAAGATTAGAAGCTAGCAGCCCCTTTGTAAACAATCATTTGTTTAAAGGCAGCCTCTGGTTTGACGGTATTCAAATAACTCGAACACAACCGAAGCCCTAATGACTGAAAATTTAAAATTTTATTTGACAGCTATAATGCTGTTATTTGCACCCTTAATTGCTGGGGGTAAAAGCTTACCATCACTTCTAGGCCTTGAACTCATCGGAACACTTTTATTAGGCATAATCACATGGCAAGATACTTTAGGTCAGCGCCTTTCTAAACTTGCATGGTTCACTTTATTTTTAGGCCTCAGCATTCCTATTTTATATCTAATACCTATACCTGCTACCTGGTGGGAAGTATTACCAGGAAGAGCTAAATATGTAGAAGGATTAAATTGGTATCAGTATTTCACCAATACCTCTCCTTGGCTTAGTTTAAGCTTAGTACCAGAAAAAACTGTACATGCACTACTTGCTTTAATTCCATTGCTAGCTATTTTTTTAGCTACATTAACTTTGTCATCAAAAAATATATTAAAATTGACCTATTTATTAATAATTCTAGCTGTCACTGAAGCAATATTAGGGATATTAAACTATACAGCACATACTGGTTTCATATTTACTTTTGGTCTCAATAATAGAGAAATCTCCCCTAGTGTTTCCGGAACTTACATTAACCGTGATCATTTTTCTGCTCTTTTGTATATGACATTACCACTTACTTTAGGTGAGTTTTTTTATAGGGTCGGCAATAAAGCCATCAGATATAATTACAAAGAAAAAGGGATTCAAACTCATGATATTCTTGGGTTATTATTGATTATTACTGCTAATATATTTCTTATCATTGGAGCAGTTTTATCTGGGTCACGCGCAGGTATTTTCTTAATAGTTCTAGCAATCGCTGTAAGCTCCTTATTATTTGCCAGCCATATTGGAGGGAAGAGCAGTGCCAGTTTGACCTCTAGTCTGATTGTTGCTATTTTGGGAATATCGCTCAGCATTGGCGTTATACCAATTTTAAACCGCTTTATAGGACAAGACCCACTTGAAGATGCACGCTGGGAGTTTTATCAACTAACTTGGACAGCTATTAAGCAATTCTTTCCGCTAGGCACTGGCCCTAGCACTTTCCAAGAAGTCTATCGTACTTTGCAACCTTATGATCAAATAGATTTTCTAAATCATGTGCACAATGATTATTTAGAGTTAGTATTTGAAATTGGTCTACTAGGAGTAGTTTTTACTCTATTATTTTTCTTAGTTTATATACAAGGTTGGTTGAATTTAAGAACGACTGCGTGGGATAAAACTCGATTTTTGAAGGTAGCTTCTGGAATTAGTATTGGCTTATTATTAATACATACACTTGTAGACTTTAATTTTCATGTACCAGCTAATGCTCTAATTTTTTCTATGCTACTGGGTATTTTTATAAAAAGAAAAGAGCCATAACTTGGCTCTTTAGTTTATGCTAGATTACACACTCAAAGCTTAACTTCTTGGTTTCTTGTCATGCTTCCGAGCTTTATTAATGACAACACCACTAGTAACTACTACTACTGCTGGAACCCACAGAGAAGTACCACCGAAGAAACTTCCAAAGCCACGACCAAAGTTAGCACCAATTGGTCCACGACCAGAAGTCGCACCTACCGCGCCAACATTCATTTGTTGCCCAGCTACACACTGACTAGCCTCACTAATTGAAACTATAGTATTTGGCGCATATCCTTGCTTACAGCCAGTTGTACTGTATTTAAGATTGGCTTTACCCTTTAAAATAAGTAATGTAGATCCCTCAGTCAGTTGCATATTAGGAGTTACATTCATCCGCTTACCTTGCACAGTCTCAACCTTCACATCTCCACTAACAGATGTAACAATTGCAACTGGATTAGAAGCGGCAAAAGCAGAAGTAGTTAGTAATAGACCTAAAACGCCTATACCGAAAATTGTTTTCTTCATGAAACTTTCCTTAAATTGACCAAAAGTTAAAAATAACTCTATTCCAACTATACTATACCTTTTCTTCAAGAAGAATTAAAATTTAAGCGATATGCTCTTAGAAGCTCAGCAACCATCCCTAGTTACTGCAAACATATCCACCACCCTGAATAGGCTGACCTGCTTTATCTAGAGCGTTTGGATGATAGCCAATAGCTTTAGATTTAAGAATAAAAGTATCTTGACTACAAACCGCATCGCCCTCTTTTTGCATATTTGCTGGAACTGGTCCAAACGCAGCAATACTATTCCACTCGACTCCCTGTTTAGACGAACTATTGACTAAACGAGGCGGAGTATCAGCAGGTTTAGCCCCAATTGTGGGAGCAGACATTGTTGAGCAAGCAGTTAAAACAAGCATAGACCCGCTAACAATGATCAATCTTAATGCTTTCATACTAGTAAACTCCTAAAATTAAGACTTTACAACTATAGCGAAAATTAACTTATCATTAACAAACAAATCTATTTATTTGGATGATTTTCGACCTATTGGTAAAAAATTCACGCTGGACTAGCAATCTAATTATAGAAGGTAACTATTCATTTAGCTCTAAAACGTAAATCACTTTTTTAGCTTTGTAGATCGGACACCTTGATCTGCAGGGTTTAGCAGCTTTAACTAAACGAACTTTTTTATAATTAGCATCAAAGAAGAAAATAGTAAGTGGAATAAGTGTATTCTTCATCCAAATCCCAACCTCTCCTTCCTGCTCAAATACAAACAAAGCGCCATGATCTTTGGCGAGCTCTTTAACCCACATCAAACCTTTTTCACGCTCAGCAGGTGTATCAAAGACTGCCACTTTAATGGGCCGATCATTTAAATAAACTATATGATCAAAGTTTAGAAGTTGGGGTTGCTGATTTACATTTGGCTGCTCATTGCAAGCAGCCAAACAGCAAGATAAAGACAAGAGTAGGCCGAATAAACGCATTAAGCTAAATACGCCGCACCACCCATATAATTACGCAACACCTCAGGAACACGAATCCGCCCATCCGCCTCCTGGTAATTTTCCACAACTGCTACTAAAGCACGTCCTACAGCAACACCTGAACCATTCAACGTATGCAATAATTCCGTTTTACCCGTTTCTGGATTACGAAAACGTGCCACCATACGACGCGCTTGGAAGTCTAGGGTATTAGAACAAGAGGAAATCTCGCGGTATTTCTGCTGACCTGGTAACCATACCTCTAAGTCGTAGGTTTTAGCCGCTGAAAAGCCCGTATCACCAGAACAGAGCGTAATCACCCGATAAGGCAGACCGAGTTTTTGTAGGATGGCTTCCGCATTACCCACCATCTCCTCTAAGGCTTGCCAGGATTGATCAGGGCGAGTGATCTGCACCATTTCCACTTTTTCAAATTGATGCTGGCGAATTAAACCGCGCGTATCTTTCCCGTGTGAACCCGCTTCAGAGCGGAAACAAGGCGTATGGGAGGTAAACTTTAAGGGCAAATTGGCCGCATCAACAATCGTATCACGTACCAAATTGGTAACAGGCACTTCTGAAGTTGGAATTAGATAATAGCCTTGCTCATTATTAAGCTTGAAGAGATCTTCCTCAAATTTAGGTAACTGACCTGTACCACGTAAACTATCCGCATTCACCATATAAGGCACATAAAGTTCAGTATAGCCATGTTGCTGCGTGTGAGTATCGAGCATAAATTGGGTCAAGGCACGATGTAAACGCGCCATCGCTGCACGCAGTACTACAAAGCGCGCCCCCGTTAATTTGCTAGCGGACTCGAAATCCATCCAGTCTTGATTAGCCCCTAATTCAAAATGTTGCTTCGGCTCAAAATCGAATTGTTTAGGCTCACCCCAGCGGCGCACTTCAACATTCTGATTTTCATCCGCCCCATCAGGCACAGAAGCATCTAAAATATTTGGTAAGCCTAAAGCAATAGTTTCTAAGTCCGTTTGGATTTTCACTAAATCTTGCTCAGCAGTTTTTAATTGATCACCCAAACTCGATACTTCTGCCATCAAAGGAGCGATGTCTTCACCACGTGCCTTGGCTTGACCGATACTTTTGGAGCGCAGATTACGTTGATTCTGCAATTCTTCAGTGTGAGTTTGGAGTGCTTTGCGCTGCCCTTCCAGCGCCCGCACTGCATCCACATCTAACTTAAAACCGCGCCGTGCTAGCTGTTTAGCTACTTCGTCGAGTTCAGTTCTTAGTCGCTTGGGATCCAGCATTGTCGTTATCCATCATTATTTTAAGAAAAATATATAGTAGCAAAATTCAGTGTCTTGCCGTAGTCAGCTTAGCAAGGAAAGCTGACCTATTAGGTGCAAATTCACACCTTTTGACCTAAAAAACCATCTTTTTATCACGAGTTACAGTGAAATCTCTGGATTCGCACTAAACTTGAACTGAGGATGAGTGTCGGTTAGGGTACAAGGAAAAGACAAGCATCCTCCGGTCAGTGTCGGTTAAATGGTGTTTGTCTCTAGCACCATTGGGAAAGACGAAGGCCCCAACTTGTTGGGGCTTTCTGCATTTTAAAACAAGGGCTGATCTGCATGCATGAATTTGATCTTATCCAACAGTATTTTACTTGGACACCAGCACCGAAAGAAGTGCGCGTTAGTGTCGGTGATGATGCTGCTATTGTTCAAGTTGCCCCTAATGAAGAGCTGATCATTTCAGTCGATACCCTAGTGAATGGCGTACATTTCCCCTTAGATACTCCAGCTCATGCGATTGGCTATAAAGCTTTGGCAGTAAACTTAAGCGATTTAGCTGCAATGGGGGCTAGGCCACGTTGGTTTACTCTAGCTTTAACCCTGCCGAAAGTTGATCAAAGTTGGCTGGAAGAATTCTCACGCGGCCTAAAAGCATTAGCTAGTCAGGCAGGTATTTTTCTCATCGGTGGTGACACGACCCGTGGGCCTTTGAGTATGACTATTCAAGTCATGGGTACTGCACCCAAACAACAAGCCTTGTTGCGTAGTGGCGCACAAGTGGGGGATTTAATTTTCGTTTCAGGTCATTTAGGGGATGCTGCCGCTGGCTTAGCGGTTGCTCAAGAACGTTTAAGCTTAGCTAATGAAGATGCCAAGTATTGTATTAATCGTCTCAATTATCCTACCCCACGCATTGACTTAGGTACTTGGTTACGCGGACGTGCTAGTAGTTGCATGGATATCTCCGATGGTTTAGTCGCTGATTTAAAACATTTATTAAAGCGCTCACAGGTAGGGGCAAAACTGTATCATCAACAAATTCCCTTAAGCCCTGCTTTGCAAAAATTAAACTTATCGACAGCTTTAAGTTTTGCCTTAACCGGCGGTGATGATTATGAGCTTTTATTTACCGCTCCTAAAAGCTTTTTAGCAGAAATAGAGAATTATCAATCAACTAGTCCATTAGCTTTAAGCTGCATTGGTGAAATAACCAGCAAAATAGCAGAACTTAGCATCGATTATGAGTTAGTTAATCTTCCAGACGGTTATAATCACTTTCAATAGTTCGGCTTGTCTGCTGAACTATGCGGCTATAGTATTGTCTTATGAAGTGATAACAATTCAATTGAGGGCTAAAAATAACATGAAACACTCTTTACGTCTGACTTTAGCGTTGTCAGCAACGGTTTTCTTTGTTTCTGCATGTAGTAACACACCTTATGAAGATACCTCCGAAACAGGATCCACTAGTAATATTCCTGAAGCGGGTCCTTTGACTGGCGGCGGTTACGGCGGTAGTTATACCCAACCACAACAAGGCGGTGGCTCTAGTTATTACCCACCACAAACAGCTCAACCACAGCAACCTCAATATGGTGGTGGCTATGGTCAAGGTGGACAACAAGGCGGAAGTTATGATACTTACGCTGATAACGGCTATGGCCAAAACCAAGGGGGTCAACAAGGGCAAGGTGCCTATGACACCGCTGGTACTACAGGAACCGGGGGAGATGCCTATAGCGGTGGGAATAACGATAGCTACGACAGTTACAGCTCTAATACTGGCGGAAATGTTGGTAACAGTGGCGGCGATTACTACGCTAATGGTAGCTCTGGTGGCAGCGGCAGTAGTGGTGGAAATGACTACTATGCGGGTGGCGGCGGTGGCGGTGGCGGTAGCAGCCTTGGCAGCAGTTCTGGTCGTGCTGCAGTGCAAATCTTCGCTTCAGGTAGCAGCAGTAAAGCTCAACAAGTGCGTAGCTCAATGGCAAGTCGTGGTTTAAATGCAGTCGTCGACTCAGTAGATGGTTTGTACAAGGTACGTGTACCGTTTGGTTCTGAATCAGAAGCACGTTCTAACTTAATGCGGGTACGTAGTGCTTCAGGCGAATCCGGTGCTTTCGTTACTTTCCGCTAAGTTTTAATTTGTGCGTAACGCTCTAAGGCAAGTTGCCGACTGAGCGCTAAATCGGTGATGGGTAAAGGATATTTCCAACCATCACCCAGCACTCGGGGGTGGTGAATTTCCTTTGCTGCCCTGCCTGCTAATTCAGGTACCCAGGTGCGTACGTAATCCCCTTGGGGATCAAACTTTTCACCCTGCAAAATCGGGTTAAAAATCCGAAAATACGGTGCAGCATCTGCCCCACAACCTGCAACCCATTGCCAACCCAAGATATTATTCGCCAAATCAGCATCGACTAAAGTATCCCGGAACCAGGCTTCCCCCGCTTGCCACGGAATCAACAAATTCTTAGTCAAGAATGAGGCCACAATCATACGTACACGATTATGCATCCAACCCGTCTGCCAAAGCTCACGCATCCCTGCATCGACCAGCGGAATCCCAGTTTGCCCTTGTTGCCAACGCTGTAACTGCACTTCATAGCCTTCCTCCCACTGAAAGTTTTTAAAACGCTGATCTAAAGGCTCAGTCACCGTTTGCGGGAAGTGATAGAGCAAATACCAAGCGAACTCCCGCCATGCAATTTCCTGTAGAAAATGCTGTACCCCAATGCTGGATTCTGGATGCTCTGCTAAGTATTGTTGGGTAAGAAAAGCAATTTGCCTTGGGCTGATTTCACCAAAATGTAAATGGGGCGACAAGCGCGAAGTCCCTAAGATAGCCGGCTGATCACGCGCTGTTTTATACGCAGCAACAGCTCCCTCTAGAAAATCAGTTAAGCGCTTTAAAGCTGCTAACTCCCCCACTTGCCAAGTTTGCATCATCTCCTGATCCCAACGCATCTTTGGTAAGAGCTGCAAATCCTTTAAGGCTATAGAATTTGGCCACTGACTAGGTTTGGGAATCGTGTGGGGTTCAGGTAGCAGTTCTTGAGTAATACCCGTTTTAAGTAGCGCTTTCCAAAATGGGGTATAGACTTTATAGGGTTGGCCATCATGTTTCAGGACTTGCCAAGGCTCGCGTAACAAAGCAGCATTAAAGCTCTGTACTAATAATTCATTTTTTAGAGTGGCCTTAATCTGTTTATCGCGCGCTAAACTTGCCGGATCATAACAACGATTCCAGAACAGATGCGTCGCGCCCGTTTCTTGTATTAATGTTTGTAAAACAGCTAAAGCGGAGCCTTGACGAAGAATCAACCGGCTGCCTTGTGCTTGTAGAGCTTTATCTAAACTGGCTAAGCTATGGTGCAACCAAACCCGACTCGCTGCACCTAATTGGCTTACACTAGTTGGGGTTGGATCATCAATAAAAACGGGAATCACCTGTGCGCAACTACAGCAAGCCTCCCACCAAGCAGGATTATCGGCTAACCGTAAATCTTGGCGAAACCAAACTAAAGCACAAGTCATTCGTGACTATCAGTAAGCTGTGGTGGACGTGCTACCAACAAGGACTCTAACTGTAGAGAGGCCTCATTAAAAGCAGGCGGTAGGAGCTTAATCGTTTCCGGCAAATTTGGTTGCTTATCAGGTTCTAAATAATGCACCAGTAATTCAGTTTTAGTCATACGTGACAGCACCTCTAAGCCTGCCAATACTTCTGCATCTGGATTACAATAAATCAGTGAATCAAACTGTGAGCGCTCTAAGACCAAAGGTAAATGTTCGGGACGACAATCAGCCCCTAATAAGCTCACTTGAAAGCCCTGCATACCCAAAGTGCAAGCTAGCATGAGGGTTTGCAGATAAACCATCTGACACCTCACCCCAATCACAATCACCCGAAAACCATTAGTGCGCGACTGCATATGCGTATTCAGGTAATAAGCACCTAATTTAGCGGAAAGAAATTGGTACCAGAACGCGTGATCGGCTTTAGTGGAGGTTAATAAGCAACATTGCCCATACAGATCAGTACACAAAGGTAATAACAATTTGTGGGCAACAATCTCTAAGGAATACGAAGCAATCGCTTCATCAATCACTTTTTCGAGAGCTTTAGCATCGAGCTTATAAATCGAGCGGCGACAGAGCCTGGTATATTGTTTCCAGGGATCTTCACCCGCCACCAATTTAACTTGCGCAGTTAAGTCGGCGTTACCTTCACTCGTATGTTTACACAAAAGTTCTTGAGCACGACTAACTGGAATACCTTGCTCTAATAAGCGCAACACTTGCTTAACACGATGAATATCTTGTTGGCTGTAAAGGCGATGCCCTTTGGGTGTACGAGAAGGTCTAAGCAACCCATAACGACGCTCCCAAGCTCGAAGGGTTACTGAATGGACGCCGGTTTGCTCAGAGACAGTTCCAATTGGAAACAGGGCTTCTGCCTGCATAGTAGCTTGCTTAATTAGCTTGACCATCAACCCTGTCACACCCTTGTATAAGTATGGTCACACTATAGTGGAGAATATTTCAATTGTGAAATCCCTATACTGCTTGTATGGAGTTTATCTCAGAAGAAAGGCTCAATGTTTACAGTAGTGTAGTTTTCTCTGGTGTTAATTGAATCAATTTTTGCTTATACAACAAGCCTAAGGCACGCTTAAAATGCGCTTTACTCACTTTGAACTCTGCATAAATTTGCTCAGGCGCTGTCTTATCGGTGAAGTGAGAACTCCCACCACGCTGTTTTAAATGCACTAAAATCTGTTGAGCCAGCGCATCTTCCACCACTACACCGGGCTTACGCAGGGTCAAGTCAATCTTTCGATCAGGGCGGATTTGCTGAATATAGCCACTCACTTGATCACCAATCCGTAAGTTTTGAAATACTTCACTCTGATAAAGTAAGCCTAAATGGGTTTGATTTACTACTGCCCGATAACCCAGTTCATCACGCGCATAAACTAGCAAATCAACCGCCTGGCCTTGCTTAAAATAATAACTAAATTCACTCAAATGTTGAGCTAAACGCGTAGTCCCGACAATACTTTCCGTGCGCTCATCTAAGAAAGCATGTACGACATAAAACTTACCGACTTCAATGGGACGCTCTTGCTCATTATAAGGAACTAACAAATCCTTGGTTAAGCCCCAATCAAAAAAAGCACCATGTCGACTTGAATCGACTGCTTTTAAATAAGCACACTCACCCACCTGTAAATGTGGGCGCTCAGTCGTGGCAATTAAGCGATCTTCCGAGTCCAGATAAACAAAAACCTCAAGCTCAGTCTCAGGCTGCGCATTCGCTGGCACATAACGGCGTGGCAACAGGATTTCTCCATAACTGCCAGCCTCTAAATACACACCCGCATCAGCTAAGCGTGTGATGCTTAGCTGATTAAATTGGCCAATTTTAAGCATCAGTTTCAGGTGCTTCGTCGTCTAATTCAAGAGCAACATCAGCAGGCTCGACTTCTAAACCTTCGAGATTTTCATCCCAATTTGGCCCGACCATTACATCATCTTCATGCATACCTGGCAGCCAATCATTCAGAAAGTCCTCTAAAGGAATAGCTTGGGCATGAAACACGGCCCATTCGCCCACACATTGAGCTTGGGCAGCTGCCTTAGAAGACCAAAAGGGCATCACATCAGTATCTTCATAGGCTGAGGAGGCACAAACGGCCCAATCATCCTCATCAGTGCATAAACCCCAGACTTCTCCGGTTTGTTTGATTTCAGCGATGAAAGCGTCGTAGTTAGCTTCGTATTCAGCGTCGGGATTACTCATAGGGGTTCTCATTAGTAACAGCGGATAATGGTTTTAAGCATAGCATGCCAAGACAACAGAAAGCAGTTTCTTTAGTCTGCTTTTAGCTCAGCGTGCATAAGCTGCTGCCAAACTGGATGTGCCTGTAAAGTCTGCAAGGCTTGGCGCAACAAGCTCTTACCCGGCTCCATATGCGGCCAAGTTGATAGGCCTGAGGGGTGCGGTAACGGCAATAAATCCACAATCTTTCCGGTTAATTGGCGCTGATGTACACGCCCTACCACCTCTTCTAACTTTTTAGCTGCTAAAAACTGTTTAATGGCTAATTTCCCTACCAAAATCAGCAATTGTGGCTGCATTAACCTTAACTCAGCATCCAACCAACGAGCACAATGGCTGACTTCTGCCTCTGAAGGTACTCGATCCCCACTGCCTTTTGGATTTTTCCCCGGAAAGCAACGACAAACCGCCGCCATATAAACCCGCTCACGAAATTGAGCCTCATCTAAACCAATACTGCTAAACCACTGAAATAAAGTTTTACCAGCTGTCCAACCAAAAGGCTGCATGACTTTTGCTTCATGAATACCGGGCGCTTGACCGATCAACATCACGGGTGAAAGCACGGGTTGGCAAGTGATGACGGGGCGAATCATATTGGGGCAAAGCGTGCAGGCGCGAAGCTGGGTTTGGTGAGTTAACAGTTCAGAAGAGGGGTTGATAATAGTAAGTTGGGGCGTTATTGGATTCAAAATCAGGCTAACTCTAATCACAGACCTCTAGAATAATCGCACGCTAGCCCAGTTCGCTTCCAGCCCTTCATGCTTCTCAAAAATCCACAACTAAAACTCAGGCTAATAAATTGCCTACTTAGCTAAGCAATGCAGTGCTCCTAGTTCTCAACAGGTCATTGCTAGTAGCGTGCAATCAAGCATCCATGTCAAAATAAAGACTTTAGCAAAAATCGAACGAGTCATTGCCAAATGCCCGCCAAAGATATTTATCATGATGCTGTCAAACAAGCTCTCATAAAAGAAGGCTGGACAGTCACCAATGATCCTTTACATCTTCGTTATGGTAATTTCGATTTTTACATTGATCTTGGTGCAGAAGATTTATTGGGTGCTAGTAAAAATGGACAGCAAATTGCTGTAGAAATCAAAACCTTCACGGGTGCATCGTCTTTACGTGAATTACATATCGCTGTCGGTCAACTATTAAACTATCGCATAGTACTAGAAGAGGCAGACCCAGAACGCACCCTATATTTAGCTATACCCACCTATGCTTATGCCAATGTTTTTGATACACCTTTTGGTCAACTAGCATTAGAAAAACACCAAATCAAAGTGATTGTATTCGACGAGCAAACCGAGGTTATTACCAAATGGCTAAAGTAATTGATGATAGAACTACCATTAAGCAATTACTCGAACATTTAGCCAGCATCCCCTCCGCCACTGGTGATGTAGAGTTAGAAACGATTTTTGATGATACCCAAAACCGTTATCAGGTTATTGCACAAGGATGGCAAGGTAAGCGCCGTATGTATGGTTGCTTAGTTCATATTGACGTGAAAGGTAGCAAAATATGGTTACAACACGACAGCACCGATGCAGAAATTGCTGAAGAGTTGGTTGAACGTGGTATTCCTAAAGAAAGGATCGTGCTAGGTTTTTTACCTGAATCAGTACGCCCACACACAGGTTATGCCGTAAACTAGTTGGCCATCAAAATAGATGCCCCAGAATACCGCCCCTCAATGCCAAGGTATTTTTCTTCCCTCTTTCGCAAAATTCTAGACGAAAATCTCAATAAATGATTGATTCTAAAGAAATAAATCAACATACCCCGATGATGCAGCAAACAGTAATATTTAACTATAACTTATTAGACCTCTTGCGAAAGTTTTATAAGAACGCTTATTCTCTAGAGATGAGCTATGAATCTCTTCAATCCTTATCGGCCGCCGCCTTTAGACGAAGTGTGGGTATTGACCGAGCAT
>ERZ650309.239-NODE-239-length-27783-cov-7.687536_pt1 | contig 27783 bp, 24 predicted proteins | sample MGYA00376245_ERZ650309 | MGnify/ENA primary metagenome ERZ650309 (study PRJEB26733, sample SAMN07839294) | wastewater metagenome | biome: urban; feature: wastewater treatment plant; material: waste water | place: USA: North Carolina | collected 2016-04-26 ...
TGAACCATCACTTGCATTAATTACATTGGCAGCTAAAAATGGAAATTGATTAGTCTGTGCCCACGATTCAAACACCGCTTGCCCATAATCAAAATCATGATTCCCTAGCGCCGAATACTTGACGCCGATATAGTTAAAAAACTCATTATCAACTTGCCCTAGAGAAATATTGGAAATAGCAGTTCCCTGATAATTATCACCAGCTAGAACTACTACCGTATTGGGATATTGCTTCCGAAAATTTTGTAAAAATGTACTAATCTTTCCAGCTCCGACCATTGATTTATTTGCAACCATTTGCCCATGAAAATCATTTAATGCAACAACAGTGATATCGTCTGCGGCAAATGTCAAACCAGATACAACTCCTAAAATTAATAGTAAATTTATCTTATGCATATAATCTCCTCTTATGATTGATTAATAAATTATAACAAAGCAACATTAGCCATTATCGTAACACAAAATTTAATCGAATTGCGAGCGTGCTAGGCTTTTGTTGTATAATTACGACTGAAATTAAACCTAAATGGAGTACTCAATGAAATCTATCAATACTAAACTTGCCCCTCAGGCAATTGGTCCTTATGTTCAAGCAAATCAATATGGAAACTTAATCTATACTTCCGGTCAAATTCCACTTGACAAAGATGGAGTCTTAGCTGGTGAAGACATTAAAACCCAAACACATCAAGTAATGAAAAACGTTGAAGCAATCTTAATTGAAGCTGGAACTGATATGAATCATCTAATCAAAACCACTTGCTTTTTATCCGACATGAATAATTTTGCTGCGTTTAATGAAGTTTATGCCAGCTATTTTGATCGCAATTTACCAGCACGTTCATGTGTAGAAGTAGCTCGTCTACCGCGCGATGTTTTGGTTGAAGTTGAGGTTATTGCAGTATTACCTTATAAATAGACCAGTAAATTCTCTTGTACCCGGTAAATTACCGGGTTTTTTTATTAGCTTTGCCAGCCACCATAGCTAAAAAATGATACAATTTACGCTTAAAGTACACCATGAAAGAATACGTATGAGTGACCAACTATTAAGCAGCGGACAGTTACTTTTATTCACCGAACGCTACAATCTTCAACGCCGTAGTCAAGGTACTGCTTTAATTTTGTGCCTATTACTTGGTGCAATTGGTGGACATAAATTTTATTTACGCAAAAATATCGCTGGTGTATTATATCTTATTTTCTGCTGGAGCTTTATTCCAGCAATACTTTCCATTGCAGATTTATTTTTAATCAGCTCACAAGTAAGGCGCTATAATAACCTTCAAGCAGTAGAAATCCTTCACTCTATCAATCCTCAAGCTGATCCGGAGCTGCTTTCTATTTACAACAAATATGAAAACAAGGTTCTGATTTATCTGGGACGTATTTTGGCTATTGCCGCTGGAGTTTGTTTTTTTGCCGAGATATATTTAGCAATTGTTGCAGATATTCAGCCAAGCGATTTACTTAAAACTCAATGGTCACATATCAATCTTACTCGCGCACCATTTAATGGCGAGGCAGTTAATACATCACATGATTACTATACGATCAAATATGACGGCTTGAGCCTCAATTCGACGCTTGCAGAAGCACAAAGTTTAGGCTATAATCAATGCAATCATAACCAATACTATACGGTATGTTCAAGTAACAAAAATAGTTATCCTAATTTTGTGAATTTCCCTGTGAAATTTGCAATTGCGCAATTTAACAACCAAGATCAACTAATCATGATTCACCTATACTTAAAAAGCACGCCAAGCTACAAAGCAATTATAAGTGCCTTGTCCGCAGAGTCACATGGAAATAAGAGGAAAACGGATTATTTAACCTTGGCTGGCTCACACGAAGAAATTATAGTCAATCAGGCTGAATCAAGTATTCAAATTGCTGATCGTGAAGTGCTAATGAATTATGATAAATCGATTAGCCGAGAGAAGATTCTTAGCACACAATAAAACCATACACATGACTGTTACATCATTATAGTTACTCGCTATGAGATTAACATCATACCTAAAAACAACTTCGTTAAAGTTTAAGCCTTACATAAAAACCGCTGGTTTATCTCTCCAGCGGCTTTACATTATAGTACCAGCAATATTTATCGAGTACCAGTCCTAGCACAATTACTTAACGTACCTCCACTAACACTACATTGGATTATAGCGTTATTACCGTAATTAGTAATAAAAGCAAATGTTCCGGCAGAATTTAAGGTAATTCCAACGGGATTTGAAAGACTGCTTGCACCACTATCAGCGCAATTACTCAAGCTGCCACCATTAACACTACACCGGGTTATAGTACTATTGCGCTGATTTACAATAAAGGCAATTGTTCCGGCAGAATTTAAAACAATTCCAGCGGGATTTGAAAGACCACTTGCACCACTATCGGCACAATTACTTAAAATACCGCCACTTACGCTGCACTGGATTATGGAGTCATTGTTATAACTTGCAATAAAAGCAATGATTCCTGCAGAATTTAAGGTCATTCCAACGGGATTTGAAAGACCTCTTGCACCACTATCAGCACAATTACTCAAATTGCCACCGCTAACACTACACTGGGTTATGGTATTTATTCCCCCTTGATTTGAAATAAAGGCAATTGTTCCGGCAGAATTTAAGGTAATTCCGGCTGGATGTGAAATATTGCTTGCACCACTATCGGTACAATTACTCAAAACACCACCACTAACACTACACTGAATTATGGTACTATCATTATAATTTGCAATAAAGGCAATTGTTCCCGCAGAGTTTAGGGTAATTCCCCGAGGTCTTGAAAGACCAGTTGCACCGCTATCAGCACAATTACTTAAAGTACTACCGTTAACACTACACAGGGTTATGGTACTGTCGTTATAATTTGCAATAAAGGCAATTGTTCCCGCAGAATTTAAAGTAATTCCAACGGGACCTGAAAAAGGAAAATATGGTTTAGCAATAGCAAAAGTAACTAGATTAGGCACAGGCGCCATACTTGGCGTGGTGCTATTTCTCAACGTAATGGTTAGGCTACTTGCAGCTAGGGCATCACTCGCCGCTACAGCACTAATCGTACAGGTGTAGCTATTTTGGCTATTTAAAGCACAATTATTATTGACAAAGCTAATGGCTCCAGTGTTAGTGCCCGCGCGAATTGTCTGTGCTGCTACATCATAGCCCCCACTTAAGCTTGCACTCATCGTAAAGCTCTCACCGGGTGCGATGCTGATATTACTGGATGGATTGGTCATAATAGCAATGCTCGGTGCAACATAAACATTGGTGTATACTGTGCCGCTCATAGCTTGCGCTTGTCCATCTGGGCTGTCCTGATCTACCCAATGCATAGTTAGCGTACTTAAATCAAGATTAGCAGCACCTACATTAGCTTTATTTAATGTAAAAACTAACGTACAGCTTCCACCATTGGCAGTAAGCGTTGCTGGTGCCTGTTGTGTACCACAACCAGTATAGCTCCATCCCTGACTAGCCGTGCCATCAATATAGAAGCTGGTTGCTGGTACGCTTCCAGTATTAGTGATGGTATAGGTTAACGTAGAAGGTGTACTCCTGCTACCAGCTGGAGCCTGCTCCACTTGATAAGCACTTCCTGAAGATTCTCCGTTACCACCAGCAAAACCGTTAGCTGTTGCTGTACCTTGGGCAATAATTGCCGATTGAGCAGTACTTACTTGCCCACTTAAAGCAGCCGAGGTCGTATTAGGAGTTGCTGCACTGCTATATGGGGTGTAAGCTACGTCAAGATTGGCTGATTGACTTCCTGCAGTGATGCTACTACTTGCCGGTCCAAATTTAACACTTAGATTACAGCTTTCACCAGCTAGTATGCTACTGCCGCACGGATTGGCTATGCTTGCTGCACTGTCGACACTAAACAGCGCTGAATTTGTTCCCGAGATGCTTGAAGCAATTGCTGTTGCTGTGTCATCACCACTATTCGCGATATTGATGATTTGTGATGAACTCTCAACTCCATTATTAACTATTCCCGTAAATGATGCCGGACTTGGCGTGATAGCTAAAATCGCAGTTGATTGGATAGTCTGATAAGTAACATGAATATCGCTACTTGCGGTTAATCCTTTTTGCCCAAATGTATAGCTGACTGGAACTACTGTCGTAGTCGTAGGAGTTGCTGTTGAGTTAGTATAGACTAAATTAACACTACAGCTCTCAGTTGGGGCTAATACTGTTGCTGCAGTACATGCATCAGTAATACCTGTGGTATTGGTAGTAAAGTTTGCTACTGGACTAAAGTTAAAACTGCTTTCATTCGTATTACCACTATTGGTTAGTGTAACCAGCGCTGATTGTGTTGGTGTACTGGTACGGGTAGTAAAGTCAAAGTTTGAGTTATTGCCGCCGCTAATGGTTAAACCAGCTACAGGATCAATTCCGGTGTAGTTAACCGTAGCAGTGGCACTTTGTGCGCTGCTACGGTTATTGTAGCTAACGGTGATACCGCTGGTACCAGCTTGAGGTAGATTTTTATTGAATTTTACGACGTATTGACAGCTCGCTCCTGCTGCAAGAGTTGCCGCACAATTATTGCTTAGCTCAGTTAGTGGGGGGCTTGGGGTAAAGCTTAGGCTACTGATAGGACCATTACCGCTATTTGCTATCGTGATAATTTGGCTTTCATAGCTGGTAGTTAAATTAAAATAGTTTGGCAGGATATTTATAATCCCAACTGTTGCTGTTGGATCAGTTACTATAACTGTATTTGAGTTAGCTGCTGTGCTAACAACACTTCCATTGTTTGCTGTTTGTGCTTTAAACTGAAGCTGGCTACTACCACTAGGGACAGTAACCAATAAAGTAACAACACTCCCCAATGCTAGGTTAGTCATTCCATTGCCGCTATTACCACTAAGAGTTGTGTAATTAAGTAGGTTACCATTACCATCAACCAGTTGGATAGTATTGAATGAACCAGCGTTTGCAGAAGTAACCACGGCAGTTACAATCACTTGGGTGCAGCCATCGGCATTTCCAACAACTGTATTCGGATAGTACAGACTTAAACCATCCGCACCGCTACTGGTATTGCTTGCAGACTGTACCAGACCAATATTGACATCTACCGAAAGTACGCTTGAAGCTGTAGCTGATTTAGAGGCTGAAGGGGCAGAACCTTGGCTAGTTGCGACATTAAAACTACCTGGATGAGATGCTGGGGTAGCAGCAATATCTGCCATCAGGGTACAACTGGCTTTAGGAGCGATTATCTGACATGAAGCAGCACTTGCTGCTTCGATAGTTATTGTGCCACCAGTAGTATTGCTGCTACCATCAATTGCATAGTTCAAATTATTGATTGTTGTGCTATCGTTATTGGTCACAACAATAGGTATGTTTACGGCAATTCCGGCTGGTAAAGAGTTTGGTGCTACCATACTAAGTTTTGCCAGATTACCGGTATTACCACCACCATTAGTTGGCTTACTGCTACAACTACCACTGCCGCTACATCCTGCTATCATGATAGCAAGAAGTGGTGTTACCCATTTTATTAGTTTATCATATTGCATTAACATTAACCCCTCTTAGATATTATAAAATGAAAGCATTCTTAACAAATGCTTTATCACTATAGATATTGACCTATATTAGATTTTATAATAATCTAAGATTTGTAAACAATCGCCAAAAATGGCGATTGACATGTTTAATGTTTTATGCTAGAGCTAATCTACAACGTTACTCTTGCTATTTATTTTTTCAGCGTGGTTACTACCGATTCGGGTTGATTTTGATCAATCATTCGACTAAGAGCATCAGGTGGAACTAATCCAGAGACAATTTTACCATTGGGCAATACTATTGTTGGCGTACCAGTTACCTGAACTAAATTAGTACCAATTTCTTGCATTTGGGTTAACTTCTTACCATTATCACAAGTAGCATTTTTACCAAGTCCTTGCCCATGTGCCATAAATCCTACCATTGCACTCTCCGGATTTTCTGCACACAAAATTTTCTTAGAGTCAGTCGCTGCATTAGGATGAATTGCTAATGGAAACAGGAAGTAATAAATTGTTACATCTTTTAGCTTACTAGTTGTTTCTGCCTCAAGACGCTTGCAGAAAGGACAATCAGGATCCGTAAAAATCGCAATTTTATTAGTCCCATTACCTTTAACCCGCGTAATAGCTATATCAGTTGGCAGTTTTTTCCAGTCAATTTGATTTAAGTCATTTGATCGTTGCTCAGTCAAGCTAATTTTAGTAGTTAAATCAAGGAGATTACCAATGAGTGCGTAATTCCCGCTAGCATCAACATAAAAAACCTTACGTCCTGAATCAATTTCATAAATACCAGGAAGTGGCGTTGATTCAATTTTATCTATCGCTAAGTCTGGTAGATTAGCTTTCAAATTTTTAGTAATCGTAGCAGCTGTTGAATCACTTACCGATGCGGCTGTTGCAACAGCATAGCTTAAACTTAAACAAGCAATTAGACTTGCTTGAACTAATTTTTTCATATCTTTAACCTTCCAAATAAAAACAGGCTTGTCAGAATCAACAAGCCTGTCATAAATCAACAATCACTATTTAGCGGCTGATGCATCAGGAGCAGAAGCGGCTGGAGCTGGTGCTGCAGAAACAGGAGCAGATGCAGCCGGAGCTTTACCAGAAATTTCATCTAATTTAGCATTTAGTTGATCTGCTGGTAGCATACCTGGCAAAATCTGACCATTTTCTAAAACGATAGTTGGAGTGCCATCAACTTGAACAACATCAGTACCAACTTTCATTACTTTATCAAGGTCTGAAGTATCGCATGAAGTATTAGTCGGTAATGCTGTATCTTTTTGCATCCAAGCAGCCCAAGTTGCTACACGATCTTTACTACACCAAATTTGTTTAGCATGAGTAGCAGCATTTGGATGGATAGGCAATGGGAATAAGAAACTGTAAACAGTTACATTATTTAACTGAGGAACAACTTGTTTTTCAAACATTTTGCAATAAGGACAATCTGGATCAGTAAATACCGCAATTTTACGGCTACCATCACCAATAACTTGTTTAATTGCTAAATCAAGAGGTAATTTGCTAAAATCAACTTTAGCCAAATCTTGCATACGTTGTTCAGTAATGCTTTGTTTGGTTGCTAAGTCAACGATATTACCAAATACTGCTAATTTACCATCTGTTGACACGTAAAATATCTTACGACCAACAACAACTTCATATAGTCCACTAATTTTAGTTGGATTAACTTGATCTACTTTAGTTAATCCCGGAACTTGTTTAACTAAATCTGCTTTAATTTGATCAGGGGTAACATTTGCACCTGATGCAGAATTAGATGTATTATTACAAGCAACCAGTGCCACGCTTACCATTAAACCAAGGAGTAATTTTTTCATAAGATCTTTCATTTCAAAAATATAAATAATCGCAGTGTTGTATTATAGCAGCATCACCAAAAATTTTCTAATAATTTATCGCGGAATTAATCATCAGCTTTTTAAGTGGCGCTATTTGATTTGCTAAATTAAGTCCAAGATTACGCAATTTATCAACTACTGGCAAGCGATTATGGAATAAACGGTGCAACATATGACAGGTCATTTGCATTTTCCTAACCTCTGCCAGACGGTTATAATTATAGCGAGCTAGTTCAGCAGGGTTTAAATTTTCAACCCCAGATGCCAATAATTGGGCTAATTCCCAAGCATCACCAAAGCCCAAATTAACCCCTTGCCCTGCCAAAGGATGAATCGTATGTGCTGCATCACCAATTAGAATTACTCTTCCCGCGTAAAATTTTTCAATCAAATTTAACTTAAGTGGGAAAGCTTGCGCTGGGGTGATTAACTCTAGTTTGCCTAGACTATATTGCCCAGCTTCCGCAACTACCGAGCATAACTCATCAGCTGTTAATTTTAATAAAGCATCAGGCTCATTGCTTGACCAGACAATTGAAATCTGCTGATTTGGCAGCGGTAAGTATGCTAAGACACCCTCGCCAAAAAACCACTGGCGCGCAATATTCTGATGATCATGCTCACAACGAAAATTAGCAACTACACCAGATTGATAATAAGGAATTTCCTCTAAATCAAATCCAATTTGCTGACGAACAAAAGAATTTGCCCCATCCGCTGCTACCAGCCATCTAGCTTCCAGCTTACTACCATCTGTTTCATAAAGTGAAACTAGTTCTGCTTCATTCTCAATTTTAGCTAAACTAGTAAATTTAAACTCAACATTATTATAATTGCTTAATTCACGATAAACCGCTTGATGCAAATTACGGTATTCGACAATCTTCGCCAAATAGTTACCACGACAATCATGCTGATCAAATTCAATTTTACCACCATGATTACCGCGAACATCCATCGCTTCAATCGTTCCTACCCTTTTTTCATCTAAACCAGAAGTCATACTTTGTAAATGCTGATAGTTTTTAGGCGATAGTGCATAGATTTTATTATCAAAACCATCTTGATTATGACTAAAATCTGGCTGATTTCGTTCAATTAGAATTATTCTAAGCTTCGGGTTTTGGCGCGTTAGATCAAGCGCAAAAGCAGCACCAACCAAACCGCCACCAACTACAGCAATATCATACATAATAGATTTAGACTCCAAAAATCAAGCTCCGCGCAACAAAATTTTGCACTGGAGGCATGTTACTTAAGGCGATTATTCCAGCACCACGCAAATGCCCAACTATTTTACTCTTAGACTCAAGTTTAGTTGCCAGAAAATGGGTAAAATTGATTACTGCCGCGGCATCTTTATCGCGAAGTTTATCAAAAACTGCCACATCAGTAATTTCAATCTTGTTATTTTTTGCCAAAATCCCACTTAAAACCTGAACATCACGCAGTCCAAGATTCAAGCCTTGTGCAGACACTGGATGCACTATTTGTGCCGAATTCCCGATCAGGATCATGCGCTTAAATACACGTTTTTTAGTCTGAGTTAATTTAAGTGGAAAGCAGACAGGTTTAGACAGAAGCTTTGCACCACCTAAGCGATTGGTAAATTCGCGATTCAACTGCTCAATCAGACTTGATTCATCAGCTTGCAATTGTTGTGCTTGTTCTGTGGGCAATGACCATACCATGACAAAATTATCATTAAAAGGGAGCAATACCAAAGGTCCGCTTCCAGCAAATCGTTCGTAAGCTCTACCATCATTTGGCTTTGCTGTTTTAATTTCAGCAACTAATGCCATTTGCTGATAGTCATGTTTTATTTTTTTGGGATAATCATTCAGAAGCTTACCACCTTCTGCCATGACTAATAGATCTGCAGTAATAATTTGCTCAGATACGCCATCTGCTTCGCGGTAACAAATAGTAGCATATTCTGTACCATCATCTACACTTGTAACTTCTGCATTAATAAGACGAATATGTTTATTTTGACTAACTTGAGCCAGAGCAGCTTGACAGACATCGCTATAACGAACAGTATAACCTAAATGTTCTAAATCAACTGACTCAGCGGTAATCTGGCTAATTCCCAAGCCATGATGAGAAATTTCAACGCAATCTATTGCGGTAACTTGATCATGTGGCCAAGCATCTAATTTAGCCAAGAACTGTTGGGAGGAAATGGCAAGAGCCAGAACCCGCCCATCTGAACGTTTATCTAGCCCTTGATCAATAACTGTGATATTTTTACCTTGCTTAGCAAGTTCCAAAGCCAATGATAGTCCAACCGGACCACCACCGACAATGATAATTGGACAGTGTATCATTAGTATTTACTCATATCACACTTTATAGTCAACCACTGCCACAGAGTTAAAACCATCTGCCAGCAAAGGCAAAACATCTTTATTTGCAACTTCAGTATGTTGTTTATGTGTTAAATAAACATCACGATCTGCTTCATTGGCAAAATCCATAATGAATGCATAATTAAAGCCATTGCTCTGATCTTCGGGACTAATATTTTTACCAAAACTGAAGCTCTTAATTTGAGGAATTTCTTTTTGACGCAAACTACCTAACTTTTCAAGAGCATTATTAATTTTTTCTTCAGAAACATTAGCTGCAAAAGATAATAGTACTACATGTTTAATCATATCAACCTCTACAAAGATTATAATAAATAAAAAAAGCCCACGACTATACGGCGGGGCTTAATGATAATTAGTATTGAACTTGCATTTTCATAATGTCTTCATAGCTCATAGCAGTTTCTTTAGCTTGTGCCTTAGCATAAATGCTATCAGTAACTTTTTGTTCCATTGCCATTGCTTTTGCATTATTTACACGTTGCTCATCTTGGAAATACCAAGCAAGATAATCGGTTGGGTCTTCATACATTGAAGCCATATCTTCAACTACTTTTTTAACTTCATCATCAGAAGCTGTAATTGAATTTTCTTTGATAAATTCTTGCACTAACAAACGTAATGTCACCATGTTTTTAGCATCTTTTTCAAACATCTCATGAGTAAGATTAATTTGATCTGCTTTGTAACCTTGTTTCTTCATGTTTTCTTCAGCATTTTTCATCATGTTATGAATTTCATCATGAACCAATGCACCAGGAACTTCTAATGGAGATACTTCAGATAAAGCTTGCAATGCATTATCACGTGCTTTAATTTTTAAGCGACGATCAACTTCACGCTGTAGATTTTCTTTAATTTCAGTGCGTAAGCTAGCTTCGGTACCATCTTCAACACCTAGAGTTTTGACAAATTCAGAAGTTAACTCAGGTAATTCTTGTTTAGCAACTTCTTTAACCGTGATAGTAAAAACTGCTGTTTTACCTTTTAAGTTTTCAGCATGGTAACTCTCAGGGAAATTAACATTTACATCTTTGCTTTCGCCAGCTTTCATACCTTGTACACCAGTTTCAAAATCAGGCAACATCCAGCCTTGACCTAAAACAAATGGATAATCTTCGGCTTTACCACCATCAAATTCAACGCCATCAACCTTACCTAAAAAGTCAATTGTTACTTTGTCGCCATTTTCAGCAGCAGCGCCTTCTGATACAACATGAGTTGCACGTTGTTTGCGTAAAATATCAATTGTCGTCTCAACGTCTTTATCAGATAAGACACATATTGGTCTTTCAACTTCTTTACTCGCTAAATCGCCAAGTTTAACTTCTGGCATAACTTCAAACGAAGCAGCAAAAATGAACTCTTCACCTTCACTAGAAGTCAAGTCAAATTTAGGATAACCCACTATGTTTAACTTGTGCTCTACTAATTGATCAACAAACTTTTTGTTTAATTGTTCATTCAATGCATCTTCATAAGCTTTACCACCGTACATTTGTTCAACGATGTGTTTCGGTGCTTTACCTGGGCGAAAACCCTGAACTTTAGCTTGACGGGCATATTTTTTTAACTGCTCGGCAACTTGAGAGTTAACGACTTCTTTGCTTACATTAAAATTTACTTTGCGTTCCAAAGCACTTACTACTTCAACAGCCATCCTAAGACTTCCTTAAAAATTAACATATGATAATCAAAGATTATATCACAGCTTAATCAATTATGTTTAAGCTTATCCACATATCGAGTACGATTAAAAGCATCATTTTAAGTCAATTTAAACAATGCCTGCTATTCATCAACCTCTTGTTTTACATAAAACACTTTGAGAGTTTTACCCCCTCCACAACACCCTTTATTGATGCATGTTATAATTACATACTCACATTTTTTGAAAATAATACGCGCAAACATGAACAATATGAATAAATTATCCGATTACTTTAAGCTATTACAAACTAAGTTCAATTTAATTATTAATGCTGATAACACCTTAATTTATATAGCATCAATCGCTATAATCTCAATTTTGGCGTTGTTGATAACAAAAATTATTCATAATCGATTGAAGCGAGCTACCGTTGCCCAAAATATAATTAGATCAACAGTATTCCCTTTTCTGGTTACACTGGGATTAATTATTCTGAATTTAATCGACATGATTCTTAATGAGCCTAAAAGCCTTCTAATTATATTTTTCTTAAAATTATTCAGCTTTGCAATAGTAATAAACCTCGCTAATCTATTAGTTAATTACGTATTTGCCAAACGCCATTATACAGCTTTGTTAAGCAAATTTATTAAGATATTGTTATGGATAACGGCACTGATTATGATAACAGATGCTAATGATGACATAATCTACCTACTGGACAATATTACCATTCACTTCGGAAAGAGTACTCAGCTATCAATCTGGGATATGCTCCATGCACTAGTTACACTTATTATCATCGTTATTGTGGCAAGATTGCTTAATAGCTATAGCGAACGCAAAATAAACCATATTCAACAAATGGATACTAATATTCGCCAAATCATGATTCGGGTTAGCAAGATTGTTATTTTTATCTTAGCCGCAATGATTACACTGCCAATTATAGGGATAGATATAACAGCATTATCAGTTTTTGGTGGTGCATTAGGTGTCGGTCTTGGTTTTGGTTTACAAAAAATTGCCAGTAATTTTCTGAGTGGTTTTATTATCTTGCTGGATCGATCAATTAAAGTTGGTGACCGTCTTATTCTAGACAACAATGGTGGTTTAGTTACTAAGATTACTACACGTTACGTTGTTCTGGAACGTTTTGATGGTACCGAAGTTTTAATTCCAAATGAAACATTTATCACTAACAGTATTCAAAATCAGTCTTACTCCAGCAAACGTATACGCTCAGAAATATTACTGACAATCAGTGATAAGATTAATATTAATCAAGCACTAGAATTGATTAAGCAGGCAATTCAAAGTGCACCAAATACAATTTCTGACAAAGCAGCCGTAATGATTACCAAGCTCGTTGATAATGGCTTAGAAGTAAAGGGATATTATTGGGTAGAGCAGCCTAGCTATGTCGTTGAGGCAGGAAACTATATTTACATGCAAATTGTGAAGTTATTTAAGGAAAATTCAATCGCAACCCCACAAACCACACAGCGGGTCGAAGTTGTAAATCATGACTAGTAGTTCAGTACTCCCCTCAATTCGCAGTGAGTTTCGTGCCAACATTTATGCTCAATCATGCGCATTCATTATAAATGTTGGCTTATTTGCAAGTACAGGTAATTATATTTTTATTTGGATTGAATTTGCCGTATTAGCATTTATTGGCATGTACAACGCTAAAAGCCCCAGCTTCTTTGATCGAAATATTTTAAATCATTTTATAAGCGTAATGATCTTTTATCTGATCTCAATGTTAATTGAAGGTAGTCATCTACTCTATATTTGCTTAATTTTTTTCTTTACTTATGCGTTTTTTATTCTCAAAGATAATGGCTATCATAAAAGTGCAAATTTATGGATGTACCTTCAGGCATTGTTAATTGGCACGACCTTTACCAATTATCCATTTTACCTAAAGATTATAGCAACTGCAATTGCTTATATTGAGGCTCAAGTAATCTTAAACTTAGCGCTTAGACTCTTAAATACAACAGCACAACATCAAGCCGAAATGCGTTACCATAGAGTCTTGAAAATACCATTTAAGACATGGTTTAATATTAAACGCCCTGAAGTACGCTTAGCAATCCGAGGATCAATTACTGCTGCATTACTCTATGCACTATGCTCAAAATTCAATGACATCAAGCCAAACTGGGCTGTAGTTAGCGCAATTGCTTGCCTGCAACGTAATGATTTTGATGCTAGTTTACGTGCAATTAGAGGTATTGCTATCGGATCAATCACCGCATGGCCATTAGCATCATTGCTAGTTTATGGATTAAATGGACATCAAGATATAAGCGCAATACTAATTTGGATATTTTTACTGATTAGCCTGATTTGTAGTTTTGAAATCAGTATTAAACCACGTCTACATCTACAGGTCATTAACAGCGGATTAATGATATTAGCCGTTACCTGTGTGTCAACAGCATTGGAAAATGGTAGTAGTTATATTTATTTAAGCCTGAAAGTAATGAATTCTCTATCAGGCGTCGGTGTTGCATTTTTAGTTTTGTTGCTCTGGAATAAAATAAACAACGTTGGACAAAAACGACTTCAATAAAAATCAATTATTTTTGTACCATAATGAGCGATTTTTTTTTAATTCGCTCTTGCATGATTACACTTACATGCTGCCAATCGATATCGGTTACTGCAAACACCAGAGAATCACGGATACGTCCACTATAAGTTATTGCATGGCGACGTAATGTTCCCTCGTAAACAAAACCTAATTTTAACATTGCAGTTTTTGACTTTATGTTTAAAGCATCAGTCTTCCACTGAATACGATTAAACTCTAAGGTATTTAATAAATAATTAATTAGCAGAAATTTAGCAAGAGCATTATACTGTGTGCCCTGATATGCGCGCGCCAGCCAGCTTGAGCCCATTTCAATGCGCTTATGACGAAAACTAATATCGTATAAAGAACTGGTTCCAATAATATGTTGGGTTTGATTATCAATAATTACCAACATTACCAGATTTCCTCTTTCGTAATCTGCCATTTTCTCTTGAACAAATTCACGACAATTTTGATATGCTGAAAAAAACCAAGTAAAAAACTCTTGCTCAAATATTGCTTCAAGCCCAGCAAAATCTCCTTCACGATAACGACGAATAGTAATTAACTCATTCTTTATCTCTAAACTCGACAAATCATAAAATTTAGTCATTTAATGCTCCAAATCTCGTAAAACCAATTTTAAAGTTATATAGCCAACTATTGATGAAAAAGCATACATGACAACTATAGCTAATGCTGCTCCATTCATGGAATATTTTAACACCAGATAATAAGTAGTGATAATATTTACGACTAAAATAATAAAGGTTAAATAAAAACTTAATTTTGCTTTGCCTAATGCCGCTAAAATATTACCATTAACCGTCCTGAAAGTAGCAATAATCCAATAACCAAAGCTAATGATCTGAAATGGTAAGACACTATCTTGATAACTACTACCAAAAACAATTAAAATCAACGGTTTTGCTGCAATAATCAAAATCAAACTAACCAACGCACTAAAAATAAACATCCGTTGGCTTACAAACCGCGATAACTGACGAATTTTAGCTGGATCATGAGCATTTTTGGCAAATTCAGGGTAGTAATAGTTTATTGCAATATTGGGAATAAAATTAATGGCAAAAGGAATCATCGTTGCTACTCGATAACTTGCCAAAATTTGCGGATTTTTGACTACATAACTAATAATCACAGTATCAAGGACAAAAAGTAATCCAGAAAAAGCATTAGACAAGGTAGTAAAAAATGAATAACTGATAAATTGACGAATTTGCAAGAGCTTATAATCAACCTTACCCCAGAGAGTTGGCAGTTTAAATTTGTAACTTGAATAAGCAAACATGATTAGATAGCCCAAATAGGTAAAATAAACTAGGCCATAAAGCTTGAAAAAGATTACACCACACACGTTGACGATTAATAGTACGCAGTTATTAATTATTAGAAAATTAGCCTGCAGACGATTGTGTTGCTTAGCTCGTAGATAGGCTTGGAAAATATCTATATAGAGTCGACCAATTGGAAATAGTGCCATCGACAATAAGATTGGTTTAGCTGCAGGAATTGGTAATGGTGTAACTAATGCATAAATAATAATCAATATGCCAATTAACAGATTAAACGTAGAACCACTGCGAAAAGCAAATTTAAGATACCCTAATCGCTCTTGTTCGCTATTAGCACGACTGACATATTGAAGTACCCCACTAGCAGCACCAAAGCCATTTACCAGTAAAAAAAAAGAGACAATACCAAAGGCAAAAGTATATAAACCAAACTCCGTCTTACCTAATAAGCGGACATAAATCACTGAGGCACTAAAGGTAATAAAATAGGAAAAAATATTTGCCACCAGCACAATGACAAAATCGCCACGTAATTTAGCTAAAATTTTGGCAATCATTTCGAATCATACAATTCAATGAATCTGGCCATATTAACCTTAGCACTAGCTTTACGCTCAATACATTGATAATTAAAGTCATATAATGCTTGATAACTCTCAATCTTCGCGCTTAGATTAATTGCCGCTAAAACCTGTTGTTGCAGCTGACTAAGCTCTGGTGCAATAAAGCCATTAATTTGATCTAACACCCACTCTAAATTGGCTGGAAGATTGGATAATACCGGAATACAGCCGTATGCCATTGCTTCCAACAAACTAGAAGCGGTACCATCACTTTGCGGCACAGAGACAAATACTTGTGCGCAACGATAATATTCAACTAATTGCTCATAAGCTAGCATACCAGTAAACTCAACACGTGAAGCAACACCTAAGCTAGTACTCAATGCTTGCAGATGTGGTGTTTCTTCTCCAGCAGCAGCGATTACAAGCTTATATTGACTATCAATCAGCTGGTTATTTACTAAATTAGCAAAGGCGTGAACAATCTTATCAATCTGGTAAAGTGGCTTGTGTAGACGATTCGAGAGAATAATTTTCTGTTTATTTTGTACTAAATCAATCTTAGCTGGTAGATGCTGAATACCAAAATTTAAGGTATGAATAGGACATGATACCGCACCGAGTAATTGTGAAATTTTAGCAGACATAAACAATGAATCAGCAGTAATAATATCTGCATTACATAAATTATATTCAACCATTTTGCGCATCAAACGACTACGCTCTGGCAATATCAGCACATCAGAACCCCAAGTAGTCAAGACAATTTGGGGGCGTAATTTAAGTTTTGCTATCGCGCGTAGGCTGTGCCATGCATAGCTATTTGCCTGATGGATATGTACTATATCTGGATTAATTATAGCTAATTCACGACGAATTTGCTTGACTGCCTTGAGATTAGTTAATGCAAAATTTACTAGAACCTGTGGTATAGAGACAAACTCGCTCATAGCTTGATTGGTAATTATACTTACCTCAAAGCGCTTGCATGCTAAAACTCCAGCAATATAACGCTTGCAATGTATTGAGTTAGAGCCAATTATAACTAATTTTTTCATTGTTACTCTTTTGCCCACTCATCATAGTAATTTTGTAACTCAGGATATTTAGCCAACATTTTAGCATCTATTTCACGGGTATCACCAACCACTTTAGCTGGATTTCCTGCAATCACCGAAAAATCGGGAAATTCACCTTTAACCATGCTATAAGCAGAAACAATCGAACCTTTACCTATCGTGGTACCTGGCATAATTACGCTATGCGGTCCAACAAAAGTAAATTTACCAATTTTTACTGCACCTTTGACGTAAGCAAGATGTTTTCCATTGTGTTCAATATAATGATGTCCATATAAGCGAATCGCCATATGTGAAGAATGAGAAGCAATCAAGACATAAGCACCAATCTGGCACCCTTCCTCAATTGTAATTCTGTTGCTACATTCCAAAATCGAGTGATGCCAAACAAAAACATTATTCGCTATTTCTAAGTTTTGCGGATAGACAATATCTACTGAATTGCTTATTCGCGTTAGCGGAAGATGTCTACCAGTTGCAGATGTATAACCAAGCACCATTCGTGGTTTAGCAATATATTTATTTAATTTATTGCAAATTTTCCAAAATAAAGCTTTAATTTGGAGCTCCTTAAAATTTCATACACCGTATATTATCACTCTTTACCAATAAGATAAAATTAGAATATAGCTTAGTCTATTTCTCTACACTTTAGATAATTAATATTATTATAAAAACACGACTGATTTAAAGCCAAAATTAACCCCATGAATATTATAGTCATACAATATTTTATTTCTCTACTTGACAAGATTTACATTTATTCTGAAATATTTTATAATAGCAACATAAAAATCTTCCTAGTACTAAACCGCCAACTATAATTTCCAGTACGTTAGTGTAGATAGAGTCATGTAATTCATCAAGCGCTGGAAATAAAAAATAAGCTAAAACTAATACTAGAATTATCCAAAAGTAACCGCCATCACGATATAAAATTACATTATTTTCAAGTAATCTTATTTTATTACGGATCTGTAACCAGCCACAAGTAATACTTATACCTGTAATGATTAAGGCAAAAAGCAGGTAAATTAGGCGAGATTTGCCAGTAATAAAATTAAACTGATACATATCCGCAATATTTAACAACAAAAATAATATTGTTATTATTATGACCAGTTTTGCCTGCCAATAGTGTATTTTTATCCCTCTACGAGCTTTAAAGGCTTGTCTGATTTGAAATAACATAATTTTACAAATACTTAAAAATTAGATAAGACATAGCTTCATTACTAAATAAATTAATCTAATGCTTGTTGTAACCATTCACCAACATCTTGATTTAATTTATAAATAATATTTGGTTCAGTAGGAACATGACCAGTTCTAGGTAATGAAATAAATTTTACCTTTTTATGGTACAATTGCAAAGCATTAAAGAGCTCTAGCGCTTGTGAATACGGTACTCGATCATCACTTTCACCATGGATTATCAGTAATGGTGTTGTAAATTTATTCGCATATATTATTGGGCTATCATTTAAGTATTTGCTTGATGCAAGCAAATAATCCTCTCCATAGAAACCACTTAGATAAAATCGGCTATCACTGGTGTTGGCAAATGAGAGTAAATCCGTCAGTCCATCCCCCATCACAGCAACTTTGAATCTATTAGTATGCCCCAATATCCACGCTGTTGTATAGCCATCATAACTCCACCCCCATAGTGCTAAATGATTTTTATCGGCAATATTTTGGTTAATTAAATAATCGACACCAGACATAATATCATCATAGGACTTGTTGAAATTTTTATAGTTGGCACCTACAAAATCCACCCCATACCCGCTAGAACCTCGGTAATTTGGTAACAAAATAACAAAACCTTGATTGAGAAGAGATTGCCAGCATGCTGGGAAAACTTTCTCACCAATGCCAAAACATCCTCCGAGATAGCGTTCAGACCATGCGCCGCTTGGTCCACCTTTACCCATTACCAATAATGGATATTTTCTCTTGTTGTCATAATTTTGTGGTTTAATCAATACACCTTGAATATTCAACCCATCATAAGACTTCCACTGTATAGTTTCCATCGTGCCTAAATTTTGCGATAAATTATGCTCTTGTAAATTGCTAATTTTTTGCGGATTCCAGAGTTCCAGACTGGCAACGTAAGCTTCTTGAGGTTTATTATTATCTTCAAAGCCAAATCCCAGATAATTATCATAACTAATGTTTAGGGTAGAAAAGTCTAGCCAGCCTTTGGCTTGTGAAAGCTGTAATGGCGGTTGCTGAGGTTGGAAAATATTGATTGCATAGACTTGGCTACCAGTAGTTTTAATAAATGGTTCATAGATGAAGATAGTTTGTCCATCCCGCGACCAATTGAGAATTACTGGCGACTGGGTGTATTGCTTAGCTGGACAATTAACTTGTTGCGTTGTTAAATTTAAGATACAAATCTTACCCGAATAAGAAATGTTATTGATGACTTTATTTTTGGATTCCAATTGTTGACGAAATGCTAGATATTTACCATCTGGTGAAAATTTAGGATCGACAGCAACATTTTTCTCCAAATATGGGATAGAGAGATATTGTTGAGTTTTTAAATTCACTATCGAAATGTGTCCATGGTTATTGCACTGATCACTGTTGCAGGGAATATGTGCGTAAGCCAATAATTCGCCGTTTATGTCAAATCCAGCATCAATTGTTGGCATATCAAATGAATAAATGTTATCCTTGAGTCCTTTTAGTTTTGCGATTGAAATTGTATTAGTTGTAACATTATTTATCACGTAAATCTGTGGATTTTCATTAGAAATGGTTGTGTCTTGATAAAATTCGCTGTACGGACTATTGCTAGTTGGAGTCGTATTAGCAGTTGCCAAAAGATAGATGCTTTTACCATCTGCTGACCACTTCAAAGCATTTACATCCATGTCGAGCGCAATCGAACGATGCTCATTACTCAAGTTTCGGACAATTAAATTACAATTGTCATTTTTGCAGCCTATATAGGCATAATCAGTGCCATTGGGAGACCATGTTGGCAATGCAATAACTTGTTGGTTATCAATTTCAACTGTTTGATTGTTGCTATTATCCTGTAATAATAATTTATAATCGCGGGCAAATTTTCCGTTAACATGGTTAATTTGATGATAATCAATTAGTGTATAGTGATTTTTAAGTGATGGTGCAACCGAGCTAATGACTGGACGTTGGATGCTATTCTTTATTTGATCTACAAAACTATTATTAGCATAAACCCAACAAGGAACAGCAACAGCCCATAATAAGTTTTTTTTCATAATGCATCACTTTTAAATGTTACACAAAATTAAAGCTTATATTACAAAATTTGCTTAGCGGTTATAATTTTATTCGAATTATTAAGTTTTACCCATTAACTGGCACATCATGAAGTAAGAGGCTCGACACAATGCAAAGTAGTTACATGAGAAGCATTGTGACGAGCTTGTAAACGAGCAGTCAAGTTTTTCTAGATAATTAATACTCTAAGAAGCAGAATGCGTGACTAATGGGCTAATTTTACCCGCGACAACATCTGCATTGATAGTTACTTTTTTAACATCTGTCTGGCTAGGCAATTCGTACATAGTGTCTAACAGTAAGTTTTCTAAAATCGAACGTAAACCACGAGCTCCAGTTTTACGCGCTAATGCCAATTTAGCAACTTCTTTCAATGCATCTGATTCAAAATTAAGCTCAACCTCGTTCTTGGCAAACAATTTTTTATATTGTTTGAGCAAAGCATTTTTAGGCTCAGTCAAAATTTGCATCAATGCTTCTTCATCCAACTCACGTAAAATAGCATGTACTGGTAAACGCCCAATAAATTCAGGAATCAGACCAAATTTAACTAAATCACCAGGCTCAGTATCTTTAAGAAAAATATCTTTGTTGGCAACATCTGATTTACTTGAAACTTGCGCAGCAAAACCAATACCAGATTTCTCACTACGCATTTGGATAATTTTTTCCAATCCAGAGAAAGCACCACCACAAATAAACAATATTTCACTAGTATCAAGTTGAATCATTTCTTTACCAGGGTGTTTGCGCCCGCCTTGCGGAGGAACATTGGCAACTGTACCTTCGATTAATTTTAACAATGCTTGTTGCACGCCCTCGCCTGATACATCACGCGTAATTGATGGATTCTCACTGCGGCGTGAAATTTTATCTATTTCATCGATGTAAATAATTCCATGACGAGCTTTTTCAACATCATAATCACAATTTTGCAATAAACGTGTTAGTACATTTTCGACATCATCACCAACATAACCAGCTTCTGTAAGAGTCGTTGCATCAGCAATTGCAAATGGCACATCTAAAAAACGTGCCAAGGTTTGCGCAAGCAACGTTTTACCAGAACCAGTTGGTCCGATTAATAAAATATTACTCTTAGCTAACTCAACATCCTGATCATCTGCCAAAGTATCGCGTACACGATGAAAATGGTTATATACCGCAACCGCCAATACCTTCTTCGCTTGCTCCTGCCCAATTACGTATTTATCTAATTCAGCTGCAATTTCTTTAGGCTTTGGAATTGGTTTTTCAACTTCTTCAGCTTCTACTTGTGCTGCAACATCCCCTGCATCTGGAGCTGATTTTAGAATTTCTCCACAAGCTTTAATACACTCATTACAAATATATCCTTGCTGACCAGCAATCAGGTGTTTAACCTGACTTTCAGCTTTACCACAAAACGAACATTTTTTAATTGCCATATCACTAACCTACTTTAATATTTATTCTATACTACTTTTTATTTGATAATACGCTAACTCACGAGTAACTTCGAATCCTAGACTCAATGCTAAGTTATAAGAACCAATATTACCTTTACGACATGCCCACACTGGTTCTAAGTTTTGTTCTAGAGAATAATTAATTAATCTTGCACAAACAATTTTGGCTAGTCCTTTACCACGAAATTTTCCACCTGTTTCTATTCCTAGCTCTAGAACATTATCATCGCGGCAAGAAGCAAATGATACCGCAGCTAGTTGTTGGTCACAATAAATAGCAAATGCTTTGGCATGCTTTGTAAAAATCTCTTCATTTAACCAGAATAATCTAGGTATTACACTTCCCTTGAAGAGTCCGAATTGCGAAAATTTAAATTCTCGTAAATCATGTTTTGACCAATTAATATCTTCTGCAAATAAATTATATCGTGATTGATTAAATTTAAAATTCACCCGAACATGTTTGATTACTTTCGCCAGTTTGCTTTCACCAGAGGCATCGTCACAACCAACAAGAATGCCATCCAACAAAGATGATAATTCATCTTCCCATGCTGATGGATAAACCTGCAGATACTCATCTTGTTTAAAATCAGATGATAGCCATAGTTGTTTTAACCATTGGTTAAAATTAATATTCTCATGATTTCCAAACAGCAGCGACATCCCATACGAATGTACGATGTAGCTAATTTGCGGAGAACTCAAATCATCAACATAAACAACACCTGAGGCTTTACCGTCGAGAACAGCCTCAGCAAAATAAGTATTAAAGTCTATTTTATCTAATTTAGACCTAATCCGATAATAGTCAACTTCAGGCAAAACGTACATAATCTTATTTTATCTCACTACGTGAAGTATATACTTTATCAATTAGACCATACTCCATCGACTCTTCACTGCTCATGAAATTATCACGATCGGTATCTTGTTCAATTTGCTCAATTGACTTACCAGTATGTAGCGCTAACATTTCATTTAATTTACGTTTCATAAATAAAATATTTTTAGCATGAATTTCAATATCTGATGCTTGTCCACGAAATCCACCCAATGGTTGGTGAATCATTACTCGCGAATTTGGTAAGGCAAAACGCTTACCTTTTGCGCCAGCAGATAATAAAAATGCACCCATTGAACATGCCTGTCCAATACAAATTGTACTAACATCACATTTGATAAAGTTCATAGTGTCATAAATTGACATTCCCGCTGTTACTGATCCACCCGGCGAATTGATATAAAATGAAATATCTTTATCCGGATCTTCAGCTTCAAGAAACAGTAGTTGAGCTACCACTAAATTAGCGGTTTGGTCATTAACTTCACCAACTAAAAACACAATTCTTTCACGCAATAAACGTGAATAAATGTCAAAAGAGCGTTCACCACGAGCACTTTGCTCAACTACCATAGGGACTAAATTATTCATCTCTAGCATTATCTTATTTACCTTTACCTAAAAGTTGGCTTAATTCAGATTTATCTTCATAGTGGAATGCTTCCATCGTCTTCACTACATCAGCAAATTGTGGAGCAGTACTTAATTGTTGGATAAACTGTTGTTGATAATACGGATACGCATGTACCAACACATCTGCATAATAATTAGCACCTTTATCATCACCTGCCATCTTATGAACAATAATTTGCTTAAAGAGTGCACCGGGATAAGGTAAAGCATTCGCTAATTTATCGACGTATTTTAGCTGATCTGCTGGTGACATAACTGCAGTAGTGGCCTGTGAACCAGGCATAATATAATTATCTAACACCATCATTGCAGACATTGACCAAATTGAATCACTATCAACAATCTGCTCTAAACCAGTTACATTGCTAACAAAATCATCTGAGTCTGTTGGTGTTTGCGTATAAGCCATTAATTGATTGTTCATTTGGTATGAGTTATATGCAAATAACATAAGCAATGCAACAATAATGCTACCGACTGCCTTTACTCCAATACTATTTTTCAACGTATACTTTGCGGGAGCAAATGCTAAGAAAATAATCAATAACACAATGAAGTAAGCATACCATAGCGGATATTCAAGGAAACTATGCGTTAATATCGGAATCATTAATAAAACAACAAATACAGCTTGAGCTGTATTCACTCGACGTAACAACAAAAATATTGAATACCCTAAACCATATCCAACCGTAATTAAAGTGCCGATGAGACCAGTTTCCGCCATCATATTTACCAGACTATTATGGCTATGAGTATACAACTTCATATTTTGTGGAATATACATAAAACGCTCGGTAAGCATAATGTAGATACCTTCACGTGGATACTGATACCAACCAACACCAAACAGCGGGTGATTCGCAAATAAAACTATAGCCTTATACCATTCGTAAAAACGACGGTAAGTACTCTGATTGATAGAGTCTCCAGATAAACGATTCAAACCAGTTGCAAGACTTTCTGGATGAGAATTAATAATTACCGCTATTTTCGGAAATAAAAACTGAACTGCCATTAAGCCAATGAAGAACGCTATCACAATAAGTGTAGCTTTTTTATAATTAATTTTAGCTTCAGGATTACGTAAATTACGTAACCACATCCAACCAGCAGTAAATAGCATAATAATAAAATAGAGTAGGACACCACGACGCGCAGTGAAAGTAATTGCTAAAGCAAATAATAGCGAATATGCAATGAACACAATAAGATTTATTTGCCCAATAAAGAACAAATAGCATAATGCAACCACACCAATAGAGATAAAATCAGTAAATTGATTTGGCTGGCCAATATTTCCAAAAATGTTTGAACCATCTCCCGCACCTTGGTTTGAAACCAAAATATAATCAGAGTAATTAGCAGCCTTGCCAGAATATTGTAAATATGCAATGATAGCTTGAATAGTTGCTGAAATAACTAAAGACCAACAAAGAATTAGCATTACATTGTCGCGTGTTTTATCATCACTATCTACCAATGTTGTGACCGCAATTGCTATTAAGCCTAAAATGAAAAATAGCAATGCAACATAATAATTATTACCCAAAAAATAGGTATGGACAAAAAAAGGCTGTATTAACGCAAATACAGCAAACGCAAATGAAGCAATTGCTATTGGTGAGAACTTAAGTTGTGGTTTTGCCCAAATAACCAAAGCAAACATCAAAATTCCAGCAATTAAACTGGTTGACTCCGAATAAAATTTTGAAACCGGAAAATACGCGTAAGGAATCGCAAAAGGCACTATTGACACAACCGCCAACAACAGCCCAAACGCGCAAACTAAAATTTTATTATTTAACACTCTTTTGCTCCTCTAAATTAACTACGCCAGAAGGTATACCAAGGCATATCCTGATAAACCCATGGATTTTTCACATATTGGCTCTGAGGAAAATTCATCGCCAAAACTCGTTGTGTTTGCTGAGATAAGGTTAATTCACCAAGCTCACGATAAGCCACAACTTGAATCGCAAGCGCCTCTTCCACATATGCAGTATTGGGATAGGTCTTTATCAATAATTGAGCTCTGTTAACCCCTGCGAGATAAGCCCTAATTTGCATATAATGCCTAGCACGAAATAATTCGCCGCGCGCAAGTGCATTTACAAGCTTATTCATTTTATCTTTAGAATCAGGTGCATACTTTGAATTTGGATATTTGTCAACTACTTCAGCAAATGCCGCATAAGCATCGCGCAAACCTTTTGGATCACGTTCACTTAAATCCTGCTTACTAAAACGTGCCATCAGTCCATTATCATTGTAATAGTTGATATAACCTTTTAGATATAAAGCATAGTCCATATTAGCATTAGTCGGATATGTTCGAATAAACATATCTATCTCAGGAATAGCCAATTCCGGGGTATCACTATTATAGTAAGCATATGCTAAATCAAGCATCCCCTGTTGAGCATATGTTCCATAAGGATAGGTTGCTTCTAAGACTTCATAAAGCTTAATTGCTTTACTCCAGCTATGATTAGCTAATTTATCGCTAGCTTCTGCATAAAGTTTTTCAACGGACCATCCCTTAGTTTCTTCACGAACAGAATCAAGACCGTCAGAAGCACATCCAATCACGATAAGTGATACAATAACGGCAATTAAATTTTTAAAAAAAGAGCACACTTTTATGAGTTTGTCCATTAACACAGAATTCAAAATTAGCATTGCGGAAAATTTAGATCTAGAAACATTTGATTTTACTATTCCTAATAATTACATAGGAATCCGCACCGACATAGCATTAGCCGAGATTATATCAGATTTATCACGAAGTAAATTAACAAATTGGCTCAAAGAAGGTCACATCCTCATTAATCAAAATCCAGCGAAACCTAAAGACAAAATAATGGGGGGTGAGCACGTAGTTGTCACACCTCCATTTAATGAGGAATCGCAAGCATTTTGCCCCGAAAATATTGAGTTAAATGTTATTTACGAAGATGATCAAGTGATAGTAATCAATAAACCAGCTGGGCTGGTTGTTCACCCTGGCGCGGGAAATTGGTCAGGTACACTTCTCAATGGCTTACTCTATCATTATCCTGAGCTAACTAATGTGCCTCGTGCTGGAATTGTACATCGCCTAGATAAAGATACTACAGGTTTAATGGTGGTAGCACGAACACTAAATGCACAAATCAGCTTAGTACAACAATTACAAATTCGCTCAGTAAGTCGAATATATCGTGCTTTTGTTGAAGGATACCCATTTAAGGAAGGTATTATCAACAAGAAGATTGGACGAGACCCACACAATCGAACTAAGATGGTAACCTTAGACCATGGTGGACGTGAAGCAATTACTCGTTACCGAGTTTTAAAACAATTTGATAAAATTTGTTATATTGAATGCAAACTAGAAACAGGACGGACACATCAAATTCGTGTCCACATGAAAGATAAAGGGTTTCCATTAATTGGTGATCCAGTATATGGAACTAAAAAAATTAATTATCAACCAGAAGTTGTTGATGCGATTGAGCAGCTCAATAGACAAGCTCTACATGCAATTAAATTATCATTCGTGCATCCCACTACAAATAAAACGTTAAATTTCAAAACACGAATGGCAGATGATATGCGTAATTTACTCGCAGCACTTAGTTTTGGTATACAACTTGATACTGAAGAATGGGATGATGAAGATGATAGTAATTGGGAAATAATTTATGCCTACGACAAAGACTAAACCAATATTGCTGCAACCGGCATGGAAATTACCATTAAATATCAAAGCAGTTATTAGCACACGTAGCAATCAATTCAATCTTGCAACTCACGTTAATGACGATCCTGATAATGTTATAGCCAACCGCCAGCTGTTACGTAACTATTTGCCAAATGAACCTTTTTGGTTGCAACAAACACACAGTGATAGAGTTGTAAAAGCCGATTTCTCCCAAACTACGCCAGATGCAGATGCATCCTACACCACTCAAAAAGGTGTAGTATGTGCTGTCATGACTGCAGACTGTTTGCCTATATTGCTAACAAATATATCAGGTGATTTTGTTGCGGCAATTCATGCAGGATGGCGTGGACTTAATGATGACATTATTGTTAAAACAATAAGAAAATTATCTAAGTTTAAGCCAAAAGAAATGTTAGCCTTTATCGGACCAGCAATTGACCAAGAGTGCTTTGAAATTGGTGCAGAAGTAAGAAAAAGCTTTCTGCTCAATGATATTAATACAGCACAATTTTTTAACTTAAGTAAAAATGAGGGTAAATATATGGCTAACTTACGTGGTATAGCAGAATATAAACTTCTTCAAGCTGGGTTATACCCACAAAATATCACAAATCCTGCAATCTGTACAAAATGTAATCATAACTGGTTTTTCTCATATCGTGAAAATTCAAATACAGGTAGAATGGCAAGTTTAATTTGGAAAGAATAAATTTTGCTAATTTAATTTGATATGACAAATTAGTTTGTATCTTGTTGTGTCATATCATAAAAATAACTTTGATGTTTAGGTTTTCTATACATTTTGTACAGATTTTATCATACAGACATGTAAAAAGCCCAGAGATAATCTGGGCTTAGTATTTGGAGCCTGGCAATG
>ERZ650309.241-NODE-241-length-27653-cov-4.636133_pt1 | contig 27653 bp, 19 predicted proteins | sample MGYA00376245_ERZ650309 | MGnify/ENA primary metagenome ERZ650309 (study PRJEB26733, sample SAMN07839294) | wastewater metagenome | biome: urban; feature: wastewater treatment plant; material: waste water | place: USA: North Carolina | collected 2016-04-26 ...
TGCCTAAGTGACTGGAGTTCAGACGTGTGCTCTTCCGATCTTGCACAAGGCTGTGAAGAAGCTTACGATGCAGCCATCACATTTATTGATTGATGGCAACCGGTTTAAGCCATGCGGCAGCATCCCTCATACTTGTGTTATAGGTGGCGATGGCATTTACAAGGCAATAGCTGCGGCATCCGTTCTTGCCAAAACTGAAAGAGATGATTACATGATGGCTCTTCATGATGAGTATCCTCAGTATGGTTGGGACCGCAATAAGGCCTATGCAACTGCCGAACACAGAAAAGCGCTGATGGAGCACGGGCAATCGCCGTATCATCGTAAATCATTCCGACTCGACTACCAGTTGGAACTGAAGTTCTGAAATGCTTATTAACACGGCGGTGTAAATAAGTAAACAACAGCTTTTCATTCTGATGGCAGCTTTCGGCGTAGTTTTGGAAATCCAAATCCTTAAGCTAATCATCTGTCTTTTTCATGAAAAGAGTTGTCAGTTCTTCCATCATCACACTCTTAATCATCATAGCGGCAGCGGCTACATTTATTTATCTTAAGAAATTCAGAAGTGGTTCAGGTGATGTTACCAGATCCATTCCAGCTGATGCATCTTTTTTTCTGGTATATTCTCACGACGATGCTTTCCCCGGTAGTGTGAAAGGAAGCGCATTCTGGAAGGTGCTGCAGCAGGTTCCGGCATTAAAAAATCTCAAACAGCAAATTGGGTTTATTGATTCGCTGTGTAAGGTTGATGAGGGCTTTAAAAATTTGCTGGCCAAAGAAAAGAACTATTTTTCTGCTCATGTTACCGGTGCCGAGGAATTCGATTTTCTGATGCTGAAGAATCTGCCGGAATCAATTGATGAAAACAGCGTGGTGGCGCTACTTTCAAGAGTATCAGGAGGAGGGGAGTCGACTCCTGATTCACGAAATTATGATGGCGTGCGGATATATGAATTGGCCGGGTCAGATAAAAAAGCGTTTCATTTTTGTATCAACAAAGGAATTTTCATAGGAAGTTTCACATCCTTTCTCGTTGAAGATGCTATAAGGCAAATGAAGATTGGCAAGCCACTGACCGATGATTTCAAATTTGCCGGTGAATCACCAAAAGAGGGAATTCTGGAAGCTTATGTCAATACAAGAACATTCCCAACCTTTCTTTCAGTATTTCTAAAGCAGGATAATTACCCTGTGCTGAAGAATATGAGCAGAATAGCCGGGTGGAGTTTCAGTAAGCTTACGGTTACTTCAGGAGCACTTTCATTCAATGGAATTTTCAATAATCCTGATTCTTCAGACATCATTAACTGCCTGAATGGTCAGCAACCGGTTGAAAAGAAATTGCTGCAGATTTTACCTAAACGAACCGCTTGTATTTATTACACAGGTATGAGTGACTTTTCAGCTTATTATGAGAGATTTCGCTCGCATTATCTCACTTCCGAAGAACAATCGGTGAGAGCTGTATATTTCAAAGAAACCGGTCAAAAGTATAAGTGGAAACCAGAGGAAAGAATGCTTAGTTGGATTGGAAATGAAGTCGCCCTGGTCATCACCGAGCCTTCCGGTGTTAACTATGAAAGCAGCGCTTTTGCAGTTTTGAAAGCCAAAAAAATAAATGACGCCATCAATATACTTAAAACGATCAGCCGCATCATTGATAAGCAGGATGACACAAAAACCAAGGAGGAACTGTACAACGGTCACGTAATAGGACTCATCCGATTGAATAATTTTCCTGAGATGTTGCTTGGTCCCCAATATGCTGCTGTTTCAAGAATGTACTATACAAACATTGGCAGTTATATTGTAATCGGAAACCAGGCCTCCTCGCTCAGATCTTTCATCGATGATTTCGAAAGTAAATCATTGTTGGTGAAGGAACCTGCATTTGCCTCTGCTGAAGAGCGGATGAATACAAAAGGTAATTTATTTTTTTACATGAACCCTTCTGCTTCATATTACCTGCTTCAGCCATATTTCAAAACGCAACAGGCAAAAAGCAGGTTTAATGAAAAGGCACTCCTCGCAGGAATCGGTTATGTATATTTTCAGGTCACTGCCGGTGCTGAAAAATGTACACTCGAAGGTGCTGCAGGCATGGCAGACGAAACAAAAACAGATGGAGTTGATCGCATCTTCACCTTTGAAACCGACTCTTCTGTATCTATGACTCCGTTTGTATCAACAGATTCTGAAACCGGTGACAGAAGATTCTTAGTACAGGACGATGCTGAAAATCTGTACCTGATAAACAGCGGAGGCGAGTTGTTGTGGAAAATAAATATCCAGGGTCGCATCCTTGGTGAGGTGAGTGAAGTTGATCTGTTCCGGAATAAATCGCGCCAATTCCTCTTCAACACCAAAGATTATCTTTATTTGCTCGATGAAGAGGGAAAACCTGTCGGGAATTATCCGATCAGGTTGCCGGCTCCTGCCACAAATGGTATAGCCGTTTTAGATTTTGAGAAGAATAACGATCCCCGTATATACGTTGCATGTTCCAATAACAGAGTTTATGCCTATCTGCTTTCAGGTAAACCCATGCCGGGATGGAATTTCAGTGTTACTACCGGCCTGGTAAGTAGTCCGGTGAACGGCATCACCATCAAAGGAAAACCTTATCTGCTCATCAGTGATGAATCTGGTGGTGTTTCACTGGTCAATAGATATGGAGAATCGGGTATTCTGGTTTCCGGAGGATTTGCCATTGCCCCCAACAGCAGTGTTTCGCAGGATTCATCAGGCAATATTTATACTTCCGACAGAAATGGAAATGCCATAGTGATCAATCCTGATGGCAACATTGCATCACATCCTTCTGGTGAAAAGCATGCTGAGCACGGATTTTATGCTACCGATGTGAATCAGGACGGGGCCATTGATTTCGTATTTGCTGATGGCAACGAACTGGTGGCTTACAGATCAGATATGAAGGAGATTTTCAGGAAGGAATTTGATGAAGTCATCACAGGGCGCATCATCCCCGGAATTTTTAAAGATGGAAGAAAAGTACTTTTAGTGCAATCGGAAACTTCCAACAAATTGTGGATGGTTTATACCGATGGCAGTATTGTGAATGGATTTCCAGTTAAAGGAAAATCACCGGTTTTGTATTCAGATCCTTCCGGAACAGGGAAAAAGATTCTGGTCACAGGAAGTACCGATCCTCACATTTTCGTATACTCACTCAATTAACTATCTTTTTCCAATTGAAATGAACCGCTTTATGCATCATGTTTACTGAACCGGAAAGTCAAAGTTTAAAAGGGTTCAGCGTAAAAGAATCTTTTGTCCGGGTTTAATCACAATGCTCTCTTCAAACTGATTCATCTTAACAAGTTTTTTCAGTTTCACTCCGTACTTCTGAGAAATTTGCCAAAGGGATTCACCCTCAGCTGCGATATGAAATGCTTCTGCCGGGCGGCCTCTTTTTGGTTTGAGATAAACCGGATCACCAGGGTTGAGGGGGTCCTTCGATTCAGCATCGTTGTATTTCAATATTTGCCATAATCGCATATCGTTGGCAACGGCAATTGAAAACCATGTGTCACCTTCAGCTGCCTTTACAAAAGGAACCTCGTTCTTGTTTGATGCAGGCTGAGGTTTATGCGGACGGGGTGTTTTGGAATGATGTTGCTTTGCCGGTTTTGATTTAGGTGGGTTATTGGAAGCTACCGGTGACGGGGTGCTCTGTATCACGGGTATGTTCTTTCCACCCCTGTCATATTCATGCAAATTATGCTCTTCAATCAGTTTAATAAGCAGATCGGCATATTTGGGATTGGTGGCATATCCTGCTTTTTTGAGTCCGTGTGCCCACGACTTGTAATCGGTGATTTCATAGTCAAATAAAAATGCATAGCGCGAACGCTCACGCAGAAACTTGCTGTGATCATCAAATGACTCCAATACAGAATTATATTTCCTGAAACATTCATCTTTTGCATCATCATCTTTGTGAAATCCCGGTCCTGTCCAGTCACTGTGACATTTGATGCCAAAATGATTCCTGGCCTCCTTCGCAAGGTCGCTGTTTCCACTTTCCGACTCCAGTATACCTTGAGCAAGTGTGATACTGGCAGGCACACCCATTTTCATCATATCCTTAATCGCATCGTCCTTGTACATGGAGATGTATTGCTGAATGGTGATCCTGGAAGCGGGCTGACCTGAAACCTGAACAGCAATAAAGGCAAACAGAAGCGCAATCAGCCTCAGGTTTCGGAATTTAATTTTCATGGTAGTGGGTCCGGATGGTTTTTCAGTTGTTGATTTTAATTATTGATTATGAGTGCATTGTGTTAATTTTTGATTTTACGTGCACTTTTTTTTCGTTAGCTTTAAAAGATTTGAGGTAACCTGCAATAAAAGCCAAAAATCGGTTGCAACCGGGTTCACTCCAACCCAATTAATTAACATAGCTTTGTTGAAAGAGGATAGATCCGAATTCATGAATGACCTTAAATTATATCCTACTTTACAGAACAATAAAATGTGATTATCAGCATTGAATATAACTGCTAACCACCTAAAACTATTATAAATGAAAACCAATATTTCAATTCTGACCATCATTCTAGGCGTATTATTATCCGGTGTCCAAGTCAATGCTCAAAGTTTCGAAAAGGGTAACATGATTATAGACGGAGGTATTAAAATATCCATTTACAAGGTGAATGATCCTGATGACACAGATGAGTCAGATGATGAAGATGACGGGGCCGCCAGCTATACGATTCCTCTTGGATTTGAATATGCCTTGAGTGACCATCTTGGTGCCGGAGTTGAAATCGGGATATGCAACTATTTTACTGAGGAAGATACCATCACCAGAGCTATTGCAGAAGCCAATAGTTTTGATCTTTTACTCAAAGGAAATTACCACTGGGTGCGCAAGGGAAGAGTTGATTTATATAGTGGTTTAGGACTTGGTTTTTCTTCCTTTAAATACAAAAGCAACGACAAAATCAACTCCAGTTTTAAAGGTTCGGGGCCATATATCAGAATCAGTGCATTGAATGCAAAAATTTATATAGCTAAAGTGTTTGGAATAGGATTGCACTTTGGTTTGCCTATCATGAGTTTTAACAACGGACGGATCACCGATGATCTTGGCTCTGACCTTGAATATCGTCTTCGTTTCTCAGGATGGGATTTAGGTGCCAGTGCTTCAGTGCGTTTCTGATTCTGATAAATATTGCATTCCTCCTGTGTGAATAGCTAATATTCTGTCGCCTTTGCGGAAATTCCCCTTTTTTGCCATTTCGAACAAACCATAGAACATTTTGCCGGTATATATTGGTTCGGATGGAATGCTATATTCATCGTTGAGGAATTTTATGAATGCATCTAACTGCAGAGCAGAGCGCGCATATCCACCGAAGTCGAATTCATTTGTTAGAATGACCCGCTCCATCTGTTGTTTTCCTGCAAAAGCAGAAATGAAATCCGAAATAGAAGGCATTGCCTTTACTACATTAAATCCAATCAGTTGTTGGTGTGTAAGTAATTTGGATGCGATGCCTGAAGCAGTGCATCCAGTGCCGCAGCAAACAGCAAAATGTGTATAAAACTGATCGGTTTCTTTGATAATCTCAGAGCATCCTTTCGCAGCCATATCATTGGAGCCACCTTCAGGAAGAATCATAGTACTTGCTGAGTCGGGTTGCAGATTACTGATGATCTTTTCTTTATTCCTGTAGGCATCCCGGGAAACAAAGTGAAACTTCATCCCGTCTCGTGCAGCTCTGCTCAAGGTCGGATTTGCAATGGAAGTCGACTCCCCACGGATGATTCCGGTACAATTCAGTCCTGCTATTTTACAGGCCCGGGCAGTTGCAGCAATATGATTTGAAAAGGCTCCTCCAAAGGTTATGATGTGACTTTTGTTTTGAGATACTGCAGTTTCCAGATTGTATTTTAGTTTAAACCATTTGTTGCCTGCTGTGATATCATCCGGCAGGTCAAGTCTCCTGACAACCATAAGAATATCTTCTCCCGGCAAGGGGATAGAAGCAGAATCTGAAATCTTAGTCTCGTCAATGAAAAACATAAGTGGCTCATCAAATGTTAAACCCCGAAATTAGCTTAATTTTGCGGCATGTCGTTTACCGATAAATTCAATAAAGAAGACTATTACCTCACCGAAGAAGGTTATATTGTTTTTACAGAAGCCTATCATTTGAAAAGAGGGTATTGTTGCAATAATAATTGCCGGCACTGCCCTTATAAAAAGAAAAACAACAATCCTTCAGGGTCAGGAAACACCAAGAAATCATTAAATTTATAGCCTAAATTTCTATTACATGAGTACACTGTCAGGAAAACTCGATCTATCAAAAGTGAAAACCCCTACCGGAACAACCATTAGTTGCAAAGGTTGGGTTCAGGAAGCGGCTTTACGAATGCTTCACAACAATCTTGATCCCGAGGTGGCAGAGCGTCCCGAAGATCTTATTGTTTATGGAGGAACGGGTAAAGCTGCCCGTAATCTTGAGTCTTTTGAATTGATAGTGAAAGCTTTAAGAGATCTTGAAGAAAATGAAACATTATTGATACAAAGCGGCAAGCCTGTAGGTATTTTGCCAACTCACAAAGATGCCCCACGCGTTATTATCAGCAACTCAATGCTGGTTCCTCATTGGGCCAACTGGGAGCACTTCCGAGCATTGGAAGCCAAAGGGTTAACCATGTACGGACAAATGACGGCGGGGTCGTGGATTTATATTGGTTCACAAGGGATCGTACAAGGTACTTATGAAACATTCGCCGAAGTTGCCCGCCAGCATTTTGGGGGGTCATTACGAAATACCTTGAGTGTTACCGGCGGCCTCGGGGGCATGGGTGGAGCTCAGCCACTTGCCATTACCATGAATGAAGGTGTTTGTCTCGCAGCAGATGTGGAAGCCTGGAGGATTCAAAAACGAATTGATACCCGGTATATCGATATCATGACACATGATATTGATGATGGCATCGACCAGGCTCTGGCCGCAAAACAGAAAGGCGAAGCCATTTCAATAGGGGTTGTGGCAAACATCATTGATTTGCTTGAACGCATGCTTGAGAGAGGAATCATTCCTGATGCATTAACGGACCAGACTTCGGCTCATGATGCACTTGTAGGATATTTCCCTCAGGGATTAAGTGTAGAACAGGCAAAAGTATTGCGTGATTCTGATCCCGATCAATATATAAAATTGAGTAAGGAGAGCATGGTGAAACACACCTCACTGATGATAGAAATGCAGAAAAAGGGAGCTGTGACATTCGATTATGGTAATAATCTCCGTGGTCAGGCTTATGCTATGGGACTGAAAAATGCTTTTGACTTTCCGGGTTTTGTTCCGGCTTATATCCGACCACTATTTTGTGAAGGTAAGGGTCCCTTCCGGTGGGCCGCCCTTTCAGGAGATCCAGATGATATTAGGGTTACTGATGAGTTGATTCTTAAGTTGTTTCCGGAAAACAAAGCACTGGCACGTTGGATTAAGATGGCGCAGGAACGCATTGCTTTTCAGGGCCTTCCTGCCAGAATTTGCTGGCTGGGGCAGGGCGAAAGAGAGAAAGCAGGTTTGGCTTTCAATGAATTGGTTGCTCAGGGAAAGGTCAAAGCCCCAATTGTCATAGGAAGAGATCATCTCGATACTGGTTCAGTAGCATCACCAAATCGCGAAACAGAAGCCATGAAGGATGGTTCTGATGCCATAGCCGACTGGCCTGTTTTGAATGCATTGATTAACACTGCAGGAGGAGCCAGCTGGGTTTCTTTGCACCATGGAGGTGGGGTTGGAATAGGATATTCAATTCATGCCGGAATGGTAATCGTTGCCGATGGAAGTCAGGATGCCGCGATACGCCTCAAGCGTGTGTTACACAATGATCCGGCGATGGGGGTAATCCGACATATGGACGCCGGGTATGACATTGCTCTCGACACTGCTCGAAAACACAGACTGGATATTCGGGATCGTTTAAAGTAAACAGACCCGGGATCAACTCCCTGACATCAGTTTGGAACGGTATTTGAATAGTTATAAGAAACCTGTCAATCATGTTAAAAAGCCGCTTCAGTCAATTCATTCTTGTTGTGTTTGCCTCTGTGGTATTTCATGCCTGTGTCGATGATAATAATGCGGAACCAGATTTGCCCGGAGCCGACCGTGATAAATTTGTAGGGAACTGGTTATGCAAAGAAACCATCACCGGAACTACACCAACAACTTTTACCATTAATATTCAGAAATACGGAAGCAACGATTCTTTGGTGGTCTACAACTTTAATAATTTAGGCTCTCCTTATTATGCTTATTGGATCGTATCAGGCAACAGTGTAACCATTCCTGCACAAACTATTACCCAGGTAGCTATTTCCGGAACCGGAATTTTTAATAACAGCAAAATCAATCTCTCGTATAATTCAGACGGAGAATCGGTTTCTGCTGAATGTACCAAACAGTAAACTTTGGGTTTCTCCTTTTTTATTACCGCCACTTCACCCTCAAATTTGGGATGTTTGCGGAAAATGTGCTGGTATCCAGACTAACCTGATTATTTTGCAGAGAAGGCAGGAGAATTCCTGTCAATATCAAAATCTGCAAATATGAAAAAATTATTTACACTGCTTCTGTTATCATCACTGATAGCATTCAATAGTTCTGCCCAGGTAACTATTACGCAAAATGATATGCCTCATTCGGGTGACGAATTGTACCGTACCCGGGCCAATATCAATCCGTTTTTGAATTATGCGGCGACCGGTCCCAATCATGTCTGGAATTTTGCAAACATTACTGCAGCAGCTCAGGATTCAGCAATCTATCAAAGCGTATCTTCAACAAACTTTGTATATGCATTTGCTTATGCCGATATTTTTCTGAATCCAAACAGGGCCAATCATGCAAGACAGGGAGTTGATATACCATTTAATAATCTACTGCCAATCACCGACCCTTACACATTTTATTACAGAAGCAATTCTGTTTATAAAAAGGTTGGTTATGGAGTGGAGTTGGCAGGGATACCTGTTCCTATCATTTACACTAATCATGACGAAATTTACAGTCTGCCGATTGACTACACTGATACCGATTCATCTTTTTCATCCTACAATCTGAGTATACCAACACTTGCTTATTACGGATATGAACAGAGCCGTACCAATGTTGCAGACGGCTGGGGTGTGATTACCACACCGTCAGGAACATTTGATGCATTGAGGGTGAAAACTGAGTTGTTTGGAAGAGATACTATTAACCTTGATACTTTGGGTCTTGGTTTTGTTATTGACAGGCCAAAAATTACAGAATACAAATGGCTTTCTCCCGGATACAGAGTTCCTGTTCTTCAAATTAATACCACTGAGTTATTTGGTGTAGAAGTTATTTCAGAAATATATTTCTATGATGTGGCAAGAACATTGGCTGTTGTGCCACCGTTATCAAATGTAATTTGTCCGGGTTCAACACTTGCCATTTCTTACGATGCTACAGGAGTTTTCAATGCAGGTGGGTTATTTAATCCTGCAAATATATTCAGGGCTCAATTATCGGATGCGACAGGAAGTTTTACAAGCCCTGTTAATATTGGTTCCGTTACAGCGGTATCATCAGGAGTGATTTCTGTTACTATACCAGCCAACACCCCTGCCGGAACAGGCTACAGGATAAGGGTCATTGCCACGAATCCGGCCTTTACCGGTTCTGATAATGGTTTTGATCTCACTGTTGGAGCTCCGCCGGTTGCTACGGTAACTGCATCAGGTGTCACTGAGTTCTGCGAGGGCGGGTCGGTAATGCTGAGTGCCACACAGGATCCTGGATATACTTACCAATGGAATCTCGATGGTAATGCAATCCCTGGTGCTGTAACGTCAGATTATATTGCTGCTGTGAGCGGTAATTATACGGTTACTGTGACTAATGCCTGTGGCGACATAACACCTGCAGGTACATCCGTTACAGTACATGAATTACCTGAACATGTATTCAGTCAGGCTTCTTTTGTATCCTGCGATGGATCGGTAATCACACTCGCATCATCAAATACCACCGGGCAGTCGGGACTTTCTTATCAATGGTATCAGAATGGAGTAATCATTAATGGAGCAACGGGAGCTACTTATGATGCTTCTGCTGCAGGAAACTATTCTCTTGAAATTACAAATCCTATAACAGGTTGTGTATATATGACAAATGACGTCGCAGTGGTTATCGATAGCCTTCCAACTGTGACAATCACTCCGTCAGGTGCGACAGATTTTTGCGATGGTGGTAGTGTTACCCTCGATGCAACACCTGATCCGTTCATCACTTATCAATGGCAACTTAATGGTGTAGATATTTCCGGAGCCACCACAGGTTCATACAACGCATCGCTTCCCGGTTCTTACTCAGTGGTAATTTCTTCGGTAAACGGTTGCACTGCATCAACATCAGTGGTAAACGTAACAGTAAATCCTTTGCCATTACCTGCAGCAGTTATGGCCGGTGGACCACTTGCTTTCTGTGATGGCGGTACAGTAACGCTTGATTTCGTTCCCGAAGCAGGAGTTACTTACCAGTGGCTTCAAAACGGAAATCCTATGCCGGGTGCAACCAATAATTCATTGACTGTTGATGCAGGTGGAAGTTATACAGTATTAGCAACTAATGCTTCAGGATGTACCAGTATTTCGAATGGCACAACAGTAACTGTAAATTCCCTTCCTACAGCTCCTGTTATCACAGCACTTGGAAGCACTGTCTTCTGTGCAGGAGGAAGCGTAGTATTGGAAACACCGTTGGTAGCAGGTTATACTTATCAATGGCTCGTAGATGGAATTGTAATTCCCGGAGCAATAGCTAATCAGTACAGTGTTTCAGATTCATCAGGATTCTATAGTGTGATAGCAACCAATTTGAATGGATGTACTGCTTTATCGGTAATTTCTTATCAGGTTGTAGTAAATCCTCTGCCAGCTGTTCCTGTGGTAACAGCATCAAATGATACATTGTTTGCTTCCGGAACAGGACCATTTCAATGGTATCTTGACGGGGTCTTGATTCCGGGTGCAACCGGACAGAGCCAGGTTGTTACAGCAAACGGAAACTATACGGTAACAGTAACAGATGCAAACGGGTGCTCAGCTACATCGGCGGTTTATATATTTACCAATGTTGGAATTACTGAAGTTTCTTCAATAAACTGCCAGGTATATCCTAATCCTTCCAGCTCAATTTTCAATGTACAAATGAGTGGTTTGACTCAGGTTGATATGGTAACAGTTTCCGATATAGCAGGGAAGGAGGTCCGCAACTTTAAGGATGCAGGCAACAGATTCAGCATAGATCTGAGCGGGTGCGCTTCAGGCTGGTACACTTTACAGGTGCGCAGCGCATCAGGCACAGTAAATATAAAGTTGATTAAAAATTAAGTTGAGATTTGAGTTGTGTTTCCCCGGTGATATTTGCCTGTCACCGGGTTTTTTATTTACAAGAATTACCATCGAAGAAAAGGATGGTTGAATGCATAAAAAAATTAAGCAAGTTCGGCGAGCACATCAACGCTGCCGGTGACTTTTTGGTTCAGGTGAACATTCACGAGGGCATTTAGAGGAAGGTAGATATCTACTCTGGAGCCAAATTTAATAAATCCTAATTCAGCACCCTGACGTATCATGTCGCCTTCATGGGGATAATAAACGATTCTGTTGGCAAGGGCTCCTGCAATTTGCCGCACCAGAATTTCTGTTTTGTTATCTTTTTCAATCACAATAGTGGTGCGTTCATTTTCGGTAGATGATTTAGGGTGCCATGCAACCAGTTTTTTTCCTTTGTGATAGCGGAGAAATTTTATTTTACCACTTACAGGATACCAGTTGGCATGTACATTCACGGGTGACATGAAAATAGAGACCTGCAATCTTTCATCTTTAAAATATTCGGCTTCAAAAGTTTTTTCAATCACCACAACTTTGCCATCTGCAGGGCAGATAACATAGGAATCGTTTCTTGAAATTTCACGTTTGGGGTATCTGAAAAACTGAAGGATGAGGAGAAAAAAGACTATTGAAACAAGAAGGCTGAGACCGAGAAGAGTGGTTTTTCCGGGTAAAAATACAAGTATGATAATATTGATCAATCCAAGAATGGCAATTGTGCCACTGATAATCGTGTATCCTTCCCTGTGTATTTTCATGATTTGAAGTCTTGCTTTATTGAGCTGTTTAAACAACAAAGTGAATTAAAGGTAATAAAAAAAGCCGGAGTAATATCTACTACTCCGGCTTTTTGGTGGAGGAATCAGTAGCTTCCTCTTGATTTGATTGCCTTTTCGATTTTCTCGAGGGCGAAGATGTAGGCAGCAATTCTCATAGAAACTTTGTATTTCTGTGAGGTTTGCCATACATTTTCGAATGCTTTTTTCATCCAGTTGTCGGCGCGCTTATTGATTTCTTCTTCGCTGTAGTAGTAACCGGTTCGGTTCTGAACCCATTCAAAATAAGAAACGGTAACACCACCTCCGTTAGCAAGAATATCGGGGATGATGGTTACACCTTTATCGTGAAGAATTTTATCGGCATTGGCTGTAGTAGGGCCATTGGCACCTTCAACAATCAGTTTAGCTTTGATTTTATGAGCATTGGTGCGGGCAGTGATCTGATCTTCCATTGCACAAGGAGCAATAACATCAACTTTAAGAGTCAAAACATCCTCGTTCTTAATCAGATTTCCTCCTTTAAAGCCTTTCAATACACCTTTGTTCTTATCACGGTAAGCGATAGCCTTTTTAATATCGATGCCTTTTTCGTTGTAGAAGGCGGCGGTGTGATCGGAAATACCAACAACCTTTACACCATGATTAACAAAATGTTGTGCAGTAATTGAACCCACATTACCGAAACCTTGAACGGCAGCAGTACATTTGGTTGGATCCATTCCTAATTTCTCCATCGCTTTCAGAGCAGAAACCACAACGCCTCTTCCTGTAGCTTCAACACGGCCCAGTGAACCTCCAAGATGTAAAGGTTTTCCGGTAACTATTCCTGGAGTGAAGCCGCCTGAAATTTTCGAGAATTCGTCTACGATCCACGCCATTTCCTGTGGTCCTGTGTTCATATCAGGAGCAGGGATATCTTTATCAACACCAAAGATATCAGCCATGGCAGCTGTATAGGTACGGGTAAGGCGTTCCAACTCTCCTTTAGACATAGAGCGTGGGTCACATTTGATACCACCTTTGGCACCACCGTAAGGAATGTCGGCGATAGCGCATTTGAAGGCCATCCATGCCGCAAGAGCCTTTACTTCATCCGTATTAACATCCATTGAATAGCGAATACCTCCTTTTGAAGGTCCAAGTGCAGTGCTGTGGATTACCCTGTGACCTTCGAAAACCACTGTTGAGCCATTATCCATTTTGATGGGTAAGCTCACGTGAATTTGCTTTTCAGGACTCTTGATAATTTCATATACATCCTTGTCTAATTTGACAATGGAAGCCGCCATATTGAGACGGGCAATCATTTCTTCAAATGGGTTGGTGCTGTCAGTAGCAGTGTTCCCTTTCTTGGTGTTTTTATTCACAGAAATTAAGTTTAGTTAAAACAGGCAGCGAAATTAGGGATTTTTACCATCCTACCGCTAACTGACTGGTAAATTTTACCCCTGCTTACTTTAGCAGAATGTTGGAAAATATGGACCTAATGCATAATTAAGTAATTGATAAACAATAGAATAACTAAAATATTTCCTGATTTTAATAAGAAACTCTTATTTTTAGAGTATCAATTCCCCCGATCATGAAATTCCATTTATTTACCGTTCTGTTATGCTTTTATCAGGTTCAATTGATGACTGCTCAGACAGCGGTTTGCAGTCACCGAAAACCACTTAGCAACTACCGCACTATGCAGGTCAATGATTTCGACGCGGTGCATTTTGGTGTTCATATTGAAGATATTGATTTTGCGGGGCAGCAATTGGCGGGTCATACCGATATTACGATAAAAGCCACTTCTGTACCGGTGACGAATGTTCAGTTGGATTTGCTTGATTTTACTGTTGATTCAGTTTTATCGGGAACAATTACGAACACATGGAGTTACAATGATTCAATTTTAAATGTGAACTTAAATCCTGCTCTTGCTGTCGGCGACAGTCTTGTCATTTCTGTGTATTATCATGGAACGCCCTCACAGGATGCTTCAGGTTGGGGAGGTTTTTATTTCAGTGGTAGTTATGCATTTAATCTTGGTGTTGGATTCGATGCTGATCCGCACAATTATGGAAGAGCCTGGTACCCATGTTTCGATAACTTTACTTCAAGAAGCAGGTATGATTTTTACATTACCACAGATGCAGGATCGAAAGCATTCTGTAATGGAAATCTGGAGCAGGAGATTAATAATCCAAATGGAACGGTTACCTGGCATTGGAAAATGAATCAAACCATTCCAAGTTATCTGGTAAGTATGGCTGTTGCACCATATTACACGCTTGAGCGAACTTCGAATGGTATTCCTGTAGAATGGGCTACTTTAATTTCCGACACCAATCTGGTGCTGAATACCTTTTCAAATCTCGATACTACACTTTCGAGCTTCATAACAGCATATGGTGATTATCCTTTCGACAAAGTAGGATATTGTCTGATACCATTCAACTCAGGGGCCATGGAACATGCCTCGAGTATTCATATCGGACGTGCTTTCATTAATGGAAGCCAGACTTATGCCACACTTTGGGCACATGAACTATCGCACATGTGGTGGGGCGATAAAGTTACTTGCGCCACTGCCGGTGACATGTGGCTGAATGAGGGATTTGCCACTTATAACGAAGCCTTTTATACCGAAAAAGTACTTGGCGCTTCAGCTTACCGTGACTGGATCAGAAGCAATCACAGAAGGGTGCTTCAGTTTGCACACACTCCCGCACAGGATGGTGCATATCTCACCATGAACAATATTCCCCATGCAAATACTTATGGTTTTCATGTTTACCAGAAAGGTGCCGATTTGGTCCACACCATGAGAAATTATATGGGTGACAGCAGTTTTTTTGCAGGAACCAGGCACTATATGAATACCAATGCCTATCATCATGCTACCAGTGCCGATTTGAGAGATGCGCTTACTGCAGGTTCAGGAACTAACATGAATACTTTTTTTGATGATTGGATTTTCACTCCCGGATTTCCTCACTTTTCAATCGACAGTGCGATTGTGGTACCTGGAGGTTTAGATCATGTTTTTCTTTATACCCGTCAGAGAAGCAAAGGCAACAACCACATTTATAACATGAAAGTAGAAGTTAATTTTTCGAATGGTATTATTGATTCTACCGTGACTATTGTTATCGACAGTGTAACCAATTCATACCACATTCCATTGTATTTCATGCCTACCTGGATTTCTCTCGATCGTTTTGAAAAAGTCAGCGATGCAATTTCTTCTAATGAAAAAACCATTACTGCTACCGGAAGCCAGATCATTCCTGAAACCAATGTTACGCTCAATGTTATTGATGCAGGTACACCCTCAACGACTGTAAGGGTAGAACATCATTTTGTTTCTCCGGATCCTTTCAAGCAATCGAATCCCGGAATAAGACTTTCTGACTATCACTATTGGTCGGTTGATGGCATCTTCAACCCGGGATTTTATTCAAAGGCCATTTTCCTATATGATGGAAGCACAAGTGCCACAACAGGGTATCTCGACAACACACTTATTACCGGAACCGAAGACAGTCTGGTTTTGCTTTACAGGACCGGTGCCGGAGGCGATTGGCAGTTTATTAATGGCGTTACAAGAAATTCAGGTCCTTCGCTAACGGATAAGAAAGGCAGTTTTACAGTTGATACATTAGTGCGGGGCGAATATGCTCTGGGTTACTATGATTATACTGTTGGAATTGCTGAACTATCAGGTGTGAATGAGGTTGTTTTAATAGCGCAGCCTAATCCATCTTCAGGCACTGTTGAGCTCGTGTTGGAATCAAAAACATTTTCTGCAGGCAGCATCGTGATTTACGATGAAAACGGAAAAGAAATTAAATCGAATTTACATTTTAAAAGAGGCGACAAATGGGTGTTGCAACTTCAGGAATTCGGATCGGGAGTTTACCATGCGATCGTATTTGAAAAGGGTAAAAGAACAGCTATGACACCAATAGTAATTCAGAAATAAATGGTCATAGCTGCATCATTGTGCTTAGATAAAATTCAGCGAATCAAAATGAGTTCCCATTACAGGAGTTGGATCGGTATTCAACCATTTTTCAAGAATTGTTGAATAGATTTTCCTGAAATCTACTTTATAGGTGAGGTCCCCAGCAGTCAGGTTATTCAAATCAGGTGGTTCGTTCCAGAAACCATGTTTGCGTAATCCGCCACCTATCAGTATCAGATTGTTTCCTGCACCATGATCAGTTCCAAGGCTTGCATTTTCTTCAACTCGCCGGCCGAACTCTGAAAAGGCCATGATAAGAGTTGAGTCAAAGAGGTCATTTGCTTTTAAATCTGCCACCATCGATGCCAGCGATTCACTGAGTAAATTCAGCAAACGTTCCTGAGTAGGTTTTTGCCTTACATGAGTATCGAAACCTGTAATTGAGATATAGTAAATTTGAGTTTCACTTCCGGAACAAATCAATTCCGCAACTGTCCGCATGCGCTCACCGACCTGAAAATCGGGGTAAGCATTTTTCGATTTGAAAATTTTTGAATGGTTGTAAATGTACTCGGCAGAAGCCGATGTTTCAATCATGGTTTTAGCAAGATAAGACAATTGTTCGTGTTGACCCGGATCAATTACTCTTGTTATTTCCCTGAAAAAGGGATCTCTTGTTGCCTGAAAAATACGTTGGGGGTTTTTAATTGCCAGCCCTTTTATGTGTTCACCTTTAAGTGCAAGACTCAAAACATCATCAACTTCCATGGCAACATGAGAACTGTTGCAATTGTTGCAATAATGATCGAGATATCGACCCAGCCAGCCGGTTTCAAAATACTGGTTGGCATCACTTCCTGTTGTCCAGATATCCATCGACCTGAAATGCGATCTGTCGGGATTGGGATAGCCGACCTGATTTATAATACAGGCGTCGCCGTCCTTCAGAAGTTTTTCAAACGGCTTCATTACCGGATTTAAACCCATGTGCTCATCGATCTTGATGATTTCCTCCGGCTTGTATCCCATCAATGGCCGGTATTTATAATAGAGGTCGTCTCCGTAGGGAATAAAAGTATTGAGTCCATCATTGCCTCCCGAAAGCTGAATGACTATTAATTTTCTGCCGTTTTTTTTGTTTCCTGTCGTGATGTGATTTCCGGTTCCTGCAAGAAACTTAGGAATGAGAATTGATGTGCTTGCAAGAACTGAAATTTCCAGGAATTTCTTTCTCGATATCTTAGTCATGTTAACAGAGTTGATAGTGAGGAAGACTCATTAAATAAATTGCCATCTGTAATGTTTGAGCCGGACCCGGAGTATTGCCAATAAATGACTGCACAGTACTTTTCAATTCGGGAGTAAGATCCAACTGCAACAGGTGTTGTGACATTTCATCTATCAATAATGCAGGATCGGCGGAACTAAAATGACTTGTAAACGGTTTGGATTCGAATTCAGTCTTTACTTTTTTCTTGTTATTATTTTCTCTGACACCTGTCATCATTGCTTCCTGCGCATCAAACGATTCTCGTTCACGCAGCAGTGATTCGGCATCAGTTAGCAACACTTCCGGAAGTCGGTTTCTGTACATCATAGTCGAACTGTCGATCCAGTTTTTGCCTTTGGGCCATCCTGCAACATTCGGGGGGTCAAATAATATTTGCCCCATGATACCCATAATTTGAAACCGGGTTGCCGGATTGAGATAACGAATATTGAAATCGCGAGAGATGCCTGTGATTAAATCGACAGGAGATTTGATTCGGGTTCCAATGTTGCGTGGGTCATAAAACCAGGCAGAGGAAAATATCGACTTGAGCAATTGGTCAGTCCTGTACCCTGATTGATAATATTGTTCACTCAAGATTTCCAGGTGATGTTCATCAATTTCTTCATTCACAAACCAGGTGTAGATTTTGCGAGTAATAAAACGGGCGCAATCTTTCTTTTCCAGAAGGATGTTCACGATATCATTGCCATCAAAATTTCCTGTTTTACCTAATACGGTTTTTTCGTCGTTGTCATGATTTTCCTTTCTGAAAACAAAATTTCCATCATGATCAAATGCCCAACCTGTGAGTGCGCGCGCACACTCCTGAACGTCTTTTTCGGTATATTGTCCTCTGCCAAGAGTAAAAAGTTCCATCAGCTCACGGGCCAGATTTTCATTTGGGTGTGACTTACGATTCTGATTGTTATTGAGGAACTGTATCATTGCAGCATTATGCAAAATTTCCTTAAGCAAGTCATGGAAGCTGCCCAGGGCATGTGTGGCAATGATGTTGTAGTATTGCATCATAAAGGCAGGGTTTCCTATCCTGCATGCAAAATGTGACATCCAAAAGAATGCTACTTTTTCCCTTAGCAGGTTGTTGGGGCCTGCATAGCGATCGAGCAGTTTTTCGATAATATCGTAACGGGCTTTACGTTCATTTTTACGATATTCAACTCTCGCCTCTTTAGGCATTTTCTGAAGTTCTATTGCCCTAATTTGTTTCCAGTAATCAAGGCTAATGGGTTCATGCGGAGTTATTTTTTCAAAAAGTAATTTCAGATGATCTGCCGGAAGTTGCTTGTAATTGGTTCCTAATTGAGGTCCGAAGGCTGCCCGCCAGTAAAGGTGATTTATTTTACGTTGATCGCTAATCATGCAATTTTGACTTCGGTAGTTAGAAACGGTTTAGTGAAGGTACAAAAAAACCGTTTATGAGGCATAAACGGTTTTGAGTACATTTTATTGGAGGTTTTATTTTAACAGCACCTCATTTTTTATAAGTTCCCGATTAACGAGGTCATACCTGTTTCCTTTTGTCAGGAAGTGGGCTTTCAGGTTTTCTATTGTAATTGGTGATCCGTCCTGTAAATCAGCTATGTTGGAATGTTTTATTTCATGACCATCAACAATGGTAACATGAGTTGATCCAATGATCTCCAGATATCGTCCTTCTGTAATTAAAACACCTGTATCTTCTCCAAGACCAATTCCAATGCAGGCGGGGTTGCTTGCAACAGCGGTGGCAAGCCGACCGAACCGTCCTCTTTTATCGAAGTGAGAATCGATGATTACATTTTTAATAAAAGCAAGGCCAGTGGTAATCTTGACTTCACCTTTAAGCAGTGCCTGAGAGCTGCTTCCCTGATAAATCATAGTATTTGACATGGCCATTGCACCGGCACTTGTACCTGCAATAATAAAATCTTCATGCAGATAACGATCGTTCAGGATGTTCAGAATTTCGGTACCACCGAATATGGTGCTTAAACGTAATTGATTCCCACCGGTAAACATCACACCATCACATTTTCTGATGCGTTCAATGTATTCCGGATTTTTTGCATCTTCCCTCGATTTGATGTGCATCAACCGTACGTGCTGATTTCCCAGCTTACCAAAAGCATTGATATACGCTTCACCAACTTCTTCAGGAATTGAGGAAGCAGAAGTAATTACTTCAACATTGGAATCTTTGTGTCCTTTTATTTCATGCAATATGCGACTCAGTATCTGAAGCTCGAAAAAGTTGATGTTGTTTTTCTGTTCGTAATTAGGTTCCGGTTCGGTTCCTTTATCTTCGTTTCCCCCTATAGGGATCAGTTTTCCTTTTGGAATCTCCATGTCGTTTTTGAAAGATGAAGCGGCAAATTTAACGGAATTCTTAAAGAATGCCAGTTAATAATGGACCTGAACCGGAATATGAGGCCTTCATTCAAGTGCTAACTGGCTGATATTAAAAGGTATGTCAAGTGAATGATGATGTTCATAAATGACTATTGGAAATTTCGATCAACATAAGATCATTCAGCCTCCCTGGTCAAAAATGCAAAGGATAAAACAGCAAAGGATTTGATCGATAATCTATTGCTTTGGTAGTTGATTAGGAGGCAAATCGGGAACAGGTGTTCGGTGCTTAAAAGAAATGGTGTGAAATTTAAGCTGAGTTTTGATCTATAGTGTTAAATATCAAATAGTTTATGTTCTTTTCATGAAAGCTGCAAAATTGTTTTCGTTTGCGTTATTCGGAAACAATTCCTATTTTCAGCCAACTTTCATCACAAACTGAATTTATATGAAGATAATTGATATCCGTGCCATGCGCGGACCTAATTACTGGTCGATTCGTCGTCACAAACTGATAGTTATGAAGCTGGATCTTCAGGAACTGGAAGAACAGCCTACCAATAAAATTCCCGGCTTTCTGGAGCGACTCAAAGAAATGTTTCCTACAATGATAGAACACCGCTGCTCTGAGAGCGGTCCGGGTGGTTTTTTTAACCGGGTGAAGGAAGGCACATGGATGGGACATGTTATTGAACACATTGCTCTTGAAATACAGACTTTGGCAGGAATGGACTGCGGATTCGGAAGAACCCGGGGCACCGGAGAGCCCGGAGTTTATCATGTGGTTTTTTCCTATATGGAAGAAAAAGTAGGTATATATGCTGCAAAAGCATCTGTAAGGATTGCAGAAGCTCTTGTTTCGGGTGCTGCCTATGACCTTGGTGAAGACATTCAGCAAATGCGTGAAATAAGGGAGGATGAAAGGCTTGGGCCTTCAACCGGCTCTATTGTGGAAGAGGCTCAGGCCAGAGGAATTCCATGGATCCGTCTCAACCGACACTCACTGGTGATGCTGGGATATGGAGTCAACCAAAAGCGTATACAGGCAACCGTTACAAGTCAGACGAGCAGCATCGCAGTTGAAATTGCATGCGACAAAGAAGACACCAAGAATCTTCTGGAAGCCTCCAACATACCTGTTCCAAGAGGACGCATTATATATGATGAGGAGGACCTGAAAAAGGCAATTGATTCCATCGGTTATCCGGTCGTTTTAAAACCGATAAATGGAAATCACGGGAGAGGCGCAACCATCAATGTAAAAGACTGGGATGATGCTGTTGAAGCGCTTGCTGCCGCAAAACGTATATCCCGTGCCGTTATTGTTGAAAAATACATTACAGGATATGATCACAGGATTCTTTTAATCAATTACCGTTTTGTAGCTGCGGCAAAACGCACACCTGCAATGGTGGTTGGTGATGGTAAATCTACAATCAAGGAACTTATTGATGTGGTCAACAGTGATCCGCGCAGAGGATACGGACACGAGAAAGTACTCACTGCCATTAAGGTGGATGAAATGACCATCAATATCCTGAAGGAAAAACAACTGGAACTAGATTCGGTATTGCCCAAAGGAAAAGAATTGCACCTGAAAGCGACAGCCAATCTCAGTACCGGTGGTACATCAACAGATGTTACGGATCTGGTGCATCCATACAATGTTTTCATGTGTGAACGTATTGCCCGGATAGTTGGTCTCGATATTTGTGGAATTGATATCATGACCAATGACATCAGCCGACCACTTGATGAAGATGGAGGAGCTGTTCTGGAGGTAAATGCTGCTCCTGGATTCAGGATGCACATTGCACCAACAGAAGGATTACCGAGGAACGTTGCCGAGCCGGTTGTGGATATGTTGTACCCTGCCGGATCCAATGCACGAATTCCAATCATTGCAGTAACCGGAACCAACGGAAAGACCACGACTACTCGATTGATTGCCCATATGGCAAAAACTGCAGGACATAAAGTTGGCTTTACAACTACTGATGGAGTTTATATTCAGAATCAGATGGTGCAAAAAGGAGATTGCACCGGTCCTGTAAGTGCTGAGTTTGTGTTGAAGGATCCAACTGTTGATTTTGCAGTTCTGGAATGTGCTCGAGGAGGTATTCTGAGAGCAGGCCTTGGATTTCATAATTGTGATGTTGGTATTGTCACCAATGTGGCAGCAGATCATCTGGGATTGAGAGATATCAACACACTGGAAGATATGGCACGTGTTAAAGGTGTGATTCCTGAAAGTGTTTTTCCGGGTGGGTTTGCAATTCTGAATGCCGATGATGATCTGGTTTCAGGAATGGCACAGCAACTCAAATGTAAGGTTGCTTATTTCAGTCTGAATGAAAATAATCCACTCATCAAGAAACATTGTGAAGCCGGTGGATTGGCTGCTATTGCTGAAAACGGATACATTACCATTTCAAAAGGTAACTGGAAAATAAGAGTCGATAAAATTGTAAATATCCCGCTTACCTTTTCAGGGAAAGCGATATTTATGATTCAGAATATTTTGCCTGCGGTATTGACCGGCTTTATCAGAAATTTCAAAATGGAAGATATTCGTCTGGCACTGGAAACATTCATTCCGTCGCCGGTTCAAACTCCGGGAAGAATGAACCTATTCCAGTTCAAGAAGTATCAGGTAATGGTTGATTATGCTCACAACCCTGCAGGCTTCCAGGCCATTGCCAAGTTCCTTGAAAAGATTGATTCGAAGCCCAAAGTTGGTGTCATCGCAGGAGTAGGTGACCGCAGAGATGAAGATATTGTACTTTTAGGAACTTTAGCAGCACAAATGTTTGATGAAATTGTAGTTCGTCAGGACCGCAATTTGAGAGGACGAAGTGAACAGGAAATTATCGATCTTATGCTGAAAGGTATTCATCAGGTGAATCCTGAAAAACAGGTAAAGGTGATACCTACTGAAAAAGAAGCCATCGAATTTGTGATGAAGAATTCTAAAAAAGGATCCTTTATTACAATATGCAGCGATGTGGTACCCGATGCACTTGATCAAATCATGAAGTATAAAGAGGAAGAAGATAAATTTGAAATTCACGCTGAAGACATCCCGAATCAGCATTAAGATTTTAAGGCATGAAATTTCAGCCTGTACAATTCCGTGATACCGAAGAATTGTTTGCATGGCTTCCCGACAAGGAGAAAGTTATTACGTTGGCTATACGGGATATCATCCTGAATGTGATTCCGCATGCCAAAGAAAAGCTGGCCTATAATGTTCCATTTTACTATGGCAGGTCACGCATTTGTTTTATTTGGCCCGGTTCTGTACCATGGGGTACAACAAAAGAAGGTGTTGCAATAGGTTTGTGTAAAGGTTACCTCATTGAGGACCCATTTGAGTTGATGGAAAAAGGAAACCGGAAGGAGGTCACCATGAAAACCTTTTATTCCGTAAGAGATATTCCTGTAAAGGAACTCCGCTTTTTATTGTCGGAAGCAGCCCGGATTGATAAATCCTAGTGCTTAATGTCCGGGTTCTTTCGGCAATAGAAACCTGATTTTTATCGTGTTTTTGTTTACTGTTGTCAAAATTTCAGTCCTTTTAGCTCATTTTCTTACACAAAGAAAACTACCGTCGCCGGTTCCTGTTTTTTTATTTTCAAAGGTGTCAGGTACCATAATGTGTTTAAAAGATGTTCGGTAACCGGTCAATTTCAATTTGATTCTTACATTTTTCTGAAATTGAAATTACAGGCAAATTGGTGTCAAACCATGTCTTCTTGTGGTCGTATTTTAAACACAATTCAAGAACATGAGAAAAGGGCAGATTTTCACAATGTTACTGGGATGGTGTTGTATGTGCTCCATACATATCCATGCACAGAATCTGGTTGTTGATGGTTTTATCGGCAGTTCCAACACCAATTGGGGTGGGGGTGTATCGGAGGCTCCTTATAACAATTCTACATTTGAAAGCACCTATTTATCGACAGGATGCAATTCAAATTATGTTATGGAAGCTGATTTCGAATCGCAGCCCGTGCAAACCGTAACAGGTTTTAAAAGCGGTGCGCAATACAGAATCAGTTTCAGATACGGGTGGAGAAATACCGGATGTAATTCGAGTGTCAATCCCACTACCTTAAAAGTTGAGTTTACCGATGCCACGTCGGTTTTGTCTCAGACTATTTCTGTAGCCAACACCGTTACCACTTTAACGGCATACAGTTACGTTTTTACCAATAATAGCTCGACATCCCACACCTTAAAGTTTACGAATCCCGGTAATTCCAATACATGTGGTGTCATCATTGATGATATTTCTATCGTCAGAGAAGCATCACCTGGTGGAGTGGGAACCACCAACCTTAGTTTCTGGGTAAATCCCGCAACAACAGGACTTTCAGATAACGCATCTATTTACGGTATTATTTCTGCCGGATCGAATGTTCTGGCATTGATTCCTTATTGTTCAAGTCCGCCGGTTTATAAAACAGGTTTAACGGGTTCCGATTATTTAGTTTCAAATTACAATCCATATATTTCATTTAACGGATCATCACAGTACTTTCAATATCTCAGTTCTAAAGTTTCATTGATTGATGCCAGTTCTGGTGGATCGGGTGGTACGTTCTTTTCAATACATCAGGGAGGAGGTAGTTCACAGACTTACTTTGGTCAGCAGAGTAGTGGGAACAGCCGAATTCAGTCTCAGACCGGAAACTGGTTGCTTGCGAATGGATCCTCGTCAGGTACCAACAACAAAGCAACTTTTACGAATTCATCAAGAGTAAATCTGATTGCGACCTGTGGCAAAAGCAATGGCTTAACAGTTCGCGACAAGAACGGAGCTTCGCTTTCTGTTAGTAATACAACAGTGAATACCGATTATCTCACCATGGGGGTGAGGCTTAGTACTTCGGGAAGTTACTCACAATATTTCAGTGGAAATATTGCAGAAATAATCACCTTCAATACAATGCTTACCAATAGCCAGATGCAAAGAGTGCGTTCATATCTGGCATCTAAGTATGGTGTTACATTAAGTGACAACAGTACCACTGCAGGAACGGATGAAAGAAATTATGTGGCTTCAAATGGAACTACCACCTATTGGAATTATTCTTCCAATTCGGGCTATCACAATAATGTTACTGTTGTAGGAAGAGATGATAATACCGGATTAAATCAGATTAAATCAATTAGTACTGATGCCGATGCCAACAGTAATACCGGTAACGCCATGCTGATTATTGATAATGCAACTTCATTTTCATCTGATGTCAGTTACTTTGCTGTGGGCCATGATGGAGTATCGGTTTTAATGAATGAAACAGTTGATGTTCCGGTAACCATTCAGTCAAGGATGAAAAGAGTCTGGAAAGCCCAGAAATCAGGAACGGGAGTATCTTCATCTGTGACTCTTAGGTTTGATATGACCAACTTTACGCCGCTGACAGGAAGTCAACTTCGTTTACTGGTGAGTACCAGTTCTGTATTTGCATCAGCAACTATTTATGCAGGTTCATACGCTGGAAATACCTTCACGGTCTCACTTCCAACTACCGGAGGACTTTATTTCACTCTGGGGTCTGTGAATGCTTCAATGACTCCGTTGCCTCTTGAGCTCGTTGCTTTTGATGCATCTTTAAAGAATGATGTGGTAAATCTCAGTTGGTCAACGGCTACAGAAATCAATAACGACTACTTTACCATTGAGCGTACGAGTGACCTCATGAACTTTACTATTGTCGGATATACGGATGGTGCCGGTACGTCCAATTCAATCAGGAAATATCAGTTCATTGATGCTAAACCACTTCAAGGGTGGAACTATTACAGGCTGAAGCAAACTGATTTTGACGGACGCTTCACTTATTCAGACTTTGAAAGTGTAAATTATGAGAAGCGTAATACATTAGAAATGCAAATCACTCCGGTTCCTGCGCAATCGGGTAACACGGTGTTTATACTTTCCGGAATTCCTGACAAGGAAGTGAAACTGAGTGTTTATGATAGTAATGGAAGAATTGTTTTTTCACGATTCATAAAAACCGGATCATCAGGCAATATTAGATATGCGGCAGATTTTATTTCCGAACTTCCTCCGGGAGTTTATGTTGCTAAAGCCATTTGTGATGATCAAATGGTAACCAAGAAGTTGATTTACAGATAGTTTTTGACTCCGTCCGGATAATTTTCCGGTGAATGACATTTATCATCTATATTCTGCAATTGATTTGTTTACTTTGCAGATATTGAAGATAATTGTATAACCATGAAAAGGTGGATAGCCGGTTTTTTGCTTATTTCCCTCTTAACAGGAACCACCTGTGTGATGGAATTCTTCAAGATACCTTTTCTTATATCCCATTATTACGATCACAAAGAGTTATCAGGTTCCATTTCATTTGGAGGTTACCTTTTGCTGCATTATGTCAACGACATGCATGAGAAACAGGATAACGATTACCGTGAAGATCACCAGTTACCTTTTAAGACTCACGAAGTGGTCCAAATCCAGATTGCACCTCTGGCGAACAATCTGCATCTTTCATTTATCAGTGAATGCAGTAATTTTGATTACAATAATTACAAAGAAATGCGTATGCCTTTAGAAACCGGCAGCGATTTTTGGAACCCACCCAGGGTTTAATTTTTCTGAATTAACTATTTCTTATTATTTAATCATTTTTAAAATCTATTTAATATGGACAGTACTCATTTGCATTTAATATTAAATCATTTCCCAATTATTGGAAGTGTAATTGCCGTGTTTATTCTTATGTATGGGACTTACAAGAATTATATCCCTTTACAAAAAGTAGCGCTGGTATTGATTGTGGTTTTGTCAATTATTGCAATACCCGTATTTCTAACCGGTGAACCTGCCGAAGCATCAGTTGAAAATTTGCCCGGTGTTTCAGAATTGGTGATTGAAGAGCATGAAGAAGCTGCAGAATTGTCGATTTGGGTGATGGAGTTCACGGGTGTGCTTGCTTTTGTGGCATTGTGGCTCATCATGGGAAAGAAGAAATCTGCAGCACTAACTGTTTATCTGGTAATTGTTGCAGGGTGGCTTTCTTTTGCAATGATGGCACGTACGGGTTATCTGGGAGGCCAAATCAGACACAGTGAGATCAGAAGTGGCAATACTGCAGCAGCCTTGCAGGAGACTGGAGGAAGTGGAGAGACTGCCGAAGATGATGACTGAATTTAAATCTGAGACACGATGAAGAAAACACTATTTACATTAATGCTGATGCATGTCATCAGCTTAGTGAATGGACAACAATGGAGCCTGCTTCCTACACCTGCGCCCAGAAATTTATATGGCTGTTGGTTTGATTCTGGCAACCCTGGAAATGGTATGGCCGTAGGTTGGTACATTCAGTCATTCGACCTTATTCCTTTTGCCTTTAAAACTGCTGACGGAGGTTCAACCATTACTCCTCAGGGTCTCTTTCAGGTTTATTTTTATGCCTCGGAAGATGTTGCCTTTACCAACAGCAATAATGGAGTGGTAGTTGGTAACGGCATCCTGCACACCTCCGATGGTGGTGTCTCCTGGAATATCGTTGAAGATGCAACGGCTATGACAGGTGGTAAACTTAAGAATGTGATTTTTACCAACCCTTCAAAAGGTTATGCAACAGGACAAAGATACGACTTCAGTTACCAGTACATGGAAGGCATGCTTTATAAAACATCTAATGGAGGTGGTAGCTGGACCAATTTCACTATTTCATCTGAAGTCAATTCCGAGAACACCGATTTGCGGGTAGTTTGTAGTCCGTCGCCGGATACTTTGCTGGCGGGCTCCTATTCTTCATTTGGTACCGGAAGCACACTTTTTAAAAGTACCGATGATGGATTGACCTGGGTTTCTTTGCTCTT
>ERZ650309.242-NODE-242-length-27638-cov-3.877642_pt1 | contig 27638 bp, 21 predicted proteins | sample MGYA00376245_ERZ650309 | MGnify/ENA primary metagenome ERZ650309 (study PRJEB26733, sample SAMN07839294) | wastewater metagenome | biome: urban; feature: wastewater treatment plant; material: waste water | place: USA: North Carolina | collected 2016-04-26 ...
ACACGACGCTCTTCCGATCTAGTTTGCGGAGGTGTTGCGCACCCAAGGTGGCGTGACATCCGACCGTGTGCGGCTGCTTCTGGATGAACAAGCAGAGACCGTTCGCCGCACGCTCAATGGCATCAATGCAGGTCTGAAAGCACGCGCAACAGAGGGCAGATCCACCGCGCTGCTGGTGTTTTATTCCGGTCACGCAGATGCAGAGTCTTTGCATCTACGCGGGAGTCAGCTTCCGGTTGATGAGCTACGCGGGCTGTTGGCTGGCTCTGCTGCGACCATGCGAATCTTGGTCGTGGATGCGTGTCGTTCCGGCGCTGTGACGCGCGTAAAAGGAATGCGGTCCGCTGCCGAGTTTGCGATTCGCATCGAAGATCGGGTGGAAGCGGAAGGAACCGCGATGATCTCTTCCAGCACAGCGGGAGAGTCCAGTCAGGAATCAGACCGGCTGCGGGCTTCGTTCTTTTCGCATCATCTGGTGAACGCGCTGCGCGGTGCAGCTGATCGAAATGGCGACGGAAAAGTCACGCTCTCTGAAGCCTATGCATACAGCTATGCACAGACGCTGAAGAGCAGCGGACAGACGCTTTCCCTTCAGCATCCAACCTATTCCTATGATGTCAAAGGAAGTGGAGATCTGGTCCTGACCTCACTCAGTGGTGCAGAGCAAAACATCGCGCGGCTGCGTCTTTCGGAAGCCGGAACCTACCTGGTGACAGAAGAAAAGGAGAGCGGATCGGTCGTCGCTGAGCTGACTACTTTTCGTGATCATGCGGTGATTGCGCTGCCACGCGGAACCTACTTTGTGCAGCGCCGTGGCAGTCATGAATATCGCGAATATCTGGTGACGCTGTGGCCCGGACAACAGAGCGCACTGGATGCACAGTCCTATCGATCGGTCCGATATGATCAGCTGGTTCGCAAGCGTGGTGGTGCGCGTGCTTCGGTGCATGGCGTTCACCTGCTTGCGGGCGCGCGCGGAGCACTCCTTTCGGGGGAAGGTCCGACGGCAAGTGCGCTTTGGGGATACTCTGCGGATCTGCCTTGGCTGACGGTCGGGACACGTCTTCGGGGGAGCACGGCTTCGCTTTTGTCGATGGATGGCGGACTGGCTTCTCGTCACTATGAGCTGGGACTGTCGCTTCTGCTTCAGCGCTATGTGGACCTTCCGTGGTGTAGCTTGGCGTTCGGTGTCGCGATGGAAGGAACCTGGTATGTGCAGCGCTTCGATCCGACGCTGCGTGTGGTTGCAGATCGTAGCTCGTTTGGGATGGGCTTTTCGGCGCTGTTTGCCATGGAACGACAGCTTGTGTCGGGCCTGGGACTGCGTCTGGAGCTGGGCCCGGTCGCGAGTCTGTTTCGGGGCGCAACGCTTCTGAGTGGTGAAGAGTCCGGCAGTGCCACTCGATCGGTGTTCACATGGTGGCTCGCAGCAGGCGGTGTATGGCGCTTCTAATGCAAACAGAGAACCTTCAACGGCTGCTGCTGGGCGGACTGCTTCTGTCCGGCTGTGGCGACGCGCTGGTGGATGATTCCTTTCAAGGTCAGTCACTGTGGCAGATCGTCGGAAACACCGACACCAGGGCTGCGCAGATCGAAGGCTTTGATCATGTTCGCGTGGCGCTGTTTTGGAACCCACAGGGGGAAGTGGGAACCAGTCCAACCCAGCTTGTCGAGCAGCGCGCCGCATCGATGTCGACGCAGCTTGCGACACCGTTTCAGCTCCACATGTATCAGCTTCCTTCTGCGGAACACATCGCACGCACGAAGAGCGGACTGAGTCGTGGCTTTGGGATTGCGCGGCTGCTTGCGTACCTTGACCGTGATCAAAATGGACAGTATTCCGACGGTGATTCCTTCATTGGGGTCCTTCCCAATCGAGCCTTTGCGTATGTCCCGGCAGATCTTCCGGCCTGGGCTTCTCCCACTTCTGCGGTGATGCCCGCAGGTCTGTATCCGCTGTCGTTGCCGCAGCGCTGTGATGCAGTGATTCCCGCTGCCAGCGATGCTGGAACTTGCGGCATCAAGATCGGTGCAAGCTGCAAGCAGGACAGCGGCTGTGGATCAAATGGTGTCTGTCTGCGCGAGACCGACGTTCCCTGGCCAACCGGATACTGTACGATTGCAGAGTCACCGACGACAACCTGTCGTCCTGCGCAGGCTTCCTATTATGGCGTACCTCGCTACGGACTGTCGCCAAGTGAAGTCAGCGGGTACTATTTACAGATCTGTCAATATGATGCGGACTGCGAAAAGCCGGGCCTACGCAACAGCGGACTGTATGTCTGTGATCAGGGACTTCGGGCCTGTGTTCCCAGTGTGGGCGGTAAGCTTCCGGTTGGTGAATCACCCATGCTGGAGCCGTTCTGCATCGGTGGTGTTTGATCGTGTGCTAGCGATCTTGGAGGCTCTGGGAAATCACTTCATAGACGGCGCGAAGACGCGAGGGAAGAATGCGCAGGGTGCGCGGCTTGCGAATCGGACCGCGAGCGACTTGATGACCCAGACGTTGAAGCAGACTGCGCGCTTCAAGCACACTGAGCGTACTGGGAAGAAGCGATCCGGGCGCACTCTGTAGACCTCCCATCTGAAGCAGCGGCTGACGACGGCCAGCGAACGCAGTGGAGCGCGCACTTCCGATGTGCGGTGAGGGCGATGACAGCAGCAGTGCCAGCGCTGGATTTGTTGCAAACTGATCCCACAGATCTTGCAGTGCAGTGCGGCTCTGCAGCGGACGATCGAGCGCAACAATCAGTGAGCCCACCGACTGCGCCAGGGCTGAAGGAAGCTGCCAGCGCGCCGCAACGTGTGACACATTGAGCCGTCGCACCGTCGGTGGAGTCTGTCCGATCTGCGACTCTGTAAGCGGCGCAAACAGCAAGGCTGACTCCGTTTCGGATCCACGCGACACCACCATCACTTCCAGCTTGTGAAGCGGCACACGTGCGCGTGGATCGTCTGCGTGCTGGGCGGACTGGGACGCTGCTGATTGCGAACCAGACTGCACCGCCAGCTCTTGGATGCGCAGAGAATGCGCAAGCGCACGAAGCTGCGTGATGGGCTGATCTCCGTCGACAAGGACGGTCAGCGTATCTGTCTGTGCATCGTCTGTGCTGTGCTGTTCAAAGCGGCGCAGCAAGTCCGCACGACAGCGGATGTCGATGGCGCGCACAAGGGTCGTGATGTTGTCTGCGCGCAGCAGTCCTTGATATCCGTCCATCAGCTTGGGAGTCGCACCCGGACCGATGGCAGCGACGAGATCCCAGCCCTGATGAGCACTCTGCAGGGGCGCTTCATCGCACACCAGAAACACGGTCAGCGCTCCGTTCGGAAGTGACTGCGGAGGCGGCGCAAGGCTCTCAAAGCTGTGTCCCAGCTGGACATACACCACGGGAAGTAGCTGGCTGGGACTTGCATCTTGGGACAGCTCGCGCCGACCCCTTACGGTCTGTCCTTGGCGCGTGAGCTGATCACACAGCGTCTTGTGCAGCGTCGAAGAACCCAGGCTCACGGACCGCTCACAGATCCAGGTGAGCGGGGTCAGGCAGAGCTGCTGCCGCAGTCCATCGAACAGCAAAAGCTGCTCTCGCGCGGTGGAGATCTTCAGCTCTTTGGCGCGTGCGGTGAGCGAGCTGTCATGAAAGCGATACTCATAGACCGGATCGGAAAAGTCCGCGTGATGGACGGATAGGAGCGTGTTACAGAGCAGCCAGTAGTCGTAGTCTTCGACGGTAAATCGCTGACTGCTGTAGTCTCCGAGCAGGTGCGCAACGCGGCTGCGATACAGAAACGCTGCACCCACAAAGTTCGTTCCGGCATGCAGCAGATCGGTCTTTGTTGGGAGCTGTAGGTGCTCGCTTCCCGTCGGACTTTGCCATGCAGTGAAGAACTCACTATTTCGCAGCGGCTGTCCGTGCGCATCAATGAGATCTTGGTTTGCGTAGATGAGATCCCAGCTTGGATGTCTCTGTAGACAGCCAACCATCTGACGCAGAAACGACGGTCGCAGCCGATTGTCGGCGGAAGTCCAGGTCAGAAACTCGCCACGGGCCAGGCGAAAGCCGCGCGACAGTGTCCTTGGAATCTTGCGGTTTTCCTGATGAACGACCCGAATGCGTGCATCGCGGGCCGCAAAGTCTTCGGCAATCTGCGCGGTGTCATCGCGTGAGCCATCGTTGATGATGATGAGCTCCCAGTGCGGATGATCTTGCGCCAAGACGGAGTCGATTGCAGCGGGCAACAGATCCGCGCCGTTATAGACCGGAAGGACAATCGAGACGAGGTTGGGAATGCCAGGACAGCGAAGTCCCGACAGATCGAATCCCATGCTGATTTGTCGTCGCTGGCGATACTTCAGAAAGCGAGACGTGAGCCACTGTGTACGCAGCGAATGCAGCGCGCGCTCTTTGATTCGCACGACCTCTGCGGACAGATCGGTCATGGTGCAGCTGGCTCCTGGGTTTGCTCACAGAACTCGGCTGCGGAGCGAACGAAGAACTGGTGCTCTGCACAGTGAAGCGCTGAAGTGACGCGATAGTTGACGCGACCACTCCACAAGCGGAAGCGCGTTCCGTAAAACGAGTGAAAGCGTACATCGATGGGATGGGCTTGCAGCGCGCGAAGCTGCGCTCTGGTCAGCTTCTGTTCTTCGATGCGCTCAATCAGCGACGGTACAATCACCAGTACTTGGTTCCCAAGCAGCGCGATGAGCAGCGGCCACACAAAGCGACTGTGGTGAATGCGGAGCAGCAAAAGGACAATCACCGGAACCAGCCACAGCTGCGGAACATAGCGAGCCCACCAGGCTGCAGGATTGATCAGACAAGACCCGACAAGACCGAGCAGGACATAGCAGCCGATGCGCAGGGATTCGCTGGTGACTTGTCGTTTTTCCCGTCGAGAAGTCGGTGGTTTTGGATTCCGCAGCTGGGTCAGTGTCAGCGCAACCATCGCGAAGACAGACAGAATCAGCGTGCCCCCAAACCACGGACCAAAGCCGCCGATGCGGGCATCAGGAATCACAAACTCCTTTAGTTCCTGCTTGGTGACAGAAAACGGAATCTTCCAGCGCGGCCACTGTCGATCGTTGCTCGACTGCGAAAACAGCGACTCTGTCAGCGTCAGTAGCCGAGGCTGGGCGGTAAACGCGGGGCCCAGCTGATCGCTCATCAGCTCCGCCGCAAGCTTTCCGTGCAGCGGATGAAACGGATGACGGCCAGAGAGGAGGTTGGTGACGTAGGGCTGGAACCCCAGAAACAAGACGCCAAACACAATCCCGAGCGTCTGTGTTAGGAGCACCGCACGCAGTCGCGTACGCAGGCGCAGCAGCACAAACAGCAGCAGACAGAATGCATACACACAGGCGTAGACCACGCCGGTGAACTTGACCACACAGAGCATTCCCATCGCCGCGATCATGGCGAGCAGATAGCGACCGCGCGGCTGCTTCACATACAGCACCGCAAGGCTGAGCAAGAGGGTCAGCAGAGAGCCAAGGCTCCCATCGACGTAAAAGGAACCGAGCTGACAGACCGCGACAGGACAGAGCGCCGCAAGCAGTGCCAACAGGCCGCTCATTCCTCGCTTCAGCGACAGGGCTCGACACGCCGCATAGCCAAGCAGGACGGCTGTAACCATCAGCGCAGGAGACAGAAGCTTGGCCGATTCTATCTGCTTTCCTGATAGGTACAAGATCGCGCCAATGATCCAGTTTCCTTTGGGATAGCAGTTGATCCACTCGATGTCTCTGTGCCACATCGGCAGCGGCGCATTCCAGACCGGATTCCATCCGTGCGCGAGCTGATACACCGCTTCCTGATGATAGGTCTGTCCATCCCAGGACAGATCGTAGATCTGACCACAGACCATTCCCAGCGCGAGCAGTCCCGCCGTGAGCGCAGCCAGATCAAACAGAGGCGTTCGACTGAGCTTGCGTGCCACGAGCAGCATCACGACCCCCGCAAGGAGGAGCGGCAGCCGATTCAGTCGCAGATGTAGCAGCAGCAGCGCTTGTCCGCACGCGGCGAGCGAGGCAAAAAAGGTGAGCAGCAGGAGTCCGAAGCGCTCTGCGGTTCCGGTGGTGATCTGTTTCATGGCAGAGCGCGTTAGCGACTGGCGCGTTTTTTGTCTGTGCGGGCGTCTGGCGCGGAAGACGGTGTGCTTTTCGGTGCCGCCTGCGCTGAACCTGCAACGTGAAAGGAGTCTCGGAGTGCGCCAGTCTTGAACACTTCCACAATGCGAGCAGAGGCGCGACCGTCACCGTACGGACTGACCACCGCGCTGTGGGAATCGCTTCCTTGCAGCAGGGCCGATGCACGCGACACGATCTTTTCTACGTCGGTACCAACCAGCTCGGCGACTCCCGCATCGATTCCTTCGGGTCGTTCGGTGGTTTCACGCAAGACCAGGACACGCTTGCCCAGCGCGGGGGCTTCTTCCTGAACGCCTCCAGAGTCGGTCAGGATCAGATCCGCAGCGGCGAGAACAGAGACAAAGCCCGGATATTCCAGCGGCGCACACAGATAGATGCGTGGATGCGAAGCCAGATACTTCTGCGCGGCTTCCTGCACGTTGGGATTGGGATGAACCGGATACAACACATGCAGGTTGGGATGCTGATCAAGCAGCCGCAGGACCGCTTGACAGATGCGCACGAGTCCGTCGCCAAAAGACTCCCGACGATGTGCAGTCAGCAGCGCGAGCTTGCTTCCTGCGGGCAGGTTCATCGGCAGCGCGTGGCCTTGCTTGCGGACGATGTCTGTTGCGAGCAGCAGCGCATCAATGCCGGTGTTTCCTGTCACAAAGATGGCGCTGTCTTTGTATCCTTCTTTGCGTAGGTTGTCGGCAGCTCCGTCGGTGGGCGCGAACAGATAGTCCGCAAAGACATCGACCAAGCGACGATTGGCTTCTTCAGGAAACGGCTGCTGAAGATCAAAGGATCGCAGTCCGGCTTCCACATGTGCGACCTTGATGCGCTGATACAGCGCGGCCAGTCCAACGGTAAATGCCGTCGTGGTATCGCCTTGCACAACGACCAGATCCGGGCGCGTTTCCGCAAGCAGCTTGTCGGCGCGTGTCAGCACGTTGCACGTCAAGTCCGCCAGCGTTTGACGCGGCTGCATCACCTGCAAGTCCACATCAGGACGGACATCGAAAAAGGACAGCATCTGCTGAAGCAGCTCGCGATGCTGCGACGTGATGCAGGTGGTCACGCGGAAAAACGGATCACTGCGCAGCGCGTGATAAAGCGGTGCAACTTTGATCGCTTCTGGGCGTGTTCCGATGGCAAGAAGGACATGCATGATGGGTTTCCTAAGCGTTGGTTAGGGAGCGGACGTAAGGCTACGGAAGGTCTTGGCGTACCGCGACAGAATCGCAGTGGGATGAAAGACCCGTCGAGCATAAGCGCTGATGGCGGTTCGTTCGGCTCGGAGTCGGTCGCGCTCACGCACCACGCGAACCATGGCTTCGGTGAGCTGCGGATGATTCGGCTGCTCCGCAGAGAGCGCGATGCGAACCAGATCGTCGAGCTGAAGCTGCATGATGTCTCCGCCGGGGTTGGGAATCACAAAGCCACGCTCTGCATCGGCTCCGCACAGCTCTTCCGCGCTGCCACACAGGCTGTGGATGAGCGGTGTTCCTGACAGCAAGGCTTCGGTGGCGGCCAGGCTCCATCCTTCAAAGAAGGAGTCCATCACCATTGCATCAGCGGCAGACAGAACCGTGGATACATTGGGATGATAACTGTCCAGTCGAATGCGGTCGCGGCAGGGGAGGGCAGCGACGGTGGCCTGAAGCTGCTGGAAGTAGGCTTGCTCTTCCTTGGGCGCGTTTCCCATACACAACAGAAACGCACTGGGATCGCGCGCTGCCACCTGCGCAAATGCATGCACAATGCCCAGCTGATTCTTCTGCGAGCAGTAGCGTCCAAGACACAGAAACACGGTTGCGTCGTCGGAGATTCTCAGCTCTGCGCGGGCTGTCTGCATGTCTACGGCGGCGATGCGATCGGGATCAATTGCGTTCCCCACCACCTGGACCAGATCTTCGGACAGCGTGTGATTGTGCGCGTGATAGTAGCGCTTCACGAGGCTGCTCACCGCGAGTGCTTTGGCGAAGTGACGACTGCGCTGGGACTCGGTCTTCCACTGTTCACCAGACAGCCAGACATAGGTGTTGTGAATCGTCTCGACAACTGGCTTGCGCAGGGTCGCTGCTGCTTCGAGCGCGGGCAGGCTGGCATAGTGCGAGTTCACCACATCTGGCGCGAGTGACTGGATCTGCTGGATCAGCGCGGTGGTGCTGCCGTTTGCAATCATCACTTGATGACCTTCGCGCAGCAGCTTGTCGGCGACAAAGCCACCGTGGGACAGACACGCCACCGAGGTCTGGATTCCGTGTGAAGGGAGGTTGCGAACCAGGAACGCCACCACTTCTTCCAGTCCACCAACATCCAAGGAATCGACGAGCATCACGGTCTTGCGCAGCTCGCTCTGTGTGCTGACGATGCTGGAAATCGGCTGCGGCTCCGCATACACAGGAGGCTCAATTCCCGTCTGAGGCTGCGTGACCGCGAAGTCCTGCGCAAACGTGTTGGCGTGCGAAAACAGACTGGCCAGAGACTGCTCGGGCTGCCAGGACGCCAGATAGGAATTGAGTACTTCTGTCTGCATCATATTGCGCGTAAGACCCTGCGCAAACTGAAGGGACAGCGATGGATCTTCGCCCAAACAGAGCTGATACGGAGCGATGATCTGCGGCGCTCCTTCACACAGAATCAGCGGATGTTGGGTCGCAAACGCTTGGCCGAGCTGGGCCAGATATTCAGAAAGAGACAGCGGCTGTTCACACGGCGGAATCAGCAGCCACTGCGCCGATCCATAGACCAGATACTGCGCGTCCAGCTGATTCGCCGTGACCAGCGCTGCGTTCTGTAGACCGTCGAGCTGAGCGCGCTCTGTGGGGCCGGACTCACTGACGAACAGGAAGAACGCCCATGGGTTGGCGCTGATGATCTTGCGAAGCTGTGCGAGACCGCTTCCCATGCGCGCAAGCGGAACCGAGATGGCAAAGACCGGACGTCCACCTGCTTGACTGGGAATCATTCCTGAAACGGGCTGAACATCTCGCGCTTTCCACAAGACTGCGGGCGGCGTACATCCTTGCGGAATCCGTATCACGCGATCTTCGCAAGGGGGCAGCGAGTCATCGACGGAAGTGCGCTTGGGAGGCCGACAGATCAGCTCATAGGAATCGGACAGGACACGGGCAACCACCTGCCAGCTGCTGTTGACGTTCAGCTGGCACTCCTCATCGATCAGACGGATTCGCTTTTGACTGCTGTCTCCTTCGGAAATGACCTGAACCGGAAGAAGCAGCAGTGTCTCTGTAAGCTGCACGCGGACGCGATGTGGAATGCTCTGATCCAGCACCACATCCCAGCGCTTTTGGGCAAACTGAACGCGCTGTGCTTCCAGGCTTAGAAGCTGATTGACGCGGGTAAAGTGTGCGTTGCGCTCTTGGGTCAGCAGATCGTGGCTCATCGAACGCTGATGCACGCGATAGCTGTACAGGGGCTCTACGTTGCCAATGTGAAGGAGTCGTCCGCACCGTCGGAGACGAAGCCAGAAATCATAGTCTTCGGCACCACGTAGGGAGTCCGCGTAGACATGTCCCATCGAATCGGACGCACTGCGCCGATACAGAAAGCACGCGTTGATGTAGTTGTCGCGCTCTGCGCTGAGCGGAACATCAGATCGATACAGTCGAATGACTTCAGGTCGCAGCGGATCGACGTTCTGCTCGCGATAGGACTTGTCGGTGAGCGCATTCCCATTGTCATCAATCACCTGGACATCGGCATACGTCAGGACCGCTTCGGGATGACGCAGCAGCACATCCGCCAGGCGCGCAATCGCATGCGGATGCATCAAGTTGTCAGCGGAAGTCCAGGTGAGCAGCTGTCCTTTGGCGAACTGAAACGCATTGCTGAGCGCGCGCGGAAGCTTCTGATTGACCTGACGAAACAGGCGAACAGAGGGCAGATCGAGCAGCTCTCCCAGCGTGGCCACAACGTCTTCTTTGGAGCCATCATCGACGATGACCAGCTCCAAGTTGGGATAGCTTTGGGACAGCACACTCAGCACCGAGGAACGGAGCAAGTCGGTCTGGTTGTAGACCGGCAAGATCACGCTGATGAGCGGCAGTCCTTGATGTCGTAGCAGTGCCGGATCGGCAAACAGATCCACAGCGAGCGGCTGCGGAAGGGAGTGGCTTGTCGTTTGGCTGCGGGGCGTGCTGCGGGCTGGCACCTGCAGCGAAGGCTGCGGTCTTGTCTGTTTGTTCTGGGCGGCTGCGTTGAGCTTGTCTTTGAGAAACGTCGGAAGGAAGCGCTGCACAGGCGTCGCAAGTCCAGCAGGCACAACGTGCTCTGTGACGTACTCTGCAACCGATTCTGTGAGAGCCAGGCTGGCTCCGGTCAGCTTGCGGGCGGCCAGCTGGACGGGACTCTGTCCCGCTGCAAGGCTCTGCACATAGCGCTGGGCTGCGCGCATCGTTCCGATCGAGCCACGCTCTTTGACCTGCTGAAGTCCAGAGAGCAGCGCGCGACTGTGTGGCACTCGCTCAATCGGCTCGGTGATCGATCGACCGATCTTCCATGTCATCGATTCCAGCAGACGCTGATTCGACTGCCACAGCTGCGCGGCTTCCTGTTCCAGCTGATGGCTGCGTGCAGAGGCTTGCTGCTGCTGCTGCTCTAGCTCCGCTTGATGACTCTTTTCGCGCAGAGCGCTGGTGATGGCATGCGCATTCGCCAGCCACGCGCCGCACAGCGGCTCGGTAGACAGTCCTTGGCTGAGCAGCGGAATGGACGCGGAATACTGCTCGGACTGATACAGAAGCGCACCTTGTAGCGCCGACCACAGTGGCGCAGCAAGTAGTCCGTCCGCGCGATCGAGGAGCTTGACCAGCGACGGAAGCTGTAGGAACGTCGCGAAGAACCAGCCAAGCTCTGCTCCGTAACGAAGCACCTCTTCATCATGGGCGGGTTCCGATTGATCAGAAAGGAGCGCTCCGATGCGTCGATCCTGATCCGTGAGCCCACCGATGCGAACCATTCCGATGATGCTGGTCCACGACTGTCCGACATCAAAGCTCAGCAGCAGCGGCTCGCAGCCAAAGACATCACGCAGCGCACGATCCAAAAAGAGGCGCGTAAGATATGTAATATGCTCAAAGGAGCTGTTGAGGCAGATCCAGTCCTTTCCGTGCTCTTGTGCGCGACTGGAACCACCGTCGGGGGTTGCGAACAGAAAGACGCCACCTGGACGCAGCGTTGCTTTGACCTTTTCAAAGGTCTTGCGAAGCTCCACAACGTGTTCGATGAAGTCCCAGCCTGTGATGAGGTCGCATTTTTTGGGCTGCGAGCGCTCAAATGCAGAGACGAGGACTGGGAATCCTTGGGCGCGGACAGACTCGGCGGCAGAGTCGCTGATATCGACGCCAGCGCAGTCATAGCCAGCGGCTCCGGCCATCTTCAGAAAGTGTCCGGTTGCGCAGCCCACATCCAGCAGCTTGAGCCGAGCGGAGCCCGAGTTTGCTGCAAACAAGCGAGTCAGTGCAAGCTGCCAGCGAAACGAAATGGGATGGAGTTCATCATAGCGATCGTATCCGTTTCCAGCCTCGGCGCTGGTCTTGTGAAAGTAGTCTGATCCGTACAGTGCGGTGAGATCATCAGGAATGTCAGAAATGAACAGGAGTCCGCAGTCCTCACAGCTGACAATGGAGCGGCCATCGGCGCGCTGATAGGCCGACTGGAGACGAGCGGAGCCGCAATAGATACAAGACTGCGTAATCATGGGGGGTCGTATAGCTTGATTGCGCGACGGCTGTCAACGGGCGGACCGACTGGAGACTGCGCAGGTGGGCACCAAGGAATCGCTGGCACGCTACAGAGGACGTCTTGACATCGCGACCGGTTGCGGAGTACAGGCTGGTAAAGACATGTCCTTTCCTGACGCTGTGCGTAATGGATGGAGTTCCTTCAAAGAAGACTTCTTCTTGGGCGGAATGGCTGGCAAGCGCCGCTTTTTGAGGCGACTGACCACGTACTTGGGAGACATGCAGAGCGCGCTGCATCAGCGCTGGACGCCGGACGAAGGGAATCAGCCTCCAGCAGCGTATCGGCGTGATCTGCTGTGGCAGCTGACGACTGCGGATCGGGAGACGCCAGGTGCGATGCCGGTCCGTTTAAGTCCGGTGAAGACGGTTGCGCTGCTGACCAATCAAGTCCTTGATTGGAGCACGCTCCAGCCGACCTATGGTGGCGGTGAGCGCGTCTTCGAGGGCGACGTCGTGGTGTGAGGCGATGGCCTTCGCGATCGACTCCGGCAGTCGCCACGCCCGCGCACCACTTGGCAGCAGCGCGGTCAGGAAGCTCTTGTTTTCGCCGCCGATCTTGGCGCGTGTGACGTAGTACAGCTGGCTTTCGTCCGACGACAGACCGGCCAGCGTCTCGCCCGGCTCAAGCGCAACCCGCGCACGCACCGTGCCGGTCTGGACATCGCGCAGCACCAGCTCGCTCTGTCCTTCGCGATACATCACGACGCCTTGGCTGACGACGAAGCGCGAGCGCACATCAGATGCGACCGAAAACAGCTCTTTTCCGTCGGTCAGATCGTAACCAACCACGCCTTGTTCAACCGACTGGCTGGCTTGTGCTTGACCGACGCGACGCTCGGGCCCGACGGCGACAAACACCAGCGCATGACCCGTTCCCGATCGCGGAGCGCTCGCCACCTTGGTGGACTTGATGCGCTCGACGGTGGGCTTCACCGTGTGCAGGTCGTTGTCTTGGGTGTGAACCGAAAAGGCCGCTTCAGCACAGCCGAGCATGGTCGTCGCGCATGCCAGCGTCAGCGTCGAGAGTGAGCGGATGATCGTCTTTGCGGTGGTCATTTCGCGGTCCTCTGCTCGATGATCTTCTGGGCCTCGGCGCGAGAGGGTCGGGCCTTGGACTCTTTGTCGGTGTCGGTGGCTTTGACGTAGTCGCTCAGGAAGTCGACCGGCTGATCGCCCGGCATCTTCCCGAGCATCTTGACCACTTCGGTGCGAACCGGCTCAGGACCGAAGTCGGATCGCTTGAGCAGCGCACCCAGCGTCGCCGTGACCAGGTAGTTCGGAACCGTTCCGATCATCTCTCCGAGTGCGCGGGCTGTATCTGGACCGCCAATCAGACCGAGCGCTTCGGGCGCTGCCGTGTCTTTGCGCTGAAGCAGCTTGATGAGCGCTGGCTCGGCGGACTTTTCCCGACGCAGACCGAGCGCTTCGGCGGCAACCTGACGAACTTCTGCACTTCCGTCGGACAGCGACGCGATAAGCTGCGGCACAATCTTGGGTGCCAGCTCTTCGTGCGGAACGCCCGGCTTTGTCGTCACAAGCTTCGCCGGTTTTTTGCCGACTTGTGGCTTCGCTGCCGGTGCGGTTTCCTCGGGAGCCACCACCAGCGCCACCAGACCTTGCGTCGCCCGCTTGCGCAGGTCGGGATTGCGATGGTGCGCGTACAGCTCCAGAATCGGCAGCGCATCCGCACTACGCAGCGACGAAACAGCGGACAGAGCCGCCGCCGCAACCTTCGGGGACACTCCGATGGCGAGCGCGTCAAGGAGTGCAGCCTGGGCCGTCAGCGTCTTGGCTTCCCCGAGCTTTCGGGCCGCCGCCGCCGCTTCGCTTTCCGTCGTTGAACGCAGCCGCGCAATCAGCGTCGCTTCGTCGAGCACCGGCGCTGCCACCGGCTGGCTACCGGCTTCACCGACTGCGGACTTGGCTGTCGCCGGAGATGCGGTCTCTTCCGCAACACCAAGCGACGGCAAAAGCCATGTCACACCGCACAGAAGAACTGCTTGCAAGCTCGCCGGGGGCCTCGACCTCATCATGGGGCAGCCTCTCACTCTTTCTTTTTCGTATCTTCCTCGGAGAAATCGACCTTACCCGAGTACTTCGGAGCCTCGCCGCGCAGCGTCACTTCACCCTTGGCGATGATGACGCGACGACTCTCGATGGCGAACAGGTACTTCTTGTTCATCTCGATGTCTTCTTTGTCCAGCTCGACGGAGTTGAAGATCGCGCGCTCGCCTTTGCGCCCGAGGAATGCTTCCCAGGCACCTTTTTTGGCCTTGGCGTTTGCGCCGTCTGTGATGTCGTAGATGACAAAGTTGACCTGCACGTCATTGACCGGCTGAGCGAAGAACGCCGCGTAGTAAATGGTCAATTTGCCGGTCTTCTTATCGTAAAAGAGCGACGATTTGTTCAACTTTTTCAGCCGGGAAACGTACTCGCCCGCCGAGGTCCACTTGAGCGGAAACGACGAGTCGCTGATGAGAAGCTGACCCTTCAGCAGATCTTCGGGCTTGGCGGCTGCCGACGTGACACTCGGCGCAAGCAGCAGGCCAAAGAGCAGTCCTTTGAGCAGCGAGCGACGGCTCACGGAAGGACGGGGTAGGGCATCGTGGGTACGGTTGTCCGCCACACAAGCGGAACGCGGGGGCTGGCTCATGGAGTTCTCCTTCGACGGTGATCGCTTCAAAGTGGGCAACGACTGTCTGACGTACAGCCAGGGTCTGGTCTTCGCGATTTGTAGCTTGCGACACGCTACACGCAGCGGGCGGTGGCTTTCAACGACTGCGAAGCTCGCGCAGGCCGGATAGACCGACTCGACCGAGGATGACACCTCCGGCCACCGTCGTGACTGCACCGGACAGCAGCAGCAGCGGACCTGTGACGGGAATTCCTCGGGCCTCGACGGCAGGATCGGGCAGCTGGGACGACGAGGTGCTCCACAGACCAATGCCGGTTGCCATCAGCACCGCCCCGCTGGTGACCAGCGACAGACCGACGGAAGTGAGCACCAAGCGATGGCGACGCGACGCTTCGACGGGAAGACGCAAGCTCAGGCTCAGATCGCTCGGCACGTTCAGCAGCTTCGAGAGCTGCGGCGCGCTCGCAAACGTCGCGGTCACTTGATACTGACCTTCGGTGAGCAGCAGCGTCTGCGGTCCCGTCCCGATAGTAAATCCGTCCAGGTGCAGCTTGGCCGTCGGCTCTGTGTCGATAAGCGGCCTGGCGCGTGGAACATGTCGTCGAGACCCGAGCTGTTTCACCACAAAACGAATGGCTTGATCGTCGCTGTTACAGGTTCGACAGCGCTCGCTCTGCACCGATCCCAGCGCACCGTCTTCACTGTCGACCTGTCGCCCGATCCAGCTTCCCGTCGCTTGCTGCTGTAGCATGATGGTGCTCTGCGCCCCGAGCATTCGTCCGACGCGGCGCATACACAGCAGGCTCTGCGCGCAGCCATCGTGATCGGGCAGGCTCGACAAGATCAGCTCACGATCGCGCTCGGGCACGACGGTGAGACCCGCTTCTTCGGCGGCTCGCTGCGCCACGGTGAGCAGCTCTGGATGCGTCGCCATCACACGCTCATCGGGCAAGATCAAGACCGCGTCGGGAAGCGTGCTCTGAATCGACACAGAATCGTCGCTGTGTAGCTGGACTTCGTGAACCGTCTGACGATAGCCAATCTCGACGGAAACACGATGATTTCCCGTTGACAGCACGAGCGGCGACTGAAGCGGCAAAGAACCATGGAGCTTTCCGTCGACAAACACAAACGCTCCGTCTGGACCTGTCAGCGTCACCGTCGCGGTCTGCTCGCGAAGCTCGGCCTTCACCGCGTCCGCTTTGGCTCGTCGCTCGCTCGTCAGCTCGGTGCCTGCGGTCGCGACAAAGCGTCCCAGCAGATCCGTCGCCAGCGTCAGCGAACCCTTTTGCCGATACAGCATTCCCAGGTTGTAGAGCAACAGCGGCGAGGGAGACAGCTGATAGGCCGTTTCCAGCCGAACCCGTGCTTCTTCGTCGCCTGCCGCTTGATTCCAGTCGCTGAGCAGCCGTCGCGCCAGCCTGCGGGCCGTTCCTCGCGCCAGCGCACAGGGCGACACGCTCTTCGACGGAACATCATCGAATCCAACCGGCGCAGGCTCGTCGAGATCGTGGCTGTCCTTGTGGGCCAAGTCGGGCAGCTCGCGACGGACAGTGCGGGCCAGCGCGTGCAGATACGGTTCGCTGCGCGTCGTCGTACAGTCCTGACACATCGTCTGACGCTGAAACAGCTGCGCACCTTGCGGAATCGAGATCACCTCCAGCGACAGCTTCGACAGACGCTCACTCGACGGACTGTGCAGATCGATGCTGCGAATGACCATCACGCGCTCGACGTCGAGCTGCTCACCGATCCAGATCTGACAGCTGGGCTGCGTCAGACAGCCGGTGCGATCCGTCACTTGTCCAAGCAGCAGCTCTCGGTCACGCGACGGAACCAGCGTGATTCCTTGCTCGGCAAAGATCGTCGCGATGTGCTTCTGATGCGTCGGTGAAAACTCCGGCGCGAGCAACACCACCGCGTTGGGAAGCGGGAGCCGAACCTGGCTGAGCTTGCTTGTCCCCAGCGCACTTCCGTCGCTGTCCGTCACGGTCGTCTCTCGCTGTCGATAGCCTAGCTCGACGCGAAGATGATGCGGACCTGACGCCAGCAAGAGCGGTTTTGCCAGTGGCGCTCGTCCCACCAAGTTTGCGTCGACGAAGACCACTGCTCCTGGCGTCGTGACCAGATCGACTTCATAGCTGTGCGTCGGAATGTGAGAGAGCGATCGGTGAATCGCAGCGCGATGTTCCGTCGGAAGCTCTGCGCCAACTTCCGCTTGATAGCGACGTAGGAGATCCGCTGCTTCGACGGCACTTCCATCCCGCAAGCGAAGCAGTCCCAGGTTATAGAGCAGCGACGGAGCTGGTGACAGCTGATACGCCGTCTCGACGTAGAAGCGAGCGACGCTCGGTGATTCGGTCTGCGTCGCTTTTTCGAGCAGCTTGCGCGCGACGAGCCGCGCTTGACCGGCCCACAGCGCACAGTCGCCGGGTTTCGGTAAACTGGAATGTTCTTCCGCCGTCGCGCTTCCGACAGAACAGATCCACAGCGTCAGCCAGACCGCGACAAGCCACAGACGACGACGGATAGGCAGGTTGGGCCGTTCCGCCAAGCGAAGCATGGGTTTCGTCGCGGCTACGCGCGATCCTTACAGGGGCAGGCCGACAGTAAATGCCGGAGTGATCGTGACATCGACCTTGCCCGACGGCAGATCGTCGCCCGCTTTCACCGTCGGCTTTCCGCTCAGCATCAGCAGAAACGGCACCTTGGGATTCGACAGGTAGTAGCTGAAGCGCTCAAACGCTGGCGATCCCGCTTGAACGATGATCTTGCGCGACTTGTCCGCGACGACGGTGCCCTTGGCGATCGCCGGAATCTTGTCGATCAGATAGACATCTTTGTCCGTCGGTGTCTTTGCCGTTTCCGGGCCGATGTACAGCTCCATTTCCGGCAGATTCACCGTCGAGGCATTGTTGGCGCCGTAGTTTAGTTCGATCGCTTTCACGATCGAGATCGCCTTGCTGCCCACCGTCTGCACGAACGTCGGATCGTTGCTGAGCGTGACGGGATAGCTCTTGGTGACGGCAATCTCGGCGGAACAGGACTTGGCGGTCGTGTCACAGATTCCCGTCGCAGTGCCACCAGCCGCAGACACCTGCGTCGCCAGCGCGCTGCACTTTGGATCGCCAGCGACCGTGCAAGCCACCGTCGGAACCTTGCCGGTGGTGGTGCCAAAGTCGAGGCTGAACTTCTGCGTCGACAGCTCGAACGTCTTGTCGAGGATGTTGGTGGAAATCAGTCCACATGCAGTAAGGCCCAGCGACGACACTGTGACGGCGCAAGCCAGTCCCAGCGTGCCTTTGAGCAGCGTGCGACGGAAGGAGTGGACCGTAGGAGTGGTTAACGTAGTGGGATTGTGCTTAGGCTTCATACGGTCATCGTAACACGTCGCGGAGCGGCTTGGCCTCGGCGATCAGCGTCGGAGATCCTGCGGGTTTGAGCAGGCTTACGGGCCGTCCTTTGGCATCCCGCAGCTCGACCTTCACCGCTTGATCCGCAGCCAGATCGGTAAAAAACACCGTTTCCCACTTGTCCGATCGCACCGTTTGCAGCGGTTTTCCGTCGATGAGCACCGTCAGCGATGGACGTGGCACCACAAACGACGCAGCGTGGATCGCGATCGGTGACTTCAGCGTCGCCGATCCATCGCTTTCGAGCCGCACCGTCACCTGTCCCATCGCGCGCAGGTGATCGCCAAGCTGCTCCATCGTCGGCATCCACAGCGTTCCACGCGACACGCGACCCGCCAGCGTCCCAATCAGCTGCTCCAGGCGCGGCGTCGGAACGATCTCTCCCGGTGTCTTTCCCGCCTGCATCAGGTTGCGCTTGGCGAACTTGCTGCCCGCCGGATGAAACGCTTCCAGATAGGTGTGCGCGATGTGCAGGCCGCGCTCTTTTTCGAGCTGATCGAGCGACTTTTTCTTATACAGCGCGAAGAATCGGCTGCTTTCGATGTAGGTCATCATCGTCGAAAACATCCACAGATTGCCGGGCGCTCCCGTCGACAAGCGACCGCTTGGATAGACAACCGGCGTGTACTGATCCAGCTTCTGCGGCGACAAAAGGTTTAGCACGGGCGACGGGGGAACATCGATTCCCGACCACGCGTAGCGATACTTGTGACGCTCGAGCAGATCGGCAATTCCGTCGCTGCCACCCTGAAAGCCGCGATTGGTCAGCGCTTCGCAGTTGGTGTACGGCTGGTGATCGATCCACGTCGCTGCGCCGTATTGTTCAAAGAAGCGCAGCGCTTCGTCGGTGCTGTCGCGATCGTCGGACTGTGGCGTCGCCGAGTGCGGAATCACTTCCCAGCCCGCCTCGCGCAGCTTCACTGCCAGCGACGCCATCAGCGGATCATCGAGCTGCGGACGTCCGGCTCCCGACGGATCAACCTGCGGACGCTCGTAGCGGTTGTGATAGACGACGACGGTGTGCAGGTGTTTTTGAAACGGCGACAGCACCGGATGCTTGGGATGCGCCCACGATGCCGACGGAGCAGGCTCGCCACTGCGGAACCACAGCGACTTGGTAATCGGCAGACCTTTGCCCAAAAAGCCGCCTTTGCCGAAGCGTGGCGACGAAGCGTTCGACGTTCCACCCGCCAGCGCATACAGCGTCGGAGTCGTCGTCTGATCGGCGTGATCGGTGATCACAAACGCCGCGCGTCGTCCTTCGGGATAGCGCGCTTTCAGAAGCGGCACCGCCGCCCCTTGATACAGCGAAATCTTCGTCGACAGCGTCTCGCCAGTCTGAAACAGCCGCGTCTCCAGCGACGCTTTGTGGTTCGGTTCTCGCCAGTGATCGGTGCACTGCTGGAAGAACATAAACGGTCGCGTCTCGCTGCTCAGCAGATCCGCCTGAACCAGCACTTGCGACGGCAGAACCTGAACTTTGACTCCATCGACGTCATCGTCGACGAGCACCGTCCACGGCTTCTGATTGGGCCGCAGGATCACCCACTTTGGATCGAGTCCCGACAGCGCCGCTTTCGTCGTCACCTTCTTCGGACGCAGATCGCGACCACCGACTTCGGCCCCGACCGAGTCCGTTTCTAGCTCCAGCGACAGCAGACGTAGCCACGTCGGAGCGGTGACTTTGGTCTCGATGCTTAGCTCGCTGTGACCGTCGGATGCGCCATGAAGCCGCACCTTGACCGACAGTCCGCCCAGCTTGCTGCCCGGCTCTGCGACCCAGTCTTCACCGTCGCGCTTCCAGCTGGTTAGCGGCAGAACGCTCGTCGGTGGAGGTGCTGTTTTTCCATCATGTTGCGGCGTGGCTGCGACCCGCAGTCTAACCTTGATAGGTAGGCGCTCGCTCGGTCCGGCGTGAAGCTCGACCGAGTCATCGGCGATCGCAACGTCCGCATGGGCTGCGCCGCCTGCCATCAGCGTGGAAACAGCACCGAAAAGAGCCTGGAGGCTCACAGTCAGCGCTTGGCACCGTAATCGGCTTTGAACCAGCTTCCCCACCGCTTCGCTCGCACCACTTCACTCGCTGCCATCCCCTGGGCGGACGAGGTTCGTGGTGGCATCGATTATATAAGGGAGTCCTGGTTATATAAGAAGGATCGTGTCAGCGACGGCAGGGAAATCTACAAAGTCTGGTTCTTCAGGATTCCGCCACCGCCCAGGCACAGACCGACCAGATCCATCTGACCATCGGTGATGATGTCCATCGCGGCGACTCGACGGATGCCGCCGGTACACGAGGGCGCTCCTGGCATCTTGAACGACTGCGCGATCGACTTTTTCAGTCCGTCGGGCGCTTGGTTCAAGAAAACATCGACGGTGTTGCTTCCCGAGCAAGCGATCAGCAGATCGCGAACGCCATCGCCGTTCATGTCTGAAAAGGACACCGATTCGGGCGTCTGGTCCGTCACGAGCGTGTAGACGTCGAAGTTTATCGATCCCTTGCTGCGATTGACCAGCACCTGCACGTTGTTGTCGCCGCGATTGACGATCACCAGATCTTCAATCCCATCGCGGTTGACGTCAGCCTGGCTGATCATGGTTGGATCTTTGCCGACGATGAACTCGACGCTCTTGCTGGTAAACAGGCCCAGTCCCATCCCCAGGAACACGCTGATGTTCTGTCCGATCGAGTTGAGCGACGTGATGTCCTTGATTCCGTCTTGGTTTACATCGCTTATCACCACGCTCACCGGGCCTTGTCCCGACGTGGTCAGCGACGTTGCGGCCAGATAGCCACCGCCAGGCTTGGACAAGATGATCGAGACAGAGTTGCTGCCCTTGTTCGCCGTGACGATGTCGGGCTTTCCGTCGCCGTTCAGGTCTCCGGTGGCGATCCCTTCGGGCTGATTTCCCGTCGAAAGCGCTGGCTGTTCCGTCAGACCGCCTTGGCCATCGTTTAAAAAGATCTGCACCTGGCTCGCGCCCGACAGTGCCACCACCAGATCGAGGATTCCGTCGCCATCCATGTCCGACGTGCTGATTCCGCTCGGCGCGCTCCCCGGCTGGGAAAACGTGATGGTCTTGCTATCGATCATCGGGATCGGCTGCGCGGGAATCGTCCACACCAGCCGCATGTTGTTCTGGCTGCGGAACGTCGCGGCCAGGCTCGCCACCGCCGTCGGAATCTTCGGAACCAAGTTGCCAATCAGCAGATCCGACACGTCGTTGGAGCTACCCGCCGGATTCACCGGAAGCTGTCCGAGATCGATCTTGCTCGCGTAATAGCGGAACAGATCGCTGCGAGTGTGCGACGAAGCGTCCTTGTTCAGAACCTTGATATCCGTCGGACCAATGTTGACCCGCGCCGGAGTCAGCGCATCCATCCGCGTCGCCGACACAAACTGCGTCGTCGCTGATGTAAACGTCGGCGGGGATCCGTTGCTGCCAAACTGTGCGACGATGCCAGGCTTAAAGCCCCAGCCGGTGAGCTGAATCGTCTCGTTTCCGTCGATAAGTCCCAGTCCTGGGCTGGCTCCGAGCAGCAGCGGTCGCTTGCCACTACAGACGGTGTCGCTGATCGGCTGCACCGGAATGCGCAGGCTGCTGTCTTTGCCCTGTAGCTCGCTCAGCTTGCCGCTGCCGGTGGCCAAGATGCACGACGTCGCGCCCGCGCCTTTGTACGCCGCGACCTCAACCGAGAGATCTCCGACGAACGCATCGGGCAAGCGCAGCAGGAACGTCGTCCGACCCGGCGCGGGCAGCGGCACATCGATCGGCTCGACCTCGGCATGAGGCCCGAGCCCAGCGTGCAGCGGCAGCACATGCAGCGACGCGGTTTCTGCGGGCAGATCTTCGACGCTGACCAGCACCGTCGGCGGTCGCGAGCAGCTACTGAGCCCCAGCGACCACACACACACCGACGCAGCCAGCATCCGCGCAGTCCCAGCGCGCGGGCGAGCAGAGAAGTTCATAAGCGTCCCCTTCCGCAAACAGATCGTTAAAACTCGACGACGCGCACGCCCAGGTCGGCGCTCGGTTCGCGCTGCTGAACGGCGATGACGACTCCGGCGGTGACGGCTCCCGCTGCGGCCAGACCGCCGATTACGCCCCAAAACCAGGCTTTCTTGTAGATCGGCTTTTCTTTTTGCTTGGCCACGAGCAGCAGCGCTTCGTCGGCTTTCTGACGCTCCGCTTCGCGCGCTTTGGCCATCGCTTCGGCTTCTTCGGCCCGACGCTGCGCCAGTCGCTCGGCGGCTTCCCGTTCTTGCGACGCACGCTCGGCATCCAGACGCGCTCTCATCGCTGCCGCGTGGGCTTCCGCTTCGGGCAGCAGCGCCGACTTTGGATCGTCGCGGAGAAACCGCTCGTACAGTGCCAGCGCTTCGGACCAGTGACCGGCCTTGCGATGCGCCTGCGCAATGTTAAAGAGCAGCGTCGGAAGCTGTCGCTTGGTGTACGCCACTTGAAACTCGACGATCGCTTGGTCGTAGCTGCCCGCTTGGAACAGCTTCGTCGCGCTATCGAGCACCTCTCTCAGGCTTCGCTGGTCTTTTCCCGACGGTGCCGCCTGGGCTGACTCTGTCGGGCTTGTGGGCTGCGTCGGCGCACCTGGGCTGGTCTGCGCAGAAGCGACCGTCGTCCACAACAGCAGCGCGCTAGCGAACCACCGGAATGTCATCGACGTCACGCTGGGGCCTCGTCGCTGGCCGCTGGACGGGCCGAACGGGCGCTTTCCAGACCGGCTTTTGAACGGGCTTTGCGATGGGTTTGGCGACGGAATTTCCCTGCTGCTCTGGCTGCTGGTTGACCTGCGCATTCTGTTTGTCGCTCGAAGGCTCGACCGAAGGAGTCTGCCTGACGAGGCTGACCGTTCGATCGTAGGGTTCATTTTGGTCGATGACCACCGTCTGTTCGGCGTATCCCGCAAGGCGCAGCACCACCTTCAGCGTCTCGGGACTGCGCGCTCGCTCGACGGACCACGGCGTCTGTCCGAGCACCGCTTGATCCGTCACTTGCACAACCTGCGCACCGGGCGGCTCGCTACGCAGAGACAGCCGAACCGTCGCTGGCTGCGGCGCAGACGTCGTCGTCGCTGAAGCAGGAACCGTCGTCTCTGAAGCAGGAACCATCGTCGCTGAAGCAGGAACCATCGTCGCTGAAGCAGGCTGCGGCTTGTTCTTTTGCAGCGTCAGACCTCCGAGCGCCAGTCCTGCCAGCAGCAGCGCTGCGCCCGCCCCGATGAGCGGCACAATCGATCGCTTCGGCGGTTCCTGCGGTGGCGGCGGCTGAACAATCACCACTTGCGCGCCCGTTCCCGTCGCTAGAAGCCCGAGCTGCTCTAGCTCGCTCAGGATCTGTTTCATCGACGGACGCTCTTCGGGCTTCTTCGCCAGCATCTTGTGCACCAGCGTCTCTACTTCCGTCGAGACATGCGGTGCCACTTCATGCAGCGGCTTCGGCTGTTCGATGATGTGCTGTGCGATCAGATCGCCCGCGCCCGTGCCGGAAAACGGCGGATTGCCCGACAGCATCTGATACAAGATGATCCCGAGCGAATACACGTCGGTGCGATCCGTCATCGTGATGCCACCGCGACACTGCTCCGGCGACATGTAGATCGGCGTACCGACGATCGCTCCGGTGGTGGTCTTGGCCACTTCACCCGAGTCCGGGTCAACGACCTTGGCGATCCCAACCATTTTCCCGTCGACGCGCTTCGCTGCTGTTCCCTGCTTCCGACGCTGATTCACGGGGAACTGTGCGCCCGGAATCAGCGTGTACGCGATGGAAGTGCAGTCCGCTTTTTGTTCGGTTTGGTTCGGTGTTCAGTTCGCTTCACACCCGGTGGAAAGCCCTACCGAACTGCTGGAAAAGGCACGGACTTGCCCTGATTTCCAGGCGCAACCAGGACGACCGCACCAAATGTTGGAAGGAGCCATCATGCAACAGTCCAGTGCCCAAGAAGTGTCCGTCGATGAAACCTCGGAGCGTCCCAAGCAGCGTCGTGGCTTTGCGGTGATGGATCGTGACACGCTGCGATCCATCTGTGCGCAAGGCGGACGAACCGCTCACGCCAACGGTCGCGCCCATCAGTTCAATGCGGAAGAGGCCTCACGCGCGGGCAAAAAAGGTGGAGCCGTCGTCGGTGCCAATCGCGAGTACATGGCGGTCATCGGTCAGCGAGGCGGAAAGGCCAAAAAGGGCTTCCGCAAGCGAGCAGCGCCCGGAGCCGCCGCAGAGACCGACGCATAGCTTCCCCAGTCCTTCCCGTCCGCCGCGCAGACCTGCGATTTCTCGACGGATGACACCTGGCTACGCTTGGCGATCCCAAAGTCGAGGATCTTGGTTCGTTCCCCAGTCTGCGCTTCCGAGTCCGGCACCAAGAAGATGTTGTCGGGCTTAGGATTTCGGCGCTTCATTTTCATCCATTCCCGTCGCAGCGCACGCATTGGAAGCCGAAGCTGGAAGTGCGCGGGAAGCCGGCATGTCTGTTTTTGTTGGCTCCGCTTGCTGCGGTGGCGACGGCGCAGCGCTGTCCGTTCGCGTGGCAAGATGGTAACGTGCGGGGCCTCATGCACATCAGCAGCAGCTTTGACTCTGGAAACATTGACGTCATCGACGCACAGAACCCGTCTTCGGTGCGCCTGCGGATTCGCAAAGACGCCGGAGAAGATCACTTCCAGTGGTTCTACTTTCGCGTCACTGGGGCGCGCGGTACGGCGCTGACTCTTCACATCGAAAACGCGGGCGAGAGCAGCTATCCCGACGGCTTTCACGGCTATCGCGCGTGCGTTTCGTCCGATCGTCAGCACTGGGGTCGCGTCGAGACCTCGTTCGACGGAAAGGTGTTGACCATCCACGACACGCCGCGACACGACAGCGTCTACTACGCGTACTTTGCGCCGTATTCGCTGGAGCGTCACGCGGACCTCATCGCCGACATCGCCTGTCGACCCCAGGTGCAGGTAGAGCGGCTTGGATCGTCTGTGGATGGACGCGACATCGATCTGCTACGCATTGGCCAGCCGACGAGTGACCGACGGGTGTGCTGGATCATTGCTCGTCAGCATCCGGGCGAGACGATGGCAGAGTTTCTGGTCGAAGGACTGCTTCACCGGCTCGTCGATGAAGAAGATCCGGTGTCGCAGGCGCTGCTCGAAAAAGCGGTGTTCTACGTCGTGCCGAACATGAATCCCGATGGCTCTGTGCGCGGTCATCTGCGCAACAACGCGGCGGGACAGAACCTAAACCGCGCCTGGGCCGAGCCGACGCTGGAGCGCAGCCCGGAAGTGTTTTTGGTGCGACAGCGGATGGAGCAGACCGGCGTCGACTTCTTCCTCGATGTCCATGGCGACGAAGCACTGCCGTATAACTTCATCTCGGGGTCCGACGGGATTCCGAGCTGGAACCCGCGTCTGGCTGCGCTGCAAGCCAGCTACATCGACGAGCTGATCTGTGCGACGCCCGACTTCCAGAAAGAGTTTGGCTATCCGGTGGATCCGCCGGGACAAGCGAACCTGACGATGGGCTCAAACTGGGTCGGCGAGCGCTTTGGCTGTCTGTCGATGACGCTGGAGCAGCCGTTCAAAGACACCGCCAATCACCCGCATCGCGACGGCTGGACTCCAGGTCGTGCGGCTCGTCTGGGACAGGTTCAGCTCGATGCGCTGCGTCGCTTGATCGACCGCGCCATTCTCTATTTCTCCTTTCACGAAACGATCGATGGCCTGCGGGTGAGCGTCTTTGTCGACAGGAAGGTCAGCGCCCGGACATTGGCGATCTTTTGTAAGGACGAAGGAATAAATTTTTGCCCGCCGAAACCCGGGTTTACGGACATGATGAGGATGAGATCGGCGTCGCCCACGATTTCCGACAGGGTGCTCGATGGTGTGGCTGGATTCAAGGTGACCCCGGCTTTCACACCACGTTCCTTAATCAGTTGCACAGTCCGATGCAGATGCGGACACGTCTCCACGTGAACCGTGAGATAGTCGGCGCCTGCTTCGGCAAACTCCCCGATAAACGCATCCGGATTGGTCATCATTAGATGCACATCCAGCGGCAAGCTGGTCACTTTTCGCAAGGCCTCAACGACCGGGGGCCCGATCGTCAGGTTCGGCACGAAGTGCCCGTCCATCACATCGACATGTAACCAGTCGGCTCCCGCCTCTTCAACCCGGGCGACCTCTTCGGCCAGGCGTGCAAAATCTGCCGATAGGATAGACGGCGCGATACAGACGGTCCTGCCAGCCATCACTCGATCCTCCGCAGACGGGTGGCAAAAAACGCATCCATGTTATTCCTATTCGCCATCGTAGACAGATCCCCTCGAGGGGTCAGAAACGGCAGACCGGCTGGGGGCAACCAGGGTGCGATCGAGTCGCGCTGGAATTCACGATGAGACTGACAAAACTCGTCGATGACCGACTCGGTTTCTTCCGGCTCAATCGAGCAGGTACTATAGACCAACACTCCACCGGGCCGCAAGAGATGACTCGTCGCGGCAAGCAGGTCCAGCTGCACCCGCCGGTGGTGCGCGATGGTTTCCGGCGTCTTGTACCACTTGCCTTCCGGATGACGCCGCAGTACGCCAAGGCCGCTGCACGGAGCATCGAGTAAAATTCGATCGAACGGGCGCGACCGCACCGCCGATAACGCGGCAGGAATCCCCTGATCCCTTGGCCCCGCCTCTCCCGCCATAATCTGGCGCATATCGCCTTCGATCGGTGTAACGATCGTCACACCCAGGCGGCGACAATTCTCCATCACGAGGTGCAACCGTGAAGCGGACCGGTCTACGGCAATGATCTCGCCGCGATTCTCCATGAGCGCGGCGAGATGCGTCGCCTTGCCGCCCGGCGCGATGATCAGCAGCCAGTCGATGTCGCGCGCCAGCTGGCGCATCGATCCGCGATCTCTCGACTTCCCCAAACCCAAATCGCCGCCCGAGGCCCTCCGAACCTTCCGCCACGACGCCGCCTTTTCTCTCGAACTCGTCGCCAGCGAACCCTTGGTCGAATCGCCCGTCGCCATCGGTGTCGGCGGGCGGGAGGTCGAGCTTGGCGAAGATGTTGGTCACGTGCTTCTCGATTGCCCCCTCGCCGACGACCAGCGACGCCGCGATCGCCGCGTTGCTGCGCCCTTCGGCCATGAGCCCGAGCACCTCGCGCTCGCGGGGCGACAGCGCGGCGAGCGGGTCGGCGGAGCGATTCTCTAGAAGGGCGTCGCCGAAGCGAATTGCACGCGCTGCCCGCCTTCCGGATGCGCGAAGGCGAGCGCGCAGGCGTGCAGCAGCAGCCGCGGCGCGCCTCGCGCGACTTCGGGCGGCGCGTAGAGCGCGTAGCGCAGCGCACCGCACTGGCAGCCGCCCGTGAGCAGAGGCTTGCGGTCCGTGACCATGGCGGTCGTCTCCCAGGCGTCGGTCTAGCGGCTGAAGAACAGCTCGGTGACGACATAGTTGGCGGTCAGGATCAGGATCGAGGCGGAGACCACGGCGTTGGTGGTGGCCAGCCCCACGCCCTGCGCGCCGCCCTTCGACGTATAGCCGTGGTAGCAGCCCATGAGGGCGATGATGAAGCCGAAGACCGCCGCCTTGATCAGGCCGGAGGTGACGTCGCTGGTATGGAGGAAATCAGCGGTGTTCTTGAGGTAGGCGTATTCATTGAAGCCGAGCGAGCGCGTGCCCACGATGT